>WNFB01005943.1_pt1 | contig 10932 bp, 11 predicted proteins | sample 5400501 | NCBI WGS metagenome assembly WNFB01 (sample SAMN13153341, study PRJNA577476) | soil metagenome | isolation source: 200 cm saprolite under Douglas fir tree site 2 hole 1 | place: USA:California | collected 2015-04-18 | reverse complement strand
CTTTGCGCCTCAGAAACCCTGTCGCTAAGCATCTGCTCGTCCTTCAGCACGTCTAGTTTGAACTTGTGGTTCTGCGAGAATTGCCAGATTTGATAGCCCACCGCCCCATCGGTGATTCCGGGTACCACAATGGGTATTTTGTTCTTCCAAGCCCAGTACAAGATTGAGTCGTTGCCAAGCCTACTTCCGATCTCGGCGCACAACTCCGAAGTCGAAAGATCGTTCTTCCCAGAGGAGGTCATAGATTCCAACCATTCCGTCATTTTGCGCTCAATTGCTTCGCCGTAGACCTTTCTAGGAACGAAAATGTTGCCCAACCGGTGTATGCCACGCCTTTTCAGGGTGATGTCATTGGCGTCGAAACTTCCATGATAGTACTTCCCATAACTTCGAGCAATGTCGTGATCAATGGTTCCACAGGTGGTCACCAAGATGTCGAACCATTTCTTCATCACCATGTCTCTGATGATTCCTCTTGTCCCGGTTGCGACTATGTCTGCCGGGAAGGAAAGGAAATTCAACGATTGTTTGTCGTCAAGCATCATCCGCGTTATTTCGCCAGCGATGGCCAACTTCTTCGCTGTGAAACCCCCAGAGGCTTTCATTTGTTTGACGAGGTCCTTGGCCGAATCCTTTGTGATTTTGAAATCCCTTACTTCCAATTCTGCTTGTTCAACCCATCCTTACCGAGCAATTGAATCTTTCCCGCTGACGAAGTGGTTCCGGACCTTCTTCAGTCCGGGATTCCTCTCATGAGGCTTTGGGCAGATCTAGACCTGCTCTTTTCATCGTTCGGAGCGGACACTTTCGAGAGACCGCCCTCCCTCCAGTTGACGGGCATCCGCTCTGGCGAAGCACTCTGTCGCGGGACTCCATTCGCCGGTCCCACGGCGCTGATTGACCCGTATGAATCACATTTCTGGTAATGCTTTCGCTCGATTCGGAGACCTCATGCGTTGATTGCCATCGTCCGTTAGTGGACGCAGGGGACGAGTTCGTCTGTCCTAGCTGCGGAATCGTAAGGGAGAAGGAGGTATTTGAGAACCATGGGAGGGTTTCGCCGAAGTTCGAATTCGGGAGACAGAGGCTTGGGAGCTACATGGGTTCCAAGCAGACAACGAACGAAGAAAGGCGCTCCAGGGGCTTTTCAAAGGCCAATTCCACCTACGGGTATCTGAAACTTGTTTCGGACTTCGCTGGCAGGGAGGCCGGGGCTGACTATGCCTGCTTCAGAATGATTCGTCGCGTTTGTGAAAAGCTCTATCTCCCCCACATTGTTGTTCAGCAAGCAGCAAGCGTGGCAAGGAAGGTGCTGGCGACAAACTATCACGAGCGCAGAGTCACCATCGCAGCCGTCTCGGCCTACTCCCTGATTGTCGCTTGCAAGATTGAAGCCGCCACTTCCGTCACCGTGAGGGAGATTGTAGACGCGCACACAGCTCTAGGCAGGCGAGTCAAAGCCTCATCTATCATCCAGCTCTCCCTTGAGTCGCCGATCAAGACTGTTGCGCGAAAGCCGGAAGAATACGTCTCCAAGATCCTTGCGAAATTGTCCCTCAATCAGAGAATAGGTCAGACGCTGATTCGAGAAGGACTCCCCCAGACCGTTTTCCTGAATTCCTTACGTTCAACTGCCCTGGAGGTCCTCGCTGAGATAGATGACGGCGCGACTGCTGGGCGAAGGCCCTGCGCCCTGGCGGCGTCCGCGGTGTACGCGGCCGAGGTTGTGCTCGCTCGCCGCGAGTCGAGGAAGAGGAGAATAACCCAAAGGGACCTGGCTGAATGCGGTGACTCTGCCGAGTACACCATAAGGGGTCAGGTGAGCGAAATCTTCATGCCGGCAGTTGAACGAATTGTCTCAGGTAGGCGAAGTCTGCCTCCTGTATCATTACGCTAAAGGATCCGTTGGGTCCCTCTATTCCTTCTTGACTGATGTTCACGTCGAAGTAAACAAAGCAGCCCCAAGAATGGATTATCGCGTACCTTATGCCGAATCCAAAGCCTTCCGAAGCAGCTAATGCCGAAGGAACTGCGCTCGCTTTATGCAAGATTGGTCCTATGACTGAATCAGTGCAATTGGACGGTCTCGAATTCTCCAACGAAGACTTCAGGATTTCCACCCCGGATAAGCATGCGGAAACGGCAGCTTCCAAGCGAACTGGGAGATGAACTAGATGGGACTCGGTCCTGTCGAGTGTCACCTCGGAAGACAAGTACGCACCTGAGGCACGTGTTTTCATCAAAATGTCGATGTCTCCCGCAACGGAGCCATCGAAGGGTTGGAGCATCGACATGTTGTCGTACAAAGACTCGGACGGAGCCCAGGAGGCAGAAGTAGTGACCGTCAGCCTGTCTTTTCGTTCGATGTCGGTGAGACTCGCCAACTGATTTGCCGAGTTCTCAATTGCTGTCGCACAATTGAAGGTCGATCTGCCCAGGAAATCTTGTGCCTTCCCGAGCACCCCCAACACGCCGACCGCTACCAGGACATGCGCGTCATTCGAGAGGGAATCCTCGGCTCCGGCCTGGATGTACAGTCTTTGCCTGCCTTGGGCAGCTATGAAGACTGTCAAGTTGGAAATCAAAAGCACTGAGAATATCACAGCCGTAGCCGCCGAGGCCCCTATCCCGCTGCGCTTGACCATGCCTGAAGAGTCACATCTCTTACGTCTAGCTGCAGAGTCAGGGTAATGATTCTGGCTCCCCTGGGTGGCGAAGTCCCGCATGAGAAGGAATTGATGGTCGCAGATAACGAGATTGAATCTGACAGCCTCTCGAGGTCTGCACATATCGCCTCAGGTGAGGATCTTTGAATCCACGGTAAACCTCGATAATCGAGGTAGGATACCAACCTGTCCCTCAGCCGACTTTCGAGCATCTGACGATGAGAACCGGTATCTGCCACGCGTGGATTCCATGTGACAATTCCAGAGATGGCAGATACGCCGATCATCGTCGCCAAGGCGATGTCCAGCCATCTCAAGCGGGCTTCAGCCTCGGAAGGAGGATAACGATGGCGATAAGGCAGAGACCGATGATTATGGCGTAGGCCACAGCGATGTCCACGAAAGTTTCTACCTCAGACAGGCCCGACCACCTTTACAGACCCACCATCGAGTTGTACAGCATATTCGACCGAAGGCAGCAGGATCATGCTTGGAAGCCCCCACTTGCTGGGCATGGTCATTGTCCCTGCAGCCGAGGTGCATGAAATCAGATGTCCCTCGATTCGAATTTGGTCAGAGCCTGTTGCCTCTCCAAAGGAGAACGTAATACTCATCCCTGGTCGAAGGCCATCGAGAACGGCCCGCACACCATCCAGATTACGCGAATCTGCGCCTACTCTAGCCGACTGAAATGAAGCCGACAACATCGGAGACAGGATAGCAAGCAACGCGACAGTGGCGAGGAGATAGAGTCCCCATGAGGTCAGTGAGCCGACGGAAGATGCGGGCATTCTAGGACACCGCCAAGCTCAGTTGGGCTGATTCCTCGGTGAAGGTCAAGGTGTGAGCTCCGCCTTCGAGGGCGAATGAGAAGTTGCAGTTCGTAGGGAAGCTCTGGCTCGAGGAAATGGACTGGGAGCTGAGACTAAGAGAACCGTCGTGGCATTGAATGGTCGATGCTGGAAGGCTAATTGTCGCCCGGGAACTTCCGTTTGAGAGGGCCTGCGTGGCAAGGCCTGATATGACGCTGAACGCCTCGTGAAATTGCAATCCAGATGCCCAGGAAGAGAATGCGCTGTAAGTCGCCAAGGAACCGCTTACGAAAAGAGTAGACACCATGAAGACGAGGGTGTACTCGAGTATCTCCGCCATGCGAATTGATGGTGATTCTCGATTTAAGCAGCAAGGTTGCTCCTTTTATCGCCTCGGCCCATTTCAGAGCAGGAATTTGCCATCAAAGCTTGATCAACTCTTTTTGCGGATTACCTCAAAGCGAAAGGGGCGGATAGAGCCCTCGCCCCTCCTTGTCGAGCTCTTCGGTTTCGCTGTGGAAGGACCCACGACGCTGGAGTCATACCCCTTTGCTTACCAGGTGACGAAAATCGATTCCATTCCATTCTACCAGGTTTCATGTGCCCTTCCGTCAGACCTGGTCCCTGTCCTAAGGGGAGTCGTTCACGAGGTCTCAACATCGCTCGTCCCCCGCGAGGTCGAGCCTTTGACATTCGGCCGGCTGGTCGAAGTTCTGACCCGGCATTCTGCGGAGGGTCTCGCCGCTGCAGGAGTCTCATCTAGGATCAAGGAATTGTCGGAACTCTCGGCCTATGAAGCAATGGGGCTATCGCGAATCCTCGCCTTCGCGAAGGACCCTTGCGTTACTGAGTTCTTTGTCGACTCGGATTTCACTCCGATATACTTGGACCATATGGTTGCAGGAAGGTGCGAGTCCGAGATAGTCCTCACCGAGAGGGAAAGGTCCGCCCTGGTGACGCACCTCGACACGTTCAGCGGTTACACCTTGGACTTCAAGACGCCTTCGCTTAAGAACGATCTAGTCGTTTCGGGGGCTGTCCTAAGGGTTTCTGTCGACCTCGAGCCAATCTCCGTCAACCGGTTCGCCCTCGACGTAAGGAGGTTGAATGTGAGCTCTCTTTCATTGAAGGAGTTGATCAAACTCGAAGTCGTTTCCGAGGAAGCTGCCTCTTTGCTGATAGGTTGGTTGGAATCAGGCGGGAATGTTACCGTCATCGGCGAGACAGGAACGGGAAAGACGACCTTCCTAAATGCGCTCGACGAACAAGTCGATCGGAGGTTGAGGCGTCTCTACATCGAGGATGCCGTAGAAACAAAGGACATGCTTGAACGAGGCTACCATCAGATGAAGGTGAAAGTGGACCCCTTCGAACGCGGTGACGACTCCGGAAGAACCAAGGAATCGGAGATTGTCAAAGCCCTCCACAGATCACCTGATATCGTCATCCTAAGTGAAATACAGTCAGAGGAGCACAGCAGAGCCTTCTTTCAATCCCTGGCTTCGGGTGCAAGGGGAGTACAGACTTTTCACGCGTCGACAATAGAGCAAGCCATCAGGCGCTGGACCACCATGCACCACATTGCTGAACAGAACTTGATGGACCTTGGCATAATGATCCAGATGGCAAGGCCCGACAGATTGAAGCAGGGAAGATTCGTCCAGAGGATTTGCGCGGTGGTTCAGGAGCAGGGGATGCCTAGGGTAAAGGAGTTGTTCCTGCGCGACCGAGAGTTCAAGCTTCTCAACGTGGCAGGCCCGGGTTGGCCGCTCCCCCCCGAAGGGGTAGACCCGCTGAAGCTCAAAGCGAAGATCGAAGTCGCATCCCGGAAAATGAACCATATAGGAAAGAATGCCTCATGAATTTCGCTTCGTTCGAACACTTGAGCGTTGATCCATGGAAAGTAGCAACATTGGGGGCGGCTGCGTCTGGCGCAGCATTGTTCGGGTGCAGCCTCGCACTTGGAGGTGTATTAGGGCCGGATACGGGCGCAGCTGAAATCGTGGTCGCTTTGCTTGTATTCTACATTGTGATGTCAACGCCTAGGAGGCTCGTCGACGCCCAACGCTTGGGCCAAGCCAGAGAATCTGTCTTACTTTCTGTGGCGTCAAACGCGTGTATGAATGCCACGGGGTCCAGGCCACGAACTCTGATGCTGCTGCGCTCAAATGAACCGGAGCTCAAAAGGGCCCTTTCGGACTTGGGGAGGTCCGTCCTTCTTGGTATCAGAGTGGAGAGGGCGGTGGAATTGACTTCGAGAAGGCTTGCCTCTTATTCCGCGGCCGCAGTTCTCCGGGGAACTGCCATGCTTCGTCCCCACTTTGTCGACATAGGTGACCAAGAGATTCGGGGTTTGATGAGTTCATCGGAGTTAAGCAAGGAGACGAGACTTCCGATGTTCATGACTGTTTGTTTCTTCACACCCATTATGCTTCTCTTGTATGCGGTATTCACCCACATCTACAGCACTGCTGGCCTTGCCGAACTCGCTGCCTTCGGATTCGTCGTAATCGACCTGGCATTCTATTTGGCGGCATCCGACAGAGGGCCGAAATGAACCCTGACCTTTCAATGGTCCTTGCACTAAGAAGAGTAATGCAATCAGTGGAAGAAGGGATGGGGATGGCCCAGGCCATCGTCAGGGGACTCGGAGGAGTAGGACCCGTCGGGCTCGAGGCCGTTCGGAAGATATTGCTAGGCTTCCCGTTCTCAGTCTCACTTCAAGCTCTCAAGGAAAGCAAGTCGGATGAAGTTGCGATGCTTGCTTCTCTCCTCGTCAGTGCTTCGAAGAGCAACACTTCCCTCGTGGGCAAGAACGGTGAGGCCGTGTCTCACACGCTAGAAGGGTGGCTGAGGCTCAAGGAAAACAGCAAGATGGAACACCGAATTATCACATTCAGGAGCATAATAACCTCTGGGGTCCTCGGCGCGGTGTGCGCGACGGTTGCGACCTTGGGCCCGCTCCTCGGGAACCTGGATTTCACGACGCAGGCGAGGCCCGACTCTGGAGCGCTGCTAATATTCGCGGCTGGAATGACGACAATCAGCTCTGGTTTGCTGGGGTTTTTCATGTCTGGGAGGCGGTTCATTGTCAACGTCGCGATTTCATTGACGGTGTTCGCGCTCGTCTGGTCCCTCGCCTCTCCGATTGCCAGCATCCCGATGGTTCCTTTGTTGGGCGTTAAATAGCAGAATCCGCTTAACGGTCAATGAACCTAGTACACAGGTTGAGGGTCTCCCGGCGCGGGGCGCAACTGATCGAAGAAGCACTCCTACTCTCGGTGGCTCTGGTCGCTCTCTCGCTCCTCGTTGGCGGGATAGAATCGATACTCAAGCAGAGCACGAACTACACCGCTAGTGTGTGGAATTCCATTGCCAACTCGCTAGGAAGCATCTTTGGTTCCATCTTCCATTGGTGAAGGCCGTGCGACCGGCACGCGAGTTCTTCTCCGAGGCAAAGTGGCGTCTAAGGCCCCAGACTGACATCGGGCTCGAAGACCTTGCGGTAGCAAGTGGAAAGTACATGGTGGCTACGAACGGCGACAAGATACGTAGCACCGCCCTCTTCAGAGTGGGAATACCAGACCCTGGCGAAGATGGTCGGACGGATTATTCGTACAACCTGAAGACGACACTTCATCAGCAAAGGATGAGCGGTCTGTTTGAAGGGCTTCGCAGGGCTGCCGTCCCCTTCATCTATGTAATGCTCATGACCCAAGCGGACAACCAGGAAAAGCCACCTCCCGTCTTCGAATTTGACCTAGTAATCGGGACGTGGATGGACGGCAAGCGCAAGGACGAGGAGGTATACATCAATCTCGAACAAAGGGCGAGCATCCTTTCTGCAACTCTGAGCGTGGCCCTTCCCAGCGCCAGCATCGTGAGGCTGGTAAGGAGCGACCTAGCCAAGTTCATGAAATCCGCTCTCCTCCCCTGCGGTCCTAGTCTGCCTCAGAATGGAACATCCACGGCCGCGGGAGGTCTTCTGACCTTTCACGAAATGTCTCCGCACACCGCAACGCTGGAACAAACCCCTACATTCTACGTCCCTAACACCAGCGAGTCGAGCCTAGGCAGAATCTTGCTGGGAGGTGTGAGGTCTGCTGGAAGGGAGTTCCATGATTTTAAGCTGCAAATGGACGACCTGAAGCGTCACGTCAGCGTTTTGGGGATGACCGGTTCTGGAAAGTCAACTACTGCGATTTCGATAGTTAGGCAGGCCGCCGAAGAAGGTCTTCCTACACTTGTCTTGGACTGGCACAACGAGTACGGAGCGGCGATACTTGACATCGGAGGCAAGGTCGTCTCCCCGGGAGCAGACGACTTCGCCATCAATCCCTTGGAAACGAGGCCTGGAGCCGATCCGGCAGAGCACATGGCCATGGTCTCCGATATCTTCTCGGACATCTACCATTTCACTCATCCTCAGGCGTACATGTTTAGGAATGCTCTTCAGAAGAGGCTGAGCGAAACCACGGCTGAAGAGGTCCCAACCCTCTCGTCCCTGGTAAAGACCATTGAAGCTTATCCGTTGAGATCGGCCTACGACAATGAAACAAAGGTAGCCCTGCTACGTAGGCTCGTTCCCCTGACGCAGGGGCAACCGGGCAAGGCCCTTGGCGGGTCAGGCCCGATGAAGCTAGAAGATCTCCTTGGCTCAACCATCTGTTTTGAGCTCGGGCAGATTCGTGATGTCCAATCGAGGGCAGTCTTCTCGGACGTCGTGCTCAAGATGATCTACGAGGAGAAGGTCGGGCGCAAGGGCGGCCTGGACCACATGACGGTAATCGAGGAGGCCAGGAACATAGCACCATCCAGAAGACCGGAAGACCCTCCGTCCGTCGGGGAGCGGATGGTATCTGAATTAAGGAAGTTTGGAGAAGCCATGATGTTTGTAGCTCAATTCCCCAGCCAGGTGGCATCCGAAGTAATCAAGAACTCAGGGACGAAGATAGTTCACAGACTTGCATGGCCCGACGACATTGTCCTCCTGGGCGATTCCCTTGGGCTGTCCAAGGACCAACGAGTACACGTCACGAGGCTCAAGGTCGGGGAGGCCGTCGTCGGTCTGACCAGGATCCAAAAGCCGATTCTAGTTCAGGTAAAGCCAGATTTTCCAGTCGCAGTGGAAAGCAAGGACCTGAGCTTGCGGGCCGAATCGTAGCTCAATGTCCAGTCGATTCTCTTCCGCTGGGTTGGCTCCTCTCTAACAGCAGTGGTGGCCAAACGGGCAGCTTCGGCGCGAGAAGTGTGGGATGTGTCAACTTCCAGCGTACGACTCTCACCAAAGGTTTCAAACGCCTCCGAGGACACCAAGCCAATGAGTTCCGCCTCAACGTTCGCGACGACCTTGTCGCGTGCGTAGCCTCTTGACACGAGTCGTTTCTTGAGGACGGGGGGTTCACATCGCAAGACCACCACTTTCTGCATAGAATCGGGCCCGAAGACCTGGGGGAGGAGGTGCCCGTACACCAGAACAGATCTTTGAACGGACTCCGCAAGGACTTTCTTCAACTTGCGAACGTCGACCTCCCCATCGGCCGTGGAATCGAGTAGACCGCTGTCCCGAGCCAGGTCGTCTATGCTGATGGATTGGAGGCCTAGGGCTTCAGCTGCCAGAGGAGAAACGGACTTTTTGCCTGTCCCGGGCGTCCCAGTTATTCCGACAAGGCCGCCTAATTTCGATTTTAGCGTCTGGTGCTCAGGCCTTCTGTGCAGGCGTCGCGACCTTAAGCTTCGATTTCCAGTGGTCCCTGAACTTCGAGAGTTTCGGCGCTATGACCGCCCGGCAGTATGGCTGAGAGGAGTTCCTCTTGTAGTAATCCCGATGGTAGTCCTCTGCCGGAAAGAAGGCCTTCAGAGGAAGAACTTCGGTCACGATCGGGTCACGAAAGACCTTGTCGTCTGTCAGTTCCTTTATCATGGCAAGGGCCTCCTTCTTCTGCTGGTCGTCGTGGCAAAATATGACCGACCTGTATTGCCTCCCCTCATCAGCGCCCTGTCGGTTTAGTGTCGTGGGGTCATGGGTGGAGAATAAGACTTCGAGCAGTTCTCTGTAAGATATCACGGCGGGGTCGAAGGTCACCTGGGCCACTTCAGCATGGCCGGTGGTATCGGTGCAGACGTCCTCATACGAGGGGTTCGCGACCTTGCCCCCGGAATACCCAGGCTCGACTTTACTCACACCCTCGAGCTCGGAGAAGACGGCTTCCGAGCACCAGAAACAACCGCTCCCGAACGTAGCTAATTCTGTGTCTGACATAGTCACACTGGGATTCCGCTTCAATTAAAACTTGCAGGTAACCCCGCCAGTCTAACACTGCATGATTCTCAATCAGTTCGACCAGATTTAGATGCCGATTCGATAATGTAGTGAAGGCCTAGCCCGATCAGAAGCAGGGAAACAAAAGCGGTGAATGTCCCCAAAGAGAACCACAGGACGGGCTCGCTGGAGATGAACGCAATTCTCAACACATACTCAACGGAATCCAGCAGCAGACTGCCTCCAAGCGCGAGAAGGAGTATCCCGCCCAACCCGCCGGTGTTCATTCGTCTCGAAAGATGAGCTCCTCCCTTTCTTAAGACTTGGAGGTTGCCCTGCCCGCAATCCTAAGGTTCCCGCCGTTCAGGTCTACGATTGCCGCCTTCATTCCTTCCCATGTCGGGACCTGCCACGGCAGCCGCGCGTTCAATTTTCCATTCACGTCGGCCGAAAGACTAGCGGGAGCCATCTCTCCAAGAAGTTGCAAGTGAAGGTCCCGCGCATGAACTTCCTGCTTGTAAAACGGCGATTTGTCGAACTGGAAGGAGGGAGAGTCCGTCAACGCGAAAGAACCATCGTCGAGCCAGTGGCTCCGCTCTAGGTCCTTGGGCTCCACGCCGCGAAGTGAGAGGCCAACCCTAATGCCCCTGCCGGCAGAGTCGACATCGACGTCATCCACCTGGATTCCCTTCACGTCTGCCCTCAACTCCGGTTGACCGGGGACGGGCCGCAGCTGGTCGTGAATCGCCACCCTCCCCGATATCACGAAACCAAGTGCAACAGTCCCGACTCCCTTGACTGTGAATACCCTGTCAATGTAGACTAGCGTCCCCTTTGTCGGAAAGTCTCCTCTCGGGGAGGATTGGGACAGGTCGATGGAAGCAGACTGCAGCTGACGTTCGTCTGTCGCGTAGTCCGCCACCGACGTGCCCTTCAGCGAAGCCTTCGCCTGGTCTGGCACAGCGGCACCATCGACCAGTTCAAGCGTCCCGGGGATGCCAAACGAGCTCAGCAATACGGCCAGCTCGCCGTCCTGAGGACTTAGCTTGCCAGACCTAGGGAAGAAGTAGAGGGCATGGTCTACCATGGAAGCTATGCTTGCGTAACCTTGGATCCTTTCGGGATAGTCGGAGGTATCGAGAAGAGCGTATCTCCTTCCAGCTTCGGTCCGGGTGTAGACCGTTATCCCCTC
>WNFB01005942.1_pt1 | contig 10933 bp, 11 predicted proteins | sample 5400501 | NCBI WGS metagenome assembly WNFB01 (sample SAMN13153341, study PRJNA577476) | soil metagenome | isolation source: 200 cm saprolite under Douglas fir tree site 2 hole 1 | place: USA:California | collected 2015-04-18 | reverse complement strand
CTGCTGGTGCTCGCGGGAATCGGGTCTCTTCGCCAAATTCCCTTGGATGCGTTGCCCGACATCTCGGACGTTCAGGTCATCGTGCACACCCCGTGGGCCGGCCAGCCCCCAAGTCTCATCGAGGACCAAGTCACCTATCCCATCGTCACCAAGCTTCTCGCCGCTCCGCATGTCAAAGCTGTGCGAGCACAGACCATGTTCGGCGACTCCTACGTCTTCGTCGTTTTCGAAGATGGAACGGATCTCTATTGGGCACGTTCGCGCGCCCTCGAATACATGCAACAGATCGCTGGACGCCTGCCTACGGGAGTTCATCCCGTCATCGGTCCCGATGCTACAGGCGCAGGCTGGGTGTACGAGTACGTGCTTGTGGACCGCAGCCACCAGCGCAGTCTTGCGGAACTGCGCAGCATTCAAGACTGGTACCTCCGCTATCAACTCGAAACCGTTCCGGGTGTGGCAGAAGTCGCGACCATCGGCGGATTCGTCAAGCAGTATCAGGTCAACGTCGACCCGAACAAGCTGCGCGCGTACAACATTTCTCTTTCCACCGTGATTGAGAAAGTGCGGGCCAGCACCAATGAAGTCGGTGGACGCTTACTCGAAATGGGCGGGGCGCAGTACATGATCCGCGGCCTCGGCTATTTGCGTTCCTTGAACGATTTGCAGGTGGTGCCTGTTGCCTCGAAAAACGGAACTCCCGTCCTCGTGCGCGACCTGGGGACCGTCAGCTTCGGACCGGACATCCGCGAAGGCGTCGCCGAGTGGCAAGGCGAAGGCGAAACTGTTGCGGGCATCGTTGTGATGCGTGACGGGATGAATGCTCTGACCGTCATTGATGGCGTAAAGAAAAAACTCGCGGAGACAAAATCTTCCCTGCCTCCCGGAGTCGAAGTCGTCTCCGGCTACGACCGTTCCGGCTTGATTCATGCGTCCATCGAAACCTTGCAGCGTGACTTACTCGAAGAAGCGATCATCGTCAGCGTCGTCATCATCCTCTTCCTGTTTCACTTTCGCTCGGCGCTGATCCCGATTCTCACGTTGCCGATCGCAGTACTCGCGTCGTTCATCCCGATGTACTACCTGCACGTCAGTTCGAACATCATGTCTCTCGGCGGACTGGCGCTGGCCATCGGCGTCCTCGTGGATGCGGCTATTGTTATGGTCGAGAACGGCTACCGGCAGCTTTCTGAACATCCTTCCGCAGAAACGGAAGGAGTGTCCGCGCCGGAACGCAGGCGCATCCTTCTCAATGCCGCGAAACAAGTTGGACCCGCGATCTTTTTTTCCCTGGTCATTATTGTTGTTTCCTTCCTGCCGGTTTTCTTGCTGGAGGCGCAGGAAGGAAGAATGTTCCGACCGCTGGCGTGGACCAAGACGCTGGCCGTGGGGTTTTCATCCGTGCTGGCCATCAGTCTCGTTCCGATGCTCATGATCCTCTTCATCCGAGGAAAACTGCTGCCGGAATCGAAGAACCCCATCTCTCGCGTCACGCAGGCTATCTATCTACCCGTACTACGGCTCTGTCTCCGCTACCGCAAGACCACCTTGCTGCTTAACCTCATTTTCTTGGTCGTGACTTTGCCGCTCGCTCTCAAAATCGGCAGCCAGTTCATGCCGCCTCTGTTTGAAGGCTCCGCGCTCTACATGCCGACGGCGCTCCCCGGAATTTCCATCACGCAAGCCTCGCAGCTGCTTCAGGAACAGGACCGTATCCTTCGCACCTTTCCGGAAGTCGAAACGGTGTTCGGAACGATCGGCCGCTCCGACAGCGCCACGGACAACGCTCCGCTCGACATGTACGACACCACCATCATGCTCAAGCCGCGTGAGCAGTGGCGTCCGGGCATCACCTACGAAAAGCTCATTCAGGAAATGGACGCGAAACTCCAGTTCCCAGGTCTCTCGAATACCTGGACGATGCCCGTTGAAAATCGCTTGGACATGGAGCTGACCGGAATCAAAACGCCACTCGGCTTGAAGATTCAAGGACCGACGCTCGAAGGCATTCAACAGGCTGGCGCACAAATCCAGCAGTTGCTTTCCTCGCTTCCCGAAGTTCGTTCAATTTTCGCGGAACGCGTGTCGCAAGGTTTCTACATCAACGTCGAGGTGAATCGGCTCGAAGCCGCGCGCTACGGACTGACTGTCGCCGATGTGCAGCAAGCGGTCAGTTCCGGGATCGGCGGTGAAATGGTCACCGAAAACATCGAAGGCCGCGAACGGTATCCCGTCAATGTCCGCTATAGCCGCGATTTCCGCGACAGTGTGGACGAACTGCGCCGCGTGCTGATCGCGACTCCGTCCGGCGCGCAGATTCCCATCGAACAGGTCGCGCATATTTCATTTTCCCGCGGACCGGCCATGATCCGCGACGAGGACGGAGCATTGACCGGATACGTGTACATCGACCTCAACTCAAAGGATTACGGCGGCTTCGTGAAAGCGGCGAACGACCTCTTCCGCCAAAAGCTCCACCTGCAGCCAGGACACACCTACAAGTGGGCCGGAGAATACGAATTCGAACAACGGGCCAAAGAGCGGCTCAAGATTATTCTTCCTGTCGTGTTCTTCGTCATCTTCGTGCTCCTGTATATGGTGTTTCACTCCGTCGCGGAATCCGTCGTGCTCATCTTCCCGACGATTTACGCGCTCACCGGTGGCCTCATCCTGCAAAAGCTCCTCGGCTACAACTTCAGCGTGGCGGTGTGGGTCGGCTACATCGCTCTCTTCGGTATCGCGGTCGAGACGGGCGTAGTTATGGTCGTGTACTTGCACGAAGCACTCAACCGCCGCCTCGCATCGGGTAAGCCGCTCCAACATGAAGACATCGAAGCCGCCGTCATCGAAGGCGCGGTGCATCGTTTGCGGCCGAAACTGATGACCGTCTGCGTCGTTCTCGCGAGTCTCATCCCCATCCTGTGGGAGTCCGGCGTTGGCTCCGATGTAATGAAACCAATCGCTGCTCCGATTGTGGGCGGCATGGTTACATCCACGATTCATGTGTTAATTCTCGTGCCCGTTTTCTTCGCGCTCATGAAGGAGCGGGCATTACGGCGAGGAATGCTAGCGCCCCCACCGCCGCGATGACAGAGTAGAATTATTTGCGATGCTCGTATGATCGCAGCGACAACATCTCCGTTGTCTGACGTTTCGAGGAAAGTTCTTCAACTCCAGGTCATCACACTTGTCTGGATGAGCGCGGAGGCCGTCGTCTCTCTCGGGACAGCTTGGGCTTCGCACAGTCCTGCGCTGTTAGCTTTCGGCGGAGACAGCTTGATTGAGCTGATTTCGGCAGCCGTTGTGTTCTGGCGTTTTCGTTTCACGTTAAGCGAGGCGCTAGCAGCCCGAATCGCGGGAGGTTTGCTTTTCGCATTGGCAAGCTTCGTGGTGCTGACTTCGATCTTGAATTTTATCGGATACCGCGATGCGCAGCGTAGTCTAGTCGGAATCGGAGTCCTGCTAGCCGCTGCCGTTATGATGCCTTGGCTGGCGAACCGGAAACGAAAGCTGGCAGTCGTCACATCAAGTGCGGCTTTGAAGGCCGATGCCGCCGAATCTGCCCTCTGCGGTTACATGGCATGGATTGCTCTTGCGGGGCTCGTCGTGAACGCCCTGTGGAACAAACCGTGGGCTGACCCTGTCGCTGCTCTTGCTCTGACTCCCCTCATCGTGCGCGAAGGATGGAAAGCTGTACATTCATCTCGATTGGGATGTGAGTGCCCTTGAACTTCTAGGCCGAGATCGCCCTATCATGAAGTCCTTGAAAATAGTCACCAACCGAGAGTGATTCTCTTTCATCCCCGATGGACTCATTAGGCCCTGTCACGTCAATGCATGCCGCTGTCGGAAAGAAGGGCTTGACTCTGGACTATACTCCAGGGTGTAGCTTCTAGAAAGGAATGGCCAGCGAGCTAAGGTTTGCCGGTCCTCCAACCATCCGAATCAATGGACGAGACGTCGCTGGAGAATTGCAGGACGCTCAAAGCCTTGCGCTGAGTTGCCGCCTCCTCCAAGTCCACCGTCACCGGCTCACCCTCGCATCGATCGCGTATCTCAGCCCTAAAGGCCTGGAATGCCGATAGATCGCGCAAAGGATCGCCGCCGTCCGCCGCTTCATGCGACACGATATGAATGAAACTCACCGCGTCGTCGAGCTTGAACGAGGCGTAGCGGAGCCCCGCCGGTTTTTCACGTTTGAGCTGCTCGAACACCTCGGCAATGTAACGCTCGTTTTCGGCGGCACGATCGCGTTTGACCGTGTATCTGATCATTCTTCCCTTCATAGTCTTGTGCCTTTCGAATGAGCTGAATCCGTACTCATGTGAATCGCAATCGGCGCGGCGACTCCGCCAAGCCTTATTTCACGCTAGCTTTGACAGCCAACTCATGGGCCACGGGGATTACTGATACGGCGAACGGTGTTCCAGCGTCGTCCCCCACAATGGGAAGCATTCCTGGCTGGTTACCTCCCAGCATCGAGTTCTCGTAATACGGCGTGTATACCATCATGTGAGGATGCCACGCGCCAACTCCAGGCCCGAGATCCTGGTCCGCGGAGAACATGTACGCGAATGCCACCGCCTCCATTCTTGGCAGCTCGCCTTTGGCATACGCCGCCTGAACCCCTTCCGCAATTTGGTCCGGTGTCTTGCCTTCCATACCGAGCCTGGCGCGAAGCTCCTGCAACGGCAAGACCGTCCGGCTGGCGATGGGATTGAAGCAGATTGGCGCGCGGAGCTTTGCGTAGTACACGAGGTCCCTGAACTGTGCAGGCGTAAACGTCGGGGCTCCCCAGCCGCGCATGACGATGCACACAAAGCCGTTGTCACCCTGGGCGGCGACCTTGTAGCCGGAGGCTGTAAGTATCTTGACCGTTGCATGCGCCGAAATGTTTTCGGGCGCTGCACTTCTCGCCAGTGCCACCTCCGCATCGGGCGTCATCATGTACTCGCTGAGCGGAGGGTACTTGGGACTCTGCCCGCGCACCTAGGCAGCTTGCATACTGACCAGAAGCAATATCAGCCTTGCCATAATCTTTCGCATTTGAACTCGTCTCCTTAACTGAAATACCTTACTAACCTGTATTACGGCTCTCGACGGCACGAAGATACGCAGTCAGGATTGTCACGCAGGGGGATTCGGAGAGGACGAGCTTAGGTCGCGGCCTAAGCTCGTCAGCGCCCCCGGATTCGCAGAGCTTCATGTGGCGGCCCGTGTCGCGAGCGCCGCACGCCCAGCCGCACGCCTCGCGTCTGTCACGTTGCCGCGATGCAATGTTTGGTGCAGCGCCAGCGTAAGGAAGCTTCGCCCATAGGTCGCGAACTCTTGCTCCCGTCCCTTGGGAGGCGCCTTACTCGGCTTGTCGAGGTCCGCCTCGCTTAGCGACTCCAGAAGCTTCAGGTTCTGCTCGCGCAATTGGCGATACTTCTCTCGTACCTCGGCGAACGGTGGATACGTGCTGGCATCGGCGACGGGTACGGAGCCCTCACCAAAGTACTGTTGCCACTCTGCCGCAGGATTCTTGTCTCCGAAAAGTACCGCCGGGATCAAGCCCTCAACTAGCGTGAGATGACCCAGAACCCAGAGCGGGTGGCACCCGCCGTTCGGCGTCGGAAACGTCGTTGCAGCGCCGCTCATCTCGTCGATTACACTCAGCACCGCTCCATTCGAAACGGTCAGTGCGAATTTAATAGCGTCTTTCGTGTGCATTTTCTTTCCTCCTGGAATTGCCTTCCCACTCTCTATTACGACTCCAGGACGATCCAAGATACGTGCCCATGCAGCATTCCTTAGGAGCGGTCGGCCACGACGACAGAGGTCGCCGCAGGGAGAATCCACGGACAATGTGCGTAGTCCACGATGCGCACGATGTGCTGATCGATCACTTCGAGTCGAGCAACAGAATCAGGAGTCCACTCGCCTCTGTGTTGGCGCAGCACTACGACTGCCAACTCGCCGTCCACTTCTGCAACTGTCAGTCGCCACGGCACTCTTTGCCGTTCATAGTTCCCGAAGTATGGCGATTCGTCGATGCGACCGGTAAAGCGGTCTGCGACGCGGAGTCGAGCATCCGCGCGAACGAGTTCGCGGAGCCCCTCCCAATCACGCTCATTGAACCGGTCGACGTAGAGATGCAAAAGCCGTGACAACTCTGGGCTCACTTCGCGGCGTGCTCTCACCGGCTCCGGCAAGGCCGCCAATTTCGATCGGCCCCGGCTAAGCGCCGCCTTGACTCCGCCCACGGTGGAGCTGACGAGTTCTGCGATTTCTTCGAGCGTGTAATCAAAAACATCCTTGAGCAGCACGCAAGCGCGTTCCTTGGGAGGCAGACTCATTACTAGCTGTTCAACTGCTCGGCCAACTCCAAGGACAGGAGGATTGCCAGGCATTACGTAATCTGGACCCATAGCAGTAGTTTCGGCCTCAACCCGGACACCACGCCTCCGCAGGAAGTCGATGCATCGATTGTGCGCAATCCGGAATAGCCACGGGGCAAGAGGACGGCTGTCGTCGTACTGGTCCAGCTTCCGGTAAGCCTCGAATAACGCATCTTGAACAACATCCTCGCCGTCCATCACCGATCCGGTCATGCGCGAGCAGTAACGATGCAGGCTGGGGCGGAGGTGCGTGATCGTTTCGAGGAATGCTAGATAGCGTGCCTCGAACGGGCCGGGGGCACTCGCGGCGTGTGAATTATCCATAACTATCTATACGCATCAAAATGCTTTTAGGATACGGGCCTTGCCGACGAGCGCTGAACCACTTTTTGCGCGACCAGGACCGCGAGCGTTGCCAAACCGAAGGCATATCCCACGGGATCGCTTAAGGTACACGCGAATGCGATGAGTGTGGCAACAAGACCCCATTGAAATGCCTGATCGAACAGAGCCTTCTTCCACTCCGGCAACTGGTTATCAGCGGGTGCCCTTGGACGTATGGACGGTACAAGTTGTGGGACGCACCGGCAGTATTCCCGGAAATGCTCGCCGTACTTCTGTTCTAAGCTGGTCTCCTCACGCAAAATGAGTCGAACCAGAAGGATCATTTCACCGACGAGCATAACGATCGCTCCCAGGCGGCTCTGAAACGTGCTCAGCCCGGCCAGCAGCAGGAAGTAACCAACATACTCAGCATTTCGCAAATGCCGATGGGCCCGAGTACCGAGAGGCCTGCCGTCCGAGCTTGGTTCTTGTCATCACCAAAAGGCCGATATGCTTTGGCCCACGTCAAGAAAGTCGCGCCTGCGCCGGCCAGCAAGGCTGCCGCCGCATAGATCAAGTGCGCAGGCAGGTCACTATGCGGCACTTCTTTGTTCCAGGGTTCGATGGCAGCCACGATATTCGCATGGTCCAGGTTGTAGCAGGCGTAGGCGAAAACAAAGATGGCCGCCATGATCCAAGAGCGAAGACGATATTCACACTCGGATGCGGCCAGTCTCGCTCTCGGAACCAGGTATTCGGACTCCCTTCCTGACTTGGACTTCGCAAAATGGTGAGGCCCATGAGAACCCCCTTCGAAAAGCCAAACTATAAAATCTTGAGCCTTAGCTCGCCGAGTACCGATTCGGATCCAGGCCCCTCGGGCGCCGCCCACATGATTCCCACATCTACTCGCTCTTAGGCGCAAAACATCCCAGGCGCGACGAATACATGAGCCCAGGCCCACCACTCCTAGCCACCTTCCATGCTTCTAATAAAATCGCATGGCTTCGTTTTGTTTCTTGAAACTTGAACTAGGGAGTCGAAGGCTTCGGTGCGGCCGGCGGCGGCGATGGCGGCGCGAATTTGGCGTCGTCCACGGGAACGTTTTGCTGAAGCTGCTCGACCTGGATGGTGAATCGGTTGCCTGGGCGCGCCAGGGTCCAGCGGAACGGCACCTTCAAACCATTTACATCGAGATAATCCGCATAGTCGATCTGCGTTGGGTTGCGGCCGAGGGGAGTTTCAGCGTACCGCACAAGGCGCAGCAGCAGGCCAGACTCTTTGTCCAGATATAAACGGAGCGGCGGCTGGCCTTCCGTGCGCCCAACGACCATGTACGTGTCATGTCCATCGATTTTTTCGCCGACGTCGACGCTGAATTTCTCATAGAGCGTCTTCAGGTGCGCCGGGAAATAAAGATCGGCATCGATGCGCGCAGCGGCGTTTTCCGCTGCCGACATCGTATGCACTCGCCCAGGAACGCTGAGCCATCCCTGTTTGCCGTCAAAGGCGGTGACGCTGTCCCCGCCCTTAAGATGCATGACCGAGACGCGCTTGTCCGGAGCTTTCGAATAAACATCGACGGGAAAATGCTGGCTGCCGAATGCAGTAAGCGTTCCCTTCTGGACGCGGCTCGTGATTTTCTGGAGCGCATCGGCCCCTCCGATGGCGGCGAGATATTTGTCGAGAAGCTGCTCCGCACTCGGTAATGTGGCTTTTGCCTCGCCACCCTTCTTCTCTTCTTCGGCTGCCGGCTTGGCTTCTTCGTCAGTAAGAATGGGTGTCGCCACAGGATCCGGCGCGCCGCGATGGCAAGAGTAGCAGGTGACCACGCGTTTGCCCTCGAAGCTGTCTTTATTGATCGCCATCATCATGTTGATCATCTTGCGCGCGGTGACTTTGGGCTTTTTGTCGTCCTTTTCGTTCGCATGCGCGACGTGGCAGTACTCGCATTCCACGCCCAGAGAAGCGGCAATGAACTGCATCGAGGGGATGACCTGATCGGCCGGTATTCCCTTGAGAGCTTGAATATTCTTGAACTCTTCTTCCGCGAGTTTGGGCCCCGCTGGAGCCCCCGGCGTTTTTGGTCCATTTGGTGCCGTGGACTGTGCCCATGCCCCCGCAATTGCCAACAACAGGCTCAGCAATGTTCCGTAGACGGCCACCCAGAAATTCTGACGACTCCCATTCATGAATTTGACCCTCGCAGGTGATGTGACGAAAGTGCGTGTGCGGTGGTTACAAGAAACTGCCGAATCCTTTGGATTGGGGCTCAGGGGCAGGCCAATTCGCCGAAACCCACGCAGCGCTAAGACTTTTGCCTGCTCGCAGGAGAAAATTGCGGCGGTTGAGCTCGTTCATCTTGTTGTTTGGTCAAAAGTCCCCGGACTCGCCGACTGTAGGATGAAGCCCATTCCCCGTCAAGAACAATTGACAGATGCGAGTGATTCGAATGATTCATCTCTACTCGCGCGTAGCCGTTGGCTGTTTGCGATGTGCGGTGGGGCTGGTGTACGATGCCGCCCAATCTGAGAAGTCAGTTCCATTTCGCGAAAATGCGGTCGTTTTGAGACACTACTAGAGACCTATGGCTACGTTTACGGGTGCAATCGGAACCGGCAGCAAATGGCTGCTCGACAAAATTGTTGGCGCTCTGGCTGCCACTGGCGTCAATCCCAATTTCCTGACATTCCTTGGTTTGGTTGTGAATTTCATCGCGGCGGCATTCTTTGCCGTGGGTAGTTTTTTTACCGGAGCGCTGATCATTTTTTTCGCCGGATTCCTGGACATGCTGGATGGGCAGGTCGCGCGGCGCCAGAACCGCGTCACCGCCTTCGGCGCATTCTACGATTCGACCCTCGACCGCTATGCCGACATGGCCTTGTACATGGGCCTCCTGGTCTACTATTCCGTGAGCGGCCGCACTCCTTACGTCGTCCTGGCCGCAGTAGCCACCGCCGGCTCCGTGATGGTGAGTTATGCGCGCGCCCGCGCCGAGTCCCTCATTCCATTGTGCAAGGTCGGCTTTATGGAGCGCCCCGAGCGCCTCGTGCTGCTCATTATCGGTGGGCTCTTCAATCGCATGGGGCCGGTGCTTTGGGTCATCGCCGTCGTTTCAACGCTCACCGTCATCCACCGCATCTATTACACCTGGCAGGAAACCCGCGCCGGCCGCGTCCTCCCCGGCATCAAACTGAGTCTTTGATTGCCAGCCCTCGCCTTTGTAGCTACAATGCTTAGTGAGGTAGCTACATGCAAAGGGTTGGCAGCCGCGAATTCAAAAACCGCCTCGGACGATATTTGCGCGCAGTCCGTAAAGGCCAGACTCTACTTATCACTGACCGCGGAAAACCCGTTGCAAAAGTATGCCCTCCGGAACTGGACAGCGATTCGCAGCCGACCTTCGCCGACCTACTCAAAAAGCTTGAGGCCCAAGGCAAAATTCGCCTTCCTAAGCGCCCACTCGGCAGATTTCGTCCGGTCAAGATCAAAGGCAAATCGGCCTCTCAAACGATTTTAGAGGACCGTCGGTAGTGCTGTACTTTGACTCCTCCGCACTGATCAAGCACTACGTCCATGAAGCGGGCTCGGAGATAATCGAGCACAAACTGCAAGACGAGCAGAAAGCTTCCAGACCCGTGTTCACCTCCGTTTTGACCTTCGCCGAAATCCAGGCTGCCCTGTCACGCAGAGCCAAGGACAATTCTTTGGTGCCGCGTGAATATGCGCGCGCGCGGACGAAGTTCGAATCAGATTGGGTGTTGGGTTTGAGCCCAATCGATCTGCGGCCCGGCGTTCTCAGCATCGTACGCGGCGTCGTGGACCAGTTTGTACTGAAAGGCGCCGATGTGGTTCATCTTGCCTCTGCAATTTGGCTTAGGGACTTGGCGACCCTGAACGTAAAGGAGGCTGTGTTCTTTCTTAGTTCAGACAAGAAACTGGTGAAGGCGGCCGCGAAGAGCCACCTCGAAGTTTTCAATCCCGAAGCAGGAAACTGAGATTGCTCACGCGCATGATTCCCGACGGTCCTCGCAAATTATGGGACAGACGCCCCGCGTTCACTCCGCAGCACTTATCCTGTCTTTCATTGCAACGCCTTTTCGTCTGTGGTAACTACATTACGCCCGTGATAATCGTCTCCCAAACGCCCCCATGACTCCTCTCGAAGCCTGCCTCACCTCCCTTCGCGAGATTCGTTCCAGCGGCGAAACCAAAGAATTTTCAAAGCT
>WNFB01005941.1_pt1 | contig 10933 bp, 4 predicted proteins | sample 5400501 | NCBI WGS metagenome assembly WNFB01 (sample SAMN13153341, study PRJNA577476) | soil metagenome | isolation source: 200 cm saprolite under Douglas fir tree site 2 hole 1 | place: USA:California | collected 2015-04-18 | reverse complement strand
GATCCGGCGACCATCATCGAAGCCGTCCGCAAGCGCAATGGCAACACCTTGCCCGAACAGCCGTCATTGTTCGAGCGTCGCGAGGAAAACCCTCCACTGCGTGACGCCATTGACTTCTACCGCCACGCCCACGGCTGGTCGAACCGTCTAATCGCCGGCGACTCCCTGCTGGTGATGAATTCGCTGCTCGAAAAGGAGGGCATGGCCGGGCAGGTGCAGATGGTCTATATCGACCCGCCGTATGGGATTGAATACGGTTCGAATTTTCAGCCCTTCGTGAACAAGCGCATGGTTAAGGACAGAAAGGATGAGGATCTAACCCAGGAACCGGAGACTCTGAAGGCATTTCGCGACACGTGGGAACTTGGTGTTCACTCGTACCTAACCTACCTTCGCGATCGCCTTCTCCTGAGTCGCGATCTCCTCCACGAGTCAGGGTCCTGCTTTGTTCAAATTGGAGACAGGAATGTTCATTTGGTTAAGGCGCTTCTGGATGACGTTTTCGGGCCCAAGAATTTTCACTCGCTGATTGGCTTCAGGAAAGGGTTTGCTCTTGCCCCTAAAGGGCTAGGAGGTGTGACTGATTACATCGTCTGGTATGCGAGGGATTTAGCGAAGCTCAAGTTCCGCGCCATATTTGAAGACAAGCCAGCAGGGGGCGAAGGCAGATACGGGGCGGTCGAATTGCCCGGAGGCGAAAGGCGTCGGCTCACGCGAGCCGAGAGAGATGATACATCCTTGCTGCCAAAAGGCGCAAAAATATTTGTACCGGAGAATCTCCTCGCGGCAGGACTCACGCCTAGCTGTGTCTTCCCAGTCGAGTTTGAAGGCGAGGTTTTCCAACCAAAAGCAGGCCGAAGCTGGAAGACGAATCCGACAGGCATGGCCAATCTGATTGCAAAAAACCGTGTCGTCCGCTTCGGAGATTCGCTTAATTACGTCTTATATCACGACGACTATCCCGTCGCACCGCTGGACAACCTTTGGAGTGATACCGGGGGAGCGTCCGATGTGAAATATGTCGTACAGACGTCAACGAAGGTCGTGCAACGGTGCCTCCTCATGTCAACAGATCCAAGTGACTTAGTCCTCGATCCCACATGTGGTTCCGGAACGACCGCCTTTGTGGCGGAGCAATGGGGACGCCGTTGGATCACATGCGATACTTCGCGTGTATCTACAACGCTTGCCAGGCAGCGTCTTATGTCGGCAGCATACGACTACTACGAACTGGCGTATCCCGACGAAGGCGTGGGAAGTGGCTTCAAGTACAGGAAGGTACCGCATGTGACGCTCGGCTCTATCGCTCAAAATGAGCCGGGGGGCGAGGAGACCCTCTATGATCAACCGTCAGTAGATAGTGGGAAGATACGTGTCGCTGGCCCGTTCACGGTTGAGGCAGTGCCTGCGCCTACGGTCAGGTCCCTTGATGAGATTGATGGGGTGGCCGGCGAGTCGACCGTCGCCACACGACCTGTTGATATTTCAATCGCCCGGTCCGGCCCGACACTACGCCACACCGAATGGCGCGACGAGTTGCTGAAAACCGGACTGCGTGGCAAAGGCGGCCATCACATTGACTTCTCCCGCGTCGAACCGCTGTCCGGAACGCGCTGGCTGCACGCCGACGCCGAAACCAAAGGGGTCAAACCCGAGCGCGTAGTCATCTCCTTTGGTCCCGAGCACAGCCTGCTCGAACAACGCCAGGTCGAGCTTGCCTGGGAGGAAGCACGGACCCTGAGTCCGAAACCTTTCATCCTGGTGTTCGCCGCTTTCGAGTTCGATCCCGAAGCAGCCAAAGATATTGACGGCATGACCAAAGAAAAAACTGGCATGACGTTTCTGACCGCTCACATGAACGCCGACCTGCTCACTGAAGACCTGAAGAAGAAGCGGGCCTCAAACCAGAGTTTCTGGCTGGTAGGTCGTCCGGACGTTGATTTGCGGCAGATCAAGAGTGGCGACCACAAAGGCAAGTGGCAGGCCGAAGTCCGCGGATTTGATTACTACAATACCCGCACCGGCACGATTGATTCGGGCGACACGTCGCGAATCGCCATGTGGCTGTTCGATCCCGACTACGACGGTCGCAGCCTTTTTCCCCGGCAGGTCTTTTTTCCCATGGCCGATGAGGACGGGGCTGGGCGCGGCTGGCGCGGAATCTGAAAGCAGAGATTGATCCCGAACTGATCGAAGCATATCGCGGGACGATATCGTTGCCGTTCGAGCCGGGGCCGCACAAGCGGATTGCCGTCAAGGTGATTGACGACCGCGGGATTGAGAGTTTGAAGGTGGTCGAGGTGAAGTAATGGCAGATGCTACGACCGGCACCGCGACCATTGATCAGCTAATCATCAACTCCCCTTACGAGGAACCGAAGGAGCATTGGAAATACCATAGAGAAACTCGCGTCTTCACCCGTGAGCCGGAGCGCCGCAAGGCTGGCTACATCCGAGCGTCGGAATCCTCCCGCTCCTTCGACGATCCCGGCATCTTCGTTGAGCTACCTCTCGTCAACCAGATTCGCCCGCGCGTAAAGGCATGGCGCGAAGCGGACTACCCCGGCGCGACCGGCATCACGAAACGGCTGATCAAGCATTGGCGCGATAACGAGCAGCGCGAGTCAGATCGCCGATTCTTCTTTTGCCAGCTTGAGGCCATCGAAACGCTGATTTGGATGGTGGAATCGGCACCCTCGGAGCGCATAGGGATCGAGGTTCCCAGCGATGGCGGCGACTTCACGCGGCTATGCGCCAAGATGGCGACGGGCTCCGGTAAGACAATCGTCATGTCGATGCTGATTGTGTGGCAAGTCCTGAACAAAGCCACCTATCCGCAGGACAAACGCTATTCCAAGAACATCCTGATCATCGCGCCCGGTCTGACCGTCAAGAAACGGTTACAGGTATTGATACCGGGAAGTCCGGGCAACTATTACAGCGAGTTCCAGATTATTCCCGCAGGCCTCGAGGACAAATTGCGACAAGGACAAACCTGCCGCGTGGTTGTCCACAACCGCCACAAGCTGGACTGGGAAACCCCGGAACAGTTTGCCAGAAAGCGCAGCGTGGACAAGCGTGGCCCCAAGAGCGATGAGGCGTATGTCCGCGATGTGTGGTTATCAACGATGAGGCCCACCACGCCTGGCGCGTGCCGCCGAAAGCCAAGATGGCTGGCGTGCCTAAGGAAGAATTGAAAAACGCTGCGAATTGGGTAGCGGGGCTCGACCGCATTCATCGGGCGCGAGGCATTCTGACTTGTTTTGACGTAACCGCCACCCCCTTCGCTCCGACGGGAAAGAAAAACGGAGGAGAAACGCTATTTGGATGGGTGATCAGCGATTTCGGCTTGAATGATGCCATCGAATCAGGACTGGTGAAAACACCACGAGTGGTGGTGCGCGATGACGGCAAGTTCGACAGCAAGTACAAATCTCGCTTCTATCATCTCTACATGGACCCTGACGTGAAGACCGACCTGACGCGGAAGGTCGAACCGCAGATTCCGCTTCCCGGCCTAGTCGCCAACGCTTACTACCTGCTCGGCAAGGACTGGCACGAAGCAGCGAAGAAATGGAAGAAAGACAAGTACCCAACACCGCCGGTGATGATTACAGTAGCCAACACCACATACGCAGCGGCCCGGGTAGGATTCTTCTTCGAACACAAGAAAATCAACATTGAAGAATTGTGCGACCCAGAGAGAATTCTGCACATTGATTCGAGGGTGCTCGACCAGGCTGAAGAACAGGAAGAGCCCGTCCAGCTCGATCTGGGGACGGCTGGACCAGCGGAGGAGTCGGAAGACCCTGAGGAAGAAGCCGACGAGCCTCACCGCAAACTTTCCAAGAAGGATCAGGCGGAGTTATTACGATTGCAAGTTGACAGCGTCGGTCAGGTAGGAAAGCCGGGCGAGAAAATCCAAAATGTGATATCCGTTGGAATGTTGTCGGAGGGCTGGGACGCTAAGACGGTGACGCACATCATGGGGCTACGGGCCTTCACTTCGCAGCTTCTCTGTGAGCAGGTGGTAGGCCGAGGCCTTCGCCGAACGTCCTACGAGGTCGACCCCAAGACTGGATTGTTTCAGCCCGAGTACGTCAACATCTTCGGCGTTCCGTTTACCTTCCTGCCTCACGAAGGCACAGGGGACGGCCCGGCGCCACCGCCGCCCTCACCCAAAACACGGATTGAGGCACTGGCCAGTCGAAAAGCTTATGAGATCAGTTGGCCGAATGTGATTCGCATAGACCATGAATATCGTCCACAGTTGTCGCTAAACCTTGCGGAAGTCCCTCCCCTGATTTTGGATACGTATGAAATTGCGACCCGAGCGGAGCTGGCTCCGATACTCGAAGGGAAACCTGATACGAGACGACTGACCGAGATCGTTTTGCAGGAGGGCAGGCGTTTTCGCACCCAACAGATCGTTTTCCTCACGGCCAGCGATGTCTTCGACCAAATGCAGGCTACATGGAAAGGAAGCAGGGACTACTTGCTCGCTCAGTTGGTTCGACTGGTCGAGCGCTTCATCGAAAGCGACAGGATCGTTGTCGATCCGCCTCTTTTCAATCAAGACGAACTGCGTCGTCGCATCGTGATCACCCTGTTTATGAGCAAGGCAGCATGTCTCCCGTGGATCGAATTGGCCGCTCTGAGTCGAATACCGGAACTAGCGATTCAGTGTTTCCGAAATGAATCAGTTGCTTGACGTGTTCCACGACCTTGTACACCGGGAAGGCTTGCGAGCACACCGAACACACGCACATCAACATGTGCGTTTTCGATAGCCGATGGGAGGCTAACGAAGCCTTCGAATTAGATCGCAACTCGAATGTGCGGGCTTGGGCCAAGAACGATCACTTGGGCTTCGAGATCGTGTATTCGTTCCGAGGCATCATCCACAAGTTCCGGCCGGACTATTTGGTCCGGCTCGCCAGCGGCAAAATGCTCGTCCTCGAAGTTAAAGGACAAGACGATCAGCAGCAGCAGACGAAACGCGAGTTTCTGAGCGAGTGGGTGCGGGCCGTCAATGGTCACGGAGGCTTCGGCACATGGGCTGCCGACGTATCACGACATCCCAACGACATCCACGAAATTCTGGCACGTCACGACAAGGTCATCGCGACATAGCAACTGCCCGGCACCCCTGCCGACATTTCGGCAGGGCGAATGTACGTACAAAATGTTCCACGTGGAACATATCTCCACTTTGCGACCTAGCGCCTGACGACCGATTCCCGATCCTGCTATCCTATCCGGTCGTTTCTTCGCAATTTCTCTTCAACCATTCCGGGAGCGGTGCCTTGAAACGGACGATTGCTCTTCTCACGTTACTGGCCACATGGTCGCTTTTATCGCTAACGGTGGCAGCACAGACGATCCAGGTGGATATCACGCCTGCGCACTCCACCAACCGCTTCGTGCCCAATGAAGCGCTCGGTGCGGGGATTGACCGTATTGCCGCCGAAGCGATCGACAAAGACATGGTTCAGCCCAATCTGGGGAAGGCGCTGGCTTCGGGCTGGCAGCCGGTGACTTACCGCCAGAATACTGAACTGGCGGTGGAAGCGTGGCATTGGAATCCGCAAGGAACTTGGAGCGATCCCAGCGGCAAGGGCTATTTTACCGGCTCGGCGACTCCGGCTGAGTTCATCCGGTATTCCTACGGATATTCGCTACCGCGTCGTGGATTCACGCGCAATGACGGCACCGACAACGCCGGTTTCTCCCGGCTTACCGATGGCGACCTGAGCACCTATTGGAAGAGCAATCCTTACCTCACGCAACGCTTCACGGGGGAAAGCGATTCACTGCACCCGCAGTGGGTTGTGGTTGATCTCGCGCAAATTCAGCAGGTGGACAGCATCCGCATAGCCTGGGCTGAGCCGTACGCTACTCACTATCTGGTGCAATACTGGACGGGAGACGATCCGATTAGGGCCCCAACACGCGGGGTATGGCAAACGTTTCCGCATGGCGCCGTCGTCGACGGGAAAGGTGGATCTGAAACGGTGCGCCTGACCGCTAATCCCATGCCGGTTCGATTCCTGCGCATCCTGATGACGAAGTCGTCGAATACGTGCGCCTCGCACGCGGCTTCGGATCCAAAATCCGATCCAAAATCCGGCGATTCAAAATCTGCTGACCCCAGAAACTGCGTCGGCTACGCCATCACCGAGCTTTACATCGGGACTACCACACCAGACGGAGCGTTCCACGACATCGTTCGCCACACGCCAGACCAGGAACAGACCACCACCTACTGCTCTTCGGTTGATCCCTGGCATGAGCCTTCCGATCTGGGCTCGACCAAGCAAGCACAAATGGGATTCGATCTATTCTTCACCAGTGGCGTTACCCGCGGACTGCCAGCGATGGTGCCCGTAGCGCTGCTTTATGACACACCGGATAATGCTGCCGCCGAGATTGCATATCTGAAGAAACGCAATTACCCAATCTCCTATGTTGAGATGGGCGAGGAGCCGGACGGGCAATTCGAGCTTCCAGAAGACTACGGCGCACTCTATATCCAGTGGGCGACGGCACTGCACCGCATCGATCCGGCGCTGAAGCTGGGCGGACCTTCCTTTACCGGGGAGAATAAGGATATTGAAGTCTGGCCTGACGCCAACGGCAAAGTCTCCTGGCTAGGGCGATTCCTGGACTACCTGAAGCAACACGGCCGCATGAATGATCTCGCCTTCTTCTCCTTCGAGCACTATCCCTATGATCCTTGCCGAATCCCCTGGGGCAGCCTCTACGACGAGCCTGAGCTGGTCAGCCACATCATGCAAGTCTGGCGGGAAGATGGAGTGCCGGCGAATGTTCCCATGTTCATCACCGAGTCGAATCTTTCTTCCGCTGCCAGCGAAACTGCTCTCGACCTGTTCGCGGGACTTTGGCTTGCCGATTACATCGGCTCATTCTTGAACGCCGGCGGAAACGGGGTTTACTTCTTTCACTACTTACCGCTGCAGATGGAACATGGCTGCAGCGACTCTCCGGGGACGTTCGGGATGTTTACAGTGGACGCCGACTACAACATTCAGCAGCCTCTGGCACAGTTTTTTGCCTCGCAGCTCATCAATCTCGAGTGGGCACAACCGGGCGCGGGGGAGCATCGCATGTTTCCCGCAAAGAGTGACATCGATGATGGCGCAGGCCACGCGCTGGTGACGGCTTACGCGTTGCAACGTCCGGATGGGCAATGGTCTCTGATGATTGTCAATCGGGATCAGCAGAATGCGCACCGGGTGCGGATTTCATTTCGGGATCAAACGGTCAACGAAATAAATCCTTTCGTGGGTTCGGTTGAGATCGCCACCTTTGGAAAAGCCCAATATCAATGGCACCCGGCGACTACACGCTTTATGGCCCATGCGGAGCACGCAGCGGAGCGCGCCGTAGTGGCAAACACCAAAGGCATGGCTGATCCAGATGGACCCATTCTGCACAGCAAGCAAACCGCGGGCATGGATACCTCTTACAATTTGCCGGCAGCATCTGTTGTGGTTATTCGAGGCAAGATCGGCAGTCGGTGATTGGTTGGGCGTCAAGTGCGATGTCACGTCTTTGATAGGGTGAACCCCTGCCGGGTACTCTCCCATTCCGGTGCTAGACTAGTCGGTCATTTGCCCGTTTCCGAGGATTCTCTTGCCCACTGATCCTGTGCTTCTGGTCCACGGCGGCGCCTGGGCCATTCCCGATGACATGGTCGAAGCGCATCTCAATGGGGTGCGCAACGCCATGGCTGCGGGCTGGCGGGTGCTGAGCCGCGGCGGGTCGGCGCTCGATGCCGTCGAGGAAGCTGTCGTCATCATGGAAGACGACGAAACCTTCGACGCCGGGCGCGGCAGCTTCCTCAACCGTGAGGGCAAAGTGCAACTGGACGCTCTCATCATGGATGGCACCACCCTGCGCGCCGGAGGGGTGGGTTGCGTGGAGCACATAGCTAATCCCGTTCGCGCCGCGCGCAAGATCCTCAGCGACAGCCCCCACGTGTACTTCGTCGCCGAAGGCGCGGAGCGATTTGCCGCTGAGCACGGTATCCCGCTGTGCAGAAACGAAGACCTCATCATTCCGCGCGAAGTCGAGCGGCTGCGGGAATTTCAGGCGCGTGCCACCGAAGAGAAGGCGGACCTCTTCGCTCCCACCATTTCGCATGACACCGTGGGCGCGGTCGCACTCGACCGCGACGGCAACATCGCTGCCGCCACTTCCACGGGCGGCACCTTGAACAAAGCTCCTGGGCGATTGGGCGATTCATCGCTGATCGGATGCGGCTGCTATGCCGACAACCGGACTGCCGCCGCCTCCACCACCGGATGGGGTGAACCCATCATGAAGCTGGTGCTGGCCAAGTGGGCAGCCGACCGCGTGGCCTCGGGCAGCTTGCCGGAGTGGGTGGCGGCTGAGGCGATTAACTATCTTGAGAGCCGCGTGAACGGGCACGGTGGGATGATCTTGCTGGACGTCCGCGGTCGCTTCGGAATCGCGCACAACACGCCACGGATGGCCTGGGGCTTGAAGACGGTGAAGCAGGAGAGCAGTGGCATCGAGCGAGATAGCTAAAGGATGGGTTCATCACAATTGATCCCTGCTTCGCGGCAAGCTCGGAGAAGATGACTAAGCCAATGCCTCTCAATAATCTAGCTTGATTTCTCCCTGCCTCCTGATGTACAAACCGACCGGGATTCACGTGCCCAAAACGTGTGCGCCTTCTCAAAGCCTGCCAATGGAGGGCTGCTGGTTGGCCCCTGCCCGCGGAAGCTCGCGGGGCGAATCAATGGAGAGACTTATGACCCTGCGCAAACTCATTTTGCTAGCGTTCCTGTTGCTGCTGCTGACCACGATTGGCTTCGCCCAGGGCGCCGCCACCGGTGATCTGCATGTCACTGTAAAAGACCCGAAGGGCAACCTGGTGACCAACGCCACCGTCACCGCGCGCGATCCGGCAAAGGCCTTTGAACGCTCGACCACGGTCAACACCGAAGGTGAGTACCGCATCCTGGCTCTGCCGCCGGGAACGTACACGGTCACGGTGGAAAGCACGGGCTTCGCCAAAACCGAAATCAGCAACGTGGCCGTCACCGTGGGACAGATGGCCGAATTGCCGGTCGTTCTTGCCGTGGCGGGGGCCCAGGAAGTGGTCAACGTGAGCTCCGAAGCTGAATTGGTGGAGACGCAGCGCAGCTCCTCGACCGACACCATCGAGCAGCGCCGCATCGACAATCTTCCGATTAACGGGCGGAATTACATCAATTTTGCGTTGACGGATTCGCGCCTGGCCCGTGACGACGCGCCCGTTATCGGCACCGCGCCGACTTCCGGCCTGAACATGAGTGGCCAGCGGGCGCGCGCTAATCTGGTCAACGTGGATGGCGCCGACGCGGTAGACAACTCGACAAATGGAATCCGTTCGACGCTCTCCCAGGAGGGCGTGCAGGAGTTTCAGATCCAAACCAACAGTTACGCGGCCGAGTATGGGCGGGCCTCCGGCGGCGTGGTAAACATCATCACGCGTTCCGGGTCGAATGATTTCCATGGCAGTCTATTCGGCTACCTTCGTAACCGAAACTTCCAGGCGGTGAATCCGTTCAGCACAGTTTCCAATCCGGCATACACGCGGGTGCAGACTGGCGCTGCTTTCGGCGGACCGATTAAGAAGGACAAGACGTTTTTCTATTTTTCCTATGAAGGGACCTGGCGGCAGGAAACCGGTTTTTCCTCCATCGGAGGCAATAATTTCGATCTGATTCCGTTTGATACGACGCAAGTCGGCCAGCCCTTCGGCACTGTCTTGCTCACGCAGGACCAGATCGCGTTCCTGACCAATCCCGCTGTTCTGGCGCAGGAGCAGGCAGACCCGTCGGGGTTTGGCGTGGAAGTAGGGAACTACACGGCGCTGGCGGCAGCCTCTTCCGGCATGGCCCTAGACGGCGCCTGGCCGGCGGGTGTGGGTGGGGTGAGCGGATTCCCCACCAGTTGCCCTCCCTCCAATCCCCCGCCTACCAACTGCTTCGTGCCTGCATCCTTTGTGGCACTAAACAGCGTGATTGGAAACTTCCCGGTCACCGAGCGCACCGATCTCTATTCACTGCGCCTCGACCACAATTTCACCAACAACAACCGGATCATGCTGCGCGGCGGGGTAAGTCCGAGCGATCAGACCGGCATTCAGGTGGAAGCGCAAGGCCCGCAGAGCTCCGGCGAAAACTCTTTTTCCCGCACCTCGGTCCAGAACTATCACGATTGGTCGATTACGGGCCAGGATCAGTGGACCATTGGCAATAACAAGATTAATGAGTTTCGCTTTCAGTATGCCCGCCGCGGCCTGCTCTATAGTTTTTCCCGCGCCCCGGGCGGCAGCAATGTGGGGATTCAGATCCCGGGTTTCGCATTCCTGGGACGCGAGCCGTTCTCGCCGGTGAACCGAACCGAGCAGCGCTACCAAGTCACTGATAATTTCTCCTGGTCTAAGGGCACGCACAACATCAAGTTCGGGGTGGATGGCAATTTTATCCCCATACGTGCGGACTTTGCGGTGAACTTCGGGGGACTCTACAATTTTGGCACCCAGAGCATTTTCCCGGTGACCACACCTCCGCCACCCAACACTCCCTTCCCGGCTTTCAGTGCGGTTCAAGCCTACGGCGCGGGCATTCCTTCCAGCTTCGTCCAGGGTGTCGGTAATCCGCACGATGCCTTTTCCAACACTACTGCGGGTGTCTTTCTGCAGGACAGTTGGCGCATTCGATCGAACCTGACCCTGAACTACGGGGTTCGTTACGACGTCGAATTCACCCCGCAGTTTGCGCCACTGAACAATATTGCCAAGACGGGGCAGGATTTCCTCGGCATCACGCAGGGGATTCCGCGCGACTTCAACAACGTTGCGCCGCGCATCGGTCTGGCCTGGGATCCGAAGGGAG
>WNFB01009936.1_pt1 | contig 10936 bp, 8 predicted proteins | sample 5400501 | NCBI WGS metagenome assembly WNFB01 (sample SAMN13153341, study PRJNA577476) | soil metagenome | isolation source: 200 cm saprolite under Douglas fir tree site 2 hole 1 | place: USA:California | collected 2015-04-18 | reverse complement strand
GCCACGCTGACGCCGGGGAAGTACACGCTGGAAATAAACGCGACGGATACGCTGTCCAATCAGACCATATCTCGGACGGCTGAGTTTACGGTGAAGGCGCAGCCGGAGACGAAAACCGCGGCGAACGCTGCACCGGGGAGGTAAAGCAACGTGAAACAGGAACGGCTCCGAACCCTGGGGGCCCTGATCCTGACCGCCATGGTTTCGTCCTTCACGGCGATGCCAGGGACCGCGCAATCGAAGCCCCTCCCGGGGAAGCTTGCGGGAGTGGTGCGTGACGCTGTAGGAACGCCGCAGATGGGCGCGAGTGTGGAGTTGATCCCCGAAACGGTGGGATTGACGGCCTTGCATGGCTTCCTGACGAATACACAAGGCGTTTTCCGAGGTGACAAGCTTGTTCCGGGCCTTTACACGATCCGCGTAACTCTTGCCGGTTTTCTCCCAACACTCGAACAACATGTCCGTGTCAGCTCGAATGTAACGACCGTGGTTCGCATCGAACTCGAATCCATGTTTGCATCGCTGGATCAATTGCGCCGCATGCCCGCGAACAGCACGGCCAATGCTGACGATTGGAAATGGGTGTTGCGATCCGCTTCCACTATGCGCCCGGTTTTGGAATGGGTGGACGGCGGGACCTTGAGTGTCGCCACGATCGACGCGGATTCCGGCAAGCCTCACCCTCCTCGAGTCCGTATGGAATTCACGGATGGCGCGCGGCGTCCTGTTTCCGCTTCCACGATTGCGTCTTCGCCGGCTACGGCCGTGGCTTACGATCAGAAACTGGGCGGCACCAGCAGAGTGATCCTCGCTGGCCAGATGAGCTATGACAACGATACGCCGGCCGGCGGCATCGCGACCGTATGGTTGCCCACAGGGACGCTCGGTGCCGGTCCACATACCGCGGTCGTCTTGCGGGAAGCCAAACTCGGACCCGTCGGCCCGGTTTTCCGGGGTGTCCGTCTCGACCAGGGCGGCGCACTGATGCTCGGCGACCACACTGTTCTGCGGTATGGCGGTGAATATGTTTTGGTGGGACTTGGAGCCGCGGCCTCTTCCCTCCGTCCGCGCGCAGAGCTCAATTATCGGATTTCGGACGACTGGAGCACCGCTCTCCTATTTGCTTCGATGCCTGCTGGACCGGGCCCACTCGAAGCCAGCGATGCATTGCCAGGTGGTGCGCTTGCGGCGGCGCTCAATGAACTGGATGCCTTCCCAGCGCTGCTTTGGCGTCAGGGGCGCCCCGTGTTGCAGAGCGGCTGGCACGAAGAAATTGCGGCCGAGCGCAGAATCGGGACGCGCAGCAAGCTCCAGATGGCTGGCTTTCACGATGACAATCGGCATGTCGCAGTTTTCGGGCGCGGCAATGATCTTCCTACCACAGACTATTTACTTGATAATTTTTCGAACGGCTTTGCTTATGACGGCGGCTCCTCCAGCAGTTGGGGGACACGCGTCGCTTTCCGTGAAAAGCTAGATGGCGACATGGAGTTGAACGCGCTTTATTCCTTTGGCGGCGCTTTGGCCCCCTCAGACAATGCGGATGGCCTGCTTCGCGACATGCTGCGCACGGCCCCGCGACATTCTCTTGGGGCGGGCATTTCCGCGAAGGTTCCGCGACTCGGCACGAGGGTCTTGACGGGTTACAAATGGGTGAGTGGTGTGACCGTTTCTCGCGTGGACGGCTACGGCGAGTCCCTCTTCCAGATGGAGCCCTACCTTCACCTGATGGTCCGCCAGCCGTTGCCGAAATTCGCCTTGGGGCGGTGGGAGGCTATAGCGGATTGCAACAATCTCCTGGCGCAGGGCTATGTGTCAACCGGGAGCCGGGATGGCCACGTGGTCTTGGTGCCAGCCTTCCGGACTTTTCGGCGTACAGTTTTAGGCACTCCAGGGGTTCTCGAAAGCTGTATTTGTCCTACCAGAAACTGGATGATATGAACAGGTCCAGCCCTCCGCAACCGTAATATGTTGAAGATACTAGGGTTCGGCGAATGATACTCTACCAAACAGTGGAAATTGGTTTGCACCTGATTTTCTGGGGTGGGGTGCAGCCTGACTGAGCCATGAAGCAGAACCTGCGAGTCAGCCTTGGGGCAGTCGTTCTGGCGCTAACCACGCTGGCTGCGGTGATTTTCGCCCTGCTGAATTTTGACCAGCGCAACCGTTTTGAAGTGGTGTCTGACGGAATTGCCTGGTTAGAGACGGATCAGGGAATCCAGGCTCGTCAGATCGCCCCCAATTCCCCGGCCACTCGCGCTGGGATTCGCACAGGCGACTTCCTGCTGACCTTCAATGGCACACCGGTTTCGAGAGCCGCCGAGGTTGCTCAGCGCCTGGATCGTGCGGGACTCTGGACTCAGGTGCGTTACAAGCTCTCGCGCGGTGGTCAGGAATTCGAGACGCCGCTTGTTACGGCGCCGAAGGAAAAGCCGCTCGCGATCGAGAATTACCAGCGGGTCGTGGGTCTGTTCTATCTGTTCATCGGGTTGTTCATTTTCATCCGCCGGTGGAACGCCCCTCGGGCCGTGCACTTTTACGTCTTTTGTCTGGTTTCCTTCATCTGCTGGTCTTTCCACTATAGTGAAAAATTCGACGTCTTTGACTGGGAAGTATACTGGTCGGAGGTTGTGGCGCACCTTCTGACACCGGCCTTGCTGCTCCATTTCGCGTTGGTCTTCCCCGGGCGGACCGAGACGAGGATTCGTTCTTCTTTGAAGCTGTTGGCAGTGTACCTGCTGCCGCTCGCCGCGCTTCTGATTCATGTAAGCACGGCGCTAAATGCCTTTGGTTTTATGCCCTGGCCCGGCGCGCTCTTCTTGCTCTGGAAGATCGAGTACAGTTATCTCGCGGCGTGTTTCCTGGCGGCTGGGTTGGTTTTCTATCGGAGTTACCGCGAAGCGCCCTCCGGCGTCCTTCGTCAGCAGCTGAAATGGCTTACTGGCGGAACTCTTATCGGCAGTCTCCCTGTTTCCTTGCTTTACATTCTTCCTTTCGTGTTCGACGCCGCTCCACACTGGTGGGCGAAAGTCTCCGTGCTGAGTCTGGGGCTTATCCCGCTGTGTTTCGGCTACGCCATCATCCGTTACCGTTTGATGGACGTGGATATTATCTTCAAGCGCGGCTTGGCGTATACCGTGGCCACTGCGGGTGTCGCTGCGGTTTATTTCACGCTCGTGGCATTGATCGCAGAAATCTTCCATACGCCTACGAATGGCTTCGGCGGCGGCATGATCGCCATCGTCATCGCGGCGTTTTTGTTCCAACCATTCCGCGAGTGGATTCAAACGCGTTTGGACCGCTTCTTCTACCGGGACCGTCTCGATTACCGGCGCACGCTGATTGAATTCGGGCGTACCCTTACGAATGAGGTGCGGATCGACCCCATGCTGGGTTCGGTCATGGACCGCATCTCGCAAACCTTGTTGGTCGACCGGCTGGCGATTTTCGTGGAAAACCCGCTGGCTCCCGGCCAAATGCGGATTGCTCGTTCCATGGGCGTGCGCCTTTCCGAATCTTTGGATCTGCGATTCCTGGGTCCGGCCCGGCCGGAGTTCGCCCGCGGGGCGCTCTTTTTCGAGTCGCCCCGCGCGGCGCGAGAGGTCAGCGATTCCGTCCGGCGCACCCTCGAACAACTCGATCTCAACTACTTTGTGCCCTGCCGCATCCGCGAGCACACCGTCGCAGTTCTCGGTCTCGGCAAGACGGTTGATGGAGATTTTCTGTCCAGCGATGACGTCGAGTTGGTTGAGACCATCGCCGGCTATGTCGCCGTCGCTCTTGACAACGCACAGCTCTACAGCTCCCTCGAACAAAAGGCCCTGGAAATCGCGCGACTCAAGGATTTCAGCGAAAACATCGTCGAATCCCTGAACGTCGGTGTGCTGGCCGTCGACCTCGACGGCATTGTCGAATCCTGGAACACGCGCATGGAGCAGCTTTTCGGAGTGACGCGCCAGGAAGCCGTGGGACGGCAGCTCACATCTCTGCTGCCGGAAGATTTGGCGCACGAAATCGCCGCGCGCGGTGACCAAGAGCAAATTACGGGCATCTATAAGCAGAGACTCCAGCATCAGGGAAAATCGCTCACGTTGAACGTTTCCATCACGCCGCTGGTGAGCAAATCGAGTGAACGGATCGGCCGGCTCCTGCTCTTTGATGACGTGACCCAGCGGGAGCGCATGGAAGAGCAGATGTCGCAGACGGAAAAACTGACCTCTCTCGGACTTCTCGCTGCCGGCGTTGCGCATGAAGTGAATACGCCGCTCGCGGTCATCTCCAACTACATTCAGATGCTGGCGAAACAAATGCCGGAAGGGGACCCGCGCCACTCGATCATCGAGAAAATCGTCAAGCAGACTTTCCGGGCCAGCGAAATCGTCAACAATCTGCTCAATTTTTCGCGCACCGGCCTGGCGGAAGCGGCGGACGTTGACGTAAACCGGGTCGTCGAAGACACCCTCTCTCTCATGGCCCACCCACTGAAGATTTCACACATCCAGGTGGTGAAACAGCTTGGCGAACCGTTGCCTCCCGTCCGGGGATCAGCGAACAAGCTCCAGCAGGTTTTCCTAAATCTGTTCCTGAATGCCCGCGATGCGATGCCCGGCGGGGGAATGCTCGAAGTCCGCACCGCGGCGCATAACGGAACCGTCGAGATCGAGGTCGCGGATACAGGCGCTGGCATTGCTCGAGAGCACATCAACCGCATCTTCGATCCTTTTTTCACCACCAAGCCCAATGGCCGTGGCACGGGCCTCGGCCTTTCGGTGAGCTATGGAATTATCAAGGAACATGCCGGAAAGATTGATGTGCGCTCCGCGCCAGGCAAAGGCACATCATTTCACCTCGAGCTCCCGGCGGTCAGGAAAGCAGTCCATGTCTAAGGGTTCCATCCTAGTTGTTGACGACGAATCCGAAATTCGCGAAGGTCTCGAACTTCTGCTCAAAGGCGAAGGCTACGGCGTCTCCAGCGCCGAAACCGGTGAATCCGGGCTCGCCAAGCTCGAAGAGCATCCTTTCGATCTCTTGTTGTTGGACGTCAGCTTGCCGGACCGCAACGGACTTGACATGCTGAAAGAAATTCGCCGCCGCGATCCCCAGCTTTCTGTCGTCCTCATTACCGCCTACGGTTCGATCGATATGGCCCGCGCCGCCTTCAAAAATGGTGCAATGGACTACATCACCAAGCCGTGGTCCAACGATGAATTGCTCGCGCAAGTGGCCCAGGCCGTGGAATCTCGACGGCTTCGCGATGAAAACCTCCAGTTGAAGCGTGCTCTCAAGCAGCGCTTCAATTTCCCAAGCATCGTCGGTAAGAGTGACAAAATGCACGTGCTTCTGGACCTGGTTGCGCAAGTCGCGCCCTCGCGCTCCACAGTCCTGATCAGCGGAGAGAGCGGAACGGGCAAGGAGCTCATCGCTAAGGCGATCCATTCGGCCTCGCCACGCGCCGACAAGGCCTTCGTGCCCGTGAATACGGGCTCGATCCCCGTGGATCTCCTCGAGTCTCAGCTTTTCGGCCATGTGAGGGGCGCTTTCACCAGCGCCATCGCGTCCAAGAAAGGCCTTTTCGAAGTCGCCGACCAGGGCACCATTTTCTTCGATGAAATCGCCACCATCAGCCCGGAAACACAGGCGAAGCTCCTGCGCGTCATTCAGGAGCGCGAATTCATGCGCCTCGGCGGTACGGAACAAATCAAAGTCGACGTGCGCATCGTGGCGGCCTCCAACGTCGATCTTCTGACGCTAGTGCGCGAGGGCCGCCTCCGCGAAGATTTGTACCACCGCCTGAACGTGATCCACCTGCAGCTTCCGCCGCTCCGCGAACGCCGCGAAGACGTGCCCTTGCTGCTGGCACATTTCCTCGAGCGTTATTGTCAGGAAAACGCTAAGTCTCTGCGGCAATTCACCCAGTCGGCCATGAAGTTGATGATGGATTACGACTGGCCGGGCAATGTGCGCGAACTGGAAAACGTTGTCGAGAGAGCGGTGGTACTCTCCACTCAGGAACGCGTTGACGTGGACCTTCTGCCGGAAAGTATCCGCAGCAAGGAAATTGTTCGCGGCGTGCGGCTGCAGCTTTCCGAGTTTTTGCCTCCACTGCCCACTGAGCCAGGCGCGCGTTACTCCGCGGACAATCCGCATCCGTCCTTGTTTCAAATCATGGACGAAATCGAACGCCGCATCATCATCGACATGCTCGAGCGTACCAGCTGGAACCAGACGGAAGCCGCGGAGCGATTTCTCATCCCCCTTTCAACACTCAACCAGAAAATCAAGCGTCTCGGAATCGATGTTCGGCGCCGGGGCCGCGGCGACGAGACGTTTACCGCCACCATGGGAAAGTAACCGCTGCCTGGTGTTCGAGATATTTTCGGTCGTCTCTCCCTCGCACCATAACCCGGCCAATTACGTACACTACGGGTACATCACCATGGTCAAATCCTTACCGCCTGCTCGCCTCTCTGACATTAGTGCTTCCAAGCACGAATGGCCTGTTCTACTTGAGTGCGCGTCTCCAAGATGCGATGCGCGGAAACTCAACGAGCTTCTCCGGTCAGCCGACTGGACCCGGTTGCTTCTGCTTGCGGAAGAGCACGGTGTGGTGGGCCATTTGGCGGCGCATCTGCACGAACTTGACAGAGACTTGATCCCCCCGGAAATGAACAAGACGCTTGTCGAACGCCAGCGGGCGCAGATTTTTCTTACGCTTAGATTGACCGCGGAACTGTTCCGGCTGTTGAAACGCTTCGCCGCCGCTGAGATCGGCGTTCTTGCCGTGAAGGGACCGGTTCTCTCCTTGCGGGCCTATGGCGATCCCGCGATGCGCAGCTATGGCGATCTGGACCTGCTTGTCCGCCAGCGTGACATTCGCCGTGCCACCGAATTGATGATTGCGGCCGGTTACCAGGCAGCAGTGCCTGTCTCTGCGATCGATTCCGGAAAAATACCGGGCCAGTATCTTTTCTCCGCGCCGGATTCGAAACTTCTCGTCGAGCTGCACAACGATTACACGCTGCGCTATTTTCCCCGCCGGCTCCTCCTCGAAAGATTTTTCGAACGCCAGGTCCGCGTGCTGCTCGATTCCCGCAAAGCCCCCGCACTTTCGGTAGAAGACGAATTGGTGCTGATTTGCGTTCATGGGGCAAAACACTATTGGGAGCGTTTGATGTGGATTGCCGACGTCGCCGCGCTGCTCTACAGCCAAACAAACCTGGATTGGAAGCGGGCCGCAGAGTCGGCCAGAGAAGTCGGAGCGGAACGCATGCTGCACGCCGGGCTGTTGCTTGCGGCAAACCTGCTGAGAGCGCCGCTCCCCGGCAAAGTCTTGCCGATGGTTCACTCCGACTCTGGCGCCGCGAAGCTCGCAGGGCAGGTTCTCGAATGGCTCCCCGCCGCCGGTTCTTCCCCGCCGGGTCTTTTGGCACGCGCCCTCTTTCGAATGCGCATGTGCGGCGGTTTGATTTCAGCCCCCGCCTATCTGCTCAGACTCTCTTTTTCGCCCACGGAAGAGGACTGGAAGGAAAGCGTGGAAGAAAAACGGCACTGGTTCCTCTACGCTGTTCGCAGGCCATTTCGGCTCGCCCGGAAGTATGGTCGCGACGGTAGCGGCCTGATCCTTGTCTTGTGAATTTGATGCTCCAGAGAAATCCGCACTCTTCTTCGCACGCTGAGCAGTCTTACCATGTTAGCCGCAATGAATTGATTCTCGGGGCTGCGCCGGGGCTGGGGATTTCAGCGCCGCAAAATCCTCGCGAATAACCCTGCACAACTCTTCGAGCCGCGCGGCGTCCTGGTGTGGATGGATTCGCCGGATGGGAACCGTCGTTACAAGTTGCCCAAGAAGCGCAAACTCGCGAGCCCGCAGGTCCCGATCCAGGATTTTATTCGCGTAGGTTTCAGCTACAAGCGAGACCAGTGCATCTTGCGGCCCGATTTTTTCTACGCAAGGTGCCGGTTCCGGTCGTCGATTTCCCAGAATATAAATGGCGCCGAGAGGGAGAGGGCGGTCCTCAAAACGTGTCCCCTCTCCTCCGAGTGCGAGACGCCGCTTATCCCATTCGGGACTCAAATGCGGGAGCGCGTCCGGAGCCCCATAGAGCATTTCCACGGAATCAGGCCAAAGACAAAGATGCGGATAGGCGGGCATGACATGGAACGTCCCTTCTTGTTCGACCAGCGCGACAATGTCATCGGAAAGGACCGCGCAGCCTTGCTTGGCGAACGCCGCCGCAGTGGTTGACTTTCCTGCACCGGCGGCGCCAACCAGTGCCACACTGAAACCCTCGAAGGCTACAGCGCTCGCGTGCAGGCAGACTACGCCGCGCAGCCGCAACAATATTCCCAAGACAGGGCCAAGCAAGTAGGAACAAGCATCTTCAAGGGACGCTTCTGGAGGCCAGACCGCCCAGAGATCCTTCCCTCTGCGATCAAACCAGAATTGCATTCCGTCATAGTATGTCAAATGAAAAAGAGAACCGTGCAGGCTTGTCCGGATTTCCCAGATTGGCTTGCCGCCTTCATCCGTGTCGGAACTCGTGTACACAACGGGTTGAGACTCCTCTGCCCTCCCAGACTCGGTGGATGGCGATTCGCCTAGATGGATTTGTACATCAAGAATTTCAGAAGGTGTTTCCAGAAGCGAAAGTCCCGGAATGGTGAGATTGGATCGTACAGCGAGGCCGAAAACGTTGTGTGTGAAATCCACTTCATCTACTATACGAAACAAAGTCTCGAAATCTGTATCCTCGGGTTGATACCGCTTGATTCTTTACTCTATGCGTTGAAATTGCAATTTCAGAGAATGGATCCATGAGTGCTCGGGTTGCTCCCGCTCATTCTGCTGGGTCGTGACGGCTTGCCACTACATGTGAGTCCTTGACATATTTCCTTTCCCCCCATCCTTGTTGCCCTTGTTCCCCATCGTCTGCGTGAGTTCCCGCACGGTTCCATACTTGGTCAGAGAGGGCTTCGAATACGGTTTTTTCGGCTCCCGTTTAACGGGCTTAACCATTCCCAGCCTCCGCACGAATCTTATATCGAACTCTTCGCGCCGACTGCAACCAAATGTTCAGACAATAGGGCCGGATATTGCTGCTGACTTGCTCTGAACTCATCTTACCATGCGGTCGGGTAAGCGCCGAGCGATTGATATACCGATCGACATCAGGGTTCCAGCGCATTTGATTTAGCCGTTCAATTCCCGCCCGCCGGACCTGCTCACAAAGCGGGTCGCCTTGCAGGGGCGTCTTTGGACGCATCCGCACGCGCTCCGGCAATCGTCCCTCCATCGCCTCGCGCAGGAGCATCTTTTGAAAGAACCAGGGAAACATAGGCAGTGCGAGCAGATAATTTACGATCCGCAAATCAAGAAGCGGGTAGCGAGTTTCCACCGGGCAATGCGTCACGCCGGCATTCTCCTGTTCGAACATGAGCGTCCACTGGGGCAGGGCAAGAGACGCGTAGCCCTTAGGGTGAATAGGATGCCTGATGCCAGATTTAGGCAGCTCGCACCCCTCCTTCCACCGTGCACCAAGGTTCGCGCGGCGGGCGAATTCGGCTGTCAGCCAATTCGGAAACACCGGTCGATCAGGATCCTTTCCGGCGAGTCGCAGAGCACGGACGCGGATGCCGCGCCACGGAAAGGGTCTAACCCAAATGTAATTCGCCATCTCTGTGAGTAGTCGTTGCCACTCTCCGTTTCGCCGCAGATCTTCCACATACGGCCACATCTGAAAGTTCATGAGGTCGTCGCCGCCTTCTCCAGACAATACAACACGGCAGTCAGTGGAAGCGATGCGGTACGAGTCAAAGATACCGGCGACGAGGGGATTACTGATCGGCTCGGGCAAGCCTAATTCGGGATCGTCCCAGCGTTCGAAAAGCTGTACCTGATCCATCGGTATGAGTCTGATCGGAACGCCCAGAAACTTGGCCGTCTCGTTCGCGTACTCTCCGTCGTTATCAGGTATCAGCGATTCATATACGTGCGTATAGCCTCGAATATCCGTTCTTCGATCATTCTTTGCCGACACCTCCTTGGCCATCGCCGCCACCGATGACGAATCCAGTCCACCACTTAAGAGGATTCCGACCAAGTCCGTGCGAAGACGGTCGGCGACCGCCGCTTGTAATAACGACTGAAAATTCTCGATGTACTCTTCGGGCTTCGAATAGCGGATCCGGCCGTCCGTTGGGGGTGTCCAGTAATGTCTAATCTTTATTCCATTCGGCGAGAAAGTCAGGGAATGCGCGGGCGGCAGGCGCTGAATGTCGCGAAAGGTCGTGGTCGCGTTGTCGTAGTTCAGCCCAAATAGCAGAACAATCGCCGCGTCGTTCAACTCCCCCGATACAAGCGGGTGCATTCGAATGCAGTTCAGCGTGTTGCTGAAAATAAAAACATCCCCCACCTGCGCGTAGTAAAAAGGCTTGATTCCGAAATGATCGCGCGCACAAAACAGTTCTTTGTTGGCCGCATCCCAGATCGCAAACGAAAAATCCCCCCTCAAGTGGTCGACGCACGGTGTGCCCCACGCAGCATAGGCATGCAGAATCAGCTCAGAGTCGGGAGCGTTCGCCCCAACCTCACGGCCGGAGCGCCGCAGTTCGGTGGTGAGGTCCTCGCGGCAATCGATTCGTGCGTCCGCGACCATCCAAAATCGCCCGTCGAGACCCGCAGGCTGATTCTCGCCCTCCACTTCGTACGTGGTCCGCAGCATTGCATGACCCAGACCAATGGAGCTCTCCAGCCAGTACGTTTGGGAATCGGGGCCACAGTAGGCGAGAGAATCCACGTGAGATTGCAAAAGCGCCCGCTCAATCGGCGCACCGTTCCGGTGGAAGATGCCGACGATGCCGCTCAATCAAATCGCCTTTCTATCCGAGTGGCCGGCGTTTCGAACGGTGAAAAGGGCTGCTGCACGGCATCATCGTT
>WNFB01005937.1_pt1 | contig 10936 bp, 10 predicted proteins | sample 5400501 | NCBI WGS metagenome assembly WNFB01 (sample SAMN13153341, study PRJNA577476) | soil metagenome | isolation source: 200 cm saprolite under Douglas fir tree site 2 hole 1 | place: USA:California | collected 2015-04-18 | reverse complement strand
CGACGGCGACGGATTCTTGGCGGGCCATGCGGTTTCTTCCCTTGCGCCGGCGAGCATCGATCAGATCCGCCCGGCTTGCCAAGGGCCGCCCGCGCACGCATCCTCACGCGGGGCAATGGCGAATGGTGAATAGCGAGTAGCGAATTGAATAAACACCCTCATCCTGAGGAGGCCGCGAAGCGGCCGTCTCGAAGGATGGCAACCGCAGCGCCCGGGTCCATCCTTCGAGACGCGCGCCTTCGGCGCGCTCCTCAGGATGAGGATGGTGCTATTCGCCACTCGCTATTCGCTCGTCCCCGCCAGGAGCGCATCACGTGACGTTCGGCAATTTCGTCGAGATTTTTCTCCAGGCGCTCATGGCCGGGATTCTGATCGGCGCGATCTACGGCCTGATGTGCGTCGGGCTCGGCATCATCTTCGGCGTGATGCGCGTCATCAATTTCGCCCAGGGCGAGTTTCTGATGCTGGGAATGTATTTCACCTTCTACCTCGTCGTCGGCTTCAATGTGTTGTGGTTCCTCGGGCCGGTCGCCGGGCCCTATACCGGCGCCCTGCTGGCGGGCCCCGCGCTCTTTGCCTTCGGCTACGCGCTGCACCGGTTTCTCGTTTCGCGCGTGACCGGCGTCAGCGTCGCCGGCACCGAGGGCGAAGGGCATTACGCGCAGCTCATTCTCACCCTCGGCGTCGCGCTAGTGCTGCAGAACGGCGGCCTCATCGTGTTCGGCTCGACGCCCGAAGTGGTGCGCACGCCGCTGTCCGTGCGTGCCTGGGAAATCCCGCTGCTTTACGACGCGAACGCCGCGCTGTTCCTCAACAAGGCGCGGGCGGTCGCCGGCATCGTGTCGGTCGTGGTCGCGCTGGCGCTCTATTGGCTGATCAACCGCTCGCGTCTGGGCAAGACCCTGCGGGCGGCGGCCGACAACGCCGCGGCCGCCATCTACATGGGCATCGACGTCGATCGCGCCTACCGCATCGCGTTCGGCATCGGCATCGGCATCACCGCCATCGCCGGCGGCCTCGTCGCCACCTACAATCCGTTCCAGCCGTATATCGGGCTCGACTTCGTCATCATCATGTACGCCGGCGTGGTGCTGGGCGGCATGGGCAGCATTCTCGGCGCGTTCTGGGGCGGGATGACGATCGGGCTGGTCCAGCAGCTCTCGACTCTGGTGCTGCCCACGCAGCTGCAGAACGCCGCCATCTTCGTGGTCTTCCTGCTGATCGTGATGGTCCGCCCGCAGGGCCTGTTCGGCCGCGCCACGGAGCGCGTGTGACCATGCAGGTCCGCCGAAACGCGAACGCGCCCCTCTTCGTGATCGTCATCATGGCGTTCGCGTGGATGGGCGTCGGCCTGATCGTGACCAATTCCTATTACCAGCTGATGCTCACCCTGGTGCCGATCTGGGCGGTGATGGGCCTCTCGTGGAACCTGCTCAGCGGCTATACCGGCCTTGTCTCGTTCGGGCACGCGTCGTTCTTCGGCCTGGGCGCCTACACGGTGACGCTCGCGCTGGTGCATTACGACATCACGCCGTGGCTCGGCATTCCGCTCGGCATGGTCGTCGGGACGCTCGCCGGCGTCGTCATCGGCTATCCGACCTTCCGGCTGCGCGGCCATTATTTCGCGCTCTCCATGCTCGCCTACCCGATGGCCCTGCTCTACGTGTTCCAGTGGCTCGGCTACCAGGAAGTCCCGCTGCCGATGAAGCGCCAAACGCCGGGCTTCTACATGCAGTTCTCCGACTACCGGGTGTACATCGCGCTGGCGGTCGCGCTTCTCGTCGCCGCCCTCCTGATCTCGCTCAAGGTCGAGCGCTCGCGCTTCGGCCTCTCCCTCGTCGCCATCAAGCAGAACGAGCCGGCGGCGGAAGCCGCCGGCATCGACACGCTGGCGTGGAAGATGCGGGCGATCATGCTCAGCGGCGCCATCGCCGCGGCGGCAGGGGGCCTCTACGCGGTCGTCCTCCTGGTGGTGACGCCGGACAGCGTGTTCGGGATGCTCACCTCGGCGCAGGCGCTGATCGTCGCGCTGTTCGGCGGCGTCGGCACGCTGTGGGGCGCGCCGATCGGCGCCGCGATCCTCATCCCGCTGAGCGAGACGCTGCAGGCGCAGCTCGGCGACAGGATCCCGGGCATCCAGGGGGTGGTCTACGGCATCGCCATCATCCTGGTGGTGCTGCTCGCGCCGGAAGGCATTTTTTGGCGCGTGCGCGACCGGCTGCGGCCGCGCGCGGCAAGCACCGTGCCGGCGATGCCGGTCACGCCGCGCCCCGTTGCGCAGACGCCGCGGCCGAGGGCGCCGCGCAAGCACGAGCCGATCCTCACCGTGAGCGGCCTGTCGAAATCGTTCGGCGGATTGCGCGCCGTGGCGGACGCGAGTTTTGCGGTCGGCGACGGCGAGATCCTCGGCATCATCGGGCCGAACGGCGCCGGCAAGACGACCCTTTTCAACCTCGTCAACGGTTTCCTGCGGCCCGACGCCGGCAAGGTCGCATTCGACGGCCGCGGGCTGATCGGCCTCAAGCCGAACCGCGTCTGCCGGCTCGGGATCGGACGCACGTTCCAGGTGGTGCGCGCATTTCCGCGGCTCTCCGTGCTCGACAACGTCGTGGTCGGCGCCCACGCGACCACGACGAACGACGCGGACGCGTTCGCGCTGGCGGACGGCGCCCTGGCGCAGGTGGGGCTCACCGGGCGCTCCGACGCCGTCGCGGGCAGCCTCACCAACAAGGAGCTGCGGCTGATGGAGCTTGCCCGGGCGCTGGCGGGCCGGCCGCGCCTTCTCCTCATGGACGAGCCGCTCGCCGGTCTCGCCACCCAGGAGATCGAGGACCTGCTCGCGGTGATCCGCTCGCTCGCCGCGCAAGGCATGACCGTGGTGATCATCGAGCACACGATGCGCGCCATGGTGCGGCTCGCCGAGCGCTTCGTCGTGCTCGACCATGGCGCGGTCCTCGCGATCGGCCCGCCGGGCGAGATCGTCAACAACGCGGACGTGATCGAGGCGTACCTCGGCCAGAAATGGGCGGCGATCCGTGCTCTCGGTTGAAGCCCTCACCGTCGTGTACGGCGGCTTGACCGCGCTGCACGAGGTTTCGCTTGCCGTGCGCGGCGGCCAGTTCGTGTCCATCGTCGGCCCCAACGGCGCCGGCAAGACGACGCTGTTCAAGGCGATTTCCGGCACGGTGCGGCCCGCCGGCGGCCGCGTCCGCTTCGAGGACCACGATCTGCTCGCGGTGGCGCCGTCCGAGCGGGCGCATTTCGGCATCGCGCACGTGCCGGAAGGCCGCCAGGTGTTCGGCTCCATGAGCGTGATGGAAAATCTCGAGATGGGCGCTTATCCGCAGACCGGCCGCCGGGACTGGCGGCGCAATCTCGAGCGCATCTTCGCGCTGTTTCCGATCCTCGCCGAGCGCCGCGCCCAGCCGGCCGGGACGCTGTCGGGCGGCGAACAGCAGATGCTGGCGATCGGCCGCGGCATCGCATCCTCGCCGCGGCTGCTGATGCTGGACGAGCCGTCGATGGGGCTCGCCCCGGTTGTCGCCGACCTGATCTTCGAGCGGATCGGCGAGCTGCACCGCGACGGCCTCACCATCCTGCTGGTGGAGCAGAGGGTCGCCGAGGCAGTGCAATCGTGCGATTTCGGCTATGTTCTGGAGACCGGCCGCGTGGTGCTCGAGGGAACCCATCAGGCCCTGCTGGCGGACGACCGGATCAGGAGCGTCTATCTCGGCATGTGAAGAGTTGAAACCTGGAGGAAACGCGATGTCGCAAAGACACTGGCTCACCCTACCGATGCTGGCCGTTACGGCGGCCGTTGCCGCCGCCGTGACGCCCGCCCCCGCCGCGGCGCAGCCGAAGGAGGTCGAAATCGCCATGATCGTCCCGCTCTCGGGACCGTGGGCGCGCCAGGGGGTGCTCGAGCGCATGGGCGCCGAAATGGCAATCGACGAGATCAACAAGTCGGGCGGGATCAAGTCGCTCGGCGGCGCGAAGATGAAGCTTGTCATCCTCGACACCGGCGATTCCTCCGAGAAGGCCAAGAACGCGGCGCAGCGCCTCGTCGCGCAGAATCCGGACGTGGTCGGCGGCTTCGGCGCCTGGCTGAGCTCGTTCACGCTCGCCGTGACCGAGGTCACCGAGCGCGCGGAAATGCCGTGGCTGACGCTGTCCTATTCCGACGTGATCACCGGGCGCGGCTTCCGCTACGTGTTCCAGACCTCGGCGACCGGCGACCGCCAGTCCGAGCTTGCCCTGCCGACGATCATGGACCTTGCCGAGAAGTCGACCGGCAAGCGGCCGACCACGACCGGCGTCATCCAGGACAATACGGCCGCGCCGGTGAGCTTCATGAAGCCGATGCGGGGCGGCGGGTTCGAGAAGGCCGGGCTCAAGGTGCTGGTCGACGAGATCTATACGCCGCCGCTTTCCGACGCGACGCCGCTCGTCTCCAAGGTGCGCACGGCGCGGCCCGACTTCGTGTGGGTGATCTCGACGAACATCCCGGACGATACGCTGCTCGTGCAGAAGTTCGCCGAGATGGGCATCGGTCCCACCAAGCTGCCGATCGTGAGCAACGGCGCGCATTTCGGCGCGCCCGAGCTGCTCAAGGCGGCGGGCGGCGACGTGCTCGAAGGCACCCTGGTCGCCGTCGCCAACTGGAGCCACGACGGCCAGCGCCAGCTCATCGACGAGTTCAAGAAGCGCACCGGCGAGCCGTGGCTCACCCAGGACAGCCTGTGCGCCTACGGCCACGTGATGATCCTCAAGGAGGCGGTGGAGAAGGCGGGCGCCGCCGACCGCCGCAAGGTCGCCGAGGCGATCCGCGCCATGGACACGACCGAGGGCCCGGCGAAGTACTTCGCCGGCAACCGCATCAAGTTCGACGACAAGGGCCGCCGCGTCGACGCGCCGCTGGTGATCTACCAGTGGCAGCAGGGCGTGCCGATCACGGTCTTCCCGCAGGGCCCCGGCACCGCCAAGCCGCGCTGGGCGATGAAGTAGCGCAATCCCTCCCCGCCAAGCGGGGAGTTGCGGCGACCTGCGCGAATCCCTCCCCCGCTACGCGGGGGAGGGATAAGGGTGGGGGGCGACAGCGCAAACTTTCGAGAGTTGGCGCGGGGGCAACCCCACCCGGCCGCGCGTTGCGCGCATAGCCGACGCTTCGCGTCGGCGTTCTTCAAAACACTAAGAACGGCGGCCAGAGGCCGCCTATCCACCCTCCCCTTTCAGGGGAGGGATTAAGGCGTCAGCGGTTGAGCTCCGCCTTTGCCAAATCCCACAGCAGGCGATAGGTGCCGAACGAGATCACGTCGCAGTGCGCAAGCACCGCGGGCGTGCCGAAGCGTGGTTCCGCGGCCTGCCGCACGGCGTCCGCATCGGTGCCCTCCACGACCACGTACCAGTCGCCGAAGCCGGTCTGCATGCGGGAGTCGCCGGGCGCAACCGAAAGCGCCGGGTCGGCCTCGATCAGGTGCGCGGAGATGATTTGATCGAGGCCGACGACCGCATCGAACCGCGCCAGGATGGCGTTGCGCAGTTCCCCCGTGCCTGCTGCCGAGGGACGCAGCCGGCTCATCGCAAGCACGCCGCCGCGCCCCTGCCCTTTGCTGCCCGTCACCCGCGCGGCCACGCGCGTATAGTTGCGGAACCGCGCGCTATGGTGCCTGGTCCACGGCGTTCCATTTTCGAGCTTGTCGCGATAGGCCGGACTGTCGAGAGCGGCCAGAGTTTCCGTGGTGTAGAAGTTGAGATATTTGGGCGACGCCGCGACGGTGACGTAGCGGCGCGCCTCGAGAAAGCCCGGGATCCCCACCCGCTCGACGATGTGCTCGCGGTCGTACCACCTGTTGAAATCCTCCTCTTCCGCCGGGTCGGCGTCCATGATGGTGATCAGCATCCCCGTGCCCGACAGCGGCATGGCAATTCTCTCCCCGCCAACTTAGACTTCGCTCAAGAGAGCCTAGGATCAAGCCGCAACCCACCGCAAGGGAGTGAAGCCGCACATGCCCATCACCGCCAAATATCTGTTCGTCGTCAGCATGGACGTGGATCCGGACAAGGAGGCCCTGTTCAACGAGGTCTACGACACCGAGCACGTGCCGAACCTGCTGAAAGTTCCCGGCGTGCATTCCGCCCGGCGCGCGAAAGGCGAGAATTTCAGCGTGAACATCGGCGGCGAGGAGACGAAAAGGACGCACGACGGCCCGCGCTACACCGCGATCTACGAGATCGACGGCCCGCACGTGCTGGTGAGTCCCGAATGGACCAAGGCTGGCGAGGCCGGCCGCTGGCCGGGCGAGGTGCGCCCCTTCACACGCAACCGGCGCCACGCCGTCTACCGGGTGCTTTGACCGCGCGCCGGCCGACGCCGACGGAACCGCAACCCGCGCGACGGCGTTGGCGCCCCGGGAAGCGGACATAGGGGAGACGGGAACGACCGACCCCGATGCAGGTCCCGCTGGAAATCGCGTTCCACCACGTCGACAGCTCGCCCTGGATCGAGGCGCAGGTCCGCGCGCGCGTCGCCAAGCTGGAGAAGATCTACGGCCGCCTGAATTCCTGCCGGGTCCGCATCGATCGGCGCGCCACCAACCGCCCGCGCACGATCCCGCCGGTGGTGCGCATCGAAATGGGGGTGCCGGGGCGGGGCGAGCTGGTGGTGAGCCACGAGCCCGACCGCCTGCTGCGGCGCTTCGCGGCGCCCGACCTGCGCAACGCCATCAACGAGGCGTTCCGCATCGCCGAGCAGCGGCTCACCGAAATCAAGGACCGGCGGCACGGCCGCACCAAGGAGCCGCACCACGACGCGGAGAACCAGCACCTCGGCCGGGTGGCGGAACTCGCGCCGGACAAGGACTTCGGCTTCATCCTGACCGGGACCGGCAGCCTGCTCTATTTCCACCGCAACAGCCTCTTGACCGGCGACTTCGACGCGCTCGCGCCGGGCCGGGAGGTCTATTACGTCGAGCACGCCGGCGACACCGGCCCGACGGCCGCCAAGGTGCGGGTGAAGGCGTGACCCGCCATAGCCAGGCGGTAGTCATTTCCTGATTGCCGATAGTTTGACCGTTTGATCGCGCCAAAAATGCGCGATCGCAAATTGTGCTTGCGGATTTGTCGAAGATGCGAAGCGCTTCCGGTCAGCGCAAATCGCTGCACGTCGGCTCAAGCCAAAGCGCAACACTCCAAACAGATTAGACTATGTCGGAAAATGGAATCCGCGACTACCCGCAACCGCGGGGATTTGTGGGTCGCATCCGAACGGCGCGAGCGCGCGTCCAAAAGGTTAACGGTGCGACCCCGATCGGCAGGGGGCAACCTGAGCGGCCGGGGCCGCCCGGCCGGGTGACGCAACACATTCCCACCCCGACGCTCGAAGTGTCCCCCGCCTTTATGGCGCAATAACGGTTTGAGTCATGGCGCAATAAGGGCATGAATCAGGCTGATTTCACGCCTGCGCCGACGCGATCCGGTTTCAGCCAGGCAGGTCATCGCGAAACCTGCGCTCTGAGTCCACGCATCCGCCGCTCAAGAAATGACACGCCGCGTGGAGGGGACCGACATGAACCCGAGCTCAGGTCACGCCAGAGCCGCTACGTCCGTCCCCTGGACCATGGCCGCAAGACCTCTATCGGGCTGAGCAAATGAGTCCTATAATTCCGCTCGCCGCCTGTAATAGCGACTGCTTCACGATGTTCAACAAAAAGCGTAACATCGTCGTTTGTTACGAAGGTTGGATGCGGATCAATGGACGTCAGGGTTGAGATTATTCCGTGGGATGAAACGCTACCCTCTTGCTTGCTCGCGAAGTGGCAAGAGGGTTTGCACGCTGCAAACAACTTCCACGCAATTCTGCAATCCCCTGAATGGCTTACCTATCGATGGAAACCGTTGACAAAAATCATGCTCGCGGTGCTTCGCGATCCGACCAATACTGCACTCGCCGTCACTCCGTTGGTCTGCAACAAGTTCCCGCTGGACTTTTCGGTAGCAGGAAAGACGCTCGCCACGATTGAAATTGACGGTTACCACCTTGTAGGAAACGTACCTTTATTCCAAAATCTAACGGTTTTCTACCAAGCTTTGATAAACAGCATTTTTGATGCACCACACATCCGGTGCCTTTACATCAAGGGTGCGGCCAACGACTCACCATTTCACAATATTTTGGGGAGCACCCAAAATTCTAGAACGAAACTCTTTGCCTACAATCCATACCACAAAAAAAACAGATATTTCTTTATAGAAATGCCGTCTTCTTACGACGAGTACTGCAAAAGGTTCAGCCGCAAGGCGTTATACAACATGAAACGCGAACTGCGCTTACTAGAAAAGCAAGCGGGAGGGCGTCTCGATTTAATCAAAGTGACGAAGCCGGATCAGGTGGCTGCCTTCTTAGCCGAAGCCCGTAGGATAGCCAAAAAAGCGTATCAGCACCGCTTCGTCGATCTGGACGTGGATCAACCCGGTGACCGACAAGGGCTACTCGAGGCTATGGCCAGGCAGGGAGTGTTGCGCGCCTACCTTTTGAAATGCGGCCGACAGGCCAGCGCATACGTAATCGGGTTGCAATTTAACGGCGTGTTTTACTTTCACGAGACAGCTTACGACAAAGCCTGGGCGCGGCAGTCGCCAGGAAAAACACTGCTGCAGTTGATCCTCAAAGAATGCTTTGAATCGGAAACGCCCAGAATATTCTACTTCACGGGCGGTGATGCGCTTTACAAAAAGTCGTTCTCTAACTGCGTGGAAGACAAAATAACGTTACTCGTCCTTCGAAGAAATTTGACCAATCGATTATTGGTCATGGTTCACCGGCTTTTTTGCAGCACCGTTAGCGCCGTTAAGGAATCCATCGAGGCAATATTCGATGCAATTCGATCGAAAAGGAAGAAGTTGGAACATTGAATGGAAAAACGAAGACCCACTATCTATCGACAAAAGATACGTCCGTCAAATTCCAAGGCGTGGGCTGATAAACACAACGTCGTATTCGTACCATTGCGGCTTAAACTGCCTAATGGCTTGGGTGTCCCATCGCCCATTCTCAAAAATTATCATTGCTTGGGGATTGTAATATATTATTCTGACGTCTGCGCCTCGCAGTACGCGTTCAAATTCGGCAAGAACAGATTCCGAAAACGGATTGGATAGATAAAAGATAGTTCCTCCACAAGACGGCGCAATTGCAATTGCGTCGCCACAAATGACTTGAACATTTGGCCATTTCCGGTAACGTCTAGCTGCGCCTTTTGCAGCCGCCTCGTTGATTTCGATGCCGACGAGTTGATTCTTCAATCCCAAACTCAGCCAAAAATTCAGTACGCGCCCTTCGCCGCATCCGACATCGACTAAAACATCAGTTGACGAAATTGAAATGCGCTTGAATGAGTCTTGTAGCGACCAGTACGGCGTAGGCTCGATGACGTGGGCGCCCTCCAGCTCCTTATTGGAACCAGGATAAAACCGGCAGAGCTTCCGGCCAAATCTCAAATCATTATAGGCCGTGAGAAGCGCCTGCACAAGTATGTGATAACTGTAGCGTGCTGTGTCGCGCGCACCCATTTTTCGGAGCCGATTGATCGCTCGCCGCGTAAGCTGAAGGGCATTGTCGATCACGCTAGCGTTTCGATCCCAGCGTGTCAGATTCGCAGAATATGCCTCCGGCATGGTCGGCCCCCAATTCGAATCAAGGCCGACAGACGCGCTCATCCACAGCCCCTTGGGAATCCTCCGATTCTATTGCGCCGGAACATGCTCTAGGTCAAGTCAGAGCCCCCCACGTCTGCCGCCATCGTCGGTAAGCAGCGGCCGTACAGTCTGGTCCCTCAGCAATTGTTCAAAGTAGGCGATCGAGCGGACAAGCCCCTCTTTGAGGGGTATGCGCGGAGACCAGGACATCACTTCGTGCGCCTTTGAAATGTCCGGCCGGCGCTGATGCGGATCGTCCTGTGGCCGCGACCGATGAACGATGCGCGAGCGCGAGCCGGTCAGGTCTATCACCATCGAGGCGAGCTCGCGGATGGAGAGCCCTTCCGGATTTCCGATGTTGATCGGCCCGGTGACGTCGTCATGTGTCCTCATCAGCCTGACGAGACCTTCGACGAGATCGTCGACGTAGCAGAATGAGCGGGTCTGCGTTCCGTCGCCATGGACGGTAAGATCGCGGCCAAGCAATGCCTGGACGATAAAATTCGATACGACTCTCCCGTCGTTGGGGTGCATCCGGGGCCCGTAGGTATTGAAGATCCGCGCGACCTTGATGCGCAGCCGGTGCTGGCGCCAATAGTCGAAGAATAATGTCTCGGCGCACCGCTTTCCTTCATCGTAACAGGAGCGTGGGCCGATCGGATTGACGTTGCCCCAGTAATCCTCGGTCTGCGGATGAACGCTGGCGTCGCCATAGACTTCCGACGTCGACGCCTGAAGGATTCTCGCGCGCAGACGCTTGGCAAGCCCCAGCACGTTGATGGCGCCGTGGACGCTCGTCTTCGTCGTTTGCACGGGATCGTGCTGATAGTGAACGGGGGAAGCCGGGCAGGCGAGGTTGTAGATCTGGTCGACCTCGATGTAGAGCGGGAACGTCACGTCGTGGCGAATGAGCTCGAACCTGCGGTGGTCGAGCAACGAATCGAGGTTACGGCGGGCGCCGGTGAAGAAGTTGTCGACGCATATCACATTCGCGCCGTCCGCGATCAACCGCTCGCACAGGTGCGAACCGACAAAGCCGGCGCCGCCGGTAATCAGCACGCGCTTCTCAAGGTGCATGTGTCGACGCTCCCCGAATTGCGAGACTTTCATTCCACAGTCGCGGCCGCGGTCGGTCGCACGACGATCCGGCCCATTCCAGAAGCGCAGGCTTCCCGGCGTCCGTTGCGACGGTCGATCAGGATGTCGCCCATGACGAGCAGGTCCATTTCGGTACGGAGAAAGC
>WNFB01006489.1_pt1 | contig 10937 bp, 8 predicted proteins | sample 5400501 | NCBI WGS metagenome assembly WNFB01 (sample SAMN13153341, study PRJNA577476) | soil metagenome | isolation source: 200 cm saprolite under Douglas fir tree site 2 hole 1 | place: USA:California | collected 2015-04-18 | reverse complement strand
CTCACCAACTACGGGTGCCACTGGAGTAGGAGCTACGCTCCATGTCTCCGGCAACCGACTACGTAGGAGTGGCAGAAGCCGCTGGACTTTAGTCCATGCGGAGTGTCACGAGCAAAGGATGGCAGTCATGACGATACAACAACACAGCACTGGAACAATGCTTCCCGCGTGGAATCGCGTAGTCACGCCAAATAGCGATATTGTGCAGGGCCAGCTTACGATGGACACCTACGCCGTGAACCTGGGCAAAGTCGTTCACGGTGACCAGAGCGTGCAGCCTGTCTATCGTGATCCCCGTGCCTTCTTCGAGGCGACGTACCTCACCGCTGAGCTGCGCCGTATTCTCTCCGATGTGCTGGCGGTGCTGGCTGGTAAGAGTGGTGATCGCGTGCTCCAGCTTCGCACGCCCTTTGGTGGTGGTAAAACCCATACCTTGCTCTCGCTCTATCACCTGGCACACTCGCGTCACCTGCTCAGCGACATACCCGATCTCAGCGGTCTACCAGACCCCGGACCTGTACACCTTGCTGTCATCTCTGGTATCGATACCGGGGCAGCTGATACACATACACAACGTCGTCGCACACTGTGGGGAGAACTGGCGTGGCAACTGGGCGGGCCAGAGGGCTATGCATTGGTTGCGGAGCAAGACCGTTTAGGCGTTGCTCCTGGAGCGGAAATCCTCTCTCGACTGATTGGAAACATGCCAAATCTTTTGTTGCTCGATGAAGTGCTCACGTATGTCGAGAATGCGATGGCTGTGGTTGTTGGCGAGTCGACATTGGGACGGCAGACGATAGTGTTTCTCCAACGACTGACGGAGGTCGTGGCCGGTTCTCCTCAAACAGCCCTGGTCTATTCCTTGCAGGCGAGCGAGCAGGAAGCAGGCGGCAACCTGGAACTGCTGGGCATCTTGAGCAAACTCGTGCAGCGGCTCAACGCGATCCGCGAACCGGTGAGTGGAGATGAAGTACTGCGCGTGGTGCAACGGCGTCTCTTCTCTCAACTGGGGGATGAGGGAGCACGTCAACAGGTTGCCGGTGCCTATGCTGATGGCTATCGAGGCTTTTTACTAGCAGGTGGCACTCCCGCACAGGTGGCACAACAGCAGGCCGAACAGTTGCGCGCACGTATCCTCTTGAGTTATCCCTTTCACCCGGCGCTGCTCGACTTGATGCGTGAACGATGGAGTGCCCTGCCGAGCTACCAGCGGACACGCGGCGCATTACAGTTTTTAGCCAGCGTCATCCATGCGCTCTGGGCAGGGAACGTGCAGACGCAGCCTTTGCTGGGACCCGGTGACGTGCCCTTGCAGGATGGGCAGGTACGTACCACTTTCCTGGCACAGGTGGGCGAGTCAACACAATACGATGCGGTGATTCAGAGGGATTTGCTCGGCCCGCAAGCAGGAGCGCAGATCGTTGATGCACTGATGGTCCAGGAAAGTCCACAATTGCAAGCATATTTCCCTGGCACGCGTATTGCCGCGGCAGCGCTACTGTACAGCTTTGGCGGCAGCAACCAACTTGAACGCGGCGTCTACGAGAACGAACTCTTAAGCGCATGCCTTGCCCCTGGTCTTAACCGTAACATCTTGCAGACGGCCCTGCACGATCTCAATGAACGCTTGCTCTACCTGCATCGGCGCGAACTGCGCTATCGCTTTGAGACACAGCCAAATCTCAACAAAATGATCATCGATGAAAATCAGCGTCGCACAAGTGAGGAGATCGAGGAACGCTTGCGCCTCGAGTGTGGCAAGGCTATCGGAGATGAGCGTGAAGCGGTGGTGTGGCCTAACGATACTCATGTAGTTCGAGACCGCCTGCCGGAGTTCCAGATCGTCTACCTCTCACCTGCCTGGCTGGATGCCCATTCTGATCCTGAAAAACGAGAACGGGGCATGAAGCAGTACATCGAACAGTGCGGCAATGGACCGCGTCGCTACCACAATGGCCTGGCGTTAGCCGTTCCCGACCGTCGCATGGTGGAGGTTGTGCGCAATGCAGTTCGCCTCATCTTGACGTTGGAGTTATTGCAAAGCCAGAGCAAACAGCGACAACTGACTCCGCAACAAGACGCCGAGCTTGCGGAACGCAAACGCAATGCTGAGAATGAGCTACGAGGAGGCATTTCACAGCTCTACCCTATCATCTACACGCCTCAAAACAGCGAGCGGAGCGGACAAACCTATGTCTTTGATGCATTGACGGTCCAGAGTTACAGCCAGGCTCCCCAGGTACACAGACGTATCAAGGAAGCGCTGCACAACCGTGTCGTGTGGGATAGCGTGCAACCCAGTAAGTTGGCAAGCTTGACACGCTTAAACGAACAACAGCCAGTGGAGCGGCAGTATTACCCTGTCACAGCCCTCGTGTCCTGTTTCTTCAGCTACTATACCTTTGCGCACATCTGGGATGAAAAAGTGGTGCGCCAGGCGATCATCGTGGGTGTCAAGAACCGTACCTTTGCCTACGTTGCCAATGCCCACAAGGACAGCCAGGAAAATCTCGTACTGGGAGGGCCAGCATCGACCACCGTGTACTATGGCAGGGATATACGCGCCAACGAACTGGATATGGGTGAGAGTGCGTTTATCCTCTCGGCTGCCTATGCGCAACAGTTGTTGACACCACCTGTTCCAGCCAGAGTTGAACCTGTAGCGGAAACACCGGCCACTACGAATGATGTGCAGCCAAGCCAGCAGCCTCCTCAGACACATAAAGGAGAAACAGGCAGAACAGTGGTGCATGACTCACCATTACCCACGACACCGGTGCCGTCTGCTGCAAAGCCGATAGCTCCTGGCCGGGGAGGCCAGCATTACCGCCTCAGCGTGAAGATCAAGCCTGGCGATTTCTATGAAGTGACGAAAGCGCTGGAGAGGCTCAATGATCAGTCGACGATAATGGATACGACGGTGACGGTGATTGCAACGGCGAAAGCTGGTCAGCCCTTCAACGCGAACACTATGCATAACCTGGTGGTCGAGCCAATGGTCGAGGAGAGTAACGTGGTTGTCCTGGAGGAGCATGTGGAAGAGTAGTGATATTTTTCTTGTTCTCCTCCCCTCAACAGCTCTTGCGGCCTCTTTATCTGTCTGGATATCCTTGGGTCCATTATACACCAGGTGCCGGATGGATGTAAGAATTAGTTGTAGGCAAGCATACATGCGGAGCAAAGACCTGGCGTGTCGAGAGAGCGACGAGTGCGTGCCTCATTGCTCCACCTCTCCGCCCCCCATCGGCACGCACTCGTCGCGGACGCGCTAAAGCTGGTCCCTACGCACGTTCACCGCTCCCTTGCCAACAGGGATTTCATACCCCTTGCCCGGATAGCCCTATTGTACAGATGATATATAATGTATACGTCTCCACTCCGGAGATCACGCGACGGGACCATATACCCGTCGCATCGTCATTACAAAAGGATTTGTTAATATAAAATATGGAAACAACAATACCAGATAGCGTCAAGCTGCTCGTAATCGATATTGATGGCACACTACTCAATCCTGAAGGCAAGATTACAGCACGGACCCTGGCAGCGGTGCGGGCCGCGCAGGAAGCGGGGATCGTAGTAACGCTGGCAACGGCACGCCGCTACTGCAACACCGTGCAGATTGCCAGGGAGTTAGGCATAGAAGCTCCACTGATCTTATATGACGGGGCATTGATTGTAGGAAGTCCTCACGCCCCGATTCTGCATAGCCACCCACTACCGGCTGATGTTGCGCAGCAGGCGGTTGAGCTGCTGGTGCGCCACAACCTTCAACCAGTGGTTCACCCAACTACCGACCTGAAGGAAGAGACATGGACAGGTCCGGCTGACCTCGATAACTTCTGGCTAGAGGCTTACTTTACCCTCTATGCAGACCAGGTGCGCCGCATGCCCTATGAAAAGCTTTGTACAGGGCACCCCAGTCCGTTACGCGTTGTTGCCTTCGACTCAGAAGAGCATATCATGCCATTGATCCCGGAACTCGCCTCCCTCGACTGCTCATGGATCACCATCAAGCGTGGGAGTTTTGGCTGTGCAGAAATAGCCTTTATGGAGCGTGATTGCTCGAAGGCAAGCGCTGTGGCGGCACTGGCGCGGCTACTGGATATCCCACTCCAGCAGGTCATGGCGCTTGGCGATAACAACAATGATATGCAGATGTTACAAGTGGTAGGTTGGGGAGTTGCGATGGGGCATGCTCCTGATACAGTAAAAGCGGTAGCGCAAGCAGTTACTGCGAGCAATGCAGAGGACGGGGCGGCACAGGCAATAGAGCATTATGCACTACGCTGCGCAGCAAGCACCGCCTCAAATTCTCTCAAACGCACGATTTGTTTGTAGTTGGGAGCGGCCTGCCAGCGTTTTCTTTGGATCAATCGCAGGGCATCACGTGTCGGCATGCCGTTGTACATGAGGACAGCACAGGCCAACTGGACACTACGCCCAACGCCATGTTCACAATGAATCAGTACCCGACCACCGTGTTCCATGCGCTCTGTTGCCCAACGTGCTCCTTGCATCATCTGCTCGATTGTTAATGGGTATGAATCAGCGGTGGGTACAGATAATAACTCGATGTGCATGTTGGCCAACGCCGCGGCGTCATCAACATGTTCTGAGCGTGTATCCACCACATGCGTTATACCTGCACGCGCCAGGGCTTTGATATCCTCCGGACGGATGCGCCCACCGACGGCGAGTTGGTCCGTGATCCAGGTCATATTCAGGCGGTCCGGTAGGGGGATATGCAATACCTGTGCTAGCCGCTCAGTCCATGAGTCTTCAGGGAAGAGTCGTGCAGCGATGCGCGTCCAGAAGCGGTAGAGTATGCGTACAATGCCGGTAAAGAACCAGCGTGGACCAGAAAAATGCACTTTTGCTGTTTCTACTATAGGGATATCTGGAGTGTCAGTTGGAGGCGGTGTAATTGTAGGATCGGACGGCATGATAGTAAACCCTTACCTCGCTTCTACCAATGGAGGCAGACCGGCGTCAGACTCGATATGCTCTGTATCAACCAATGTATCTCGCTGTATGACACGTTTCAAGGCGGCAATCGCGCACTCTAGCATGCCATCATCGGGTTCGCGAGTCGTCAAACCCTGCAAGGCAAGCCCGGGGGCGAGTAGCCAGCGTACGACACGAAAACGGTAGTTGGCAGCACCTAAACGCATCAATTCATACGCGATACCTGCTACAACTGGGATCAACACTATGCGCGAAATGATCTTTATGGGCAGTGAAGGCGAACCAACCAGCGCAAACACAAAGATCGAGACAACCGCGACGATCAAAAGAAAGCCTGTGCCACAACGGGTGTGTACACGTGAGGCACGACGTACATGCGGAACATCCAGCGGATCACCCTGCTCCATTGCATTAATGGCTTTATGTTCTGCACCGTGATAGCCATAGATGCGCTCAATATCGGGAAGAAGGCCGGTGAGGTAGAGATAGCCAACAAGGAACCCCAGGCGAATAAGGCCCTCCAGCAGCAGGCTTAGCCAACCTTGACCAATCTGGTTATGCAGCAGCCCGGTGATGAGGAGGGGGAATAGAAAGAAAAGTGCTACGGCAAAGCCCAATGAGACGAGCAGTATCAGTACTAACCCCAGTCCACCAATTTGGGGGGGCGTCTCCGATTCGTCACCCGTTGTGTCACTATAGCCATCCAACCCTGCTTCCTCCTTCCCTGCCGTGCTGGTGAGTGGGGCATCAGGGTCAATGGCTCCGGTAGCAATGTTTGCAGAGAAGGTCATCAGACGTGTCCCCAGCACTAGCATCTCCCACAAGAGGAAGGCGCCGCGCAGGAACGGTAGGCGAAATAGGCGATTTTTATAGAGGCGCGGGTTCAGGGCTTCTTCATACAAATATATAGAGCCCTGCGCTCGTCGAATCGCGACAGCGGCTGATGTGCGCCCGCGCATCATGACGCCTTCCATAACTGCCTGACCACCGTAATAAAATTTTGCCATTAATACATTCCTTTCACGCGGGCGACCATAAAGGTCCCCGCCCCTACGGGTTACGATTTGTATCTCGCACTTGAAAGCGGGCGACCATAAAGGCACCCTGTCTGGGGGACAGGTATCCCACCCATCCCCACACCACCCCCGCCCCTACGGTTTTATATTTTGTGGTTGCGGTTTGCATCTCTTACCTGAAAGCGCAGGTGTGATAGACGACGCGCTACAGGTCGACCAAAAGAACTCAGGCGCGGTAATCTACGACGTAGTGCGCGTATACGCACTGCGGAGCGCAACCGACCCGACATCATGCGACTGCGGGTATGGGCTCGCGCTGTTTGCCAGATGCCAGGCGCACCAGGAGGAGGGAGATAACCAAGGATATGGTTCGCAATGTCAAATGATGTATACGGTCGACTGATGCGTTTTGCGTTTTCCAGTTGCCGGCGCATGACCTGCGATCCGGGCTTTACCAGTCGACGTAAGGCATCTACTAACTCAACCGAATCATGCGCCAATATGCCTACGCCGTTAGTAAGCACAAAGTCGACATTACCCGCCTCTTGTCCTGGTACATAGCCGCTCAGAATAATGGGAAGCCCGCACACCAAAGCTTCGCAGATGGTACCCGGCCCTGCTTTGGTGATAATAACATCGGAAGCGCGCATCATCTCCGGCATATTCTGCACAAAGCCGAAAACCTTCGCCGGAACGTGCAGGTTCGAGCGTGTACGCTGAAGATGGACGTAGAGCCGCTTGTTGCGACCTGTAATAATAAGCAATTGAACGGCTAAGCGTGCCTGTGAAATAGCACGCACGGCAGCTTGCAGCCCAAGAGCGCCTTCACCACCCCCGACCAGCAACACGACAGGTAGCCCCGGCTCCAAATCGAACTTGCGGCGTAGTTCCTCTTTACTGGCTACCGGGAAGGTGAACTTTGGATCAATGGGCATGCCCAACACATGGACGCGCGCAGGGTCTAAGCCAAGTTTCAGGTATAGCTGCCTGGCCTGTTCTGTCGGTACAATATAGCTACTGGCCCCTGGTGCGAACCAGGCCTTGTGGATGGTGACCAGGTCGGTCACTACAGTGATAAAGGGGATGGGCAGACCCAGGTCGTGCAAGGCTTCAATGGTGACATGGTTGAGCATAGGATGAATGGATACGATTACATCTGGTTGGACCGTGGTAATCAAACGTAGCAGTCCATTGTGGATGAGAGGAGTAGCGACGGTTTGAACCGCCAAAACCCTGCGGGTCTGATTGCTCAGGCGAAAAACTTGTCCGTAGAGTTTGGGATTATAGCGGATAGCCGGGCCGTAGAGTTTGACGGCTTCGCGTAACGGGAAACGACTGTACTCCTCGAAAACGTCGACGATTTCAATGCGGTAGGTATCCGGCTCCTGGGAGACTTGCTCGCTTTGTCCGACCAGGAGAGGAGTTGACGCGTTGATTGTCTCGTTCCTATCTTCCTGTGGAGGTCGGTCGCTGGTAGCTTCATGGTTGATCTGCCCTTCGACAAGACGAGCTTCCCACTCATTTCGCTGCTGTTGAGCAATTAACGAAATGGCATTGCGGATGGCATTGGCTGCGCTGCGATGTCCAGCCCCGGTGTCAGCGATGAGGAACAGTATAGTTCGTTGCGACACACTGGATCACCCCCCCTCGTGGACATAGAGATAAACAGCAGTATGCTTCTGGGGGATGTAGACCTACATTCCCCAGAAGCATGTCTCCCTATTCTTCTTGGAGGTTGAAGCGCTTGCGGAAACGCTCCACACGACCGGCGGTATCCAGGATACGTTGTTGTCCAGTAAAGAATGGATGACATTTTGAACATACGTCAACTTTCATTACTGGTTTGATGCTGAGCGTTTTAAAACTGTTACCACAGGCACAACTGACTGTGGATTCGATGTAGGTTGGGTGAATTCCTTTTTTCATGGGTTACTCCAAATTATATTTACAGGTGTGGTTTGGTTGGTTTGGTTGCCGGTGGTTCGGGCGTCTCATCTACGTTGCTCGTTCACACTGCAAGCATGATTGTACACGGATGGTAGTGTTACGTCAAGAGGTCCTGGAACTCCACGGCCCCGCGCCCCGCCCCCTGGTACCCCAAAGGGCAGTCCCTCGATAAATCGGGATACCTGCCCCCCAGGCAGGGTTCCTACAACATTTTAGGCCACCCTAGCCCCGGGTGGCGGTTGAACTGTTTGGCACCTCCTATGTTCCACCTATTATAACACGCAGGTGGGTCAGTTTATGCCCTGGTTAGCTTTCAATGCATCCAGCCAGTCCTGCGCATTGCCTGTGGGGGACCAGCGCGAACTGGTGCCTAAGTTGGTGGCGATGGTGGTCTCATATCCCAGCATGATGACATAGGTTTCCTGAGCATATGTCAGGCTAAACGCTTCGCACTCTAAATTCCCTATATGGAAGGGGTCCACTTGCCTGACGGAACGCAGGTCTTTGAGCGGTGCTGAGAAAAAGACACGCTTCTTGCCACGATTTTCTGCACAGACCAGCTCTTGCTCAAAGAGGTAGAGTCGTCCTCGTGCTATGATCTGACCTTGCGTATTAAGCAGCGTTATGAGGGTAAAGCGTTGAGGTTGGCGTAGCGGTACATGCTCGGCCAGGACCTGTTCAACCTGCCTGCGCTGCTGGGGTGTCATCCCTTCCAGGTGCAGGCGAATGTAGCGTGTATCGCTAAAGAGGTGACCGAGTCCTTCTCTGCCTTTGCTGAAGTGAAGGTACTCTTCGCCCTCATTGACGGCAAAGTGTGCCTCCGACCAGGTCATCTGTTGCAGGTCTTCAAGTGGGAACTGCACACGTACCTCGTCAGGTCCAATCCAGACGCCGGCACGAATGTAGCCAAATTGTACGAAGAGCACAATCAGCAGAACAGCCAGTGCAGCAATGGCGAGTAAAAAGATGACAAGGACAAGTGGGCCAATATTGACGACTGGTTGTAATGCCAGTGAACCAAATACTACCAGTATGATAGCAGAGACGATGGTAATGACGGTGACACGACGGCTATGCGAGGTGAAACGATAGCGCACCGGCATGCTAGCGTTCATAACGAGATACTCCTTAGATGAGATACATAGTTTGGACTTCTGCAACGCTGACCAGGGTCTGGTATGGTAAGAGTTGTGCTCCTACTATACACGAAAACTGCGTTATTGACGAGGGACCATTCTGACATCCCTTCATAACTCACCGCTAGCGGTGAGTTATGAAGGGATGTCAGACAATTTGATTGTGAACCACGACCATTGGTTGTATAATTCATTATTATGCTTGAAAGATATTCTCTGCCAGAGATGGCTGCCATTTGGTCTGCAACGCATAAGGCCGATACATGGTTGCAGGTGGAACTGCTTGTCTGCGAGGGTTGGGCGCGTCAGGGAATCATCCCGCAAGAGGCCCTCGAGAAGATACGTCTTGCTCGCTACGACCTGCAACGCATGCGGGAAATCGAGCAGGAAACGCATCATGATGTGATCTCCTTCATACGCTCCGTTCAGGAACAATTGGGACCCGAAGGCCGCTATATCCACCTGGGCCTGACCTCCTCCGATGTACTCGATACGGGACTTGCACTACAACTCAAAGAGGCGGGGACTCTGCTGACTCGATCTCTGGCGGGCCTGGTGCAGGTTGTTGCGTACGCGGCAGTAGAACATAAATATACACTGATGGTAGGACGCACGCATGGCATTCATGCTGAACCGATGACTTTTGGCCTGAAGCTGGCATTGTGGGTAGACGAACTACGGCGTGGCCAGCAGCGTCTCAGCGCGGCGCTTGAGCAGGTGACCGTCGGCAAAATCTCCGGCGCGGTCGGTACACATGCCACCGTTCCACCGCAGATCGAAGAGTTTGTGTGTGCACAACTGGGCCTGAGCGTAGCTCCTGTTTCCAGCCAGATCGTCCAGCGCGATCGTCATGCCCATTTCATCACAACGCTGGCGCTGATCGGCTGTTCGCTGGAGAAGATGGCGCAGGAGATTCGCCACTTGCAGCGCACGGAGGTGAGCGAAGCGTTTGAGCCATTTAGCGCAGGTCAACAGGGTTCGTCGGCCATGCCACACAAACGCAATCCCGAACTGTGCGAGCGTATCTGCGGGCTGGCTCGCGTGCTACGGGGTTTTGCCGTGACGGCAATGGAGAACGTGGCCCTCTGGCACGAACGCGATATCAGTCACTCCTCGGCAGAGCGTGTGATTATCCCCGATGCCTGCACGCTGCTCCACTACATGCTGCACATCTTCACCGACGTGATGGCGGGGCTCCAGGTGGATACTGAACGCATGCGTGCCAACCTGGACATGACAGGGGGACTGGTCTTCTCGCAGCGTATCCTGCTCGCCCTGATTGATAAAGGTGTAGGTAGGCAAGAGGCCTATCAGATGGTGCAACGCAAGCCTGATGAGCTGATGGAGCTGACGAATACCGATTATTATGTCAAGTATATTGATGTGGCGTTTGAACGATTGGGGTTGTAGCCGCTCCCAGGGCGGGGTAGGGAAGGAAGTTGAGATATATGTCCGACGAAGTAAAGCAGCGCAAAGCCGAACACGTCAGCATTGCTCTGGGCCAGGATGTCTCTGCCCCGCAGCATGCAAACTGGAGTGACATACAGTTTGTGCATCAGGCCTTGCCAGAGGTGGACCTGGATGAGATCGACACCTCGGTCAGCTTTCTTGGGCGGACGTTGCGCTATCCTATCTTTATGTCTTCGCTGACAGGGGGGCATCCGGACGTCACGTCGATAAATCGCAACCTGGCACGAGCTGCGGAACGCTATGGGTTGGCCCTGGGGGTTGGTAGCCAGCGCGCTGCGATTGTCAATCCCGATGTGGCCTCCACCTATGCCGTGACACGCGATTATGCTCCCAATGCTTTTCTGATTGCCAATATCGGTGCGCCACAATTGATTGTGCAGCCGCGTCATCCCGCCTTTAC
>WNFB01005933.1_pt1 | contig 10939 bp, 10 predicted proteins | sample 5400501 | NCBI WGS metagenome assembly WNFB01 (sample SAMN13153341, study PRJNA577476) | soil metagenome | isolation source: 200 cm saprolite under Douglas fir tree site 2 hole 1 | place: USA:California | collected 2015-04-18 | reverse complement strand
CCTGGAAGAAGCCATTGCCCAAGCGTTGGAGACGGTGACCCCCCAGGATGCTCACGGCTGGTTCGGTCATTGCGGCTACTCGCCTTTACACGAAAGCAATGCCTAGTTTATAGGCTCAATCTTTCTGAAGAGCGCTGTAATCTCTACGAAAGAGGCTTAGGGACAGTTCTTTTGACAGTTTATCAGATGTCCAGGCAACTTGAGAGATCCGTTCCAAAACCAAGCAGGAACCAGTCATATGGGAAACCTTCTCGCCGCCTGTCGAGTGTGTAGATGGCATAGAATTAGCTGGATCTCGAATCAGCTTTTGCCGCTCAATGGCCTCTTTTGCTCTTGAAAATGCTGGCAAGAATGTGGCGTAACCTCGCATGAGAGAGCGGCTGTTCAATCTCTATGCTTTTCAGGGGATGAGCCATGAAAAAATGGTACATGGCCTTCGTCGCATCTGGGCCTCGCGGGTCAGTGTAGGAACCGGCAGGATTGCCCCCTGACCACGCGTGACCCATACCATCGATTTTCCAATAGGCCTGGACAACTTCTCCGGAAGGGGCATTCCAGGTTGCCGTGACATAAGCATACCCTCCAGGCATTTGCCCGGTGATCATGCTCGATGGGAGTTGATAGTCCGCTATGTAAGTCTTGTTAGATGCAAGATAGCCGGTTTGCATCCACTGCTGCACTACCTGGTCGCCGTTGAGGGGTGCAACCACACGATCTGCTGTGCCGTGAAAGACAATGGTCGGTACCACGCGGGCGTGCTCGCCCATCGCTGCGTATGCAGCACTTCCTCGTTTCTGGGGCGCTGGGCCACCGCTGCGCATAGCCTTCACACTCTGCCTCAGACTGTTTGCCGCCTGGTACTCTAGCCCAGAATGCATCCCAATAGCTGCAAACACGTCCGGGTAAGTCGTCCCAAGAATTCCTGCCATGGCAGCTCCGGCTGAGATTCCCGCCACGTAGATCCGATTGGAATCGATACTCCAGAGCAGGGTGTTCTGCTGCATCTGCTCGATGATGCCGGCAATGGTTGCAGGCTCTCCACTGCTCCGCTGCTGATTCGCGGGCAGGAACCAGTTCCAGCAGAGGTTCTGGTTCGCGAGCCCTGTCTGCTGAGGATAGACTACCACGAAGCCATATTGCTCCGCCAGTAGATTCATGCCTGTACCCGTTGCAAAGTCGAGCGCCGTTTGGGCACAGCCGTGCAGCATGACGAGGAGCGGGGCAGGGGTTTCAACAGGAGAGCGTTCGGGAGTATAGACACCATACGGATGGTTGCCGTGAGCGTCCTGGTAGCTAAACTGTTGCCACATTGCTTTCCTTCGTTACGAAACCCCTCATTCCTCTACTAGCGCAACCAATGCACTCTCTTGAGGGCCACGCAGCTCAAGTCTCCCTGGCCTGGCTGGTAAGGCCGCGGCGGGTGAACCCAGGAAGATGACATATCCCGCCTTCAGTCCGCCAACCTGCTCTGAGAGCCAGCTCAAACGTTCCCCAATGTCTCCCAGCGCCTCCACTGGGCCCTCGGTCAGCAGCTCTCCGTTCAAGTAGAGGCTGAGTTCTCCACTGAGAGACCCAAGAAGCTGTTGCTTCCCCAACAGAAAACCACCACCAGAAGCGTTGTCAGCCACGACCTCGGCAATGCTAAAACGGTACCCTTCCCAGATGCTATCCAGGAAATCCACACCAAGGACCGTACTGCCAACTGCTAATCTGGCATCTTCCGGTGAAGCCTGTGCAGGCAGATCATCACGCAATACTACAGCCAGTTCAGGCTCGATCCTGGGTTGGATGAATCGACTCAACCGTATGGGGCTTTCAAGGAGCATCTCGGAGTAGATGCGACCGTAAATGGGTGCATTGATACCCATCTGGACCTGTTTGGCAGGACTGATTAACCCAAATTTGTATCCTTTCAGTTCTCGCTTCTCTCCCAGAGTAGCCTGGATGCGGTAAGCACCCTCAAGATCTACTCCTACAGCCCCGGCCTGGGATGTTACTGTTTTCCTGCTCGTTCGAGCTTCTTGTACGCGAGCGTGCAGGCTATGCTCAGCCCCGTTCAGATTCATCTGCCTCTCCTTTTCCATCACTTTATCTTCCCTGAAACTCTGCCTTGCGCTTCTCGATAAAGGCTTGCATACCTTCGCGCATATCTTCCGTGGCGAACAGCAAGAAGAAGTTCTTGCGCTCTAGCGCCAGTCCCTCTTCCAAGGAGGTCTCAAATGCTGCCAGCACTGACTCCTTTGCCAGGCGCACGGCGATAGGAGGCTGGGCCGCCACCGTTTGTGCAAGCTTCATTGCCTCGTTCAGGTGTTCGCCTTTAGGGACCACGCGATTCACTAGACCGAGGTTCGCCATCTCCTGTGCGCTCATCTGGGCACCGGTCAGCACGATTTCCATAGCACGATACTTGCCGAGTGTGCGAGCCAGCCGCTGCGTCCCGCCCGCGCCGGGAATAATACCGAGCAGAATTTCGGGTTGTCCAAAGCGGGCGTTCTCTGAGGCGATGATCATATCGCAGTGCATAGCCAGTTCACAGCCGCCACCGAGAGCATAGCCGCCAACTGCTGCAATGAGCGGTGTATGAATACGGCGAATCCGCTCCCACGCCTCGAACCCACCTACCATCATCTCGATTGGCGATTTGTCCGACATCTCCTTAATATCCGCTCCCGCGGCAAAAGCCTTCTCTCCTGAGCCGGTGATGACGATACAGCGAATCGTTTGATCCCGATCAAGTTCCTCCAATGCGTTAGCCAGTTCGCTCACAACCGAGAAATTGAGTGCGTTCAACTCCTTTGGGCGATTCAGGGTGATAATGCCAACAGGCTCATTCCGCTCGACGAGGATGTACTGGTAATCTGACATAACTCTCCTCACATTTTGTTGTCCGCGTGTATCTCACGGGACAGGTCTAATGGTTAGCGAAAATCAGGGGCAAGACATTGGGATTACCCCTTTATCGTGATTGTCAGCAACATATTCGCTTATGTGGCTGACAATTTCATAGCTGTTCCCTCTCCCTGCTTGCCCCATCCGCTTGTTCGTGCGCGTGATAGGAACTGCGCACGAATGGTCCAGATTCTACATGACGAAAGCCCATCTTTTTGCCTTCCGCCTTCAACGCGGCAAACTCTTCCAAGGGCACGTAGCGCTGGATCGGCAGGTGCTGGAACGAGGGGCGCAGGTACTGGCCAATGGTCAGGATGTCGACCGCTGCCCAGGATCATAAAGGTCGCTGTCTTGTGACCCCAACACTCACCGATATTCGGGCAGCGTGCCTCCTCGCAGACGGTATGCAACGCTTTGCTTCGCATCAACTGCTTCAAATTCTGATAGTTTTCCCCCTTTGGAGGGCGGACGCGCAACCATTCAGGACGTCGCTCTGGAATCATTGTTGCCATACTTGTTTCCTCGTTCTCCTCTTCCCTGACATTCGCATGTACCGTCTTTTCTGTCATAGTTGTACTCCTTTAAAATTGCGAGTAGAATCAATAACACGAAGAGCGCCCCTAAAGAAAGGTAGGCGATTTTACTCTCCTGATGGGCATCTTCACGTTGAAGCGGGTCTGCTTTTGAGAGAGCTGTTTCCCTCAAAAACGACAGCGCAACAAATACAAGTAATATTACAAAGAACAACGGGAGCAGGCTATACACAAGAATTATCTCCATATATCCTCCTCTTCCTGACAAGTCGAACGTAAAGGTGGAGCAGCAGAGCTGCTCTATCATGTTGAGCCCTCAAAAGAACCAGCCTCTCTCTTTTCATTCCAGGAACACCTTTCCGGGAATAGCCTCTCGCTTCTGGCGTTCCGGCACCGCGTAGGACCGTTTGAAGACGGAGAACAGGAAATAGAGAGAAGGAAGGAGAAATACCATACCGATGCCAGTGGCAATCAGCAATGTCACAATCACTTCAGGAGTATTCGCTGCTTTATCTATGGTCACGTCTGGAGGAATAAGATAGGGAATTTGCGATATGCCCCAGGTCCCGAGGAGAAACGCTGATTCCAGGATAATCAGGACACGCGCTGTATGGTAGTGTCTCGCAAACAAGGAATATGCTGTTGCCAGCCCAATGAGCATGGTAATAATGACTATTGGAATAGCGTGTGCCAGCATCCCTTGCCACAGCAGAGGTGCCTGTGTAGGAGACAAAAAGATGCCAAGCGCACCAAGCACTGCCGTTATAGCACCCGCAATGAGCGCTTTCAAACGATACGATTCAGCAAGGGCATTATCATTCGCATTTCTGGCTTCTACTATCAGGTAGACTGCCGCCAGGGTAGCACAGAGGGAGACTGCCATTGCGCCTATTGTCAGTGCGAATGGGGTGGTCCATGCTGAGCCCAAGTCGGCATGGGTAATTCCCCCAACAGCCCGAATCCTGCCACTCGCCACCGCCGCCGCAGCGGCTCCCAGGAAGAAGGGAGTAATCAGGCTACTCGTACTGAAAATACGGCTCCACACTCTGGCGAAAGGACTTGTAGAGTCGGCGGCATACGTGCGAAACATAAAGGCCGCACCGCGCAGGACAATACCAACAAGCACGATGGTAAGAGGAAGAAAGAGAGCCACCATCAGTATGGCAAAGGCCGATGGAAATACGGTGAACAGACCAACGAGCAAAAAGATCAACCACACGTGGTTTGCCTCCCAAACGGGTCCCAAGGCATGATTGATCAGATGACGCTGGTGCGTGGCCATGGGACCAACGGCGAACAGGTCCCAGATACCAGCTCCAAAGTCAGCTCCACCGAGCACAGCATACGCTATGAGTCCCAACCACAGGATGCTTAGCGCGATAAATGCAACAGACAGCATTAGACACCTGCTATTTCTGGCTCTTGACGCTGCCCTGGTATCTCCACTTTGGGCAGTGGAGAACGGGCCACCTCCAGAAGGAGCCGAATGAGAGCCGTTGCCAGTATCACATAAATCAAGGAGAAAGCTAGAAAGCTGATATCCAATCCTGGAGCAGTCGTGACAGCATCCTTTGTTCGTAAGACGCCGTAAATAACCCAGGGTTGCCGTCCAAGTTCGGTCACCATCCACCCAAATTCCACGGCCAGGAAGGCCAATGGGCCAGTAAGAACAATCCCCCAGAGCAAGATGCGGTTTTCAGGGACGATCCCTTCCTTGCGCCAGTAAAGAAACCAGAACACGAGTGCAACGAACAGGATAAAGAACCCGCAACCAACCATTGCGTCGAAGGATAAGTGAACGGGAAGAGGATTAGGCCAGTCATCACGAGGATAGGCGTCAAGACCTTTTATAGTCGAATTGAGGTCGAAATTGACGAGTAAGCTATCGCCATGCGGAATCTCCAAGGCATAATACACCTGGCCCGTTTGTGGATCAGCAAGGCCACCAATGCGCAACGGAGGGCCACTTTCCGTTTTGAAAATGGCTTCCATTGCGGCAAATTTGACGGGCTGGGCATTCGCGAGGAAGCGAGCGTTAAAATCACCACTGGCAATCTGCAGTGGTATAGCGATGACGCCCATTGTCATAGCCAGGAGCAGCCCTTTGCGGTAATAGTCACCCCTCTTACCACGCAGCATTGCCACCGCATAGATCGCCGCAACGCCAAAGCCCGTTGCAACATAGCAGGCCAGGATCATGTGGACTGTCTCGTAAGGCGTACTGGGATTCAGCATCGCCTGTAAAGGATGAATGCCCGTTACCTGACCGTGCCGAAACACAAAACCGGCAGGGGTATTCATCCAGGAGTTTGCACTGACAATGAACCATGCAGAGGCCAACCCACTAATCCAAATGGGAAAGGAACAGAGCCAGTGCGTACGCGGCGAGAGACGCTCCCAACCATAGAGGTAGAGGCCAAAGAAAATAGCTTCCAGGAAGAAGGCAAAGCCTTCTAACATAAACGGCAGGCCGATGACAGCGCCGGAATACTTAATGTAGGTCGGCCAGAGCAGGCCGAGTTCAAATGAGATAATCGTGCCGGACACCGCCCCAACAACAAAGAGAACGACAGCTGCCCTCGTCCAGCGACGTGTCAACATCATCCACATCGTATCTTTTCGATAAAGAGCGAGTCCCTCGGCGATGCAGAGTAACAAGGGCAGCCCGACTCCAAGTACCGAAAAGACGATATGGAAAGCCAGTGAGGTGCCCATCTGAGCACGCGCAGCCAACAAATCAGACATGAGAGGCTCTCCCGTCACGCTTTACATCCAAAGCATCGTACATGCGACCCGACTCGAAAGGAAACGACGTTTTTGCAGAGGATAAAACCCTCTATTTCTGAGAGATGTACAGGTATGGGGTCAGCAGAGAGTCTTTCCAATACTCAGGCGCTATATTTGACGACAGCCTCACCAGTTAGAACCAGGACCCCCTCCTGGTTCGTCGCGTCTGTACGCAGCGTGAGGATGCGTTTCTCCTCGCGTACCCCGATGACCTCAACGCTCACCGTCACCGTATCGCCTATGGCAACTGGAGCGAGAAATTTCATTGTCTGCCCCAGATAGATGCTTCCGGGACCAGGCAGATCCATCCCAATTATCGCAGAAATCATTGAACCGGTGAGGAAGCCGTGAGCGACTCGTCGACCAAAGGGAGAACGTGCTGCATATTCCTCATCCAGGTGAACGGGATTACGATCGCCGCTGACCTCGGCGAAGCGAACAATATCGGCATCCGTGATGGTGCGTTCGCGTGTCGCACGTGCTCCTACAGGTGGAAGCTCTGCTCTCTTTTTCGTTCCTTCGCTCATCTTTTTCATTCCTTTCTCCCACGAGGATTCACTCTTTCCTAATCCGGCAAGCATCTTTTGCTAACCGCCTGGCCTTTGGATCATATCCTCTTCTGATACCTGCTAGCCTGGGCCTTTAGCGATTGCTCAAACTAGCAGGCGTTAGTGGTATCCAGCGACTGCTGAAAGTTACGAGAGCGGCGTTTTGAGCGGATTCTTGGAGACCTCCAACGATGTCTGCATCAACTTCTGAAAGGCTTCTTGTTGCTTCTGCGCCTGCTGTTCTAGCTCTCTTGCCACCCTTTGGAACGTTTCCTGCTGCTTCTGTATCTGCTGCTCCAGTTCCTGCTTTGCATCCTGTCCCAGTTCTTGCGCGAGCTTCTGAAAGGCTTCTTGTTGCTTCTGCGCCTGCTGCTCCAGTTCTTGCAGCAGGGCCTGCGTTCCCTCCGCGTTGCTCTTGAGGATATCTACCCCACTGGTAAAGAGACTCTGGGCAAACTTGACATTGCGCTGCTGGGCGGCTACGATGCTCTCTGCCACTGCCTTATTCGCCTCTTGCAGGGACTCAACTACTTGTAACGTGGCCTCATTGACGCTTTCCTTTGTCATGGTCTTGCTCCTTTTTTGTGCTCGCACATCGACTCCGTCCTCGATATGGACAGAGTCATCCATTAACCAACAATAGAGGATGCTTACTTCTCCAGCACGTAGGTGCCAGGTGCCGCAGTAATTGGTGGATGGCCCACACTTCCCAGCGAAGGAGGTGCCACCTGCTTACCAGAGCCGGGCTTGAGCCATTCGAGCCAATCTGTCCACCAACTGCCTGTATGCTGGTCAGCACTTTCCAACCATTGCTCCGCATTCTTCAACGGCTTGTCGTTGACCCAGTAGCCCCTGCCCTTGCTCGGCGGATTGATGATGCCCGCAATATGGCCGCTGCCGCCCAGGACAAAGCGCACCTTTCCGCCAGCCAACTGCATGATGCGCCAGGCGGATTTCCAGGGTACGATATGATCCTGCTCTGCCCCCACAGCATAGATGTCCAGGTGAATCTCTCCGAGGTCGATGGGGATACCTTTGAGAACAATCTTATTCGGCTTGATTAAATTGTTTTCCAGGTAGGTATTGCGCAGGTAGAAAGAGTGGGCGGCGCGAGTCATGCGCGTGCCATCGGCGTTCCAGTACAGTAAATCAAAGGCGGGCGGTTCCTTGCCCAACAAATAGTTATTGACGACATTGCTCCAGATCAAGTCGTTGGCACGCAGCATGTTGAACATCTTCGCCATCGAGCTGCTATCCAGATAGCCTCGCTCCATCATCTGTCCCTCAACATAGGTCACCTGCGGCTCGTCGATGAACACCGAGGTATCGCCCACCTCGCTGAAGTCCTGCAAGGACACAAAGAAGGTAGCGGCATTGACCGTCTCGTCCTTTTTCGCATCCAGATAGGGCAGTGTCATCGAGAGCAGCGTGCCTCCGATGCAGTAGCCGACGGGATTGACTTTGGGCGAGCCGGTAATCTCTTTAATGGCCTCGAACGCAGCCAGGGGCCCCAGGGTCAAATAGTCTTCGAAGCCGGTGTCTTCCAGGGAAGCATCAGGATTCTTCCAACTGATGACAAAGACGGTGAAACCGGAATCCACCAGGAACTTGATGAGGCTATTCTTTGGCTGCATGTCCAGGATGTAATACTTGTTAATCCAGGGTGGGATAAACAGTAAGGGAATGGAGTACACTTTCTCAGTGGTAGGGGCATACTGGATCAGTTCGATGAGCTTATTGCGGTAGACCACCTGTCCAGGGGTCAGGGCCAGGTTGCGTCCAGGTGCAAATGCCTCACTATCGGTCATTTTGATCTGCCCGGCCTGGATATCGCGCAGCAAATGCTCCATGCCCGTCACGAGATTTTTGCCGCCACTTTGCACCGTCTCATGGATGACCTGCGGGTTGGTGAAGGCAACGTTGGTGGGACTGATGGCATCCAGGAACTGGCGCAGGTAGAAGACCAGCTTACGCTGCTGATGCTCATCAAGCCCCTGAACCTCAGAAGCCGACTTGAGTAGTGTCGTGGCAGCCAGCAGATAGCTTTGTTTGAGGGAGTCGAAAACCGGATTCTGCTGCCAATCTGGGGCACTGAAGCGCTTATCGCCTTTCTCCGGCGCGATCACCGCCTGACCCTCCTGACCTTGCCCCCAGAACTTGAGAGCGGCAGAGGCCATCACCTGCGTAAACTGCTGGACGAAATCACTATAGGTCTCCCAGGCACGGCCCGGATTGCGGGCGGCGTCAAGCCAGAGCTGCTGAAAGGCGCGGGTGATCTCAGCAGGATCGATAGGGACCATTTTGCTGTAGGGATTGGTCTTCCAGAGCTGATCAATCAAGGTGATCCAGGGGTCTTTTCCACTTTCCACTGCCTGCCCTGCGTTTCCTTGCAGAGCCGGATTGTCCTTCATGGTGTTCTCAATTAACTTACTCCAGGTCTCGAAGGGAGTCTGTTCGCTCATTGATCTCTCTGCCATAGAAGATAACTCCTTTCCCAATCTCTAGTGCATAATCAACCAACATTTTGGGGAAAAAGGAAATTGGGGCCACCCCATTACCTGTCCCCCAGACAGGGTCCCCCGGCAGGGAGGCTTCGCCCCCTGCACCCCCATTGCCTTACAGGTCTCTTGACTTTGCACTAGCCACGGCCATGCTGCTGACCTCCCCTGCATAGTGGGGGGAAAACGAACCTATCGCTACACGGAACGTGACGTGTCCTCAGACGTGATGAGCCGGGCACCACGTTGAAAGGTTGTATAGTACCAGACCCAGAGAAACATGACGACAAGGCGATTGCGGAAGCCGATCAGGAACATGAGGTGCAGGACCAGCCACGCGAACCAGGCGAGTATACCGGCAAATTGTAGCTTGCCAATTGAGACGATGCCGTGGAAACGACCGATGGTAGCCATATTCCCTTTATCGAAGTAACGAAATGCCGCGTTGTGCTCTTTTCCCGCCACCCGATCGGCAATCACGCGGGCCACATAGCTTCCCTGCTGCATCGCTACCTGTGCCACTCCTGGAAGCGGCTTACCATCCTGCATGAATTGCGCCGTATCGCCAAGCACAAAGATAGTAGGGTGACCGGGAACACTCACGTCGCTGGATACCTTGACACGCCCCCCCCGATCCGTTTCGGCTCCCAGCCACGTCCCCGCCGGCGATGCCGCCACCCCGGCGGTCCAGATCACCGTTTTCGCGGGCAGGAGTTTGCCTCCAATCACGACCCCTTCATCGTTGACATCCTCGACGGGTGAATTCGTTCGCACTTCGACTCCCAGCTGGTTGAGCGCATTCTTCGCTTTGTTTGCCAACCTTTCAGGGAAGGCAAGCAAGATTCTTGGCACGGCTTCAACCAGAATAATGCGAGCGTCTGCCGGGTTGATATGATGAAATTCATTGGTCAGCGTTTTATGCGCCAGGCCGGCAATGGATCCTGCCATCTCGACTCCGGTTGGGCCAGCGCCAACCAGGACAAAGGTTAAGAGCGCCTGGCGCTTCTCCTCATCAGTCTCCTTCTCCGCCTGCTCAAAGGCCCACAGAATTCGGCTGCGAATCTCCGTCGCCTGCCTGATCGATTTGAGCCCAGGAGCGAATTTCGCCCAGTCGTTGTGACCAAAATAGCTATCACGTGCGCCCGTCGCCAGGATCAGGTAATCATAGGGGACCGCTTGATCGCCCATGAATACTCGCTGCTCCTGCACATCCACGCCTGTGACCTCGTCCATCAAGACTTCCGTGTTTTTCTGTTTTTTCAGGACATGGCGAATAGGAGCACAAATATCTGCCGGGGACAGCGAGGCAGTCGCTACCTGGTAGAGCAAGGGTTGAAACAGGTGATGGTTATTGCGGTCGATCACCGTCACGTCGACAGGTACATCGCGCAAGCCAGTTGCCGCCCGTAATCCGCCAAAGCCTGCCCCAACGATCACAACCCGGGGCTGGACCGTCGGAACCGCAGGACGAGCAGGTTCAACACTCTTTGGTGTAACTTGGCCCACATCAACAGCGTTCGTCTCTATGTCTGGTACGTCCTTCATCATATCAGCACCTCCTAGAAAAAGGTTTCTTTTCTCTCAGCGGGATAGGGCTTCTCTGCTATCTTGCCCGCGCCGCTTGCCTGGGTGGAATGTGGATCGGACGACCCTCTGCTGCCAGCACCGCCTCGCGCAACCCCTC
>WNFB01005929.1_pt1 | contig 10942 bp, 8 predicted proteins | sample 5400501 | NCBI WGS metagenome assembly WNFB01 (sample SAMN13153341, study PRJNA577476) | soil metagenome | isolation source: 200 cm saprolite under Douglas fir tree site 2 hole 1 | place: USA:California | collected 2015-04-18 | reverse complement strand
GCTCCGGTCGATCCGAACAAAGCACCTGATACCGCTCCCGCCGCCGATGTGGATGGAGACGACGAGCCATGAGCTGCCTCGCATTGGAAATTCGAAAGGCCCCCCAATGAAGAGTTTGCGTACGTTTCAAATCGTCCTTGGTTTCGCGATCCTCTGGTCCAGTGGATTTGTGATGGTGGTTACAGACCGCGCGCAGCAGATTCCGGAATCGTTCTATTCCGAGATGAGATGGCGGATGATCGGGCCGTTCCGCGCCGGGAAGGTGAATGCCGTGGCGGGCGTACCCGGAAATCCCGGGGTCTATTATTTTGGCGCAGACGGCGGAGGAGTGTGGAAGACCACGGACGGAGGAACGGTGTGGAAGCCGATTTTCGACGGAGAGCCGGTCGCTTCGATCGGAGCGCTGGCGCTGGCGCCTGCGAATCCGAACATCATTTACGTTGGAACCGGCGTCAATACGATTTTCGGGGACAGCAGCCACGGAGATGGAGTTTACAAGTCCCTGGACGGCGGGAAGAACTGGCAGCACGCCGGACTGGCGGACACGCGACATATCGGGAGAATCCTGGTAGATCCGCATAATCCTGATGTGGTGCTGGTGGCCGCGATGGGCCACAGTTCCGGGCTGAACGAAGAACGCGGAGTTTTCCGCTCGGCGGACGGCGGACGGACGTGGAAGAAAGTTCTGTACAAAGACAACATTACGGCGGCAGTGGATCTTTGTTTTGAGCCGGGAAATCCGCGAGTGGTGTATGCGACGCTGTGGCACGGCATTCGAAAGCCAGGACAAAAAGGAACATCGTATGGCCCCGGCAGCGGGCTTTATAAGTCGGTGGATGAAGGCATCACCTGGAAGCAAATCACCGGACACGGACTTCCGGAGACAGACTGGGGTCGAGCGGGAGTCGCGGTTGCGCCGGGAAACCATGGACAACGGGTGTACCTGATCGTGGAGGCGAAAGACAACAAAGGCGGGCTGTTCCGGTCGGACGACGCGGGAGCAACCTGGAAAAAGGCCACGGAAGACCAGCGCATCGAGGGATCCTGGTATATGAGCGAGATTTTCGTGGACCCGAAGAACGCCGATATTGTTTACGTGCCATCGCAAAACCTGTACCGTTCGAATGACGGCGGGCACACCTTTACGGCGATCAAAGGCGCGCCGGGCGGAGACGACTACCACACCGTGTGGATCGATCCGACGAATACACAACGCATCATGCTGGGCGTCGATCAGGGCGCGACGATTAGTCTTAACGGAGGGGAATCCTGGAGCACCTGGTACAACCAGCCGACGGGAGAGTTCTACCGGGTCGCGACCGATCACCGGTTTCCTTACTGGGTGTATGGGCCGCAGCAGGACAGCGGCACCGCCGCGATTGCCAGCCGCGGAAACAACGGACAGATCACGGAACGCGATTGGTTTCCAGTCGGCCCGGGAGAGAGCGGTTACACTATTCCCGACCCGCTGGACCCCGAGGTGGTCTACAACGCGGGTCCTGGCGGCAGCGTGGTGCGTTTGTCAAAAATTACGGGACAGGTGCGCGATATTTCCCCTGCGCCGGTCTCTTTTGGCAGCAAGTACCGTTTCAACTGGACGATTCCGATGGTTTTTTCGCCGCAGGATGCACATCTGCTTTATCTCGGGACGCAATTTCTCTTGAAAACGACGGATGGAGGAACGAGCTGGCAGGCCGCGAGTCCCGAGCTAACGCGCACGCGCGGTGATGAAAAAGACCCGAAACAGCGGCTGGGCACGATTCTGACGATCGCGCCGTCGGAGATCAAGGAAGGTCTCCTCTGGGTTGGAACGGATGATGGAAACATCCAGTTGACGAAGGACGGCGGAGGGGCGTGGCAGGACGTCACTCCGGCGGAAGTATCTGAGTGGAGCACGATCAGCATCATTGAAGCGTCGCACTTCGATTCCGGAACCGCCTATGCCGCAGTCAATCGAAACAGTCTCGACGATTTGCGCCCGCACATTTTTCGCACGCGCGACTTTGGAAAAAATTGGCAGGAAACAGTCAACGGCATTCGCCAAGACGATCTTGTCCGCGTGGTGCGCGAGGACCCGGCGCGCAAGGGGCTGCTGTACGCGGGGACCGAACAGGGAGTTTATGTTTCGTTGGACAGCGGAGATCACTGGCAATCGCTTCGGCTCAACATGCCGGTAGTGGCCATCCATGATCTGGCCATCGAGCAGGACGACCTGGTGGCCGCGACGTATGGCCGCTCGTTTTGGATCCTCGACGATGTCACGCCGCTTCGCCAGATGGATGCGCGCGTAAGGTCTCCGGGCGCGCATCTCTTTGCGCCGCGAACCGCCATCCGGGTGCGCCGCGACGAGAATCAAGACACGCCGCTGCCGCCGGAAGTTCCCGCAGGGAAGAATCCTCCCGATGGCGCAGTTCTGAATTATTTCCTGCCTGCGAATTCCACTGGAGAGATTCAACTGGAAATTTACGATGCAGATGAAAAACTGGTGCGAAGTTTCTCCAGCGCGACTGCGCCGAAAGAGCCGGAGGAAACTCCCTTCGTGGCGGAATACTGGATCGGACATCCCCAAGCGCTTTCGAAGGCAGCGGGAATGCACCGTTTTGTCTGGAATCTGCGCTACGCCGATCCGCGCGCGATGCACCCGCAGTCTCCCTACAACTACCCGATCGCCGCGATTGTGGGCTCCACGCCGCTGCCTCCGCAGGGTCCACTTGTGCTGCCGGGGAAGTATGAGGTGCGGCTGAAAGCGGGGGAGCAAGTGATTCGCCAGGCGCTGGAAGTCAGGATGGATCCGCGCGTGGTGGCGGCGCGCAACGAATTGCAGAGTTCGCTGGATCTGCAACTGAAAATCTCCGCGTTGCTCGGAAAAAACTTTGACGGCTATCGACAAACGGAGGTGTTGCGCACGCGGCTGGCTGAGTTGAGGAAGCGTCCCAAGGAAGACCCTATTGCCGTTGCGGCCAGCGCACTGGATGCGAAAGCCGCAGCGCTTGCGGGGGAGCCCACTCCGATTTTGGAGACTCCCAAAACTACTAGCTTCATGGCCGTAAACGATAGTTTGACGGCGCTGATGGCGCTGGTTGATGGAGCGGACTTTGCGCCTTCGGAAGAATCTTTCGCGGCCTATCGGCGGATTTGCAATGGTTTCAACGAAGCTCGGGCGGCCTGGCAGGAACTGAAGAACAAAGAAGTGGCCGCCCTAGACACACTGCTTGGAAAGAGCAATCTTCCAGCACTGCCCGGATTTTCGAATCTGCCTGCTGACGCGGCTTGCGGAAACTAAGGGGGATCGCACTTGAACGTTTCCGCCGAAGTTAGCTTCAAGTACGATCTAAGGGCATTCCTTCGAGTATCTTCGTCAGCAAGGATTCAAAGATGGCGATTGCGGGAGAGCTCGGCGCTTCGAGCTTTAGGAGGAGGACTGCTTCTTCTATTTCTTGCATGCGTGTCGCATGGTGCTGGCTCTTCTGGCCAAATCACATCACTCGCGGTCTCTCCCGATGGAAAGCTGATTGCCCTTGTTGTCGAGAAGGGTAGCACGTCATTTATTCACAGAGTTGGTGTAAATACGGGCGTTGCGACACGATTGACGGATGCAAAAGATGGCGAAGAAACAAGTCCCACATTCTCGCCAGACGGAAAGCGAATTGCATACTCTTACAAGCCCGGCAATCATACGCGCTCTCGGATTGTCATCGTCAACGTGGACGGATCAGACAAGCACGAGTGGTCGCCTTCAAGCATGACCGATTTGTCACCGGTCCTCTCGCCCGACAATCAAACAATCGTTTTTGCCCGGGCGGACTTCTATGGCAGTCACTCGCCGATCGCGCAGCCGCATCCTCATGGCTGGAGTTTTTTTGCCGCCAACTTGGATGGGACAAACGTACGCCAGCTGACGACCGAGCGTTTCTATATGGTATCGCGGCCCGCAGTCTCCCCAGACGGCAAGAATATGGTCGTCGTAACGGAGGGTCTCGAAACAGATCAGCAGATTGCGATTTACTCCATAACCTCTCCGGGCCCTCCCGTGCGCACCTTTCGCCCTCACGTTCCGAAAGAAGTAAGTCGCAAGCATCCTATTTTTGCCTACCCGAACTACCTACCGGATGGAAGTATCCTCTTCATGGCTGCTAACACGCGCGTGGATTATGACGTGTACCGGCTAAATCCCGAGACCGGCGCTATCGAAAAGCTCACGAACCACAATGGCTACGCGACCGAACTCAAAGTCTCTGTGGACGGAAAGACCGCCGCATTCTTGAAGTGGCGCAAGAATTGGATGTTGGAGGTTACTGACCCGGAGCCCTATTTGCTGGACCTAGAGAGTCACAAACTCACACCTCTCAAGATCAGCGGGCTAGGTTGATGGAGCAGAATCGGCCCGCTCTCCGGCTTAGCCCGGAGGCTGCTGGAGTTGCGCGAGATCCGCGAGCACTTCGGCGCTGTGTTTTTCGGCGTCTACGTTGAGATAGGTTTTGCGAACGATGCCTTCGGGATCGATGAGGAAGGTTTGACGCGCGGAGAGTTTGGCGACGCCTAGATTTACCAGCGAGTCGTAGGATGAAGAGACCGCATACCTGGTATCTGCAAGCAGCTTGAAGCTGAGGCCTTCCTTGACGCAGAATTTCTGGTGGGTTGCTTCGTCCTGAACGCTCACACCGAGGATGATCGCGTTTTTCTTTTCATACTGCCCGAGGTCGCGCTGAAAATTGTGCGCTTCCTTGGTGCAGCCGCTGGTGAAATCCTTGGGATAAAAATAAAGCACCACCCATTTGCCGCGGAGATCGTGCAGGCTGAGCGGTTTGCCATCCTGGGAGTTCAGCGTGAAGTCCGGCGCCGGAGTTCCTGAGGACGGGGCTTTCTCCCCGGTGCGCATCGCGCGGACGACCAGGATTCCAACCAGCAGAACGATTACGGCTACCAAGATTCCAATCATTTTCATCTCGCACGCTCAACCTGAGTTCTAAATCATTTGCGGGGCCATACCGCTATTCTTTTTGGCTGAACAGACCGAAGCCCAAACGAACTTGAATCGTATTGATGCCAGGATTCGGCGTTGCAAGTCCGGCGTTCGAAATGTGCATGTAGCGGACTTCCGCGCTGATGTTGTGCTTGCTGCGAAGGAAGTGCAAGCCCAAAGCGGCGCTGGTGGTGAAATTGATGCGGGATGTTGCTTCGGGCACCTTAGTATTGGTAAAGAGAGTGCCGCCGCCAACTTCGAGATACGGAACCACGCTGCCGTGCGTGTCCAGCGCCCATTTGAAGGCGAACGGGTTTATGCCAACGCCGTAAGCGGTGTTCGTTTTCTGAACAACCAGGAAGACGGGGACGGCGTCCACGGCATATTCCAAGCGGCCGCGCAGGAATCCGGGTCCGTGCGGCGCGGTGAGGATCAGGCCGTAACGGAAGCCCACGTTCCAGACGCCGTCGCCGGACTGGCTGCCGTTGAAGCCGTGGCCCCCGCCGGTCCAGACCTGCAATTCATGGCCTCCCTCGACGGGGCCGGCTTGCGCGCGAACTGCCGGCGCATTCAGGAATATGGTGAAGACGAGGACCATGAATATTCTTTTCACCGCTGCATCTCCATTGGGTTATTTGATTCCAGCCCCCGGAGTCTTGGTGCAGAGAAGATATATAAAACTTGCGCGAAAGGCGACTGACTTCTAAATGAACTTCGATTCCCGGGCGTCGTTCGCACGGGTGAAACCACACTTGCTGGGAGTTCCGGTTTGCAGGGACTCAGGGCCGGGGCCGATTCTGGTTGACAGGCGACGATATTAAGCATAGTTTACAAATATAGTTTAGCGTGATTAACTGAAGTTGCCGGCGGTGTGGCCGCGAATTCCCGAGCCGTTCATCGTCCTGTAACCGCATCTGTTTTAGACGGATAAGAGTGGCCTGCAGGCCAGCATCGCGGGCTAGTTGCGTAGACTGTAGACTAAGGAAATGGAGCGAATGCAAGTGGAGAAGCTCCCATTCCGCATAGAGGCAGGAGTCATCCTTGCCGCTTTGTTTTTTTGGTGTGCGCCACTGCTGTGCGCCCAAGACCCGGTTGTAGCTCCGGAACAAAACGCTGCCAGCGCAACGGAGCCGAGTGCTGAAGCAGACCCGCCGTTAGCGCTGTTTCCGCATCCGGAGACGGACCGCTGGTGGATCTCCGGCCAGGCGAATTGGATCTCGCAGTGGCATCCCGCGTTTCATTCTCCCTATCAGGGTGTGAATAGCCTTCCGCCCGAGGCGCAGGACGCGACATCGCGAGTGTTGACGCTATTTACCGGTGTGCGGTTTAACGATACAACGGAGCTTCTTTGTGATGTGCAGGAGAGCGGGGGGCACGGAATCGGTGAAGCACTGGGGCTTGGGGGTATCACGAATCTCGATGTGGTGCGAAATACGACGTTGAGCAAGGCGCCGTACGTGGCGCGGCTGATGTGGCATCAGATCATTCCGTTGAGCGGAGAGAAAGCGAGTTCGGCTCGGACGCCCTTTTCGCTGTTCCCTACGCTTCCGGCGCGCCGGTTAGAGATTCGTTTTGGCAAAATGAGCATAGTCGATTTTTTCGACTTGAACAGCTATGGGGGCGACACCACGCTTCAGTTCATGAATTGGACGGTGGATAACAACGGGACGTACGACTACGCTGCGGACACGCGAGGGTTCACGTTTGCGGCGATGCTCGAATACCACGACCGGCGCTGGGCCGTGCGGTTCGCCGAAGGGCTGATGCCGAAAGTGGCAAACGGAATTCATTTGGATGCGGACATCAGCCGGGCCCACGCCGAAAATATCGAATTCGAACTCCATGGCGCGGTGCTGCGGCATCAGGATGGCATTGTTCGCTTTCTGAGTTTTGTGAATCACGCCAACATGGGAAGCTACCGCGTGGCAGTTGATAATTTCCTCGCGGGGATAACGACCAAGCCGGATATCACCGCACACCCTCTCCGGACGACGATCAAATACGGATTCGGCGTGAATTTCGAACAGCCGCTCAATGATTGGATGGGCGTGTTCGGCAGGTGGGGATGGGACGAAGGCCGGCATGAGTCGTTTGCCTATACCGAAGTGGATCAGACGGCGGAGATTGGTGCCGGGGGGAACGGCAGGCCGTGGCACAGAAAGTTCGACCGCGCCGGGCTGGTATTTGTTTCGAGCGGGATCTCGCGGGACCATCAGCAGTACCTTGGGCTCGGAGGTCAGGGCTTTCTTCTGGGCGACGGGCGCCTCAATTACGGGCGCGAGAACATTGTTGAGACTTACTACACGCTCCACATGTGGCGAGGGATTTACCCCTCGTTTGGCCTACAGCACATCAACAATCCGGGCTACAACCGTGACCGGGGACCGGTAGTCGTGCCGACGCTGCGTCTGCACCTGGAATTCTAGAGCCTCAATGATTGCTACTCGCGCGATCTTGGAAGGAGAACTTGGACTCCAACGCGAACGGCTTTCCGTCCAGCTCCGCGTAAGGATAGATGAAGTAGTTGAGCGGATCGCCCTGCTGCGGTGGGTCCAGGCGAATGTCTCGGCCGACAGTAAACTGCAGGCGATTGTCGTCATGCGCCCCGAAGAAATACTCCTTTTTATCGGGATGCTTCCAAGCTTCTGAGGCATCCACTGGGATCCAGCCGTAGGGCTCGACATAGAACTCCGCCCAGCAGTGATAGCCCGGTACGGCCCCATCATGCTGGTCAGCAGGCAGCGGAAACCCAATTTCGAAGCGCGCAGGAATTCCGGCCGCCCGCATCATGCCGATAAACAGCGAGTGGAAATCCGTGCAGTTGCCGCGCTTGGCGGTGCAAGCCCATATCGCATCGCCGTTACCCCAACCGGTGCCGGACTTGTCGTAGCGCATGGTGGCGATGACGTAGTCGTAGATGGCGCGCGCTTTCGCGAGCGGCTCTGAGATCCCGCGCGTCTCCTGCGCAGCGAGTTCCGCGATGACTCCCTGGAGAGGCACGCGGCGGTCTGGTTGGAGGAAGCGCTGAAGATCTGGCGGGTCTGCTCCAGCCGATTGCGCGGTGACTGAGTGTGCTTCGAGCAATACACGGTGTTCGTGGCGGGCTACCTCAAAGCTTACGCGCACCTCTGCAGGTCCGGTGACCTTTGCTGCGGGAACCTGCAGATACACATAGGCATTGCCATATTCGGGATCGCGATGCTTGGTATAGGCGAAAGGAGTTTCGATTTTCAGGTTGCCGATCGTCTGGTATCGGTCCGATTGGGGCAGTGGAATCCAAATCCGCGAAGTCTTGGCGTCTGCGGGCAAAATAGGAATTCGCGTGAGATAGGTAAATTCGAAATTACGAAGGGAGGCACTCGTCTCCGAAGAAGCAGAAAACGCCGCCCCCATCGCAGCGAGTGCGATGATACAAGCAAAGGTCAGAACAATGGTCTTGAGCGATTTCATGGGCGAAAATCTCCTCCAAGCAATCTAACCTGATGCTAAATAGGGCCCGGGAACCGAGACTCCAAAATGGATCGTGCCATCAGGACCCGCGGTCAGCGGGCTGTTCAAGTGAAGCCGGTCGAAGGTGGCAACATACGTCACTCTAATAGCATCGAGATCTGTCAATTTGCAAGTACTTCCCGAACTCAGGGGCATCCGGCCAGCGAGGACCTTGTTCGCCACGAGATGAAACCGCGCAACCGCGCAGAATTGACCAGTAGGGCCACGTACAATCGCCCTCAACGTATTTTCGACGCTAGAATTTGACAAGGAACAAAGTAGAGATTAACCTGCCGCTGAATTTGTCGGGATCGGAGATCACATGTCCCGCCCTGCGATGGACTCTGAGATGCGGACGCTGGATACTTTGCGGTTCCAAGACGCAGACAAATACGCGGCTTACCTGAAGACGCCTCCGGGAAGGCTGCGTTCCGAACTGGCATGGGAGAACGTGCGAGGCTACCTGCCCCACAACGCATCGAAGCGGCGTGCGCTCGATGTAGGCGGTGGCACTGGCTTTGCGAGTGTGCAACTCGCGCGGATGGGCTTTGACGTCGTGCTGCTTGATGGTTCCGAAGAGATGCTCAGGATTGCACGCGAACAGGCGGAAGCCGGCGGGGTGGCAGCGCGAATTTCCTTTTGCTTCGCCGACGCAGGCCAATTGCCTGAACTCTTCGACGCTGAGTCCTTTGACATCGTCGTTTGTCACAACCTGCTGGAGTATGCTGAGAACCCTTCTGCGACCGTTCGCGACATCGCTCACGTCCTGCGGAAGGACGCCGTGCTTTCTGTATTGGTGCACAATCGTGCTGGAGAGGTGCTAAGAGCAGCCATCAAATCGGGTGACTGGAAACTCGCAACAGCTAATCTCACCGCGGAGACAGTGGTGGATTCCCTCTACGGTGAGCCCGTGCGCGTATTTGCCCCCGCGGAGGTACGCGATTGGCTCGCCCGAGCCAGCTTGAAAGTCGTCGCCGAATATGGCGTGCGCGTGTTTTTCGACTACCGCGGTCTTGAAAATCTGACAGATGAAGCATACCTTCAAGTATTCGAATTGGAGTCGGCGCTTGGGGTGCGCCCAGAGTTCGCTGCGATTGCGCGCTACATTCAGGTAGTCGCTCGCTGTTCCTGCGCGTCTTCGACCAAGGAAACGAGACCATGAGACAGACCGGCACTCAGTCCGCTTCACTCTCTGCTTTGGTCCGGCCCGCGGCGACCGGGGGATTTGCACTGGGACTCGGGCTTACCAACGAGTGCAACCTGGCTTGTTCCTTCTGCTACCGCGATCCGGCGCGGACCGACCGGCTTAGCCTCGAACAGGTGCGATCTGTGATGGAAAGCCTGCCGATCCGCTCCGTCAATCTGGGCACCGGTGAGAACGGAATGCACCCGCAGTTCCGCGAGATTTTGGGCTACCTCCGCACTCTGCCCGTGAAGCTCACCATTACCTCTAACGGCCACAGCGCGGCCGTGCTCACTGATGACGAGCTCCGTGCCTTCCACGACATCGAGTTTTCTCTGGATTATCCTACAGAGCCTGAGCAGGACGCCCAGCGCGGCCACGGCAATTGGGCCCTGATCCATGATCAGGCAGCACGCTGTGTCCAGTTGGGGATCCCCGTTACCTTCATCGCGGTGATGATGAAGTCGAACTATCTGCGTCTGGCCGAAGTGGCGCGCTCGGTCAAGCGTTACCAGGCGCCGCTGCGGGTCAATGTTTACCAAGCCGTGCGTTCTGACCTATACGCCTTGAGTTACGAGGAGTATTGGCAAGGCTTTCGAGCGTTGTTTGCGGAAACCGATGTGATCGCTATCGGAGAGCCGCTGGTTCGCGCCATGGCGGGTCTGCCTCCGAGGACAGGTGGATGCGGAGTGAGCACCGTGCGAGTTACCCCCCGCGCCACCACCCAGCCTTGCGTGTACTGGCCAGGAGCTGGGGAACCCCTTTCAGTCCTGGTGTCCCTCAGCTCGGGAGTTGTAGAAACTTCGCCCTTTGTAGAGGCGCGCACCGTGCCCGAAGCCTGTCGCTCCTGCGTTTATCTCCAGTCATGCTACGGCGGATGTGCTGGGCGGCGGCGCCTCCAAAACGCTCTCCATCAGCCGGATTTCTATTGTCCCGTTGTCCGAGATCAAGTACAAAAGCTGGAGATTCGCATGGCTGCCGCCCGCGAGCTTCCCAAAGGCGAAAGCGCATGCACCACGATCGTAATTGCACGCGATTAGAATAACCAGGCGGTTGGCCGCCAGCGGGATATGCTGAAACGGCTCATGCGATCTTGCTGGGCGCGACATGCATCTCGGCTGGACCACGAAGATCGCGGCTCGTACCAGGAGGTCCGCAAAGGCCGCGGACAAATCTGCGACTTCGCTGGGCGATCTGGCATCAAAGGAGCATGACTATGACGACGGCAACGACCGAGAGCAGCCCGCAAGATAACACCCCCCACGTGGCCGACCAACTCCATGCTCGAATGGGGCTCGCTTTGGTGC
>WNFB01009628.1_pt1 | contig 10943 bp, 9 predicted proteins | sample 5400501 | NCBI WGS metagenome assembly WNFB01 (sample SAMN13153341, study PRJNA577476) | soil metagenome | isolation source: 200 cm saprolite under Douglas fir tree site 2 hole 1 | place: USA:California | collected 2015-04-18 | reverse complement strand
ACCGGGCGGGTCACTATGCCGGTCTGCATCCTGAAGATGAGCCGTACCAGTCAAGCTTTTTACCGGTGCAGCGTCCGCCTCTCCATGCTCAACCCGCGCTTGAAGTGGAAGAAGTGGAAGACCAGTCATACTCAACGGTGCTGGATGCCTCTATCGCGCCCACGCCTGTCGCTACACCAAAACGCCGGGTGGCGTCGTTCACGCCTTTGCGGCTGCCAGGACAGCAACGCGGCGCGCAGACCTATGGCGCTCCCATCATTGAGCAGGAGGCGGCCACCCGCGACCTCGAAATTGCTGATGCTGCTACGATTGCCGATCCTCGACCGCTCGCGCTGCCGGCGCGCGCTCCCAAACCCCGGAGGCGGAGCAATCTTGTGCCTATGCTTCTGATTACATCGTGTTTCCTGTTTGTGTTAGCTAGCGGAATCCTGGGCTATCTCCTGCTCAGCAGCGGGCCGCGGACGCCATTGAAGCCGCAATTGATTGCTGAACAACAGACAAACCTGTTGCGCGTGCATGATACCCTGTTGCTCTCCGGCAGCAGGTTCGAGCCTGATACCGCCGTGACGATTACCCGCGATGCCAACATCGCTGTGTTGGATGCTCAGGGAAAGTCTCTACAGGTGCGTACCTTTAGCACAGGCAACTTTTTTGCAGCGATTCCTATATTGGAAAGCTGGAATGTAGGTAAGCACGTCATCTATGCTACCGACCGGCAGAACAACCAGGCGCACATTTCCGTAGTTGTGCAGTCAACGCCCCCCGTCGCGCCTGAATTGAAGCTGGCGCTCGCTCATCTTGACCTGGGCGAGGACAACGTGGGCGTCGTTTCGCATAAAAGTATTACGCTCACGAATGCCGGGGGTGGAGATGTGAACTGGCAGGGCAGCAGCGATCAGCCCTCCTGGTTGACGCTTACTCCAAACAATGGGAATTTCGCGGGCAGCGCGGAAGTCGTGATTACGGTGGATCGCAGCAACCTCGCTCCAAAGTCATATACAGGACATGTCAGCTTTACACAGCAGGACAGCACGAATCAAGCCACAGTGTTGACGGTGACGATGGGAGTGAATCCCGCCTCGGCTAACCTGGTACTCTCGAATGCGGCCTTCACCTTCAATGGAACTACTACGACGAATCCCGCCGCTCAACCCATCACGATTCAGAATACGGGCGGCCAGGGCCTCAACTGGACTGCCTTTCCATCGACCCCGTGGCTCACCCTCTCTTCCAGTGGCGGATACCTGGGAGCAGGAGCTGTGGCGACTATGACGGTAAGCGTCACTTCCGCCGGGTTGAGCGTTGGCACTTATCAAGGAACACTGACTTTTAGCTACGCGGGAGTAGCCGCGACGCCTGTGATGGTGACACTGACCGTCAGCCCGCCGCCTGTGGCAAAAGTGGCAATCCAGCCGGGCAGTTTGAACTTTAGAACCATTCAAGGCCAGAGCCCCCCCGCTCAAAGTTTCACCATTAGCAATTCGGGCGATGCGCCTTTGAACTGGGGCATTATTGAGGACACCAACGGTAAAACGTATGCGCCAGTATCGCAATCAAATGGCACGCTGGGCCCGTCTAAGAGCGTGGTGATTACCGTTGCCCCGTCTATCTCGCAGGTAAACGCGAGCGTGCTGAATGCCCTGATTACCGTGATTGATACCGATTCAGGAACTCCTGTCAAGAGCCAGCAGATTAAAGTAACCATTACTATCGTCAACCAGGCGGTTATCAGCCTCAACCAGGGCCAGTTGAATTTCAACCACACCGGCGCTATCCCACTGTCTACACAGTTAATCACGCTGACGAATACAGGTTCCGCGCCTCTGAACTGGTCTCTCACTATCACAAGCACGTCGCCCATCCAATGGCTTACGGTGGATAACTCCGGTGGAACAGCGCTTAACCCCGGCGGCGCTGATTTCATCAATGTGCAATGCGATAGCTCGCATCTTAGTCCCGGCACCTTTACGGCCACTCTGACGTTGAGCGATACCGACCCCGGAACCCCGGTTGCACCGCAGACAATAACGGTCGTACTGGTCGTAACCCCATAGGGATATGGGGCCACAAGCTCCCTGCGAACGTTGACGCTCTTTCCCCACTGTGCTACACTCTTATTAAGGAACTACATTATTTTCTGGAGGATTGATCTGTGCCAGTTATTACATTTTTGCGCGAAAATAAACAGGTCGAAGTGCCTGAAGGCGATCATGTTTGCCAACTGCCATGGCAATGGGTTGTGCGGGACTGACCGTGTAGCCATCTCCCCAGCAAGCAATACCAATTCGCTCACGTTTATGGAAAAATTCTGGCTGCGCAATGACCTCAAGAAGAACCCCAATACGCGCCTTGCCTGCCAGGTTCAGGTCTTCGGCGATGTCAACGTAGAAACGCGCTGCGAGTAGGGAGGGGAGTTCTATCCTTTCGGGTCAAAGCTATGCCAGATTGTAGGGACGCGATTGATCGCGTCCGCTCACGCCGGCACTCACCCAGGGCGGACGCGATCAATCGCGTCCCTACAAATCACATCAGGGCGTGTTCGTCGGGGTCGGCTCGACGACGAAGAAGAGCTGCCAGGCCAGTTGATCCTTCCAGTAAATCTCAACCATTCCCTGAGCGGGCCGGGCATAGACCTCTCCCGTATTGCCATTGAGCCCGTTTTTCGTCTGGGGAATAGCTATAGGCGGCGAGTCATAAAAATCGTAGCTGTTAGTAAACCATTTGAATCTGATAGAACCCGCCGTGTTTGAATGCACGCTGTACGTCAAGTATATCTTCTGATTGACCTGGAATGTGTTGGTGGCGTTTTTGGGATAGCCGGAGATCGGATCGATGGTCGATGCGGTGGTTGCCGAGTTGATGACTTTGCTGGCCGGCCCCGGAATCTCTACAACGGTGGGAGTCGGCAGCAAGACTGCGGGCGAGGGTTTGATATTCGCGAAATGCGGGTTAATGATCTGACGCAAGAAGGATAGCTTGCCGCTAGCTTTGGCGTAATAAATCCCCCCTGCGCATAACAGGCCAATCACCACAATGAAGCTAATCAGACCGCTAATGATGCGATAGCGAGGGATGATGGCGCGCGGCTTGGTATACATGGGCGGAACGTAGATGGGGCCATCTCCTGCTGGTTGCGCCGGAATCATCAAGCCGCCTGTGCCACCCAGTTGGATGGTAGGGATAGGCAAGCCTGGCTGCATCGTATAAGGGGCTGGCAGCTGTCCCGCTGAATACGGCACGGGCAATGCCGAGCCAGGAGCGGGCTGTCCACTACCCTGTCCCTGCATGATCTGTGGTGCCATGACCTGCGCCCACAGCGAGTTATCATAGCTCTGCGACGAGCCGGTAGAAACCCCATTATTCCACTCGCCGCTGGAGAAAGGCATCATCGGCCCTCCCCAGTTACCCGTGGGAGATTGGATGAAATCGTTGCCGTTCTGCGCTTGCAGCAGCGGGGAAGGCGCGTGGCATTGTGGGCATGGCCCATTATTAGCCGGTCGAAAGGTATGGCAAGATGGGCAAATCATTGGTATCTATCCTCGTTGTATCAAATCTCCGGGACTAACAGCGCCGTAACCCTGTTAATCAAGGTAGCACCGCCAACTTTGGCGGTCAAGTTTTGTTGGGCGTTGTAGGGCAAATAGGCTATCATCCGTTGTATATTAACGTAGTTCATCGTATATCTTGCGGCTATCAATCAGACCTTGTATCACCTCCACCTGGCGTGTTACCATTGTTTATGTCAGGCCTGAAAGCACGTTTGCCCTGAAAACAGTTGAGACCATGCCAGAGACACAGGAACAATGGTATAACCGGCAGGCAATTGAGCAACTGGCTCAGCACATTCCATTCGAGCGCGACGCCGCCAGCAAGTCAGAACAGATTGAAATGTTACGCGGGCTGGTGCTGCGCCATGGCCGCGAGATGGACCCCGAATATTTCGGCTTCGAGGCGCGCAGCGAGCTGATACGCCTGGGGCTGTGGGATCGCATCGGGCCAGACGGCGCATGATGCGCTGGTAGCCTGTTTTTGTGCTATCATAGGCTACGTATGGTTTTTGGTCGTTTATAGTTTTTCAAGGGGGCGATGATGCTCAAAGGTACGCTGTTGTATCTTGCTCAAAACGGGACAGTACGCAATTTCGTCATTCATAATCGTGCCACACGCGGCGTTTCCCGGCGTTTCGTGGCCGGCGAGACGCTGGATGATGCCATCGAAGCGACGCGCGCGCTCAATCGACGCAACATGCACGTTTCGCTTGACCACCTCGGCGAGAATGTCACCGATGCGAAAGAGGCCATAGCGACTGCCCAGGACTATATCGCTACTCTTAATGGCATCAACCAGGCGGGCGTGGATGCCAATATCTCGATCAAGCTGACCGCGCTGGGATTGGATATTTCGCAGGAATTGTGCGAGCAAAATCTCTGTCGCATATTACAGCACGCGCAGCCCCTCCCCATTTTCGTGCGTATCGACATGGAAGGGTCGGCCTACACCGAACAGACGGTGAATATCACCCTGCGGATGCATAAGCAGTTTGAGCACGTGGGAACCGTGATCCAGTCCTGCATGCATAGCAGCAAGAAAGATGTCGAGGAGCTTATCGCGCAGGGCGTGCGTGTGCGGCTGGTGAAAGGCGCGTACAAGGAGCCAGCCTCCGTCGCCTTTCAGCAGAAAAGCGAGGTCGATCAAAACTACGTGCGCCTGATGATGCAGCTTTTGCTACACGGCAACTATCCCGCCATAGCCACGCACGACGAGGCTATCATCAACGCGGCCTGCAAGTATGCGCGGGATAACGGTATCGATAAAGCGGCTTTCGAGTTCCAGATGCTTTACGGCATTCGCCGGGATTTGCAGCAAAAACTTGTGAGCCAGGGCTACCAGGTACGTGTTTACGTTCCCTACGGCTCGCAGTGGTATCCCTACCTGATGCGCCGCATGGCCGAACGCCCGGCTAACCTGGTGTTCGTCATGAGCAATGCCATGCGCCGTTAATCTTTTCCAGGAGAAAACCATGCCGGTGTTTCCATTTAAGGGCGTCTGGCCCACCATCGCAGACGATGTATTTATCGCGCCCGGTGCCATGATTATCGGTGATGTCACCGTTCTCGAGGGCGCTAGCATCTGGTACAACGCCGTAGTGCGTGGTGATGTGGCTCCCATCGTGATCGGGCGGCACACCAATATACAGGATAATTGTACCCTGCACGTGGATGTCGACGCGCCCCTGACCATCAGCGAGGAATGCACCGTTGGGCACGGCGCGGTGCTGCATGGCGCGACTATAGACCACCACGTGCTGATCGGTATGAAGGCCGTCGTGCTATCTCACGCGCGCGTCGGCTCTGGCACGATCATCGGCGCGTGCGCCCTGGTGGCAGAACATAAGACCATTCCTGAGGGCGTGCTTGCTATTGGCATCCCCGCTAAAGTCGCTCGCTCCCTGACACCCGCCGAATCCGAGCACATCATCACGAGCGCGGAGGGTTATGCCGAGCGCGGCAGGCTGCATAAAGCCTCTACAAGTTCATTTCAGGAATGAACTAGAGTATAGAAGGAATTTTATTACCATGATTGCGGCTTTTGGCAAACGCCTACCATTCGCGCGTGCCTTAAAATCGCGTCCCTACGCTATGATCTGGATCGGCCAGACCATCTCTAACCTGGGAGACGGCATTTTCAACGTGGCCCTGGCCTGGCAGATTCTGCTCATGACCCATTCCGGCACCGCTATGGGTATTGTTCTGATTGCGAGTATGATTACCCGCGTGGCTTTCGTCCTGATTGGTGGAGTGGCGGCAGATCGCTTGCCGCTCCGCATGATTATTCTCTGGTCGGATGGAGGGCGCGGTGTGATTGTGCTGCTCATCAGCATTCTGGGTTTCACGGGCTTCCTGCAATTCTGGCACCTGGTTATCGAAGCATTGATCTTTGGCATAGTCGATGGCTTTTTCAACCCGGCCATTATGGCGATTACGCCTGATCTGGTCGCAAAAGATGACCTGGCCTCGGCCAATGCGCTAGGCTCAATGAGCGGCAACCTGGCGCAACATCAGCACAACCGAGGCTATCGGTGCAATCATTGCCCTGCTCCTGATCGGGCAGGCCACGCGCCTGAAAAAGCGCGGCCTGCTGGCCTATCTTTCGCTTGTCTTGAGCTGTACCGGTATCCTGGTGTTTGGCCTGCCCTTTCCGCGCGGCATAGAACCTCTCGTCGCTTCCCTGGCGAGCATGTTGGTGGGATTTGGCCTGGCCTTCTTCAATACCATCTTTTTCACCATCCTGCACGAGACGGTCCCTGGCGATAAGCTGGGGCGCGTCATCAGCCTGGACACGCTCGGCTCCTTCGCCATGATTCCCGTTGGCGGAGCGCTGGGCGGCATCTTGACCGACCGCATCGGCCCGGCTCCGGTCTTCATCATTTTCGGCCTGTTCAACCTGGCGAACGTGCTGATCCCGCTACTGGTGCGCGAAGTGCGCGAATTGGAGTAATACAGTAGCGACGCCCCTCGAGTCTGTCGATGTGAACATCATTGTATATAACATGGACACCCACAAGGGGCGTCGCTACTAACTCGTCAACGTGATCACAAACTTTGTTTGCACCGGCGTGTGGCCGGGCTGCTGGATGTTGAGGGAAATGATCCATGCGCCAATCATGGAGAACGCTTCGCCGGGCTGGAAGGTGGTCGTGTAGGTGGCATTGTTTCCCGCCGTCGACAACTCTTTGTTGACCGTCCCCATATCCATGATTTGCATGTTCGTAGTGGCTCGGATATGCGCGTTCGTTATGGGATTGCCTGTGCCGCTGTCCTTCAAGGTGATAATGAGTACGTTGACAGCGTCAACGCGCCCCGGCAGCACTTCAAGCGAGACGCTGAGATTACCCGCCTGCTGCGTGACCACGTTCTGCGTGGGTGTAGTATCGGTTGTGATGGTAAGCTTGTACGTGACATTTGGAAAAACGATGGGCGGCGCGAAGAAAGACATCAACGCGCCGCATAGCAGCGCGCCCGCGCCCAGCACGGCCAGGATATGCATAGTGTGTTTCAGGCTGTTCTCCGTTTGTTCCAGCGCGGAATGGCGCGCGCGTCTCCCCGGTAAATCAGCCTGTACCACCGGCAACAAAATCACCTGCCTGCGCAGCGCGGGTCGCAAATAGAAAAAGCTGTAGAGGGTGAAGATCAGCATGAGCGTGAATAGCAGCAGCATTACCAGCAGCGAGCGCCCATAGGCATCGCCAAGCCATTGCTGCGCGTTGCTGATGGTGGTCTCCGTTAAAAAGAGGCTGCTGAGCAGCAATACAGCAAGCGACGCCAGTAACAGGGGCATATAAAAGCGCAGCAGGTTAAGAAGAAAATCGCCATGGTGATCCGGTTTCAGCGTTGTTAGAGGTGGAAGCAGAACGAAGCCCAGGTAGGCGGCTCCTCCGAACCAGGCGGCCTGTGCGAGCAGCTGCAACCAGGTCAGGATGACCGCACTATAATGGGCCTGCGCCAGTTGCGCCGTATCGCTCGAGAAAGCCAGCGTCAGCAACATCAACGCGGCCAGCGCCAACCATACGATGGTGTGCCAGCGTGGGAAGCTTGCGCCGCGCGGGCTTCTCGCTGGCATGGGGCCGGCTAGCACAGGCGTGGTGGGGAGCGCGGCAATCGCAGCCGATGTCAATTTTACCTGCTCTGCGTGGCTGCCGATCTCTCCTTGATCCTGATTTTCCTCTTTTTTCTGCTCTTCCATTACCTGCATACGCAGTTGACCGAGCCGACTGGCGGATTTGCTGGCGCGCGCCATAGTTGAGAAACGCCCCGTCTGCCCGCGGCTCTGCTCCCTCGTCGTCCACCAGAGAAAGCCGAGCGCGATACAGACCAGGCCGATACGCGCCAGCCAGAGCTGTCCATAGCTGCTTGCAAATAAGAGCTGGCGTATCGTCGCCAGGTCGATGCCGTTTTGCAAATTTGCCTGTGTCAACAACGCGCCGCGCAATACCAGGTTGATGATTTCGCCGACTAAAACTGCTGCCAGGCACAACCACTGCAGCGGTTTACCCTGTTTGCGCAACGCGGCGAGGACTCCATCTTCTGCATCCTCCCCGTTTGCCCTCGCGCTTAGAAAGAGCAGCCCTTCCATCATTACCAGACCTACCCAGAACGTCAGGGCCAGCGCGGTTAGCCACTCCCACATGACAGAAAGTACGCCTTGCAAATTCAACTGTGGGTGGTTGTTACTGGTGCTCGGTCCCAGTACAGGCGTGCCTGTCAGCCCTGTCACGGAGACGCCCAGGTTGAACCCGATCAGCCCGTTGGTGGCGCGTCCGTCATCCAGGGCGAGCGCCGTCCATTTCACCTCGTAGCTGCCCTGCGGCAAACTGGCAGATGATATGAGTGGCGTATCGAGCTCTTTAGGATTACTGGCGGGGATATAACTATGCCCCTCGTCAACCTCGCTGCCATTGGCCGGGCCGCCCGGAGCAAAGGCATACACGCGCGCGTTACTGGCAGAACTGATATCGGCATTAAAGAAGATGCGGATCACAGACGGCGCGGTGGTGATGGTCGAACCATCCACCGGGTCAGACCCGATCACGAAGGCGTGCGCGAGCGCGGCTGGTGCCTGTGAAAAAAACGGCAGCCAGCTCAAACCCAGTAATACACTGAGGACGGTGATCGCTATCACCAGCAGCCTCAGAAAGCGTCTCCCTCGCATTGTGTGCCTCATCGATGTACCTCTCATGTTCTTTGAGATTGTACATCTGTCATGGAGAGTGCGCAAGTAGCAACTAGCGGGAAAAAGCCAGTAGCGACGCCCCTTGTGGGTGTCCAGTCCGCGTCTCCTCGATATACGTGTGAGCAAGGCTGGACACCCACAAGGGGCGTCGCTACTGCTACAGGGTGAGAGCTTCGGGTTATAAAAAGCCTTGTAATTTGTTCACCTACTCCGCGAACGCTATAATACAATCTGTAAACTACAAAACAAAGAGCAAAGTTAATGAAGAAACGCAAATGGCTACCATCCCTATCACACCTGTTCCTGTGGTCACATGTGCTTGGCGTGATCGGGTTTTATATTGTTTTGTGGCGGCGTACCGCTCCGGCTAAAGAAGATCGCGTCAAAATGGAGCCGCCAAAGCCTGAAAGCGCTGCGCAATCCAAAAATGTTCCCCTGGTTTCGGTGATTGTGCCCGCGCGCAACGAGGAACGCAATATCCGACGCTGCGTCCACTCGCTGCTGGAACAGAACTACGCGAACTTCGAAGTGATTGTGGTGGACGACGGCTCAAAGGACGCTACGCCGCGCATATTGGAGGAGATAGCGCAGAGCCACCCGCGAGGAAGTCGCCTCTTCGTGCTGCGCCTGCGAGATCATTTGCCACAGGGCTGGGCAGGGAAACCCCACGCTATCTACAGAGGCACGCAGGAGGCGCACGGCGAGTGGCTGCTCTTGACCGATGCCGATACGTGGCACGAGCCTGGCGCGCTCGCTTATGCCGTACACAAAGCCATAGAGGAGCAGCTTGACCTCTTATCGCTTGGTTCGCGACAGGAATTGCCCGGCTTCTGGGAGCGCGTGATGATGCCGATGGCCTATCTTGGCATCATGATGCAGTATCCACCCAGGCAGGTGAATGACCCACGCAGCCCGGTAGCCCTCGCCAACGGGCAATTCATTCTCATCCGACGCGCCGTTTACGATGAATTGGGCGGCTATGCACGTCCAGAATTGCGCGATACCCTGCTGGATGATCGCGACCTTGCGCAGGTTGTCAAACGGCAGGGCTACCGGCTGCGTTTGTTTGATGGGCGCGGGCTGGTGCATGTGCGTATGTATCGCAACCTGCATGAAACCTGGCGCGGCTGGCGCAAGAATGCCTTTCTGGGTACACGCGGCGGCCTGGCCTTTACCATTGTGATACTGATCGGTTTGCCCTTCGTATCAATTGCCCCTTTTTTTCTGCCCGTGCTGGCCTGGTTGTTGAACCAGCTTCCCCCTTTCAAAAAGCACCGTATTGCTCCGGCACAAGCGGCCCTGGCAACGCTGCTCGAACTAACCCCATTGCTGGCCTATCGCGGGTGGATTGATAAAGAGTTAGAGGTTCCCTGGTATTATGCCTTTACGCACCCGCTGGCTGGCGCGATTTTTGAAGGCATCCTCGCGCAATCAGCATGGCGTGTGCTGACGCATAAAGGCGTTGATTGGAGCGGGAGGCAATATTACGGCCATAAATACCCATAGACAGGCATGAATGGTACGGATATAATACAACTAGAACAATTCGACTCCTGTGTATTCAAGGATGATAAGGAGGCCAGTTGCTATGGGTTGCTTTCGGTCGCTTACACGACTGCTCTTGCTGGGAGTTGTGGTAGTTGTGGCTCTTGTGCTGCTTGTTCCCCATTTTATAGCGCAGGCCGGCAATTCCCTGATAAGTGACATTAACAATAATCTTCCTTCTTTATCGGGGTTAGCGCAGTTCATCCCTGCTAACTTCCTGGACAAGAATAATAAGCTGCAAATTTCGCTCAGCGGGCTTACTGCTAATTCGAAGTACGAGGTAACGCTTGACCCGGATGTATGCGGCAAGTCTGGTTACGTGGACATTGGGGTCGTCACCTCGGATGGTAATGGTAATGTCGATACCACCTTTAGCCTTTCTGCTCTGGATACCAGTAAAAGCTGGTATGTCGATGTCCATAGTGGACCCAGCGTCAATGGGGCCGTGCTGGCTTGCGGGGAGTTGAACATCAATAACACCAGCGCATCCATCGAGGCTACAAACACCGTGCTCCAGCTTTCGCCGGGTGCCACTCAGACGACCAATACACAGGTGACGCCGGGCGTGACCCCCACCACGCCGTCGGGCTTTCCCAATACAGGCGTGGCTCCGGGCGGCAGCAATAGCTATGACAACAATGTCTACCCGCGCAAGTATTAAGTTTTCC
>WNFB01007737.1_pt1 | contig 10943 bp, 12 predicted proteins | sample 5400501 | NCBI WGS metagenome assembly WNFB01 (sample SAMN13153341, study PRJNA577476) | soil metagenome | isolation source: 200 cm saprolite under Douglas fir tree site 2 hole 1 | place: USA:California | collected 2015-04-18 | reverse complement strand
GCGGAGTGTCTTCATCGGACTCCACTAAGTCTGGATCCACCGGCCCCACGGCGCAGATTCGCGCTGCGGCGAGCTCAGCCGAAGGCGCCGCAAGCACCGCAGCGGAGCGCATCTAAAAGATGCGTGAGCAGGGGAGCGCAAGCGGCAACGCGCGGATGAGCCGCCGCAGAAGCGAAGATGCCCGTGGGGATCGGTGGATTCAGCCTAGGGTTGGCACGATGCAGGACTTGTTGTTGACGACTGTCGTCGGCAGCTATCCGCAGCCGGACTGGCTAGTCGACCGCGCAATGCTGGGCAGACGGCTGCCACCGCGCACGCGGGCGCTGGAGATCTGGCGGGTGGCCCCGGATCACCTCGAGCAGGCGCAGGACGACGCGACCATCGTTGCCATCCGAGACATGGAGCGGGCAGGGATCGACATCGTCAGCGACGGCGAGATTCGGCGCGAGAGCTACTCCAACCGTTTCGCCACCGCGTTGGACGGGATGGACCTGGACCATCCCGGCACCGCACTCGACAGGACGGGCCATCCCAACCCCGTGCCTCGGGTCGTAGGGCCGATACGTCGCACCCGAGCGGTCGAAATGCGGGACGTCGAGTTCCTGCGTGCGAACACCGACCGGACCATCAAGGCAACGCTCCCAGGGCCATTCACGATGTCGCAGCAGGCTCAGGACGACTACTACCAAGACGAGGAAGCGCTGGCGATGGCCCTCGCCGACGCCGTCAATGCAGAAGTTCGCGATCTCTTCGCCGCCGGCGCGGACGTTGTCCAGCTCGACGAGCCCTACCTGCAGGCGCGGGCCGAGAAGGCTCAGAGGTTCGCGATCAAGGCGATCAATCGAGCGATCGAAGGCATCACCGGCACGACCGCGCTGCACACCTGCTTCGGCTACGCGCACATAGTCCACTCACGTCCGACCGGATATCCGTTCCTCGAGGAGCTGGCCGGCGTCTCGGCCAAGCAGATCTCGCTCGAATCGGCTCAGCAGAAGGTCAATCTGTCGGTGCTGAAATCCCTGCCGGGCAAGCAATTGATCGTGGGCGTGATCGACCTCGCTGACGACAGTCCTGTCGAGACTGTCGATACAGTCGTCCGGCGGATACGCAATGCCCTCGAGTTCGTCGAGCCCGAGCGCCTTATCCTGGCTCCGGACTGCGGCATGAAATACCTTCCGCGAGCCAAGGCCTTCGCCAAGCTGTCGGTCCTGGCCAGCGCTGCCGCCAAGGTCCGCACCGAACTCCGTGGCTAAGGATTGATACACGCGAATTCGTGGGCTGGATCTCGTTGTTGCGCTTTTTGGACACCTGCTGCAGCTGCTCGATGGTCGCGCTCTCACCAAACGTCGCCACGTGGCGCATCAGCAGGCGCTCGTTTGGCGACGCCCGCACATAGCGCGCCCTGAAGAAGCCGGCATCCAGCGTGGCCAGGATGCGCGGCCGCTGCCGGCGTAGGTCTGTCATCGCGATGGTCTCCCCGTGCGAGCTCCATAGGGCATCGCCGTAGACCTGGATGAAGAACGGATAGCCCCCGCTGTCCTCCATGACGGCGTCAATCACCTCATCGGCGTACCGACGGCCCAGCCGCACCGCAGGGTCGACCAAGGCGGCCCTGTCCTCCGGCGGGCGCAGGTTGCCGAGCTCTTGGGTGGCAAACATCCGCTCCGAATAACTCTTGGAACGCGAGAGGTTGTCGACCACCGGCGGGAGGCCGCAGAGCATCAGCATCAGCGGCAGCGAGTGCTGCTGCACAGCAGATGTGGCGCTGAGAAGTGCGCTGAGTGTTGGCGCCCCAGGTCGTTCTCTGACGACGTGAAACTCGTCGTAGCGCAGGACGAGGCCCTTGTACTCGCTCTTCTGGCAGAGCTCGCAGATGCGCGTCAGCGCCTCCTTGAGATCGTCGTCGAGGCGCCTCTGCGGCTCGCTGCGGCGGCGCCTGGCGTCCATGCTGACCTTGAACTCGCCGTAGGAAACGGTGAGGGCCCCGACCGTGTCGCTCGCCGCCTGCAGCAGCTGACTCGCTCTGTCCTTCAGCCGAGCGGAAAGACTCAACCGTCTTAGGGCCCGGTTGACGTCGGTAAGCACTGCATTGGCGAACGCGAGCGGCTCGGCATCGGCTTCGGAGAACTCCCTGTCGACCACCAGCCAACCTGCGGCCTCGGCCTCGCCCTGGACGTGGTTGAGGAGCACGGTCTTTCCCACCCCGCGGAGCCCCGTTATCAACACATTGCGGGGATGGCGAGGATCGCGAAGAAAGGACCGCACGGCTTCGATCTGCTCCGCCCGGTCACCGAGGTACGGCGGGTCGATGCCGTTGCCCGGCCGGTAAGGGCTGGGCGGCCAGGCGGTCGTCATTTGATAGCGAATGATAAGGCCCGGGACTTATCATTCGGCGCGCGTTGGTTTAGGCCAGCACCTCGTGGCGCGCCGAGAGGCGAGCGATCTCGGCTTCTCGGGCGGCCTCGAACCCCTGTGCCAACCCGTGCCTCAAGATGCGGGCGACCTCCGGGGCGGAGTGGAGACGAGGGATGTAGACGAAGTCCGCTCCAGCCTCGTAGAAGCGGAGTGCCTGCGGGATATGTTCGGTCGTGAGCATGGCCTGTGCTGATGGGCAGTGCGCTCGGATGTTCCTCAGCAACCTCAGGTTGCTGGTGCCGCGCAGGATGTCGTCGGTGATGCTGCACACGACGAGCTTCGCCCCCTCAATGCCAGCGTGCCGCAGCGTGTCCGCGTGAGCGACATCGCCATATATGCATTTGATGCCGCGATGTCGTAGCTCGCGCATCACCGTGGGGTTGAAGTCGATCACCAGAACGCTGTTGAGGAAATCCTTGGCCTCGGATGACTGACCATCGTGCTCGAACTCGTAGAAGATCGAGCTCGCGTCACGGAAGAAGCCCAAAAAGACCACGCCATGATGCTTTCTCTCGGCCTCCTCAGCCACGGTGGTGACAGCATCGAGATCTCTGACTCGAAGCAGCTTGAGCCATCCACTCAGCACTTTCTGAATCGAATGACTCGAGTTGATCATGTAGGTGGAGGCAACTGAGGTGACGGCGAAAGTGATGATCACAATGGTCACCACCTCGGTGGGGATCTGGTGCCGAACCAGCCCGAGCGACGCGATCACGATCGAAAACTCGCTGACCTGGGCCAGATTGATCGCCGGTATGAGGCTCGCGCGGTGCCCCAATTTCAACGCGTACAGGATCGGTACGACCGAAAGGCGGCTGACCACCACGAACACTGATGCGGCCAGGGCGATCTCTATCACCCGGGTACTCGGGATCGGGATCTGCATCCCCAGGGCAACAAAGAAGAGCGTCACAAAGAAGTCGCGGATGCTCACCGCCTTGGCCATCACGTCGAGGTTGTATGGGAAGGTGGAAAGGCTCACCCCTGCGATCAGGGCTCCCATCTCCCGCGACAAGCCGATGAAGCTGGCGGTCGCTGCCATGAAGAAGCACCAGGCGAGCGCGGTCACGAGCACGAGCTCCGGCGCCTTCGCCACGGCGCGGAAGAGGTGTGGCAGAACGTATTTGGAGAGCGCAAGGCCGCTCACGACCAACAGCGCCCCCCGCCAAAGCGAGAAAGCCAGAGGAAGCAGGTCGGGGTTGAGGAGATTGGGCTGGACGGCGAGCATCGCCACCGCCCAAAGATCCTGGATGACCAGAACCCCGAGCGTGATGCGGCCTGGCAGGGTGTCCAGCTCGAACTTGTCGTACAGGAGCTTCACCACGACCAGGGTGCTGGAGAGGCTCATACACGCAGCCAGGTAGAGCAGTGAGTAGTCGCCCGGGGCGTTGCGGAGCCCGAGGAGCGCGAAGAATCCGAACCCCAGGGCGGCGCAGATCGGAACCTGTAGCGCACCCGTAAGTAGCACCGGAGCGCCGGCCGAAGCCAGCTTCTTGAGGTCTATCTCCAGCCCGATGATGAACAGCAGGAGGATCAGGCCGATCTCGGCGACGGTCCCGATGCTCGCCTGGTTCGTCACCAAGTTGAGACCAATCGGACCGATGATCACGCCGGTCACCAGATAGGCGAGGATCAGCGGTTGGCGCAGGCGCCAGCTGATGAGTGCCAGGAGCGCGGCCGCGCCGACGCAGATCCCGATGCTCGACAAAAGGTCGGTTGGCGCCGTCACTGTGGCTTGGAGACCACGTCTTGCCGCTCCGTTGGAGGGGGGACGTCCTTCTGAGGGGGGACTTCCCCCCTTAAGGCGCCCGGCCTGGCAGAGCCAGCTCCCGGCGCACCCCCCTGCCTCACGGCGTCGGGCGTGGCGGAGCCAGCTCCTGGCGCACCCCCCTGCGACGGCGTATCGGGTTGGTCCCAGCGACTCTTCAGCAATGCCGCATCTTTCGGGTCGCCCAGGATCAGAAAACGAGGATGGTGCAGGCCGTCGATCAGGCTGGCGGCGAGCTGTTCCAGCGTGTGCGAACCTTCATCGGCCAAATCGCTGCGGCGGAGCCAGCGTCCCATGCCTCGAGACCTCGTGTTCTGTCCGATGCGCGGACCCTTGGAACCGGGGCAGTAAAGAGAGACGAAGATTCCGGTCCCGCGCGTCTCCTGGGCCAATCCGGCAGTGAAAGCCGCGAGCGCCGCGTGGCCGCTGTCGTAAGGAATCGCGAGCGCATCTCCCGGGAGCAGTCCGCCGAACGAGACCGTATTGATCATGTGCCCGGAACCGCGTTGGATCATATGCGGCAGGAACGCCGTGGCCGTCCGAACCGCGCCAAGAAGGTTGGTTTCGAGCATCCAGTTCCAGTCCCGGATCGAGATACGGTCGAGCTTGCCCTGAAGGAGGACCCCGGCGGCGTTGACCAGTATGTCGACTCGACCCATCGCCTTGATCGAGTCGCGAGCCAGCGACCGCACCGAGGCATCGTTGCGTACGTCCGTGGCGAGGGCGAGTGCCGCGTCGGAACTGCCCAACTGAATGATCTCCTCGACCGTTCGATCCATGCGTGAGGCGTCGAAATCGGCGACGACGACGTTGGCTCCCTGTCGCGCCAGTGCCTTGGCGACCGCTCGCCCTACCCCGCTGCCGCCGCCCGTGACGACGGCCACCTGGCCAGAGAGGCCACCCCGACCGGGCGCTTTCCCCTCAGGGATGATCGAGGACATCATTGTCTGGAAGGGTAAACGAACCCTCGATGCAATCCACGCCGGCGGGGCGTTCTACACCTGGAACCCCGTGAGACGGGCGATCGCAAGGCCGACTGCAACCAGCAACAATGCGGCGCCGGCCAGCCTCTCGGCCCTTTCGCGCACGGCCTCCTTGAGCCGAGCGCCGATTCGGAACCCGAGCTGTGAGAGTAGGAACGCCTGCGCTGCGATCACGACGATGGCCAGCAGCAGGGGTGCTTTGACAAGCCCGAGGACAAACCCGATCGCGAGCTCGTCGAGGCTGATGCTCAGCCCGAGGCCGAGGATTGCGAGCCCGCTGGTCCTCGAAAGCAGCTGACCCGTCGCCTCGTCGTCTCCCTCATGTGACGCGAGCATGAAAGCTCCCAGGCCCGTAAGCGCCGCGATGGCCACCCAATCGGCGTATTTCCCAACCACGTCGCTCACGACGCTGCCGACTACGAGCCCGATGACCGGCATCCCCGCCTCGAAGCTCATGAACAAGGTGCTGACGCGCAGTCGCCTGTGCTTGGGGAGACCAGCCATCCCGAGGGCAGCGGCGACTGCGAACGTGTCAAGTCCCAGCGGGATGACGAGAGCGATGAGCTTCAGCATCCCGTAAGGATGGGCTCGGAGCACAGCCCCGGCGCCTCTTTAGACTTCCTCGGCTTCGTTTGGGTCAACCAGGTGCGCCGGCACGCTGATCGTGCGTTCGCGCCGAAGCGCGCCGTTTTCGCGCGGGGGACCATGTCAATGGAGTGATCGGTAGAACCGCCGGCCACGAGTCAGTCGTCGTCGAGGTAGCCACCATCAATCACGCGGAGTCCATGGCCGCGATCTACGCGCCAATCGTGGCTGAGACCCCTATCTCCTTTGAGGCCGAGCCACCGTCCGTCGAGGAGATGCAACGGCGGATCACCGAGACCCTCCGTGGATTCCCTTGGCTCGTCTGCCGCAAGGGCGGCGATGTCCTCGGCTACGCCTACGCGCACGCGTTCGCCACACGCGCCGCCTACAGCTGGTCGGTCGAGACCAGTGTCTACGTGGACGCCGATGCGCGCCGGCTCGGAATCGGCAGCCGGTTGTACGGTGCGTTGCTGCCGATCCTGACTGAGCAGGGATTCCGCCGCGCCTTGGCGGGGATCACCCTTCCCAATCCTGCCAGCGTGGCGCTTCACGAATCGGTCGGCTTCCAGCCCTCCGGTGTGTACCGCCGCGTGGGGTTTAAGCTCGGCTCCTGGTGGGACGTTGGTTGGTGGCAGCTCGACCTGCACTCCACACAGAACGCCGACCCGCCGGCGAAGCCAATCCCGTTCAGCGAGCTCGTCGCGCGGACATGAATTGCGCCTGCTCGCATTGGTTGGTTGTGCGGGGACGATTTCGCGTTACGAGGTGATGACGCCGCCGCTCCGCCAGGTCGCGAGAGCGGCGGCGATGTTGCGTTGTTGCTAGCGAGCCGGCCTGACCTTCAAGAGCTCCGCCAGAATTTCGGCCAGGCGATCCATCGACTCGTCGGAGCCTTCCTGCATGCCAGACGCGACCATTCCGTCGCGGTCGGCCACGGACTGGTACACGAGATGCTCCACAAGCGTGGTCTTCTCGCCCAGCGGTTCAAACGTGACCGTTTGAAGCAGGACGTGGCCAGGCACGCCTTCGAACTCGAATGTCGCCACGATCCGCTCTGGAGCGACGACATCGTGGTGGACGCCGTGGAACGCGAACTCGTTTCCATTCTCATCGCGCTGGACGAACCGCCACAGTCCACCTGGCCGTACATCCATCTTGTCGACCGTTGTCGAGTACTGTCGCGGACCAAACCACTGGGCGACCAGCTTCGGGTCCGTGAACGCCTTGAACACCAGCTCGCGCGGCGCGTCGAAGCTGCGCGTGATGGTGATCTCCTGCTTTCCAGGTTCGATTACGTACTCAGTCTTCGCCATTGCGGTCTGCGCGCGAGCGCGAGCAGGATGGGACTTACTGATTGCTCCCTTCGCCGTCATTTTTCTTCTTCTCCTTCTGCACTTCCGCCAGGTATTCGTCGAGGCGCTCGAAACTCTCGTCCCAGAAGCGCCGGTACTCCCCCACCCAATCGGCCGCCTCTTTCAGCCGGCCACCCTCGAGGCGGCACGGCCGCCACTGAGCGTTGCGGCTCTGCCTGACGAGGCCCGCGCGCTGCAGCACTTTCAGGTGTTTGGAGACGCCGGGCAGGCTCAGGTCGAACGGTTTGGCCAGCTCCGTGACTGAAGCCTCGCCCTGTGAAAGACGAGCCAGGATCGCTCGCCGGGTGGGGTCGGCGAGGGCTGCAAACGTAACACTCAGCTGATCGGTTGCCATCTCGTATTTTGCTACCTAGCTAATTAGCCAAGCGGTAGAATACGACGAGACGGCCCGGCTGTCAAGTGTTTTCAGTGGCGCGAGAAGGAGCCGGCGCCGTTCAGGCCGCGACCCGCTTCTTTAGCCGAACCTCCAGGCCGATCCCTTCCGTGTGGACGTCACACGTTCGAAAGGCGCTCTCGGCGGCGAGGCACTCGAACCGGGCCGGCGTGTAGGCGCGGCGTCGGAGCATCTCCAGTGTCCCCTTCGTCATGAAGGCGCTCACCCGACCGAGCTTCATCGTCTTCACTTCCTTATCGATGTCAGCATGGGATGCATTCCTACTCATGTCCTGGATCACCGCCGTCCCACCACTGCGCAGGACTCGGTGCATGTCGTCCAGGGCGCTGCCCGGTCGGGCGAAGTTCTTGAAGGCGGCTTGGCAGACGACCAGGTCGAAGGACTCCGCATCGAACGGCAAGCTGGCTGCGTCGCCATGCCGGAAGTCGACGTTCACCGCCGCCTGGCGAGCGTTCTCGCTAGCGATCTCCACGAACGAACGGCTGATGTCCAGCCCGGTCACGTGAAACCGTCCGAGCCGAGCCATCTCGATCGCCAGGTACCCGGGCCCTGGCGCCACCTCGAGCACGTCGGCTCCGCTCGGCAGGCCGTCGGTGAGCTGCAGGGCCTGATTCCGATACGCCTCGATCTGGCTCCCCGAGCCGCGCAGCCGGGCGTACCACCGCGCCACGGCCCCCTCCATCTCCGGCAATTGCACCTTGAACCGCGTCTGCCGCCTTTCCTTCAACTGCACCGCCTCAACCTCCCTTGATTCTGCCCCTAACACCGTTAGTGGTCTGTGGCGGCAGCATATCACTAACAGTGTTAGACTGTCAAGCATGTCTCCGCATGAAGGCCTGGATGCCGGGGCGGCTGGCCAACCCCCGCTTACTCGAGGTCGACTCGTCGCCGCCGCGCTCGATCTGGTGCAGGAGGAAGGGGTCGACGGCCTCACCATGCGCGCCCTGGCGGATCGACTCGCAGTCAAGGCAGCATCTCTCTACTGGCATGTGCGGGACCGTGGTGAGCTGCTCGAGCTCCTCGCCGACGCCATCCTCAGTAGGGTTCCGCAAACAGAAGGCGGTCAGGGCTGGCGCGAGGCAGCCCGGCACCTCTGGGGCGAGGTCGCGACGGTGGTCTCGAGCCAGCGCGACGCAGCGCTGATCGTGCTGACTGCACCTCACGCCATGGAGCGCAGCGCTGTCCACGCTCGATTACGCGGCCTATTCCAGGCCGCGGGCTTGAGGGCCGGAGAAGCTCACGCCACCGCGACGATGATGCTCACGCATGTGGTACTACACCCTGGTCGCGAGGGTGACCGGCCGGCCATCGAACCCGGCAAGCCCGCTTCGATCGCCATCGACTCCGGCTCGCGCGGCGTAACGCTTCGCGCCGGGATGGGAATGGATAGCCTGATCAAGGTCCCGCACGATCCCAGGGCTGCCGGCCCGGCCGTCGTCCATGGCGAAACCGTGGTCGTACGCAGGCTCAGGGGCGTGGGCGAGGCTGAGATCGAGCTCAACCCCAAGAATCCGTGGCGGATACAAGTGCAGGGAGCAACCTGGAATACCCGCCTCCGCCTTGCCGGCCTGGACATCCGAGAGATCAAGCTGGACAGCGGCGCCGCGAGAGTGGATTGCATTCTCCCGCCACCCCGCGGCGTGGTCCCGATCAACGTTTCCGGTGGAGTCGTCGGTTTGAAGCTGCATCGACCGCCTGGGGTCAAAGTGGTGGCCAAGGTCAGCAGTGGAGCTGTGAACGTCCGGCTCGACGCATTCGCGCTGAAGGCCACATTGCACGACGCCCACTGGGAGAGCGCGCCATCAGCGAGCTCAGGCGATCACTATGGCCTTGCGATAAGCGGAGGGGCCGTTCAGGTAACCCTCGACGAGGATGCTCCTCTGCCCGAGCACCCACCGGCGGAACCCATGGCAGTCGCGAGCGTAGACCCGCGAGATGCAGTGAGCGTGCTGCTCGATGGCGTCGAGACTCGCATCCGTCATGGTTCCCGCCACTAGGTAGGTTTGGGCAAGGGACCCGGGTCGGGCAGGCGTCGCATCAGGTAGGCAGCGAATGCCGGTGGGTATTTCGAAAAGTCGACCTCCGGACCCGCCACCCTCTCGATCTCGAAGTGCTTGCTGAACCGGGCCGCTGCCTCTCCGGGCACCAGGGACATGAACTGGTGCCACGGTTTCTCCCACCATCGGGGCGCCCATTCGAAGCACCAGAGTAGGTACTGACTGCCTGGAACTGTCAGCTCGAGCAGTGTGTCGAGGTACTTCGCCCGGTCTTTGTGAGTGAGGTCGTCGAGGACTCCGTAGTCGAGCGCGAACGCGAATGGCCCGCGGACCCCACGCAGATTGGTGAGGTCGCCAACAACGAACTCGACATCGATTCCGGCCGCGTCGCGTTTGGCGACCGCCTTCTCGATCGCTCCGGGTGCGAAATCGACGCCCGTGACCTCGAAACCGTGCTGGGCGAGGAAGATCGCGTTGCTGCCGGTGCCGCACCCGAGGTCAATCGCCCGGCACGGTTTGATGCGTCCGCTCTCCACCAAATCGATCAGCTCGGCGCGCGGGCCGCTGTCCCAGGGCACCGGGAACCGCCGATACCAATTGCTGTAAATCCAGCTCTTCATGTCCCGCTCCGTCGCGCGGTGCCGGAAGACCGGCACATACGTTCGCAGTTACGACGGCCGCCGCTGGGCGCGAGCCGTGTGCATGGGACTACCAACATGACCAAGCGCACAGGTCACCCCTGTGCGCCTGGCGATGCTTCATTAACTTCCGACGGTGAGCCTTTACGACCAGATCGCGCTGCCTACCGGAAGGATCGGTTTGCTTCGCATGCTGTTCGCCACCACGGCCGCCGAGGCGTACCAGGCTACCAGCGCTGTGATGATGCCCATCCAGCCGCCCAGCGCGACGAGACCTTCGCCTGCTGCGTTGCCGCTGAAGTTCCCGAGGAACAGCAGGATCTCGGTAATCTCCAGAGTCAGAAAGACCAGGAAGACCGACATGTTTATCCGCGTGCTCCAGAGCAGCATGTACGTATTGAAGATGGCGAAAGCGAGCAGGATCCAGCCCAGGGATGGGGCCACGTCCTTCGCCGCGACCTTACCCCACAGGATCAGGAGCACGAAGGTCGCCAGGCCCATCCAGAAGGCACCGTAGGTCGTGAACGCGGTGGCGCCGAAGGTGTTGCCTGTCTTGAACTCCCACATGCCGGCCGCGAACTGGGCCAGGCCCCCGTAGAAGACGGCGTAGCCGAACATTGCCAGCAGGGGCGTCGTACCGCCTCCCATCGCGTTGTGCGCGCTGAGGATAAAGGTGGTGAGTGCGAAAGCTCCCAGGCCCAATGCAGCGGGGTTTGCGATCGCCGGCGGCGCAGCGGTTCTGACTTCAGCCATGCCCAAAACCTCCCCAAACGCCAGGAAAACTTGGTCC
>WNFB01005926.1_pt1 | contig 10943 bp, 11 predicted proteins | sample 5400501 | NCBI WGS metagenome assembly WNFB01 (sample SAMN13153341, study PRJNA577476) | soil metagenome | isolation source: 200 cm saprolite under Douglas fir tree site 2 hole 1 | place: USA:California | collected 2015-04-18 | reverse complement strand
TCGGACGCAGTGACGCCGACCTCGGCGCCGTCGGAAGCGGGCTTGAGATCGCTCTCCCGCACCCAGCCTTCGAGCTGGACCCGCACCCAGGCACCGGCCCGGCCGACGATCCGGCCGCCGGTGCCGGGCTCGAGGGTGGCGAGCTGCCCGCCATCCGGCGTCGCCGCGAGCGCGGCGGACTTGGCCGCCTCGACCCGAATCTCCTGGCCGGCCGGCGTCGCCGTGTCCGTGGGCGGTGGCGGCGGCTGGCGTTGCACGCCCGTGCGCTGCGCCGAGCCGGGCTTCTGCGCGGGCTTGGTGGGTGACGGCTTTGCCGGCGCTGGATTCTGGCGCGGGGACAACGAAGCCGTTTCGATCGGCGGAGCGGTGACCAGGCGACGAGGCACCCAGCCGGTGCGCTTGACGTGGACCCAGCCGCTCCGGGCCCCGAGCTTCCGGAGCAGCGTGCCCTTGCGAAACCGCGCCAGCACCGAGCCGTTGGGCGCCTCGCGAAGGTTCTCGCCGTCGGTCGCCGTCACGATGAGATCGAATCCGTCGCGCGCGGTGGGGCCGACCGAGCCGCCGATGATCCAGCCGTTCAGGGTGACCTCGACCCAGGAGCCCTGCGCTCTCCCGGCGGTGACCATAGCCCCGTCGGGAAGGCTGCCGAGCACCATGCCGCCGATGCCGCGGCGAAGCTCGGTCGCGCCGGCGAGCCGGCTCCGTGCCTGCGCGCTCAGCGGCGCCGCGGCGAGCAGGAGAAACGCCAGCAAACAGGCTGGTAGCCGGCGGAGGGTGGGACTAGATTGGGGCGCTTGAATCACCGTCGCGCATAGTAGAGTCCGCGGAGAGCCATGTCAAACCGAAGCGGGCGCCGCCCGGTTGCGCTCGTCGTCCTGGACGGCTGGGGTTACCGGGAAGCGCGCGAGGGTAACGCGATCGAGCTGGCCGACACGCCCGTGTGGCACGGGCTCTGGTCCTCGCTGCCGCGGACCCTGCTCGCCGCCAGCGGGCTCCGGGTCGGGCTCCCCGAAGGACAGATGGGAAACAGCGAGGTCGGTCACCTGAATCTCGGCGCCGGCCGCGTCGTTCCGCAGGATCTCGTCCGCATTTCCGAGAGCATCCGCAGCGGGGAGTTCTACCAGCTCGGAGCGCTGGTCGAGCTGGGCGCGTACCTCCGGCAAACCGGGGGCACGCTCCATCTCGTGGGCCTGCTGGGCCCGGGCGGCGTGCACGCCCTCGACCGGCATCTCCTCGCCTGCATCGAGCTCGGCGTGCGGCTCAAGGTCCCGGCGATCGCGATCCATGGCTTTCTCGACGGCCGGGACGCCCCGCCCACGCTGGGCGCGGAGGTGGTGCGCACGCTGCTCCAGGACATGCGGCGCATCGCCGGCACGCGGGTCGAGCTCGCCACCCTCTGCGGCCGCTACTACGCCATGGATCGCGACCGCCGGTGGGAGCGTACCAAAATCGCGTACGACGCCATGGTCCACGGCGTGGGCGGCACGATCACCCACCCGGTGCTGGCGGTGCAGGCCGCCTACCAGCGGGGCGAGACCGACGAGTTCCTCAAGCCGGTGGTGCACTACCGCGACGGCGTGCCGGTGGCCCACGTGCGCGATGGCGATGGCGTCTTCTTCTTCAATTACCGCAGCGACCGGATGCGCCAGATCGTGGCGGCGACGTGCCTGGACAGCTTCGAGGGCTTCGATGTCCGAGACCGTCCGGCCCTGCGGTGCGTGACCATGACGCAGTACGACCAGACCTTTCCGCTGCCACAGGCGTTTCCGCCGTTTACGCTGGCGCGGATTCTGGCGCCGGTGCTCGCGGATGCAGGGATGACTCAGTTCCGCACCGCGGAGACCGAGAAGTATCCCCACGTCACCTATTTCTTCAACGGCGGCGTCGAGCCTCCTTATCTGAACGAGGAGCGCTGTCTGATTCCCTCGCAGCGGGTCGCCACGTACGACCTGGCGCCCGAGATGAGCGCCGCGGGCGTGACCGAGGCGCTCTGCCGGACGCTGGAGTCGAAGGCCCACGACTTCGTGCTGTGCAACTACGCCAACGCCGACATGGTGGGTCACACCGGCGTCGTCCCCGCCGTCGTCAAGGCGGTGGAGACGGTGGACCGTTGTCTCGACCGGGTGCTCCGTAGTGCGGAAAAGGTCGAGGCCACCGTCCTCATTACTGCCGACCACGGCAACGCGGAGACCATGATCGATCCCACGACCGGCGGCGTCCACACCGCCCATACGACCAACCCCGTCCCCTTCGTGGCTGTGCGGGGCGGGTGCACCGAGCTTCGCGCCGGCGGCGCGCTCTGCGACGTGGCCCCGACGGTGCTCGGCCTCCTCGGGCTCGACCAGCCGGCGGAGATGACCGGCCGCGACCTGCGCCAGGGCTGACTCCGATGCGACTCTCGACCGCGCTCCTGATCCCGGCCCTCGCCTGCCCGCCCTTGCTCGCGGCGCAGGTCGGTCATCCGCCCCAGAGCAGCCCGTACTCCGACCTCGCCAAGGGCAACAGCTTCACGGTGTTGGGGGGGCGGTTCATGGGAGACGGCGGCCGCCAGGGCGTAGGACCCAACAGCGGGTACACCTTCGGCATCAGGTACGACCTCCGAGCGTCCCGCGCGTTGGCGCTCGGCCTCGGGGTCGAGCGGGGCAACCTCCAACGGCTGATCATCACTCCCAGCCAGCCGGTGGCCCAGCGCACCTCCGGACCGGTAGACCAGCAGGTGACATTCGCCGAGGCCTTCATCACGCTCAACCTGACCGGCGGCAAGACGTGGCACGGCTTTGCGCCCTTCACCGGCATCGTGAGCGGCGTGGCGTTCGCCACCAGCACGCCCGCAGACACCAGCGGTTACAACTTCGGGAAGAAGTTCTTCTTCGCTCCGGCCGCGGGCTTCCGCATGTTTCTCGGCGACCGGGTGCACCTCCGGGCTGAGGTCCGGGGCAGCTTCTGGAAGCTCTCGTATCCGCCTAGCTTCAATGCAGGCATCACGCCGGTTACAGCGAACGTCTCGGAGTGGAATCTGACGCCCTGGTTCGTCGTCGGGCTCGGCCTCATCATCTAGTCCGCGGGCATGCCCGTCACGCTCACCCGTACCGTCAACTTCTTCGCTCTCCACCGGCTCTACCGGCCCGAGTGGAGCCCCGAGCGCAATCGAGAGGCATTCGGCCCCCTCTCGGAGGAGCCGCCCCACGGCCACGAGTACCGCTGCGCGGTCACCGTGAGCGGGGCGCTGGGTGCTGCGCGGGACCTGCTCGTCGATCTGGCCGAGCTCGATCGCATCCTGCAGGAGGAAGTCGTCGAGCCGTTCGCCGGGAAGTATCTGAACCGGGACCTTCCTGCGTTCGCGCGGACGCTGCCGACGTGCGAGGCGATGGCCGAGCACGTGTTCGCCAAGCTGGCCGCCCGGCTTCCCGCCGGCACGCGGCTCGAGCGGGTGCGGGTGATGGAGGACCCCACGCTGTATGCCGACTGCACCGGAATCGCCTGACCTCGCCCGCCCCGCCAAGCGCGGTGGACGGATGTCGGCGCATGCCGCCGTCGAGGAAGCCCCGGTCTGGCTCGAGGTGAACGGGCAGCCCGCGGTCACCTGGATGTGCACCCCGGCACAGCTGGAGGAGCTGGCCGTCGGCTGGCTCCACGGCGAGGGGTACATCAACGCGGTAACTGAGGTGAAGCTCCGCCCCTGCGCCACCGACCTCGGCTTCTGGGCCGAGGTCCCGGAGGAGCGACTGGCGGCGGTGCAGGCGGAAGGGCGCCGCCCGGTGCTCGCGTCCGGCTGCGGGGCGGTCGCCACCTACCTGGCGGACCCGGCCACGGTAAAGGCGGAGCCGGCGCGCGGGCTGCCGCCCGGGGTCGAGCATTTACGCGCCCTGTTCAAGCAGCTGTTCGCCCAGGGCGAGCGGTACAAGGACACGGGCGGCATCCACGCCGCCGCGCTGGCGGACGGCGCCACGCTGATCGCGCATGCGGAGGATATTGGCCGGCACAACGCCGTGGACAAGGCCATCGGCGGTGCGCTCCTCGCCCAACAGCCGATCACCGGCCTCGGCCTGCTGGTGACCGGGCGCATCTCGGCCGAGCTGGCGTTCAAGGCCGCCCGGGCCGGCATTGCGTGGGTCGCCACGCCGTCGGTCCCCTCCACGCTCGCGGTCGAGATCGCTCGCCGGAGCGGGATGGCCCTCGTGGGCCGGGCGGTGAGCGGGGAGCCGCAGGTGTGGCGGGAGTAACCGGCGCCATCCTCGGCGGCGGGGGGGCCACCCGCTTCGGCGGCCGGCCGAAGGGGCTGGAGCGGGTGGGCGGGGTCAGGATCCTGGATCGCCTCGTGGATGTCTTCAGCGAGGCGCTGGGCGCGGCACCACTGCTCGTCGCAAACGCGCCCGAGGCGCCGGCCTGGCGCCCGGATCTTCGCGTCGTGGCCGACGTGCGGCCGGGCCTGGGTTCCCTGGGAGGCATCTACACCGCGGTGGTCGAGGCGCCGGCCCCTGTAGTCTGCGTCGCGTGGGACATGCCGTTCGTGACGCCGGCGCTGCTGCGGGGGCTGGCTGCGGGTCTCGCGGAGTGGGATGCCTGCCTCCCGGAGAGCGACGGCCGGCGCGGCGTGGAGCCGCTCTGCGCCGCGTACGGCCCGGCGTGCGCGGCGGCGATCGCCGCGAGCCTGGAGGCCGGCGACCTGCGGGCGATCGGATTCCACGGCGCGATCCGCGCCGGGCGCCTGCCGCTCCATGCGGTGCAGCGCTTCGGCGATCCGGCGCGGCTCTTCTTCAACGTGAACACGGCGGACGACCTCGCGCGCGCGGACGCGCTCTGACCATGCGAATCATCTCGGTGATCGGGCGGAAGAATGCGGGAAAGACGACGCTGACCGTGGCGCTCGCGAGCGAGTTCGTGCGCCGGGGCCGGCGGGTCATGACCATCAAGCACGGCCACCACCCGGCGGATGTGGATCGGCCGGGCAGCGACACGTTTCGCCACTTCACCGAGGCCAAGGCGGAGCGCACGCTGATCGCGGCGCCCGAGCTGCGCGTGCTGTTCGAGCGCAGCGCCGACGACTACGATCCCGTCGGCCTCGCGCGGCGCTACATGGACGGCGCGGACCTCGTGCTGTGCGAGGGGTACAAGCGCGCGCCGCTCCCCAAGATCGAGGTTTGGCGCAAGGCCGTCGGGGGAAGCCCGCTCTACGACGCCACGGCAGCGAACGCAAGGGAATGGGTGGCCCTGGTGAGCGACGATCGGCAGGTCGGCGCCACGGTACGGTGCCCGGTCCTCGCCTTCAGCGACACCAACTGGCTTCAGACGCTGGCCAATATCGCGTGGGAGCGGGCGCTGGTCCTGTGACCGACACGGCGCTCGCCGCGGCCGACGCCGCGCGGCGAATCCTCGCGGAGGTACGGCGCCAGCCGGCGCTTCGCGTCCCGCTCGACGACGCGCTCGACAGCGTGCTCGCCGAGGACATCGTGAGCCCCCTCGACATCCCCGCCTGGACCAACTCCGCCATGGATGGGTACGCGGCTCGCGCCGCCGACGTGCGGGGCGCGTCGGCCGAGGCGCCGGTACGGCTGCAGGTCCTGGAGCAGCTCCCGGCAGGCCGGTTCCCCACCCGGACGCTCGGACCGGGCGAGAGCGCACGGATCTTCACAGGGGCCCCGCTCCCCGAGGGCGCCGACAGCGTCATCCGCCAGGAGGACACTGACCTCGGCACCGAGACGGTGACCGTTCTCAAGGATCGGGACGCCGGGGTGAACATCCGCAAGGTCGGCGAGGACATCCGGAAAGGACAAACGGTGCTCCGCGCCGGCACTCCCCTCGGGCCGGCGCACCTCGGCGTGCTCGCCTCGCTCGCGGTGGCCCACCCTCTGGTACACCGGCGGCCGCGGGTGGCGATCCTCGGTAGCGGCGACGAGATCGTGGACATCGATCAGCCCGAGGCCATCCTGAGCGGGCGGAAGACCGCGAGCAGCAACACCCACACCCTGGCGGCTCTGATCCGACAGGCGGGCGGGGAACCGGTGAACCTCGGCATCGCGGGGGACACCCCGGAGAGCCTGCGCGCACACCTCGCCCGGGCGCTCGAGTCGGATATGCTCGTCACGACCGCGGGTATCAGCGTCGGTGAGCACGACTACGTGCGCACGGTGCTCGAGGAGCTGGGTGCGGAGCAGCGGTTCTGGAAGCTCCGAATGCGGCCGGGGGCGCCGGTCGGCTTCGGCCTGCTGCGCGGAATCCCGTGGATCGGGCTGCCGGGCAATCCGGTCAGCACGATGGTGACGTTCGAGCTGTTCGTCCGGCCCGCCATCCGCGCGATGAGCGGCCACGCGCTTCCCTTTCGCCGGGCCATCTCCGTCCGCGCCGCCGAGCCGATCAGCGTGAAGCCGAGACTGCAGCACTTTCTCCGCGGGATCGTGCACGAGACACCGACCGGCCCCGAGGCCCGCGTCACCGGCCCGCAGGGCTCGGGCATCCTCACTTCGATGGTCCTGGCGAACGCCCTGCTGGTCCTGCCGGAGGGCCAGTTCGAGACGCCGGCCGGCGCCCTGGTGCAGGCGATCGTGCTCGACGATCCGATCCATCAGGCGGAGCCGGGGTTTTGAGCGCGGTACGGTACGAGGTGACGGTCGAGGTGGAGTCGCCGCTGGTGGACGGGTTCGTGCGGTACATGCGAGACAAGCACATCCCCGAGATCTTCGCCACCGGCTGCTTTCGCCGGATCCGCCTCGATCGGACCGGCCCCACCACGCTGCGAACCGTGTACGAAGCCCTGACCCAGCAGGATCTCGAGCGCTACCTGCGGGACCACACGGCCGTGTTCCGGGCCGACTTCGCGGCGCATTTCCCCAGTGGCGTCACGGTCGGCCGGTGCACTTGGAGCGAGATCGCGAGCTGGGGGTAACTGCCGGCCGGCGACCATGGCCGGCGTTGACGCCGCAACGCTTCCCCGTCTAAATTACCGGCCGTAGAAGGGGAGTAGCTCATCCGCCTCGAGGCGGACGCCCGGATCGTCAAGACTGTCCGCTGTGGCGGGCACGGTCCGGCAGGAAGCGTGGGACGACCCCGCGCGTTCAGAGCGAGACCTTCGTCCACGCTGCCCCGGCAGCGGACGAAGGTCTCGCTTCTTTATAGGGTTCGAGGAAACCAAACGATGAACAACGTCAAGACATTCGTGCTGATGGCCGGCCTGATGGGATTGTTCCTGCTCGCGGGCCAGCTGCTGGGAGGATCGCAGGGCCTGCTGCTTGCCCTCGTCTTCGGCAGCCTCTTCAATTTCGTAATGTATTTCTTCTCCGACAGCCTGGTGCTGCGGATGTACGGGGCACAGGTGGTCGGGCGGGACCGGGCGCCCGAGCTGTACGCCATGGTGGACCGCCTGCGGCAGCGCGCCGGGCTTCCCATGCCGAAAGTGGCGGTCGCGCCGCACGAGCAGCCCAACGCGTTCGCGACGGGACGCGATCCGGAGCACGCTGTCGTGGCGGTGACGACCGGCATCCTCAAGTACATGCCGCAGGACGAGCTCGAAGGCGTGCTGGCGCATGAGCTCGCCCATGTCAAGAACCGCGACATGCTCATCTCGACCGTCGCGGCCGGGATCGCCGGCGCCATTTCCAACGTCCCGTACCTCCTGCTGTTCGGAGGCCGGGACGACGACAACGCACATCCCGCGGCCCGTCTGGCCCTGGCACTGCTCGGTCCCATCGGCGCGATGCTGATCCAGTTCGGGATCTCCCGCCAGCGCGAGTTCGAGGCGGACCGGGTCGGCGCCGCGATCCTCGGGCGGCCCCTCCCGCTCGCGAACGCGCTCCGGCGGCTGGACGCACTGGCGCACCGGATTCCCATGGACGTCGCCCCCGCCGTGGCACCGCTCGCGCAGGTGAATCCGCTGGCCGCTACGGGCGGCGGGATGGCACGGCTGTTCAGCACCCATCCACCGATCGAGGAGCGGGTCGCCCGGCTCGAAGCGATGGCGGCGGGCCGCTAGTTGGGCCAGCACGAGCCGGCCGTCTGGCTGGGCTTCTCCGCCCTTGTGGTGGTGCTGCTCGCCGTGGATCTGGGCGTGCTCAACCGGCGCCCCCACACGCTCGGCCTGGGCGAGGCGCTCAAGTGGAGCGCCAGCGTGGTCGGGCTCGCCGGGCTGTTCGGTCTGTTCGTGCTCTGGCGGGAGGGGGGGCAGGCGGCGCTCGAGTACTACACCGGCTATCTCGTCGAGCTGTCGCTCAGCGTCGACAATCTCTTCGTTTTCATCCTGATCTTCGCCTACTTCGGCGTTCCCGCCGAGGCCCGCCCGCAGGCCCTCAAGTGGGGCATCCTCGGCGCTATCGTCCTGCGGTTCGTGATGATCGCGCTCGGCGCCCTGTTGCTCCAGCGGTTCGAATGGATCGTTTGGGTCTTCGGGGGGATTCTGGTCGTCACCGGCATCCGCGTCTGGCAGCAGCAGGACGAGCGGATCGAGCCGGAGAAAAACCCGCTGGTTCGGCTCGCCCGGCGAGTGCTTCCTTTCGCCTCGGGATACGACCAGGCACGCTTCTCCACCAGGGCCGCGGACGGTCGCTGGCTCGCGACGCCGCTCTTGCTCGTGCTGCTCGTGGTCGAATGGTCCGACCTCGTCTTCGCAATCGACAGCATTCCCGCCGTCTTCGCCGTCACCCGCGATCCGTTCCTCGTCTTCAGCTCCAACGTGTTCGCGATTCTCGGGCTGCGCGCGCTCTTCTTCGTCGTGGCCGGCGCGATGGACCGCTTCGCCTATCTCAAGCCCGGCGTCGCCCTCATTCTCATCTTCGTCGGACTCAAGATGGCGCTGAGCTACTGGGTCCGCCTGCCGACCGGCCTATCGCTCGGCGTGATTGTGGCGACGTTGGCGGGGTCGGTCCTGCTATCGCTCTGGCGGGGCTCCACTCGCCCGGCGCGCTGACCGACCACCGCTACTCCTCCTTCCACACGTCGATCCCGCCGGCCTGTGACCCCACATCCACTGTAGCCGCGGTCTCCAGCGCCTTGAGGTCGATCACCTCGACGGTTCCCGGCTCCGATCCAATGCCCTCCACCGAGACGAAGGCGTAGCGATCGTCGGGCGCGACCGCCACCCCGTGGACCACCTTGCGCTTGGTGGCGAGGCGCTTGAGCTCAGTCCCGCCGGCCAGATCGAAGATCGAGACCGACTGCCCCCGTTTGTTGGTGGCCAGCAGCAGCTTGCCGTCGTGAGTAACGGCGAGGTTGTACACGCCGTTTCCGGCGGGAAAACGGCGGGTGATGGTCCACGAGCCGGCGTCGATCTCGACGATCTCGTTCGCCTTGTTGCAGGCGACGTAGATCTTCGCGCCGTCGGCCGAGGGCTGGGCCCAGGTGGGCGAGCAGGTCACGGGCGCCATCGGTGCGCCGGCCGGGTGCGCCATCGGCGCCCCGTCCATGCCATGCTCCTGTCCCTTGGTCAGGGTAAAATGGCGCGCCACCGCGAGCTTCCGGGTGTCGATCTCCACCAGCATGTCGTCCATCATGCAGGCCGAGTAATGCTTCGTGCCCTGCGGGTTGAGCCGCGAGCCGTGCGGCATGACACAGGTGGGGATCCGGGTCACCTCGACCATCTCGTCGGTGGCGACGACCGACACCGACGACGGCACCATTTCTCCGTACAGATTGAAGTTCACGACGTAGGCAAGGTACCCGTCCGGCGAGACCTGGACCGTGGCCGGAAACAGGCCCAGCTGCACTCGGCCGGCCGGCTTGTCGTCCGCGGTCTGGAACTTCCAGAGCGACCCGTACGGCGTCCCGTGGCCGGTCGAGACGAAGAAGGTCTTGCCGTCCGGGGCCACGGCGAGCCCGTGGGGACCAGAGGGCTCCGTGGGCACCAGACCGATCCGGAACGAGCGGTCCACGCCGGTGCCGGTCGGCCCGAAGCGTACGAGCTGGATCCGGTCTACGCCTTCAGACGCGACCAGCACGTAGTACGTTCGCTCGGGCGGTCCGGGCGGCTGCGCCGCCGTCAGCGCCGCCGCCAGCAGCAGGGCCGGGGTCACGGCACCAGCGGGCGGTCTTCGCGGCGCGGCTCCAACCGCACCACGAACAGCCCGTTGTTGAAGTCGTTCACGTAGGCGAGGCCGTCCTTCACCACCACACCCCAGGTCATCGCCGCGTTCGGGATGAAGCCGTCCTTGTCGATCGGATTCACGTGCGCGATCTCCCGGTTCTGGGCCCGGAGGTCGCCCCTGAGCTCGCCCGAGATGTCGAACGCGCGGAAGCCGGCGTTGTAGGCCCCCATGTAGAGCGTGTCGCCCGCCACCCAGACGTTGTGGACCCCGCCGTACTCCGGCTCGTACCAGGCGACTTCCTTCGGATGCTCGATATTGGTCACGTCCACCACGTGGAGCCGGCCGTAGGCGCGGGTGGGCTCGGAGAGCGTCTGAATCGCGTCGAGCCCGAAGACCTCATCCGCCACGAAGACGTACTGCCCGTGGCGCCACGCGGTATGGGTTCCCCGGACGAAGCCGGGACCGCTGGTCTCGCTCACCTGGCGATAGAGCTTGTCGAGGTCGTACTTGAACTGGGAGACGAACTGCGGGTTGGGCGGACTGCCGCCCTTGATGCCGTTCCCGATGTCGAGAATCACAAGCCCGTCGTCCCACCAGCTGGCGTACAAGAGCCCGTCTTGCACGTCCACGTCGTGCAGGACGCGGCCGGCGTCGGGCCGCGGCGTCTTCCAGCGCCCGACTTCCTTCGGGTGAGCCGGGTCGTTGATATCGATGATGTGGAGCGCCCCGGTGCCGTCGTTCGTGAGATAGACGTCCGTTCCGTACTTGGGCTGGGTGTAGACGAACGAGGAATGGACGCCCGCAGTGACGCCATCGGTGAACTCCGAGACGACCTTGGGGTGGAGCGGATCGTCCAGCGTGCAGATCACGAGGCCGTTCTTCCGGTCCGCCGCGCCCTCGCGGGTGAACACCAGGACCTTACCCGCCTTGTCG
>WNFB01005925.1_pt1 | contig 10943 bp, 13 predicted proteins | sample 5400501 | NCBI WGS metagenome assembly WNFB01 (sample SAMN13153341, study PRJNA577476) | soil metagenome | isolation source: 200 cm saprolite under Douglas fir tree site 2 hole 1 | place: USA:California | collected 2015-04-18 | reverse complement strand
TCAGGGCGCTTTCCCTTCGGAATTTTTAGTTTGTATCGGAGACTGACTGCGGCGATGCGAAAGAACTTGTCGTCGCCTTCGATGCGGCCTTCGACCTCGGCTTCCAAATTGTTTGCTGCGGGGATTCCGCGCGCTTCCAGCGCGCCGGCAAGTGTGCCGGTCAGTCAACCGGCGAGCGCGGAGATAACGTGGTCGACGGTGGTGGGAAGCGGCGCAGCGTCTTTCACGCCGTAATATCTGGCGTAGCCGCCGTGCACGCCAAAATGAAGTGGCTCCGCGAATCCCTCGATGTAGGCGTCCCGGAAAGGTCGTTTTTTCTGGACCAAACGGATTTTGGCTGTGTGAACAATTTCACCCATGAATCCCTCCTTTTCAAAGAGATGCTTCTCGAACGGAAAAGATGCAAGCGAGGCCGCCGGCCGCTATTTGTCATATTGGATTAGGGAGAAGACATCGAGGCCTTTCAGCTTGCTGCGGCCATTGAGGAAAGTGAGCTCGACGGCGAAGGCGCCGCCTTCGACTGTGCCGCCCAGTTGCTGGACGAGCTTGGCGGTGGCGGCGGCAGTGCCGCCGGTGGCGAGCAGGTCGTCGCAGATGATCACGCGCTGGCCGAGCTTGACGGCGTCTTCGTGGATTTCGAGGGTGTCGGTGCCATATTCCAGGGAATACGTGACGCTGGCGGTTCTGGCGGGGAGCTTCTTTGGCTTTCGAACGGGAACGAAACCTGCGTTGAGCCGGTACGCCAGGGCCGGAGCAAAAATGAAGCCGCGCGCTTCGATCCCCGCTACCACGTCAACGGTGCGGCCGACGTAGTGTTCGCAGAGCCGGTCAATCAGCATGTGAAAGCCGAGCTTGTCCTTCAGCAGCGTGGTCAGGTCGTAAAAAAGAATGCCCGGCTTCGGGTAGTCCGGCACTTCGCGGATCAGCTTCTTTAGATCGTTCATTCGAACGTCTCTCCTTCTTTCTATTCACTCTCATCCGTTTCGTTCAAGCGTTGGGATTAATCACGAATCCGCCCTCATACTGAGGATCCGGAGTGGCGGTCTCTTCCTGAACTTCGCTGATGCTGGAGAAACGTGGTCCGCGTTCCAGCAAGGCACGAAATTCCGCGTGCTGCTGCGGCGCGCCCATGGCAAACACTTCCACCCGGCCGTCACGGAGATTTCTTACGAAACCGTGGATGAGCAGTTTCTCGGCGGCAGCCTGCGTGTAATAACGATAGCCCACGCCCTGGACCATTCCCGACACGTAGTACCGCTTGGCTAGTTTAGCGTCGCTCACGAAGCGTCAAAATTGTAGCAGAGAGCTAAGATTTCTTCCCGGCCGCGCTGCCCGGATCGTCTTGCTAGGGGCGCGTGCTCGGAGTGCGCTAGACTCTTGGTTCGGCAGCGCACGTCAGGCTGCCCAAAGTGGAATTGCGCGCATCCAATTTCTTATGAGCCAGGCCAGAGGATTGCAACGCTACATACACATCGCCTTCGTTTCGCCCACCGTTGTTTTACTTATGCTGGTCGCAATTCAGGGATCGCGGGTGCAGGCGCAGGATGCTCCGCAGGGGCCGATCGCTCCGCCGCCGGAGCATCACGTCACGCGTATCGGAAATGTATCGGAGCCGGAGGCGCCGCCATCGCTTCCCGAGGCGGAAATCGTCAAGCGGTTCTCGCAAAAAGAAGACGAGTACATCCTCTCGCGCACGCGCTACACCTACCGGAAAACGACTCGAATCCAGGAGTTCGGGGCGGACGGGCAGCCTTCGGGGGAATTCGTGCTGGTGACTCAACCGGTCCGGGATGTGGATGGGAAGCTATTCGAGAAGGTAGTCGAAAGGCCTCGCTCCACGCTCCAGCATCTCTTTCTCAGGTCGGAGGATCTCGAAGGTCTTCAGCGCATCCCCGCGTTTCCACTCACCTCAAGCCAGCTCGCGAAATATGACCTGAAATACCTGGGCAAGGAACAAGTGGATGAAATCGATTGCTACATTTTTCAGGCCAAGCCCAAAATGGTCGAACGAGTCAAGGCTTACTTCGACGGCATTGTGTGGGTGGATGCGAAATATCTGGAAGTCGTGAAAACTTACGGGAAATGGGTTACTGATCAGGGCGACTTGCACACCATAGCGGATCTGCCGTTCAGTTTGTTCGAGACCTATCGCGAAAATGTCGACGGAAAATACTGGTTTCCGAGCTACTCGCGCTCAGATGACACACTGAATCTGAAGGGGCTGGAGATTCCCGTGCGTCTGGTCATCAAGTGGACTGACTTCAAACCCGTTCCTGGCGCACCGCTAGCGCCCGCGCCGCAGCCTCCTACAGCTTCTCCGAAGCCATAGGCGCGGTCTCTAAGAAAACCGGTCCATTAGCGGAGCAATCTGTCCAGAACGTCCGACAATTCCTCGAGCGAGCCGATCAGAAACTCCGGCCGGGCCGCGCGCAGACGCTTCTCTGTCGGGAAGGGGCCCAGGACACCAATCGAGCGCACTCCGGCGCGCCGGGCCATCTCCACATCCTGTGACGCGTCGCCTACATAGACGCACGCGGAGGGAGCCAACTTCATTTGCCGCAAAGCCAGGCGCAGCGGCTCCGGATGCGGTTTTTTGCGTACGGTATCTCCGCTGCAAACGCGCGCCGCAAAAAGCGTTGTCAAACGAAACTCGCGCAGTTGACGGGTGACGCGGTCGCGATCGCCACTGGTGACCAGGCCGAGAGGATGAGCGGCACCCAATCTCGCCAGGACGCGGCGCGCCCCCGCGATCAGCTTCGGCCGGTGCTTTGCATAGTGAGCGCGCCACGCCCGGTCCGCTTCATCCCAGCGCTTCCGCGGCAACCCAGCGGCGCGATAAACCTGATACCAATTCGGCGAATAGTTTTTCTCAAGCTCCTGGAGCCCCCACGTGATACCCATCTCCTTGAACATGGCCAGGTACGCGGATGTGTCGGCGTGGTAGGAATTGATGAGGGTGCCGTCCCAGTCGAAGAGAACTCCTTCAATGCGGCGTTTTCGTTTCGCGGGCATGGCTCTTCAGAGTAGCAGAAAGTTGGTGAAGCTCGAATTCCGTAGAGTCTGAGATGGATCGGGGAAGCAGTTTCGGGATTAGCTCTGAAGAGAACGCGAGTGTGAGAACTATGGTTTTAGAAAACGGGAAGGCATGCGATCGTCGCGGTCAAACTGAACATCATCGAAGGCCGCGGCGATGCCATACCAGCCGGGCATAGCGGCGGCTTCTGCTCTGCATACATTAGCCAAGGTTGCAACGACGACGTTGCCGAGGCCCAGCGGCCTGCTTACCAGCACGATTTCCAGCTCGATTGAAGCACCAAGCGCCAGTTGCTTGGGGCAAAGAAAATAGACGCCGGTGGAGCTGATGTCGCGAGTGACGAGAGTTATCGGCGATTCCTCGGGCACTCCGCCTGTACTCCGAAGACGCAACGGGAGATTCAGGGTAGCGCGGGGGTATTCCCGATGCTCTGGATGGACGCCCACGGCGTGCGTGGGCACTCGGACGAAACGCCGAGGCTGGGCAGGGACCAGAAGTGGCGCCCAGCGCAAGGCAGGGACGCACGGCGCATGGGGAACCGGTTGCGGTCCCGGAGCAGCCTTCTGAGTTTCCGCGGCTGTCTTGGCTGGCCACGATTCGAATGGAGTTACGCGTTTCGTCGCGCTCATCTCGCCCTCAGAGACGACACTTCGCGGTCGCTGGCTAAGGCCCAACAAACTAAACTGCCAAACTGACTTTCTGGAATTTCCCCGTCCACACTTGTGCGGTGTGGAGCGCTAAGATGGCACTAGTCGAGTCCAGCGTCAACCTGTGGAAAACGTCGGAAGTGTCTTAACTTCAAACACTTAGTAATGGTACCGAAACCGACCCACTACATTCTGTGGATTCCCTTAGAAAAGGCTCTACCAATATGGTGCTCGACACTTCGGCCTTTCGCCGCTATTCATAGAACAGCAGGTCAGAGAAGGAAAAATGTCAACGACGGCACTCGAACCGCAGAACATCCTGGGAACTTCCGCGCCGCCGGCGCCCCCTCATGGCGGTATGACGACCCTAGTTCTGGTGGCTTTCGCTGCGGTCTATGTTGTTTGGGGGTCTACCTATTTGGCGATTCGAATTGGGATCGAATCGTTTCCACCGCTGATCCTGGCGGGACTCCGCCACATTGCCGTAGGCGTGTTCCTTTACCCGATCCTTCGCAAGAAGACAAGGATCAGGCCTACGGTCGCAAACTGGCGAACAGCCATTGTCACCGGGGCTCTGCTGCTCTTCGTGGGCAATGGCGGCGTCAGTTGGGCGGAACTGACCGTGCCCTCCGGTGTCGCCGCGCTCCTGGTGGCCACCGTGTCGCTGTGGCTGGTGATCGTGGACTGGCTTCGCCCTGGCGGCGTGAAGCCCGTTCCCAGGGTGACGGTGGGGCTGCTGATGGGATTTGCGGGGCTCGCGCTGCTAGTCGGGCCCGGGCATCTGGGAGGCTCGGAGCGGGTCGATCCCCGGGGCGCGGCCGTGCTAGTGGTCGCCTCCTTCGCCTGGGCCTGTGGTTCGATCTATTCCAAACACGGGGGAATGCCCAGTTCGCCGATGCTGGGCGTGGCGATGCAAAGTTTCGCGGGTGGCGTGATTTTATTAATCGCCGGGCAGTTTACTGGAGAATTTCGCGGGCTACATCTGGGTGCGATTTCGCTTCGGTCCTGGATTGCGCTCGGCTACCTCATCGTGTTCGGGTCGGGCATCGGCTTTAGCGCATACATCTACATTCTTCACAAGAGTACCGCGGCTCGCGTGGCGACGTACGCGTTCGTAAATCCTGTGGTGGCGCTGTTCCTAGGCTGGCTCATCGCCGGCGAAACCATTTCGCTACGCACCGTCATCGCGGCCGCGATCATCCTCACGGCGGTCATTCTGGTAATCACCGCGCCGCACCGGCCGCCGGGGCCAGTCAAAGCTCCAGTTCCAGCCCCTGGAGAAGCCTGACGGTGCGGTCATTTCGCCTGCCTACCTTGATCACTTTGCCGAATCTTTCCGGATAGATTTGCTTTTCCGCTTGCGCTATTTTTAGCGTGTTGAACATGAGCCACACTCAAACCAAATTCGTACAGAACATCTCGGCGCACGCGGCCGCGCGGTACTGGCAAGCCACGCTGGCGCGCGACTCCCGGGCCGATGGGAGCTTCGTGCTTGCGGTGCGCTCGACGCATATCTATTGCCGGCCTTCGTGCCCGGCGCGGCGGCCACTGCGGCGCAACGTCACTTTTTTTCGGACGCGGGAAGAAGCGGAAAAGCAAGGTTACCGGCCTTGCCTGCGCTGCCGGCCGAATGAGATTTCTGGTTCCGTGGCGCTGGTGCAACGCGCCGCGAGTCATCTGGCAGAATCTTCAGAAGAGGGAGTTCGTTTGGGAGCTTTGGCCAGGACGCTCGGGACCACGCAAGCCACACTGCGGCGCGCATTCCTTCAGGTGACGGGAGTGAATCCGCGTGAGCTTGCCGAAGCGCTACGCATCAAGCGGTTCAAAGCGATGCTGCGCGCGGGCAAGAGCATTGCCGATGCGCTGTACGAAACGGGGTATGGATCATCCAGCCGCGTCTATGAGCGCAGCAACGCGCAGCTTGGCATGACGCCAGCAACTTATCAAAAGGGGGGACAGGGTATGAGAATCGGATACACCATTGCGAAATCACCAGTAGGGAAAGTTCTAGTGGCGGCGACGGAGCGCGGCGTCTCGGCCGTTTATCTCGGCGATGCGGAGAACACGATGATCGCCGAACTGAGGGAAGAATATCCGCGCGCTGAAATTTTGCCCGCCACAGATTCGTTTCAGCGCTGGGTGCGGGAGATTGTGCAACGCATCGAAGGCAAACAACCTCGGCTGGAACTTCCGCTTGATTTGCAGGCGACGGCGTTTCAGCGGCGCGTTTGGCGGGAACTGCAGCGGATTCCGCGCGGCCGGACGCGCACGTACTCGCAGGTCGCGCGATCTCTCGGTCAACCCAAAGCCGTGCGGGCGGTCGCGAGAGCTTGCGCCACGAATCCCGTATCCATCGTGGTGCCGTGCCATCGCGTCATTCGCGAGGACGGCACGCTTGCCGGCTATCGCTGGGGGCTTTCGCGCAAGGAACAATTACTGGCGCAGGAGCGCGTGGTCGGGGACTAACTTATCCTCTTTTTGGCGTTTGAAACCAGTGAGCCCGCGAGATTTAATGGATGGAAAAAGTTTAGAAATTATCCTCGGGGCTTTTCCACCTTTACGCTCTTCGGCCAGTCGGGCTTGAATTTTGCATCGCTGATCTTCAGATTCTTCATCACGTGGGTGTAATGGGAGAGGAAGTAGTCATCGGAGCTGGTCTCGAAAAATTTCTGCTGCACCGGCAGCCAAGATGCTTCATCGATCCACATTCGAATTCTGGCGATCTGACTGCGCGCCTGTTCGGACTTCGGCGTCAACTCCAGCACGACGGTCTTGCGGCTATCGAACTCCTCCTCTCCGATCAGTGTCAGAACGTAGTTCTTTTTGAGTGTCTCGCCTTTCGTGCCGAATCCCAGCGCCAGATACTGATCGGCGAATGCGCGGTGCTTTCCGATGTTGTATTCCTCGACGCGATTGATCTTGGGCGTAAAAATATAGAGCGAATCGCCGTTTCGGAGAATGGTTCGTGGATCGGGCTTCTGGAAATCGATGCGCATCTTCTCATCGCGACGCACGAAAATCTGGCCGGTCTCAGTCGAGGAATCCTTCACAACCGCCGTGTACTTGATGTGTTCGATGTCGGCGGTCAGCGTGTGAAAGTCCTGCGCGGACTTATCCATCATGCTCAGGACGCCTTCGAGGGTCCAATTTGCAGTGGTCTGCGCGGCAAGTGTTCGAAGTCCGCCTGGGGCGCAGGAGAAACCAACCAGGGCGAGGAGGAGAAAAGGTAGACGTCTCAAACGTGGCCTCTATCCAGTAGAGTTGCGGGGTTCATGCAAACCCTCGGAATCGTAACATATACAAAGAGATGCGCGAACGCGCCACAGAGGTATCTGAGAACAAGGTCTTGGCCCCGGTCAGAACGGCGGCGAATGGTGAATTTCCACCTGGTAGGCAATCACCGTGCCTTGTTCATCGCGCAGCGGTTCGATGTTGGCGATGGAGAAATTCCCGTTGTGCAGCTCGGGCAGCGCCTCTTGCAAGGCGGTGTGCATGTCGTTTTGAAGCGCGAGCTTTGTCGGGGGAGCGAGGATGCGCGCATCCACGCGATACTTCAGTCGGTTTCCCTCTTTCGAAATCAATTGAACTTGTCCGGGTGTGACCGGGGCTCCGCTTTGCGGTTTATCGCGGAACCAGTTCCGTGGCGTGAGAAGCACGAAGACCAAAATCAGGATGACCGCGACGTCGTATTGCCACGTGCCGCGCTCGTAGGACCAGAAAAACGTTCGGGAAAGAATTTGGCCGAGGCTTGCCATGTCAATCCGCGGGCACCCCGTCGACGATAACCCCATCGCGCATGTGCACCACGCGATCGAAATACGTGGTTGCTTCCGGGTTGTGGGTGATCATGACGATGGTCTGGCCCAGATCTTTGTTCAGTTGCCGCAGCATCTGCAGCACGATTTCCGAGTTTTTCGAATCCAGGTTTCCCGTGGGCTCGTCGGCCAGGAGAATCTTCGGTTCATTGATAATCGCCCGCGCGATGGCCACGCGCTGCTGCTCGCCGCCGGAAAGTTCCGAGGGCTTGTGATGAAGACGTCCCGCCAAACCAAGCATTTGCGTGACAACATCAAAACGGTGCGGGTCGAAACCGTCGCCGTGAATAAACTGCGCGATGGCGATATTCCCTTTGGCGGTTAGCGTGGGGAGCAGATTGAAGCGCTGAAAGACGAAGCCGATTTTGTGGCGGCGCAATTTGGTGCGCGCGGCGTCGCTCAGTTCGGTGAGGTCATTCCCGTCGACCAGCACCTTGCCCCGGGAAGCTTGTGCCAGGCCGCCAATTACATACAGAAGCGAAGACTTGCCGCAGCCCGAGGGCCCCATCACGGCGACCGATTCGCCAGGCTGCACCTCGAAATTCACGCCACGCAACGCCGGGACTTCGACCTTGCCCGCGCGGTAGAGCTTCCACAAGTTTTCTGTTCTGAGTATCGGCTCCACGCTCTTTTTTCCCTGGAAAATCAGCCCTTCGGCGAGTTCTTGTATTGTAGCTGCGATTCCCATTCGTGCCTAGCCATACCGCCAGCTTCGCGGTCCTTTCCACTCTTCTTGGTGTCCTAGTCGTACGATAATGCCTCAACCGCGTCTTTGCGGCTCGCTAGCCACGCCGGATAGCTGGCACCGAATAGCGCGCCCAGGAGCGCGATGCCCGCCGAGCGAAGAATCCATCCTGAAGTGATTAGAATGGTCAAGGTCGGGAACTTCCAGAGAAAGCCGGCCCGCACCAGGTAGCTCAGCCCGATGCCTGCACCAATTCCGAGCACGCAGAGCGCTGCGGATTCCGAGAGCAGCGCCCGGATGACAAACCAGTGATTTGCACCCAGCGATTTCAGAACGCCAATGTCCCTGGTGCGCTCGATCACGGTGGTGTACATGGTGAGAAAAATGACCAGCAGCCCGATGGAAATGGCCAGCAGGATCATTGCGTTGATGAAGGCCTCCAGGCCCGGGATATTTGTCGAAGTCATCAGGGAGAGGTAATCCTTCAGAGGCCGGACGGTGTAGTTGGGAAGGAGGTGACGCATCTCTTCCATCACATCTTCGGTGTGTTCGGGGCGTGTACACTTCAAAAAAAAGATGGTGGCCTTGTCCCGCGCGCCCACCAATTCTTGAAGCGTTGCTAAGGGAACAAAAAGGCGTGAGCCCTTTCCATGCTCGACGATTCCCGCAACATGCCAATCGTGGTCGAACAAACGATAAGTCTGTCCCGCCTGAATCTTTTTTGTTTTCGCGGCAACGTCATCCACGAGAATGTCGTTCGGACCTTCCAAGTCGTGCCCTTGAAGGAATACAAATCCGCCTGAGACGGCTCGAAAGCTCTCTTGATCAATTCCATAAACGATTTCTACACCTGAGGTGTTGAACTGGAAAAGTACGGGGGCAACAGATTGGACGTATTTGAGTTCGGCGAGCTTGTCGCCGATCTTGATGGGCATGGGGGCGCCACCAAAGGCAAACCAGATAGACGAGGATGGCGGCTGCAGCATGATATCTGCCCCGATGCCTTCAATGCGCCTGGCAGTTTCGGTCAGCAGGCCGCTGGTCAGCCCGACGATCAAGACGACAAGGGCAACCTCCACCGCGATTCCCATCGCTCCGATCAGCGTGCGCAGCGGGCGGTGCAGCAGATTGCGGACGATCAACTCACCCATCATGGCTGCTTGTTCTCCGTGGCATCGCCAACAGGCACCAATTCCGATCCCGGCGGTCGCTCGAGCTTGAATCGTTCCGCAGGAATCTCTTCGTTCATGCTGACTTTCGTGACCTGCAAATCGAGCTTATAGTCGTCGTGCGGCCTTTCGATTCGAATCGCGCGTGGAAACGAGGCCGTGCCATTTGAAGATGCGGCTGGCGCGGCCTGCCCAGCAGCACTATCCGAAGGTAGCCAGTCCGCCAGACGAACCTCCGAAAGCAGAAGCCCCTTCGGCCCGAAAGTCTGCATGCGGGCGACCTGCAGGTCCGCGCGGTCAAACCAGATTTCCCGCAGAACTTCTACCTGATAGCCGCCGCGGAGGACCGTCAGGACGTAGTACCTGGCGTTCTCGTCGTTGAACTCTCGCAGAGTCACAGATTCTTCCTTGCGGATTTCTGGCCAGAGCAGCGCGTCCAGCAGATGCTGCGGCCGCAGATTCTCGATGGGCTTGCTGCTGGCGCGCTCGACGGCCACCGGCCCGACGATGAACTTGTTCTTGGACGGAATCGAGACACGAAATGTTTCGCCGTCGCTGGCCATGTCGAACACCGTTGTTCCGATCACCGGCGCCTGCCCGATCACGCGAATCTCCGACGGCCGCGCCGCCAGTAGAAACGCTTTAACCTCATGATACTCATCAATGACACCGCTATACTTCGATCCCGCGGTGGGCTTTAGCACCACCGTGGCATTCAGAGTTTTTGTGCTGCGCGCGATCAGATTGTAGGCCTCGAGGAGCTCTTCACGCGTGGCATCCTTTGCGACCGGCTTCTGCGCAACTACGGTGCGGGCGGTCACAACTCTTCCACCCTTGCAACCGCAGGAAATAGCCGCCAGTGTCGCCAGGAACAGGCATGTTTTCACACGTCGCATCAACTAGTTCCGTCCTCACACGAATAAATAAAGCAATCTAGCAACCACTTGGATGCCGGCCATTCAACGCGGGTCGCAGCCTGGGAGGCATTCAATTGGGCCGCGCAATGTAGATGTCAAATGGCTGAACCGCCGGCCGCAATCGCCGGATGATTTCGCTGGGCCAGAGCGAGTCGCTCAGCAGAGTCACCCAGCCGTCTTCCGGCTCGCAAATGGCGCAAAACGTGTAGCGGGCAAATGCCGCCTGGTACGCGTCCAGCCCGCGCTTCGACAGGTCACCTTCGAGCGCCGCATCAATCGATTGCGACGCCGTGCCTGCTCTAACGCCGAACGCCTCGCCTTCGAATCGCTCGAAGAGCTGCCGCAACTGCTCTTGATTCGGCTGGGGCAACACGACGCAACGCTCCGCCGCATCGCGCATTGTAATCTGCCGCATTTTGCAAAACTCTCTCACCCTCTCGATGTGGCTGAAAAAATCCACGACGTACGATTCGTTCCCTGCAAGGGCAGGGAGGACCGCCGACCAGATATTAGCAGCATCCTTGCCTCGCACCGGCTCGCGATTTTCGGTTTCGACCAGCTCGAGTCCCACGGCTTTCAGGTCGCCGCCGAGGTCCAGCACCTGCACATCCAGAGAAAAAGGCGGCAATTCCAACGCACCGCTTCCTGGTGCCGCGGTTCCATGGGTATTCATGTT
>WNFB01012594.1_pt1 | contig 10947 bp, 7 predicted proteins | sample 5400501 | NCBI WGS metagenome assembly WNFB01 (sample SAMN13153341, study PRJNA577476) | soil metagenome | isolation source: 200 cm saprolite under Douglas fir tree site 2 hole 1 | place: USA:California | collected 2015-04-18 | reverse complement strand
AACCTTTTCCGTGATGGCAGACCAGATTTCAATCACCTTGTTGTAGCGTTCGCCGTTGGTGATGGCGCCGTCCAGGTATTGCTGTTGCACGCTGACGCCCTGCTTCTCAGCATCGCGCACCAACGTCTTCTTATTGTCCGGAACGACCATATCGTCAATGCCGATGGAGAGGCCCGCCTTAGTCGCGTACCGGAAACCCAACTCCTTGACTTCGTCCAGCATCTTTACCGTGGTTTCCAGGCCGAACCTGAGATAGCCGTAGGTGACCAGCTGGCCGACGCCCTTTTTCTTAAGCAGGCCGTTGATATATGGCATGGCCTCGGGCAGATGATCGTTCAGAATGGCGCGTCCTACGGTTGTGTTCAGGAATTGGCGCTCATAGTTCACCGGCTCGGTGTGAGTGATGTCCTGATCGTCATACGCACTGGTCAGATCGATTACCTCGCCGGTATAGCGCAAGCGAATCGGCGAAAGCGTTTCGACTTCGCCCGCTTCCAGCGCCAGCAACACCTCGTCAATGTTGGCGAAAGCGCGGCCTTCGCCCTTGGCGCCGGGCTTGGATTTTGTCACGTAGTAAATTCCCAGAACCATATCCTGTGTGGGCACAGTAATTGGCTGTCCCGACGCAGGCGACAAGATGTTGTGCGACGACAGCATCAGCACGCTGGCTTCGACCTGCGCTTCCGGAGACAGCGGAATGTGCACCGCCATCTGGTCGCCATCGAAGTCGGCGTTGAATGCAGTGCAGACCAAGGGGTGAATCTTGATGGCCTTGCCTTCTACCAGCACCGGCTCGAATGCCTGAATGCCCAGCCGGTGCAGCGTCGGAGCGCGGTTCAAGAGCACCGGGTGATCTTTAATCACCTCTTCCAGGATGTCCCAAACAATGGGTTCCTGCTGCTCCACCATTTCCTTGGCTTGCTTGATAGTCGTGCAGTGCCCGGTCTGCTCCAGCCGGTGATAGATGAATGGCTTGAACAATTCCAGGGCCATCTTCTTCGGCAGACCGCACTGGTGCAGCTTGAGTTCGGGGCCGACCACGATCACCGATCGACCGGAATAGTCCACGCGCTTGCCCAGCAAATTCTGGCGGAAGCGTCCCTGCTTGCCTTTCAGCGTGTCGGAGAGTGATTTCAGCGGCCGGTTGTTGGCCCCGCGCAGCACACGACCACGGCGTCCGTTGTCGAACAGCGCGTCTACTGCTTCCTGCAACATGCGCTTTTCGTTGCGCACGATCACTTCCGGCGCGTGCAAGTCCATCAGCTTCTTCAAGCGATTGTTGCGGTTGATCACGCGCCGGTACAGATCATTGAGATCGGACGTGGCGAAACGGCCGCCATCCAATGGCACCAGAGGCCGCAACTCCGGCGGAATAACCGGAATCACGTCCAGGATCATCCAGTTGGGCTTGTTGCCACTCTTGCGGAACGCCTCGACGACCTTGAGCCGCTTCGCGTATTTGAGCCGCTTCTGCAGAGAAGATTCGTTCTTCATCTTCTCGCGCAGCTCACCGGAGAGGGTTTCGATCTCGACGCGCTTCAGCAGTTCCTTGATGGCTTCTGCGCCCATCATGGCCTTGTAGCCAGTGGCACGGAACTGCTGGTCCAGTTCGCGGTACTTGGCTTCGTCCTTGATGATTTCCTTCTCTTTTACCGGGGCCTCACCAGGTTCCACGACTACGTAAGCTTCGAAATAGAGCACGGACTCCAGATCGCGCAGCGAAATATCGAGCAGGTGTCCGATGCGGCTGGGCAAGCCCTTAAAAAACCACACGTGGGAACAGGGCGATGCCAGTTCGATGTGGCCGAGGCGTTCGCGGCGAACTTTCGACAGCGTGACTTCCACACCGCACTTGTCGCAAATCACGCCCCGGTGTTTCATCCGCTTGTATTTTCCGCACAGGCATTCCCAGTCGGTTACCGGACCAAAGATACGGGCGCAGAACAGGCCATCCCGCTCCGGTTTAAAAGTGCGGTAATTGATGGTCTCCGGCTTGGTCACTTCACCGTGCGACCAGCTCCGGATTTTTTCCGGAGATGCCAGGCTGATACGGATGGCGTCGAAATCGGCGATAGGGTTTACCAGGTCAAAGGGGCTCGAACGATACAAGGTGTTCCTCGGCTTCCTGCGGCTGTTACGCTGCCGCCTGCGGCTCCTGAAACTCAATGGCCAGTGATGAGTGATCAGCGGCCACTATTCTCTCGGCCCAATTGCTCAGGTGCATGGCAATCGGCCAGTTGTCCTCTCAAAGTCCTTCGTGAACAGCGTTGCGAGCGGCCAGCCTGGTTTCACTGGCCACTCCGCTGCCCTTTTGCACTAGTCCGCCGCTGCTGTGGCCATCGGCTTCTTTTCCGTGGCTTTGATCAGCTCGACGTCAAGACAGAGTGACTGTAATTCGCGAATCAGAACGTTGAAGGATTCAGGGACGCCGGGTTCCATGGCGGCCTCGCCCTTCACAATGGCTTCGTAAATTTTGGTGCGGCCGTATACATCGTCTGATTTCGCGGTCAGCAGTTCCTGAAGAATGAACGCTGCGCCGTATGCTTCCAGCGCCCAGACTTCCATCTCTCCGAAGCGCTGTCCGCCGAATTGCGCCTTGCCACCCAGCGGCTGCTGCGTGATAAGTGAATACGGCCCGATCGAGCGCGCGTGAATCTTATCGTCCACCAGGTGCGACAGCTTAAGCATGTAGATATAACCGACGGTGACCGGCTGTTCGAACTGATCGCCAGTCATGCCGTCGTGCAGGAAGGTCTTTCCCGACGTTGGCAGCCCAGAGCGTTCAAGCAACGCCTTGATCTCCGTCTCGCGTGCGCCGTCGAATACCGGTGACGCCATGAATACGCCCTTGGTAAGACCTTTCGCAGCCGCTTCGAGTTCATCCCCGTTGAGGTCGGCGACGTAGTCCACCATCGGTGTGCCTTTGAACAGGGCTTTCAGTTCGCGCTTAATGGTCTCCTCGCGCGTGTTCTCGTTCAGAAGTTGAGTAATCTTTTTACCCAACTCATGTCCTGCCCATCCCAGGTGGGTTTCGAGAATCTGGCCCACGTTCATACGGCTAGGTACGCCAAGAGGGTTAAGAACGATCTCTACCGGCGTCCCGTCATTGAGGTACGGCATGTCCTCATCCGGCAGGATGCGGGCGATGACTCCTTTGTTTCCATGACGGCCGGCCATTTTGTCGCCCACACTGAGCTTGCGCTTCATGGCGATATAAACCTTGACCAGCTTGATCACTCCCGGAGGCAACTCGTCGCCCTTGGTGAGCTTGTCTTTCTTTTCGTTGACGATCTTTTTGAGAACGTCAATCTGACGCGACGTCATCTCCTCGATCTCATCGATCTGCTCGTTTACTCGCGGATCTTTGTCAGGGAACTTGATACGCTTAAGGTTTCGAGTTGAGATTCGTTCAATGGTGTCGCGATCAAGGCCTGCACCTTTTGTCAGCAGGCGCTTGTTGGTGCGTTCGTCGTGCAGATCGGCAAGCACTTCCTTGCCGCCGAGCAGCCCTTCGAGCCGCTTCAAACGTTCATCAGTGAGGATTCGAATCTCATCCGAGAGGTTCTTCTCCAGCTTGGCAATCTGCTCGCCCTCAATGAACTTGGCGCGCTCGTCCTTCTCCTGGCCTTTGCGGGAAAAGATCTTCACATCCACCACCACCCCTTCAATGCCGGGAGGGCAATAGAGTGAAGCGTCGCGGACGTCCCCGGCTTTTTCGCCGAAGATAGCGCGCAAAAGTTTCTCTTCCGGCGTGAGCTGGGTCTCACCTTTCGGCGTGACCTTCCCCACCATTATGTCGCCTTGCTTCACGCTGGCGCCGATGCGGATCACACCGGCCTCATCCAGATTGCGTAGCATCGATTCGCTGACGTTCGGGATATCACGGGTCACTTCCTCCGGCCCGAGCTTGGTGTCACGCGCTTCGATCTCGAACTCCTCAATGTGGACGGAAGTGTAGTAATCGTCTTTCACCAGCTTCTCGGAAACCAGGATGGCATCCTCGAAGTTGTAGCCACGCCAGGGCATGAACGCGACCAGCACGTTCCGTCCCAGCGCTAACTCGCCGAAATCCGTGCATGGGCCATCGGCGATTACGTCGCCCTTGGCCACCCGCTGCCCGCGTTGGACGATCGGTTTCTGGTTGATGCAGGTGTTCTGATTGGAACGCTTGAATTTAGTGAGCTGGTAAATGTCGCTGCCCACTTCACGGGAAAGCTGCCCCGGATGGTGCTCACCCTCAACTCTGACAATGATGCGCTCCGAGTCAACGGAATCGATAATGCCATTGCGCCGAGCCAGAATCACCGCACCCGAGTCGCGTGCGGTCACACCTTCCATGCCGGTGCCGACAATTGGAGCTTCGGCTCGCAGCAAAGGCACGGACTGACGCTGCATGTTCGCTCCCATCAGGGCGCGGTTGGCATCGTCGTGCTCGAGGAAAGGTACGAGCGAGGCAGCTACGGAAACAAGCTGCTTCGGGCTGACGTCGATGTAATCCACTTCGTCGCGATTCACTAATACAAAGTTGCCGGCCTTGCGAGCGTTGACCAATTCACCCACGATGCGGCCCTTTTCGTCTAACTCCACGTTCGCCTGCGCGATTACGTGGCGGTCTTCTTCCCACGCCGAGAGGTAGAACGAGTATGGTTCGATCTCAGCCGGACGCTTGCGGCGTTCTTTCACCTCCGCGTTGGCCTTTTCAATCTCGTGCTTCTCCACGTGATCGCCGGTCTTGTAGTCGCTGTCGCCGGCGTTAACCACGCTGACGTAATCCACCACCCGCCCGTTCCTCACCTTGCGGTAGGGCGACTCGATGAAACCGTAGTCGTTGATACGCGCGTAGCAACTCAGCGACGAAATCAGGCCGATGTTCGGACCTTCCGGCGTCTCGATCGGGCAGATACGGCCATAGTGCGTAGGATGAACGTCGCGGACTTCGAATCCGGCACGCTCACGCGACAGACCGCCCGGCCCCAGCGCCGATAAGCGCCGCTTGTGGGTGATCTCCGAAAGCGGGTTCGTCTGATCCATGAACTGCGAGAGCTGCGATGAACCAAAGAACTCACGAATTGCGGCCATCACGGGCTTGGCATTAACCAGGTCATGCGGCATGGCCGTGGACATTTCCTGGTACACGCTCATCTTTTCCTTGATGGCGCGCTCCATGCGGACCAGGCCGATCCTGAATTGGTTTTCCAAGAGCTCGCCAACGGCGCGAACCCGGCGGTTGCCCAGGTGATCGATGTCGTCCACCGTGCCGATGTTCTTGCGCAGCTTCAGCAGGTACCGGATGGTGCCGTAAAAATCGTCTGGATCAAGCGTGCGCTTATCAAGACTGGTCGCATCCTGATTTTCGAACAGCTTGATGTTGAATTTCAGACGCCCGACGCGGGAGAAGTCGTACTTGCGAGCATCGAAGAACATGCCATGAAACAGGGCTGTCGCCGTGTCCAGAGTCGGAGGATCGCCGGGCCGTAGCTTGCGATAAATCTCGATTAGGGCTTCCTGCGGAGTCTTCACGGAATCGCGGCGCAACGTCTGGCTGATCACGGTTCCGACGTCGTCGCGCTCGGGGAAGAAGATGTTTAGTTCGACCACGCCGCTGGCATCGAGAATCTTCGCCAGCTTGTCGGCGGTGAGTTCCGAGTTGGCTTCGAGCAGTACTTCACCCGTGGTCGTATCTACCACATCGCTGGCTACCCAGGCGCCTTCCAGATCGCTCATGTCCACTTCAATCTCGCTGATCTTCGCCTTCTGAATATCTTTCATGATTTGGGCGTTGATCTTGCGGCCGGAGTGTGCGACCTCCTCGCCTGACTTGCTCTTGATGCTGTGCGCCAGTTTCATGCCCAGCAGATTGGTGGGCTTGTCGCTCGTTGGATCGAGCGTCCAGTAGAGCTTCTTATCGCGGACTACCAGCCGGTCCACGGTATAGAAGGTGCGCAGGATGTCTTCGCCCGAACGCAACCCCAGGGCGCGCAGGAAAATCGTCCCCAAAAACTTGCGCTTGCGATCAATGCGCACGTACAGGACGTTCTTCTGGTCATATTCGAATTCCACCCAGGATCCGCGATAAGGAATGATCTTGCCTAGGAAATAGGTGCGATTATTCGCTGTCTCAAAGAACACTCCCGGGGAACGGTGCAATTGGCTGACGATCACTCGTTCAGTGCCGTTCACGATGAAAGTGCCGTTCTGAGTCATCAACGGCACATCGCCGAAGAATACTTCCTGCTCCTTGATGTCACGAATAGAGCGGTTACCGCTTTCCGCATCCTTTTCGTAGATGGTCAGGCGCATGGTGACTTTGAGCGGCGCCGAGTAGGTCATGCCGCGCTCTTCGCATTCGCTGACATCGTATTTCAACTGTAATCCAACCGGATCGCCGCACTTATTGCAGAAGTCGGGGGTATTTGCGTTGTACGTGCCGCAGCGGTGGCAAAGCACGTCTCCGGGATGGAAGGGATCCGTAATCACCGTAAAGCCGCAGTTCTTGCAGGTAGTACGCAGGTGATGGAGACCCTTCAGGTGGCCGCACTTGCATTCCCAGTTGCCAATGGCATAATCCACGAATGCCAGTTCCGACTGCTTGCGGAAATCTTCAATCGGAAATACCGACTGGAATACTGCCTGTAAGCCGGCGTCATCGCGTTCACTCGGCAACCGGTCCATCTGCAGGAAGCGATCATAAGACCGCTTCTGAACTTCAATCAGGTTCGGAATCTGGATGGTCGCTGGTATCTTGGAAAAATCAAAACGCTTTCGGAGAGAGTTAGTCTTTGTCGGCATTCTTGGGACTCCAACTTTCAAGCGCAGCCGTCGGCCGCGAGAAAAACGAGGAATGTGTGGTGCGGGCGCCCTGCCCGCAAGTACAAGTAACTGTGGCGCGAAAACCGCGCCGTAGCATTACACCTGTGTGAAACCGAAAAAAAATAGCGGACGCCCGCGGGGACAAGCTCTCCCGCAGGCGCCGAATGCGTCTATTTGCCTCTCATGATTTGTCTGTTTCCGCGCCAGTTCTAAGGCCTGTTCCGTCCCGCTGCCCGCGAGACAGGCTGCCAAACTCTTCGCTAACGACCCTGTTCCACTTGCCGGATACTCCGCAGTGCAGGGCCGCCATCAGTTCGCGTGAACGAGGAAAGCGGCATTTATATAGATGCTAACACCACTTCCCAGGGTTCATCCAGTGAGATCGTACTTTCTATCGAAAATTGCCATTCGCAGACACCATCGGTGCCAAGCCAGCGGAATCGTCGTCAGATGCCTTTAGGCGAATCCCTGGTATCACTTGCGGCTCCTCGGCATAGCCCACTGCCGCTTAGCCGCGCCGCCAAGGCTTCACTTGACCTCGACCGTTGCCCCAGCATCGGTGAACTTCTTCCTGATGTTCTCCGCTTCTTCCTTGGAAACGCCCTCTTTGATGGGTTTCGGTGCGCCGTCCACCAAGTCCTTGGCTTCCTTTAAGCCCAAGCTGGTAACTTCGCGCACTGCTTTGATAACGTTGATCTTGTTGGCGCCCACTTCCTTCAGCACCACGCTGAATTCGGTCTTTTCTTCGGCCGGAGCAGCGCCTGCTGCTGCGCCTGCGCCACCGCCAGCCATCATCACTGGCGCCGCTGCCGCTGCCGAAACGCCGAGACGCTCTTCAAGCTTCTTGACCAGGGCTGCCGCATCGAGCAGTGACAACCCAACGGCAGATCCGCCATGTCTATTTCTCCAGTTTTCGAATTGTCAGTCTTGCCTATTCGCTACCAGCCGGCCAAGTTTCCAGTGCGACCAGGTCCTCGCCGCTGCGCCAGACTCGCAGCCAGCTCGGAACCACGCAACCCTCAGCTGCTGATAGCCAAATCCGTCTTGAGTAATTTCAATTGCTCAATTACCAATTAGCCAATTACCAATTTCTTACGCTTCCTTGAATTTCTGCTTCTCCACACCCTGGTTGATCACCACCGCCAAATCGCGCCCAATCGCGTTCACGACTGTAACCAGGCGCTGCGCCGGAGCACTGATCAGGAACAGGAGCTTGGAGTAAATCTCTTCCTTCGACGGCATGGTGGCCAGCGCCTCGATCTCCTTGATCGAGATAACGCGGCCTTCGACCACCCCCGCCTTAAAGCTGAACTCGGGATTGTCCTTCGAATACTTTGCCAGTGCCTTGGCCAAGGCGACCGGATCACCCTGGGTATATGCAATCGAGGTCCGGCCTTCCAGGCCCTTTAAAATCTCCTCAACCGCCGTACCTTTGGCCGCGCGCTCCGCCAGCGTATTTTTCACCACCCGGTAGCGAGCGCCCGATGCCCGCAGCGCCTTCCGCAGTTCGAAATCCTGCGCCACCGTGAGTTTGCCGAACGTCGCCACCACCACACTGGAGACTTTCTTCAATTCCCCACTCAACTTTTCGACTTGTTCAATCTTCTTTGCTCTCGTAACTGCCATCTTGTTGATCCCTTAAGTCCGAGTAAAGTACCGCGTAATCGAAGTCGACTATCTATGCCAGACTATCTATGCCTTTGCCGCTGTCTCTACTGCCGTGGTATCGATCGCTATCCCCGGTCCCATGCTGGAACTGAGATAGCATCCCTTGATGTACTTGCCCTTGGCGACTGACGGCTTCGCCTTAACCACACTGGTAATCACCGTGGTGGCGTTATCCACCAGTTTCTCAGGCGGAAACGAAATCTTTCCTACTGGGACGTGAACCAGCGCCGTCTTATCTGTGCGGAACTCGACCTTGCCGGCCTTCACTTCTTGTACGGCTCGGGCCACGTCGAAGGTGACCGTTCCAGTCTTTGGGTTAGGCATCAATCCTTTGGGACCAAGAATCTTTCCCAGGCGGCCGACTGACTTCATCACATCTGGAGTCGCAATCAGCGCATCGAAGTCGGTCCAATTCTCCTTGGTAATCTTCTCGACCATATCTTCGCCGCCCGCGTAATCCGCGCCGGCTGCTTCGGCTTCTTTCACCTTCTCGCCGCTCGCAATAACCAGCACCTTCTTCGATTTACCCAACCCGTGTGGCAGCACGACGGTCCCGCGAACCATCTGGTCCGCATGCTTGGGATCGACGCCGAGCCGCAATGTCACTTCAACCGTCTCGTCGAACTTGGCGAACTTCACTTTTTGCAGCAACGGAACCGCTTCCTGAAGCGTGTACGGACGCTGTTCTACCGCAGCCCGCGCCTTCGTAATGTTCTTTCCTGGTTTCCTCATTTATTTTCCTCGTCTCCCACCGCCCAGCATTGTTCCGTCAGGGCCGTGGTGTTCTCGACTGTTGATTTCCTTACCCAACTACGTCAATGCCCATCGATCTTGCCGTGCCGCGCACGCTCTTGACAGCGGCGTCAACCGAAGCCGCGTTCAGGTCCGGCATCTTCTGTTTAGCGATCTCCTCCACCTGCTTAGCTGTGACCTTCCCTACCTTGTCTTTGTTCGGCGTTCCCGACCCTTTGGCGATCCCGGCTGCCCTCTTGAGCAGAATCGATGCCGGAGGCGTCTTCGTGATGAAGGTGAACGAGCGATCGTTATAGACCGACACCACCACCGGGATGATGAGTCCCTCCAGTTCCTTCGCGCTGGTGCGCGCATTGAACTGCTTGCAGAACTCCATAATGTTGATCTGCGCCTGCCCCAGGGCAGGCCCTACCGGAGGCGCCGGGGTAGCCTTCCCCGCGGCGATTTGCAGCTTCACCGATCCTGTAACCTTCTTTGCCATTCCTCAATCCTCTTCTAAGGCTTGCGCCGCGCCAAAAGGCACGCAATTCGCGCGCAGGCGTTTCCTCTAGCTACGCCACCTTCTCCACTTGATTAAACTCGAGTTCGACCGGGGTCGAGCGGCCGAAAATCGTGACCATCACCTTCAGCGTCTCGCGGTCCTCGTTGACTTCATCCACGATGCCGGTAAAGCTTGCGAATGGCCCTTCGGTGATGCGCACCGACTCATTCTTTTCGAACTTGACCTTGAGCTTGGGTTTGTCCTTGCCCTCCTTCACGCGGTAGACGATGTGGTTTACCTCTTCGTCTGACAGCGGCGTGGGCTGCTGACCTGTGCCCACGAAGCCAGTCACCCGAGGGGTGGACTTCACCACATGCCAGACATGGTCATCCATGTCCATTTCCACCAGAACGTACCCGGGATAAAACATTCGTTCGGTGGTGTATTTTTTCCCGCCGCGGATTTCTGTTACGGGCTCGGTCGGGATCAGCACTCGTCCAATTTTTTCCTGCAAGCCAAAAGCCTGGACGCGGGACTCCAGCGACTCCTTCACCTTGCGTTCGAACCCGGAATATGAGTGGATGATGTACCACTTCATATTCGGATTGCGAGGAGGTTCTCCGGCCATGACGGAATCGACGCTCGATGTCGTGGTTCCGTCCTGAGTTTGCGATTCCGGGTTGCTGTCACCGGCGTCGGGTTTTTCTTCGTCCTGCATAACTTGCCTGCTTCTCAAGAATTCCTGCCCTTCCCTTAGCCGCGGTGCGAAAGTGTGCGCAGCACCCAGTCGATGCCCCGCCCGATCAGCGTGTCTACACCCCAGAAGTAAAGTCCGAACAGAAACACGGTAATGATGACCACCGTAGTGGTGGCTCGGACTTCCTTGAATGACGGCGAAGTCACCCTCTTCATTTCCGTGCGAACGTCACTGTAATAGCCCTTGATTCGCTCCGGCCAGGACAGTACCCGCCCGCCAAAACTATCCTCGTGGCTCGCTGCTGAAATCGACTTTGACATTTTCTTTGTCTCGATTGCCATCTACTGCACCATGTTTACCCGGTTCCCTATTCCAAAACTCTGGCAGGGGCGGAGGGATTCGAACCCCCAAGTCCGGTTTTGGAGACCGGCAGTTTAACCGTTGAGCTTACGCCCCTAAAAACCATTGAGTAATTGGGTAATTTGTAATTTAGTAATTGAAAATCGCACGTAAGCTTTTGATTTTCAATTACCAAATT
>WNFB01008030.1_pt1 | contig 10948 bp, 12 predicted proteins | sample 5400501 | NCBI WGS metagenome assembly WNFB01 (sample SAMN13153341, study PRJNA577476) | soil metagenome | isolation source: 200 cm saprolite under Douglas fir tree site 2 hole 1 | place: USA:California | collected 2015-04-18 | reverse complement strand
TCGGCTTCTTGTAGCGGTCGTTAAGGTACGGCATGTTGTAGCCGCGGCTCTGGACAACGCCCTCCGTATCGTTGTCGATCAGATGAGACAGGAACTCCTTGGCCGCCTGCTGGCTCTTCGAGAATTTCCACACCATCCAGACGTTCGGCGCGGCCACGCTCACCCGCTTGCCGGGCAGCCCCTGGGGCTCGAGCCCGATGACCGTGTTCTTGAACACGTCGGGGTTGGTGTCCTCGGTCGTGCGGTAGGCCGAGATGGCGTCGTGGATCCAGCCGGCCACGCCGGAGGCCAGATAGCGGTTGTCCGACGCGTCATCCCACGAGAACACCTCGGGGGTCATCCCCTCATCGAAGAGCGCCTTGGCGAAGCGCAGCGCCTCCCGCGTTTCCTTGGAGTCGATCGTGGGGTTCTCGCCCGAGGGGTCCGCCTCGGTTCCGCCGAAGCTGAAGCCTACCGAGCGCCAGACGAGGTTGGCGTCGGCGCACTGGGAGAGGGCGATGCCCGCCGGATGTCCCTTGGGCCTGAGCGTCCGCGCGGCCACGCGGGCCAATTCCCAGGTGTCGGGGTACTTCAGGTTGTTCTGATCGAAAAGGTCCTTGCGGTAGAGCATCGGGAGCAGGATGTAGAAGAGGGGGATCCCGTAGAACCGCCCCTCCACCTCGACGAGGGATTTCGCCGCTGGGATCCACCCCCCGTACTTCTTGGCGGCAGCATCGGCGATGTCGGTGAGGTCCACCAAGTTCTTGTAGTAAAGCCGGGTCAGGATCGACGAGCCGTTGTAGATGATGTCGTGGCCGGCCCCGGCCGCGAACTCGGCGGCCATGCGTGCCGGGATGTCGAGGTGGGGGATGTGGTCCACCCGCACCTTGACGCCGTTCTTGTCGCCCCACTCCCTGGCGAACTTGTCGTACCAGGCGTCGTAGGCGGGGATGAAGTGACTCCACTGTAAGATCCGAAGTGTGGTGCCCCGGATCTGCGCTGGCGCCTTGCGAGCGTCGAGCATCGTCAACAGTGAACCGCCCGCAACTCCGGCCCCGGCGACCCCGAGGAACTTCCGACGGTCAAGGGTTGAGGGGCCGGTCTGGACTGATCGTAAGTCACTCATCGTGAGCCTCCGTGGCTTTCCTGGAGCCGATTTAGCAGGATTATAGCGACTCTAAAGAATTAGCTTCTTTATGCTTCCCCGGCACCCCTTGTCAAGTGGCTTGCGCTCTGTCACTGGGTGCTATCCTCGGCGCCATGCGCCGGCCGCTCCTCGTGCTCGTGATTGCGATCGCCGCGGTCGGCGCCTTCGCGGGCGGACTCGCGTGGCTTCTCGACACTCCGAAGCCCTCACCGGGTGCGCCGCGCCGCGAGCGGCTCTACCTCACGCTCTGCTCGACGTGCCACGGTGCCGACGGGCGAGGTTCTTGGCGCACGGCGCTCTTCTTGATCCGCCCGGGCAATCTCTCAGATAACGCGGCGATCGGTCAGCGTTCCGACGAGTACCTCTTCGACGTCATCAAGCACGGCGGGGCGCCCATCGGGAGGCCGGGGATGCCGGGCTTCGGCGCCACCCTCAGTGACGCCGACATCACCGAGCTCGTCCGCTACGTACGCGGACTCGCCCGCCCGGGCTGACTCAGGGGAGCTTCTCGATCCGAAGAAGGATGAGTTGATCCTGCTGCTGGCGAACGGCGAGCTTCACGCGGTCGCCGGGCCTCGGCGCCGCCGGGTCGAGAAGCGCGGGCGAGGCGGAGACCGCCATCAGCTCCATGGCGCCCATGCCGAGTGGCACGACGGGCTCGTGGCGCACGAGGATCAGGTCCGAGGCTGGGCGGGAGACGATCGTCCCTCGAACCTCGTAGGCCGAGGGACGGAGGACGGTGCCCCAGATGCCCGCCGCGAAGGCCGCGAGAAGCGCGGCGAACAGCAGGACGGCGACAGGGCGCGGAACGAAGGGTCTAGTACTTGGTGGCGTCCGTCTCCCAATCGAACGCTCTGACGTCGGCGTCCGGCCTGAGGTCGTCGCCCGTCAAGAACCACCGACCACCGCATCCCTCCCTGCCGAAGTAGGCGGCGGTCTTAGGTTGGGACCCAAAGGTGATGGCGAGTACGAAGATCCCCGCGGCGGCACCGAGGCCGCACAGAAGGCCCTTGCCCGGTACGTAGAAGACGTTGGCGACGCCCGCGCCGATGTTGTAGGCGGCCGCTTCACCGGCTCGAGAATCCGGCTTGACCGGGTCCATCGGCTGCGGCGTAGGCTGCTGGGCGGTCGGCTCCGTGGCTGGAGGAGGTTGCTGGGCTGACGCCAGGGGCGCGAGCGGGCCGGTGACAAGCATCAGGAGCGACACCACGACGGCGAGGATCCGGATTTCGGTCTTCATCAAGGGAACCTCCTCCCTGTAGCCCTCAGCGAGACTATTGTCCGCCCCCAGAGGGCTCCCACCGAAGCATTTCCTGGAGTCCAGATGATAACAAATGGACCGAGCACGCGTAAGCTCGACAAACGCTATAATCGGCGCGACATTCTGTTCCAGGAGGCCCGTCACCCATGAAGCTCGTACGCTTCTCTACGAATGGTCAGCAACCACGCCTCGGCATCATTCAGGGCGATCGAATCGCAGATCTACAAACGAGCCTCGCCGCCACTTTGACGCGTCGCGGCGTAATGCGAGCCGGGGAGATCGCCGCGGCGCTCGTGCCGCCCAGCACACGCGCGTTCCTCGAGGGCGGCCCGGCGGCCGAGGAGGCGGTCGCCGGGATCAAGGAATGGGTGACGGTCCCCGCAGCCTCGGCGCGCTTGCACGCACCGATCGCCGATCCCGGAAAGTTCATCTGCATCGGGCTCAACTACCGTGACCACGCGGAGGAAGCCAATCAGCCGATCCCCAAGGAGCCGCCGATCTTTGCCAAGTGGTCGAACGCGATCCTCGACCCGGGCGAGCCGATCCTGAGACCGCGCGGCTCGCAGATGCTGGACTGGGAGGTCGAGCTCGGGGTGGTGATCGGCCGCACCGCGCGCTTCGTCGGGAGAGATAAGGCGCTGGACTACGTCTGGGGCTACACGATCATCAACGACGTGAGCGCCCGCGACTTCCAGTTCATCGGGAGCCAGTGGATGGCCGGCAAGATCCCGGAGACCTTCGCGCCGGTGGGTCCGTACATCGCGGACCGGAACGAGATCCCCGACCCTCACGTCCTCGAGCTGAGGCTCTGGGTCAACGGAAAGCAGATGCAGACGGGCAACACCAAGACGTTCATCTTCGACGTCCGCTATCTCGTGAGCTACCTCTCGGGCCTGATGACCCTCTCTCCCGGCGATCTCATCGCGACGGGCACACCGCCCGGCGTGGGCTTCGCGCGCAAGCCGCCGATCTTCCTCCAGCCGGGCGACACGTGCCGCCTGGACATCACCGGCCTCGGGCAGATCGAGAATCCCGTCAAGGAGGCGTGAGGCGCCGATGCTCGATGTAATCGCGCCGCTCGTCGTCTCGAACACGACGAAGATCGTCCTCGTCTCGCTCGACGGGCTCGGGGGGCTCCCGCGACCCGAGACGGGCCGCTCCGAGCTCGAGACCGCGCGGCTCCCCAATCTCTCGCAGCTCGCCACCGAGGCTGCGTGCGGTCTCATCCGTCACGTCGCGCCGGGGATCACTCCGGGCAGCGGTCCCGGACACCTCGGGCTCTTCGGCTACGATCCGCTCCGGTACCAGGTCGGCCGCGGAGTCCTCGAGGCGCTGGGTATCGAGTTCGACCTGCGCGCGGGCGACGTCGCCGCGCGCGGAAACTTCTGCACCGTGGATGGGACGGGCCGCATCACCGACCGGCGCGCGGGCCGGATCGCGACCGACGTGTGCGTGCGTCTGACCGAGCGCCTCCGGCGCATCAGGCTTCCCGGCGTCGAGGTGTTCGTCGAGCCCGGGAAGGATTATCGTTTCGTCCTCGTCCTCCGTGGCCGCGCCCGCCGTGGGGGCGGCCTCTCGGCGCAGCTCTCCGAGACCGATCCTCAAGTGCTCGGCAAGCCGCCGCTCGCCGTGAAGGCGCGCGAGCCGCGCGCGAAGGCTACCGCCGCGCTCGTGAATCGCTTCGTCGCCGAGGCCCGACGCCTGCTCGCCGACGCGGCGCCCGCAAACATGGTGCTCCTGCGCGGCTTCGACCAGCTGCCGAAGCTCCCGCGGTTTCCCGAGGTCTTCGGGCTCCGGAGCGCGGCGATCGCGGCCTACCCGATGTACCGCGGTCTCGCGAAGCTGGTCGGCATGGAAGTCCTCAAGACCGGCGCCACCTTCGACGACGAGCTCGCGACGCTCCGCGAGCACTGGGACACGCACGACTTCTTCTTCGTTCACTACAAGGACACGGACAAGGCCGGCGAGGACGGAGACTTCGACGCGAAGGTCGAGGCGCTCGAGCGGCTGGACCGGGCGATCCCGGACATCCGTGCCCTCGGGCCTGACGTCCTGATCGTCTCCGGCGATCACGCGACCCCCTCGATTCTGGCGGGCCACGGCTGGCAGCCGGTCCCCCTCCTGGTCTGGAGCCGGTACTGCGGCGCCGACGCCGTGGCCGCCTTCACCGAGCGCGCCTGCGCCGGCGGGAGCCTCGGCGTGATCCCCGCCCAGCATCTGATGCCACTGGTGATGGCCAACGCCCTGCGCCTCATCAAGTTCGGCGCCTGACGGGTACACATCCGTGTCCCGCTCCGGCGGGGCAAATTCGCATTGCCCCGCGCCGGAGCGGGGTCATACTCCGTGGTGAGATGGAAGAGACGGCGCGGCTGATCGAATCGATCAAGCAGCTTCTCGGCGAGGGCCGGGACGAGCGGCTCGCCGACCTTTTGGAGGACGCGCACCCCGCGGACGTGTCCCTTGTGATCCGCGAGCTGCCGCCCGACGATCAGGTCCGCCTCTTCCGCCTCCTCACCCCCCAGCACGCGGGCGAGGTGCTCGCCGAGCTCGACGACCCGACGCTGCGCGAGCTGGTCGGCTCGCTCCCGGAAGTCGAGGTCTCGCGCGTCCTCGATCGGATGCCGCCCGAGCAGGTCGTGGACGTCGTCGAGGAGCTGCCCAGGGAGCAGGCGGAAGAAATCCTCGAGCTGATGGAGGAGGAGAAGTCCGAGGAGGTCCAGGAGCTCCTCGAGTACACGGAGGGCACGGCGGGCCGCCTCATGTCGCCCGAGTTCGTCGCCGTGCGCGAGGAGGCCACGGTCGCCCAGGCGATCGAGCACATTCGCAAGGCGGCCTCGGGCGAGGGCGCGTTCTACCTCTACGTGGTGGACGACCACGACCACCTGGTCGGCGTCGTCCCCCTCCACCGGCTCCTCGCCGCCGATGCGGCAACGCCCATCCGAGCGATCCGTACGGACGAGGTGGAAAGCGTGCGCGTGGACACGGACCAGGAGGAGGTCGCACGCCGCGTCCAGCACTACAACCTGATCCAGATCCCCGTCGTGGACGTCAACCGGCGTCTGCTCGGCACGATCGGCGTGGACGACGTGATCGACGTCATCCGCGAGGAGGCGACCGAGGACATCCAGCGCCTCGGCGGCGTCGGCGGCGACGAGACGGTCCTCGACCCGCCGCGCGCTGTCTTCGTCAAGCGTAACCTCTGGCGGCTGATCAACCTGGGCACCGCGGTCCTGGCGGCCTCGGTCATCGGCCTCTTCGAGTCCTCCATCCAGGCCCTCGCGACTCTTGCGGTCTTCATGCCGATCGTCGCCTCCATGGGTGGTATCGCCACGACCCAGACCGCGACGATCGTCGTCCGGGGGATCGCGCTGGGCGACATGACCGCCGCCGTGCTGCGCCGCGTCCTCTGGAAGGAGCTCTGGCTCGGGCTCACGACCGGCGCGGCGAACGGCCTGGTGATCGCGGTCATTGCCTACATCTGGAAGGGGCGGCTGCTCCTCTCGCTGATCCTCGCCGTCGCCCTCGTGTTCAACATGCTCGTGGCCGCCGTCGTGGGCACGCTCATCCCGATCGCGCTGAAAACCTCCCGGGTCGACCCGGCGATCGCGTCCAGCGTGATCATCACGACGTTCACGGATGTGTTCGGATTCTTTTCATTTCTCGGCCTGGCCACGCTGCTGATCAGGTTCCTGCTCTAGGTGTGGTCGAGGCGAAAAGGCGCTTGGCAACGCCGGCCACCCGTGGTTAGAATACGCCCGGCTCTCGGCTAACTGACCGGCCTCACTCCCACATCGCTTTCGCCGGAGGGCTTTGAGTGGACGTAGCGTTAGAGAAGAGGCAGGTCCAGCGCGCGTACGAGTTATACGCCCCGGTCTACGACTTCATCTTCGATTGGATCTTCGCTCCCGGGCGCACCGCCGCCGTCAAGCTGCTCGCCCTCGAGCGCAGCGACTCCGTGCTCGAGGTGGGCATCGGGACCGGCTTGAATCTCCCGCTCTACCCGGCGACGTGTCATCTGACCGGCATCGACCTCTCGCAGGAGATGCTGGACAAGGCCGTCGAGCGCGTCCAGACCCTCGCCATGCCCAACGTGACCCTGAAGGTCATGGACGCGACGTCCCTGGACTTCGGCGACAACGAGTTTGACAAGGTCGTCGCGACCTACACGATCTCGGCGGTGCCCGAGCCGGTCGCGGTCCTCAAAGAGATGCGTCGCGTGGTGAAGCCCGACGGGATCATCGTGATCCTGAACCACTTCAGGAGCGAGCGGCGGCTGACGGGATGGGTCGAGGATCTGCTGGCGCCGGTCTGCACGCGCCTGGGCTGGAAGTCGAACCTGCCCCTGGCGCCGCTCCTCGAGCAGGTGGGCCTTGTGCCCGAGTCGATCACCCAGGTCAACATGTTCGACGGGTGGCGCCTCGTGAAGTGCGTCAACCGGAAGTAGTCCGGCTCGCAGCTCTCGTTCTCGCGCTCGCCCTCGTCGTCCCCGTCGCGTGGGCCGGATGGTCCGCGCTGCTGGCCGGGGCGTTTCTCCTGGAGTTCCTCATCCAAGGACGACCCGGCGCGCTCTCGATGCTGACCGCGGCGCCGGCCCGCCGGCCGTTCCTCGTCCCGGGTGCCAGCGCCGATCTCTACGTCCACGCCGGGCTCCACGCCGGCGCCCCGCTGGTGCTGGTCCACGGCTTCTCCCCCGAAGGCAAGGACGACCCGCGAGTCCGAGAGGCCGCGGCGCTGCTGTCGCGGACCGGGTTCGACGTGGCGGTGCCGACGATCCCCGGGCTCACCCGCGGACGGCTCGGGCGGGAGGACATCGAGCCGGTGATCGCCACGCTTGCCGGGCGCGCGGCGTCGACCCTCGTGGTCGGTGTGAGCGTCGGCGCGGGACCCGCGCTGCTTGCCGCCGCCGACCCTCGCGTCCGCGAGCGCGTCAGCGCTGTCCTGACTCTCGGCGGCTACGCGTCGGCACGCGAGGTGGTGCGCTTCTGGTTGACGGGCGCCTACGAATACGAGGGCATCCGCGGCCGGGTCGACCACGATCCCGAGCTGGTCCGGACGTTCGTGCGCGCCAACGCCGATCGGCTCGACGCCTCGTCGCGCGCGATTCTCGAGACCGCCGATCGCGACCGCGCGGCCCGACTGCTCACCGCGCTGCCGCCCGATCTGCAACAGTACCTCGACGCCCTCTCGCCGCTCAGGGTGGCGCGCGACATCCGGGCGCGCCTCGTCCTGGTCCACGGTCGCACCGACCGCGCGGTACCCTACACGGAGAGCCTGCGGCTCGCGGCCGCGCGTCCGGAGCGGACGACGCTCGTGCTCGTCGGCGTCGTGGAGCACGTGGAGGGTCGCGGTGCCTCCGGCTGGCGGGGGGCGCGCGACTTCCTGGCGCTGTGGCGCGTAATGTACGCGCTGCGGGCGACGCCTCCCTAATTTCTTGGTCCAGGTGGTGGGTGACTGCTAGGCTGCGCCCATGAAAACCAGAATCTGCGCGACCGCCGTGCTCCTGCTCGTGACCGCCGCGTGCGCGACAACGACGCCCCGCCGTCAGTTCGACGACATCCCGTTGCCGACCGGGCTCACGTACCAGCCGGAGCGCTCGGTCGTGATCGAGTCGCCTAGCCTCAAGGCGGCTCAACTCGTCTATCGGGGGCGCCTGGAGCCGGACAGCCTCGGGGACGTGATGCGCACGCGCCTGGAGTCGAACGGCTGGCGCCCCGTGTCCAGGACGACCACCGCCACGGGCGGTACGTGGCAGGTCTACGAGAAAGACGGTAACGCGCTCGAAGTCCACATCTATGAGGGGCTCTGGTACACGTACCTCGCCATCAGCGTCTCGGAGACGCTTCTGCCTGCGACCGCCGACACGAAGGATGGCGCCCTGCAGACGGCAACGCTGGATGCGTCGATCGACCCACCGGCAACGCCAGAGAGCGGGACGGCCTCGGATCGGCCGACCCGAAGTGGCGACGCGACCTTCACTCGGCGCGTGAAGGACTTCTTCACCAATCTCTTCTCCTGGTGAGGAGAGCCTTCCGGTAGGGCGGGCGCGCTAGAGACTCAGGCTCCGCCCCTCACCGCTGCCCGGGCGCTGGATGCCCCAGCCCGAGAGCTTCGTCAGGACCGTGTTCCGGTGCACGCCGAGCCGCCGGGCCGCGTGGCTCACGTTCCAGCCCACGCCCTCGAGCACGCGCAGAATGTACTGGCGCTCGAACTGTTCCAGGGCCTCGCGCAGCGGCGGGCCCGTGTCCTCGCCCAGGCGCGACCCCGTCTCGGGCATCGCCACGTCGAGCGGCACGTCCTGGAGGTGGATGACGGGGCTCCGCGCGAGGACCACGGCCCGGTGCAGGACGTTCTCCAGCTCGCGCACGTTCCCCGGCCAGTCGTAGCGGGTGAGCACTTCGAGGGCGCCGGCCGACACGCCGCGCACGTCGCGACCGCACTCGCGCGCGATCTTCCGGACGAAGTACTGCACGAGCGCGCCGATGTCCTCGCGGCGCTCGCGGAGCGGTGGCACGTGGACGGGCACCACGTTCAGCCGGTAGTAGAGGTCCTCGCGGAACGTCCGCGCCCTCACGGCGCTCTTCAGATTGACGTTCGTCGCCGCCAGAATTCGCACGTCCACGGCCACGGCGCGCACGCCGCCCAGACGCTCGATCTCTCGTTCTTGTAAAGCCCGCAGGAGCTTCGCCTGAAGATCGAGCCGGAGGCTGCCGATCTCGTCGAGGAAGACGGTGCCCCCGTGAGCCAGCTCGAAGCGGCCGAGCTTCTTCGCGTGCGCCCCGGTGAAGGCGCCCTTCTCGTGACCGAACAGCTCGGACTCGACCAGCGCGTCGGGGATCGCCGCCACGTTGATCGCGACGAACGGCTGGCCCTGGCGCCCGCTCCGCGCATGGATCGCGCGCGCCACCAGCTCCTTGCCGGTGTGAGCTGGTAGACGCGGACGATCTCCGGGTGGCGCCCGATCATCCCCTCGAAGGCCCCGGCCATGCCGCCCGCGTCGGACGGGGCGCCCGCCAGCGCCGAACGGAGATAGAGCACTTCACGCTCGAGCGCACGCTTCTCGAGCGCCCGCTGGGCCAGCAACAGAATCTCGTCCACTTCGAAGGGCTTGGTCAGGTAGTCGTACGCCCCACGTTTGAGCGCTTCGACGGCGGTCCGTAGCTCGCGGACGGCGGTGGCGATGACCACGACCGTCGACGGGTCGGCGGCCTTGATGCGGGGGAGAACGTCGATCCCTGCCTCGCCGGGCATCCGCTGGTCCAGCATGACGAGGTCGATCTCGTGAGTTTTCAGGATCTCGAGCGCCTGGGCGCCGTTCGGCGCTTCGAGGACGTCGCAGGTCTCTTCGAGAATCGCTCGCACCGAGGCGCGCACGCCCTCTTCGTCGTCCACGACGAGGACCGTGCCCCGCAGCGCCGTTCGGGTGCCCGCGCCGGTCACCGCGGACGCGCGCGTTCCATCGTGAGGTACTGGTTGGCCCCGCCGCTGCCGCTGCCCGCGCGGTGGACGTAGATCAAGACCGACTCGCCGGGCTTGAGCGCTCCGAGCACGCGGTACACATTCGCCGGGTCGTCAGCAGGCCGGCGCGCGACCTCGAGGATCACGTCGCCGCGCCGCAGGCCCGCCTTCTCGGCGGGACTCCCGGGTTGCACGTCCGTGACGAGCAGACCGCGCGAGACCGGCAAGTCGAAGCGGAGCGCCGCATCGCCCGTGAGCGATTCCACGCTGAAGCCCCACTCGTTGGTCCCGAGCGCCTCCGCGACCACCGGCTCGTCGGCCGGCATCTCGCCGATCTTCACGGTGACCGGAACGGGCTTCCTTTCGCGGATCACGGTGAGCTTCATCGTCTGCCCGGGCTTGACGGCGGCGATCCGCCGCTGGAGGTCGGGTACCTCCTTGATCGGCGTGCCGCTCAGCTCGACGACGACGTCGCCCGCCCTGAGGCCGGCGGCCTCGGCGGGGCTGCCCTTCATCACCTCGGCCACGAGGACGCCTTCCCGCTCCTTCACGCCGAAGCTCCCGGAGAGCTGATCGGTCACGTCCTGGATGACGATGCCGAGCCAGCCGCGCACCACGCGGCCCCGCGTGATGAGCTGCTGCATCACGTCGCGCGCCTGGTTGATCGGGATCGAAAAGCCGATGCCCTGGCCAGTGGCAACGATCGCGGTGTTGATCCCGATCACCTTGCCGTCGATGTTCAGGAGCGGCCCGCCCGAGTTTCCCGGGTTGATCGAGGCGTCAGTCTGAATGAAGTTGTCATACTGCGTCACGCCCACGCGCGTCCGGGCGGTGGCGGAGACGATTCCCACGGTCACGGTGCGATCGAGGCCGAACGGGTTACCGATCGCGATCGCCCACTGGCCGACGCGGAGCTGGCTGGAGTCGCCTAGCTCGGCCACCGGGAGCGGGCCGGGCGCATCCACCTTGAGCACGGCGAGGTCGGTCTTCGGATCTCGTCCGATCAGCCGCGCAGGGAACTTCCGCTGATCCGAGAGGCGCACGATGATTTCCTGAGCGTTCTCGATCACGTGGTTGTTCGTCAAGATGTATCCCTTCGGATCCAC
>WNFB01015268.1_pt1 | contig 10949 bp, 9 predicted proteins | sample 5400501 | NCBI WGS metagenome assembly WNFB01 (sample SAMN13153341, study PRJNA577476) | soil metagenome | isolation source: 200 cm saprolite under Douglas fir tree site 2 hole 1 | place: USA:California | collected 2015-04-18 | reverse complement strand
CGGCTCAGCATTGTCGCTGAATAAAAACGGGCCGCTGCTCCCCGGGCCCAACCAAAGGCTCTGCTTGCCGAAAGAGAACTTCATATCTTTGAAGGTGATCCCCACCGAACCGCTGAGCAGGCGGAACCGATCAACACCTGGAACGCCATTGGGTAGAGGCCGCGTAAGATCCTGACTCGCGATCGCCTGGAGCACGTTTGCCGGATCCGACGCTACTCCGGGAGCGTTCTGGTACTCACCTTGGATATCCACTGAAAGCGGGCCCGCCACCGCGTGCGCAGTGACACCGGCGACGGAATTAAATCCTTCGCCGTAGGGGCGTCCGTAATCATTAATGATGGTTTGCCCGAAGTGATAGCCATCCCGAAGCGGTGGACCAGAAATCCCGGTTACCCGCCCGTAAATCGAATCCACACTCACGCCCAAGTTTGCCGCCCCCTCGAGCCGGCGGGTTTCTTCGGAGAACTCGAGATTCAAGGCGTCATACAGTTTTCCAGCCTCGTTGTCTGGCGGCAGACGTTCTCCCGCTTCCTCCAGCAGACGGGCGCATTCCATGCGCGTCCAGGGACGCAAACCAGCGTAGGCACTTTGCACATAGCCAAGCGCCGCGAGGCGGTCAAAGGCCGGGTAAACCCAACTGTCAATCGGAACATAGGGCGATCCCATGTTCTCCGGTCTTCTGGGGCCTTCTGCGGCCCTCTCCCGAAGATCGCCCCAGGGTTCGCCGCCCAATTCAGGATCGTGGTGAGCGCGATACACCTGCCGGCCGAGGTACCAACCGATCGCGCTGCCAACGAGCGCATCGGAGGCGAAGTGTTGCTTGCTGGTGACGCGGGTGAACGTTACGGCCGAAGCCAGGCCGTAAGCAAAGAACTTTGTCAGCGGCCCGGGATACTCGTGGGCAAGGACACTAGCCGCGGACCAGGCAATGGTGGCGTGTTCCGAAGGGAATGAATTTCCGCCCCGGAAAAATCTTCCGCTGCCATCAGCCTCCAGCGGCCGCTCTCGCTGCGCGATTCCCCTGAGCGCGAAAGTAACTGCCGTGCTGTTCATCATCGCCTCTCCGCTCAGCAGTCCCGCCTCGCGCATGTGATCGTTGCGCATTAAATGTCCCCACAAAAATGACCCGCCCACCGCACCGACCAGGGAATAGGTTGCAAACTGAGAGATGTTGTTGCTCCTCTTTAGCTGGTTGGGTTTGTCAGGCACCTGTTTCGCCAGCCAACTGTCACTTGCGATCAGAAGGCCAGTGAGACCGGCAAAAGGAGCGAATGTGCCCGCGCCCCCATGAGTGAGGTCTTTCCCGCTGGTCCAAAACGCCTTCTGATCTGAAGCCAGGTGCTTCACAAATGCCCAACCAAGGGTATTGTCCGGATCGGCTCCTGGCGGCAACCATTTGGGGTCTTGTTCCACGGACATCGGGGGCGCGGGAAGCAAATCAATTTCTTGCGATTTCCGGTCCGGTGCAGGCGCTTCGCGGGAGCTGCTACCCGTCTGGGCGAGCACGGCCAGTGAGCTGACAATCCACAACGCCAGAAACCATCTGGTCAAACGCCACATCAGATCTCCGGCCGCGTCAGAAGTTCTTGGCCACTTGGATTGCGATGCCTACCGCATATGCCAACTGCGCCGCTTGTAGCGTGTTCTTCCAGCGAGTATTCGCGCTGAAGCCCTTTTCCGGAACTACGACCATGTCTCCAGCCTGCATGGACGCGCTTTCCGCTCCGCCGCTAAACAGGCCGCCCTTGCCTCCGGCAACCGACCCGTCCGCTCGGATTACAAAGATAGATTTCTTGTTGGCATTGTTGGTTGGACCGCCTGCCTGCCGCAAATACCAGCCTGCACTCTTGCCCGGTTTATAGGTAACCGCGGTGGGGTTGTAGACCGCTCCGTTTACCAACACTCCGGTCGGCCTTTTCGGGATGTAAACCATATCTTTGGCCCGCACCTGAATGTCTGCAGGAGTATTGGACCAATGCTTGACGTCAGACGAGATGTGGATTACCAAGCGCCCGGCCGGAGGAACATTCTGGAGCCTCTCCAAAGTAGTCTGCCACTGCATCAGCGCGGCCTCTTTCGCCAACTTTTGGTCTGGGTCAGTTTCCGGGATTAGCTTGAGGCCATTCCCTTCATCCTGAACCTGATTGATTAATTCAGACCGGTTCTTCCCTTCCAATTCCTTAACCTGTTCTCGTTGGAAGATGGATCCATAGGGGTAAGCATCCGCACGGAAGCCTCCGGCACGAGCGATGATCGAGCTTAGGCGCTCCCCTTCGCGAATTCCGTAAGTGCCAGGATGGACAACCTCACCCTTCACTTCGATCGTGGCTCCCACGTCTTGCCAGCCAGCCAGTTCCCGAATGGTGAGGACGTCGCCATCACGCAGGCGCATGTCGGTATCGGCCTCGCCTGCCATCGCCTTGGCGATCTGAATGGTGGCGTGTTCACCCAGCACCTTCTTGCCGTCTTCCACGATGTAGCGCGTAAGATCTGCCGATTCCGTGTAGGCGCCACGCTTGAAACCGCCCGCGAGCCGGACCAGTCCGGCCGCACTTATATCCTGGCCCAACGGGTATTTGCCCGGACGCGCGACTTCGCCTGCAATGATCACCGTGGGTGGATCTACTTTCTCTAAATTGCGATGAACAAAAAGGCGGTCTTTGGGCTCGAGCAGGAGGTTGTCCTTATCATCTCCTGCCAGAGCCTTTGCCAGGTTCACACTGATGACTTTGAGCTTGCCGTCGTCCGTCTTCCGGAAGACCTGAGCGTCACTTAGCAGAGCGTCAGGAGTTGCGCCGCCCGCCAAGTACACCGCGTCACGCAGATACGTGGCTCCATTGGTGACGTGGTCACCGGGGTCTCTGACTTCGCCTGTAACCGTGATGGTAGGAGGATCTTCGAAATCATACCGACCGAAGACGCGGACAGTGTCGAAGGGTTTCAGTACTAAGTCTTGCTCTTTGCTGGCGAGGGCATCAGTAAGATTGAAAGCCAGAACCGCAGGGGTATAGTCCGGTGGGTTCAGCCGGATGATCTCGGCGTGGCGTCCATAAGGCTCGGGCAAAAGATCCTTATAGGACTTGATCAGATCGGTGACCTTCATGCCATCGCGATAGGCATATTTTCCGGGGCGAAACACGTGGCCATCGAGGTACACGGTCTTCTCGGCGAAGGACATGATTGGCGAAATTTTGACCTTGTCGCCGTCTTGTATTTTGAAGTCTTGCAGCGCCTGGGTAACAGATTCCTGGTTGTTATTCTCGGGTACATCCAGCCCTAACATCGTGCGGCTCTCATGTGCCTCCACGCGTTCTACATCGATGTGGCGCAGCGTGCCAGATGGCAACACGCCACCCGCCAGCTCCAGGGCTTCGGCGAGATTCTTTTCACCTTTGAGCTCATAAATAGCCGGGCGCTGCACCATGCCCGCAAGGGTGATCTGTGGACCCAGAGGTGGCACCAGAACCGTATCTCCCGGCTGAATTCTTTGCACGTCAGAACGAATGCCGTGGAGCACTAGATCGTATACGTCAACTTCTTGCACTAACTGCTTGCCGCGATAATGACGAAGAATGCGCAGTGAGCCTTGCGAAGTGGGCCCGCCGGCGGCATAGAGAGCGTTCAGAGGCGTGGACAATGAGCTGATGTCGTAAGCGCCAGGGCGCTGCACATCGCCCACCACGTACACGCGAACGGTGCGCACGCGAGCCAGCGAAACATCGGCTTCCACATCGCGAAATTGAGTGCGCAAAACGGCCTGAACCAGGTGCTGAACGTCACCCAGATTGCGTCCCGAAACTTGGACGGCACCCACTTCCGGTAAGGCCACGCGCCCTTCGCGGTCCACCATCCGCCGTAATCGCTGGGAAACACCACCCCACAGTTCAATGCTCAGACCGTCGCCTGGGCCCACCACATAATCGGGGCCGACAGGTAAATCCATCGGCAGCTCGTCGAAGTTGCCGGTCCCATTGCGAAACACGTCTGCGCCAAAGCGATCCAAAATCGGCGAGCGCCGCGAGTACTGAGTGTAGAGATCGTAGAGCGAAGGAATGTCCGCATAGGGATTGGGGCGGTGATGAAGGATGGGATGTTCAGGCGCGGTCCCCGGTGGCAATTGCGGGAGCTGGGGTTGGAACCGGTTGTCCAGCCGCGCTTGCTGCGGAAATTCCCTGTCACCGTGTTGCCCTTGGAGGAAGTCGAGTAAAGAACCGGGCATGGCGCCGAGTGACGGCGAACTGAGGCCGGTACCGCCACCGGTCATTCCGCCCAGTCCCTTGCCTCCACCCGTGGAGAAGCTCTGCGCAGCACTGGTGTTGAGCAAGCCTGGCAGCTCCTCAGGCCGTATGCGCGCCATCGTGGCCGTGTCGCCTTGTGTGTCGTTGAAAAAGTCCCCGGATTCTGATTGCATCTGCGTCAGTTCCAGTTGACGCCGGTAATCCGGTGTTGGCGGATTCTGCGGCATCAGCTGGGGCGGCCCGTACCCCGGAGATGTGCTTGGCGTTTGTGGTTGCTGCTGCCCGTACGACGACTGCCCATACGGTGACGGACCGTACTGCGACTGCGACTCGGTGGACGGCTGAGAGTATTGCGGGGGATACTGACTCGGATTCAGACTCGGGTAGCGCAGAAGATCATCCTCGTGCTTGGCCCAATAAGTCTCCTCTTGGCTTTGGTTGACCTTAGTCTGAGCCTGTTCTGGCTGGGTCTGTCCTCTATCCGTGGGAAGCGTTGCACTGCGCACCGGTACGGGCAGAGGCTCCGTATACAGCCGATTGCGCTCCAGTTCATCGCGGGTAGGTTTCGGCCGCACATAGTAACGATCTTCGATCTCCCGTGTGATCAGAACCCGAATCTTTTGATCGTCCCGGACCAGTTGGAATAGAGCTTCGTCGGTGAGATCCTCCGGATCCAGGAGGCGTCCTTGCTCATAAGCCTTCCTGACCAGCATTTTCTTTACTTCGAGGAGCAATCCTGTTTCCCGGCGCAACAGGAGAATGATTTTGTCGGGCGACAAAGAAACAAGGTCCTCCGCTTCGCGGTGCGCCCGAGACTCGGATTGCTCGATCGCAGTGGTGCGCTCTAACACCGAACGGTTTTGACTGAAGACCGGAGCCGCAATCCCTGAGCTGACCCACAGCAGAGCAACTCCCAGCTTGGCGCGCCGACGGAATGAAAAGCAAATTTTGCTCATAACTCCTCTATTGGACCGGTAGGCAAAATCGTTGTCTTTTGAACAAGGGCCCAGTGCCATCGAGTTCGGTTGGCGAAGTCAGTGGTTTCAACCCAAGCTCGAGCTGGCATTCAGCAGGCTTCCACATCGGCTTGGTCGACCTCTACGGCGACCGAACGCATGATGATGTGAATAGAAATCACTACCCGGAACTTGTCCTTTTTTCGCACAAGAATTCCTTCCGCACCTGCCAGCGGCCCACGCGTTACACGGACACGTCGTCCTGCCTTCAAATACGGGTGGGGCTCTGCCCAAACACCTTTCGTGACGCCATTGCGCAGCGATTCAATCTCGTTGTCATCGAGCGGAGACGGACGTCCGCTGAAACTCACAAAGCGGACTACACGCGGAATCTGCAGGACGCGCAAGCGCTCCTGGGCGCCAATATGAACAAAGACGTATCCCGGAAATAACGCGAGCTGCACCTCTTTGCGCCGGTCCTTCCAGCGCCGGACGCTTCGATACAGTGGCAGGAAACAGTCAATGCGCCTTTCCGCAAGTTGGCGGCTCACCTGCTTTTCGTGATGAGCGCAAGTGTAGGCTGCGTACCAGCGTACGTCTGGTTGCGAAGCTGGCAGACCCGGGGTGGCGCTTCTGGCCGCTTCTGGGTGTGAAATCCCCTCGATCAACATCCACCACCTCACTTACAGCTTCGCCCCCTCACTTACAGGGCTCTGTGAGCTAACCCGCTGAAAATAAACAATAACGAACAACTTCAACCACTTCGACGTTTTCGGGCTCAGTTCGCCCTGAAGTTGGTGCTCGATTCCTGCTGCTGAGAAACCACCAGCCTTCGCCCCCGCAGCGCACTCAAAATTCCTTCTTCGGAGTTTTCGATACGGTTGGAGCGAATATCAAGGTTGGCCCAATAGAAAATCGTGCTATTGCGCTCCGCTGCCAGCGCCAGGATACGGATATGCGGGAAGCGGTCCAGCAATATGTCGCAGATGCGCGGCCGCTCCTCAGATTGATCTAACGCGACGATGAGAAAATCAGGACGCGCCCGTTCGACAGACTCGAGAATGGAAGCTTCGTCTTCCAACACGCCCACGACTTCAATATCGGGCTGATCGGAAATCGTGGCCAAGACCAGTTCCCGCATTAACCTGGGCCGATTTGCAATCAGCACCTTAATTGTTGGCACGCTCCACCCTCAGACCAGTATCTCCGGGTGTGCGCAAAAGAAAAGGTTCAATTAAGGGTTAGTGATTTAGCACGTGCGAGTACCCAGCGGGTACCAAGCGGCCTTTGGTGAAGTACCTAAGGGCTAGAAGCGTGAGTACCAGAAAAGTGTTAGTGCACTCAAGAGTAGGCAGCATGTTGCAGCCGGACAAAGGACTCTCACACCGGAAGGGTGCCCTGGGTGCGGCACATTTCAACAGCAGCCAAGCGATCGCTGGCGCCCACCTTGCGGAGCATACGATGAACATGGTTCTTCACGGTTTGTTCGGAAAGACCCAGTTCGAGCGCGATCTCCTTATTGGTGAAACCGCGGCCAATCATTTCCACGAGTTGTTGCTCTCGGCGCGTTAATCCCAGACGTCGTGTGATCAGAAAACTGGGGACCCCTAGGCGCTGCTCGGCCACATAGTCGAACAAGACCTGGCACAGCTCCGGCGGACAGAGCGGCCGTGGCATCTTTCAGCATGTAGCCTGCAATGCCCCCGCGGACTGCCCAAAGGAACACTTCGCGGTCAGGTTCCATTCCGATCATCACGACCTTCAAGTTGGGGACCGCCTTGTGCAGAGCCGGAACGAGAGAAAGCTCACAACGAAGGTCAGGCAGAGAATCGAACAGCAGTACTTGGGGGGAGATCGCCGCAATTTTCTCGACTACGGCAGTCGAGTGAGCCGCCGATCCAACCACCGCAATGTCGCTCTTATTGTTGAGAATTCTTGCCAGCGCCTCGCGCAACAGACGGTTCTCTGAGACCAGAAAAACGGTGATCTTGTCCAACATCGTTGTCATTTGCAGGCTGAACCTTCACTTCGGGGGAAGATGGTTTGCCCTTCTTTGGGCTTTGCTGCCACCGCACACTCGTTTCGCAAACTTGCCGTCATTAACTTTCTTTGTACAATCCTTTTTTTCTCCGAATCGGATAAGCTGCAACCCCGACATTCTAGACAAGCGCTATCGCGAGGTCAGCCCGTATGTAAGTCAATGCTAACGTTTGAGCTTAGGAGAGAGTACGGAAAAGGCGAGGCGGTAATCAGGAAAGTAAAGGCGCGATCGAGCGCTTGGAGAGTTGGTGCGAAAGGGGGGACTCGAACCCCCATGGGTTTCCCCGCCAGATCCTAAGTCTGGTGCGTCTGCCAATTCCGCCACTTTCGCAGGGCAGGGTTTCTGAGAGATTGTAACCCGGAGGAGATTAATCGCGATCTTACCTGCAGCCGCTGCACGCCAACTTTTCGCCGGCATAACCGGCTGCAATTGGGATGGGAGAGTGCGAGCACGGCCGCCGCAGATGATCGCGACGCGACTCCAGTCACGCATCAATTCCAACGCTTGCCTTCGTCACGCGCGAGATGTTTCTGTGGGGTTCACCAGATGACCCCGCCAATCAGTCTGCAGAGTGGCGAACCATCACTGGACCTGGTTGAGTCCCTGATAGATGAACATGCCGGCAATCACCAGGAACATGAGGCCCGAAGTGGCACCCAGCACTTTGACCAGAGGAGTGATCTTTCTCACCTTGGCCATGAGTTCCGACTGCTCCCGGGCCATTTGTGCCGAAGACTCATCCAGGAAAAGCTGATCGTCCTCTTGCATGGTGAGTGTGCTGCGGTAGATCAGGAGGATGACCAGGATACCCGTCAGAACGCCCCACGCAATCAGCAGCCATACCAAACCGGGAGACATAGGCCACCTCGGCATTGATCTCGAGCCGATCCCGAGCGTCCACGCAAATGTGGACCCTGGACCACATCCAGCTTCGGGTAAGGCTCCACCGCAGATTATAGCCCCGTTGGCAAGTCCAGCGCTTTTTGTTTGTGGCCTGCGACCTGGTGCCCTATCCGTTCATCCAATTTGGAAGGCCCGCGCGGAGACCTCTGAGCAGTGTTTTTCCTGAACTTTTTCGATGCTGGCTTTGCTATAATAACTTGAGCCGTAGTTTCAAGGAGATACAAATGGCGACAACCACCACCCCGGAAGTGAAGCCCGAAACCAAGGCGAAGCCCGCACCCATTGCCCTGACCTCGAATGCCATCGCCAAGGTCAAGGAGATCATGGCGCAACAGAATCCCGTCCCTGCCGGTCTGCGCGTGGGTGTTGTCGGCGGCGGCTGCTCCGGTTTCTCTTATTCAATGTCGTTTGAGAACGGCACCGGCATGATGGACAAGGTTTTCGACATGGAAAGCCTGAAGGTCTATGTGGACGCGACCTCGCTGATGTATTTGAATGGGTGCATCGTCGATTATGTCGAGACGCTGGAAGGCGCCGGCTTCAAGTTCGAGAACCCCAATGTGAAGAGCACCTGCGGCTGCGGGTCTTCATTCAACGTTTAAGGAAGATCGAAATCAGCGAAGAGAAAAGCTTCGTCCCAAGGGATGAGGCTTTTTACTTGCGGTAGGTAGTGACTAGTTGGGACCGGAGTTATTGGGGCGGAGGCTGCTGCGCTGGGGGCGGGTTTTGCAGCGTCTGCTGGCCGGGCATCCCGAACGATGAGCCTGGAGTACCTGGCGTACCTTGCTGAGCGTTTGGAGCGGCCACCTGCAACGGCGGTTGATTGGGCGTGCTGAGCAGGCCGCCCCGGTCCGAAGCCGGATCGTAGATGAACTGCCACTGGTTGTAGTGATTCTTCTTGTTGAATTCGCGAATACTGGCAGTTTTGCTGGTGCTGGCTACTCCGACGATGGGCCCTCCACCGAAAACCGTGGCCGGCAGATCAACTCCACCGGCGGGTATGCCTTGGTTGGGCTGTGACTGCGGTTGTCCACCAGAGTTAGATTGACTCGCGCCCTGACCAGATGTGTCCTGGGTTCCTGGTGTCGAAGGGGTGTTTATCCCGCTGGTCGCGGCTTGGGGCGCGGCTCCACCCAGTCCGGGCGTTGCGGCTCCCCCCAGTCCCTGAGTCGCGGCTCCGCCCGGCGAAGGCACACCGGGCGCGGACTTGGCGCTGCCGATTGGAGTTATGCCGCCGACGCCGGGCCCGAACGAGAGCTTCACGTCTCCCAAGTGAAGAATCTTGAAGTCCTGACCGGTGATGGGGTCCTTGAAGCGTTTGCGCAGGAAGCGGAGGTTATTTGTATTTTCCAGTTCTTCTATGCGCATTGGGTAGCGCCCGAATTTCTTGACGTAGCGGCGAATCGCCCGCGAATACTGCACTCCGCGGTGAATCAGCTCTTCTTCTCGGTCCCGCCGGATCTGGAAGGCGATGCTGGGAGCGACGGCTGCGGCGCCAATGGCCAGCAGCGCCACAAACAGCATGAGCGTGAGCAGAATATAGCCGCGCTGTTGTTTCGATCGGACTCGGATGGATGGCATCATTCCGCGAGCCTTCAGGCGGGAAGAATCTTGCCCGCACCGCAATCGCCGTTTAACGAACACGGTCTCACCCCTGTGTCAGCGGAATGCTCTGCCGGTTGTTGTTCAGCACGTCTTCCACCTCCACCGACAGCGGAGAGATGTGCAGAATCTTGTAACGGCGGTCCACGATTTCGCCTTCACCCGCGATGAACACATCTTCGCCCTGCGACAGGAAAACTTTCTTGGGCTCACCCGGCTTATTGGCGAATCCGAAAAACTTTAGATTGATGGGTGGCGGCGGAGGCGGTCCCGGCGGCGGCGCGGGCCGCTTATCGGTTACCGCTGACGCTTTTGGCTGCGGGATGACCTCTGCCTGGGCCTGGAAGATGTTTCTCCCCGCGCCCTGGTACTTGGTATCTTCACTGGCTTTCAGCCAATCGTATCGCAGCGTGGGGTCAAGCGAACGGGAAGCGGCACTGACCTTCTTGCCGCCAAATGCAGCCCGAGGCGCAGGGACGAGACGTGCTGCCGGGTCCGCGCTGGACGGCGGCGTCGCTGCCACGCGAGCCGATCCCGCCGAACTGAACAGCCAATGTCCCACCAGCGCTACGGCCACCACCATCAGCACGAAGGCGGCAATGAGCTTGCTCCGGCTTTCTGCTCCCACCTGCACTTAGACACCTGTTCTCAAATAAGCTTCCAGTTTCATTTGTAGCTTAACCACCCCGCCCTGCTCACCGCCCAGATCCACGCTATCGACAATGAAAAACAGCGGGTCGCGCTCCAGCGAGTTGATGAAGCGCACGAGTTGCAGATAGTCCCCGGAAAAATCGGCCTCGATCTGGACGGGGCGCAGGCCTACGGGCTCCGCGTCCTTCACTTTGTACTTGATCTGTCCTATTCTGACGCCGCTCTGCGCCGCCAGCTTGCCCAGGTCCTCGGAAATCGCCGAGTCTTTCGCCGGTATCCGGTCCCGGTAAAAATCATCGATCTGCTGACGAGCCACCGTGACCTTCTTATCCAGACCGCGCAGCGGCTCAACCTGCCGGGTCTTTACCTGCAACTCTTTCCAGAGTTGGCCCAGTTGCTCACGGCGCGACCGCTCCGATCCAACCAGCGGGGAAAACAGCACCATCACGGCCGCGACATCCACCAGCATCAGGGCGGCAACCGCAATTCTTAGCTTCCCCCGAGTATCTCTCAGATCCGGCATTATGGGGCACCCCGCTTGCCAGCGCTGTCCACCTC
>WNFB01005920.1_pt1 | contig 10951 bp, 9 predicted proteins | sample 5400501 | NCBI WGS metagenome assembly WNFB01 (sample SAMN13153341, study PRJNA577476) | soil metagenome | isolation source: 200 cm saprolite under Douglas fir tree site 2 hole 1 | place: USA:California | collected 2015-04-18 | reverse complement strand
GTGCTATCTGTATGGCGCCCATGCAGAAGAGGTGCTCAGGGGAACTCCAGGTGAGATCGTTGCCACACGCGATGGGGCGATCTGCCGGGCAACGGGTGATGGCGCCGTGTGGATTACGCATCTGAAGCAGAAAGGGAATGGCGAGCAGGTCCACTGCAAGTTACCGGCGACGCACGTGCTTGGCGATCTCCTGGCTGCTGTCCCTGATGCTCCTTTAGCGCTAGACCAGGCCTGCGGCGGACAGACCTATCGTGAAATCTGGTACGAGGAAAGGCAGGCCGTTGGCTATCTTCATTTTGATTTCTACAATGGAGCCATGAGCACGGAGCAGTGCCAGCGCCTGCGAGAGGCGTTCCTGCGCATACGGAAGCGTCCGACTAAAGTGATTGTGTTGATGGGTAGTCCTGACTTCTGGTCAAACGGTATTCATTTGAACGTGATTGAAGCGGCCGCTGACCCGGCGCAAGAGTCCTGGCGCAACATCCATGCCATGAATGACCTGGTGCGGGAACTTATCACCACCGGCTCCCACCTGGTGATGGCTGCCATGCAAGGGAATGCGGCGGCGGGGGGCGTGATGCTGGCCCTGGCGGCAGACCTGGTCTACGCCAGAAAAGGCATTGTGCTCAATCCCCATTACAAAGCGATGGGCAATCTTTATGGATCGGAATATTGGACTTACCTGTTACCGAAACGGGTAGGGGCAAGCAGGGCGCGAGAACTGACCGAAGCATTGCTGCCGATCAGCGGCAGGAACGCGCAGCAGATCGGGTTAATCGATGAGGCCTTTGAAGAGTATGCAGCCAGCTTCCGCCATCACATCAGAGAGATAGCAGAAGGGCTTGCTTGCAGTCCTCGCTTCGAGTACCTGCTGGAGGAGAAGCGTCTCACCCGCGAAAGCGATGAAGCATGCAAGCCGCTGCAGGCGTACCGGGAGGAAGAATTGCGGCAGATGTGGCTGAATTTCTTTGGAGCCGACCAGAGCTATCACCTGGCACGCAAGCGCTTCGTGTATAAGGGACTCATGCCTGATACTACCTTGCAGATGGTCAACCGAAGTTAAAATAGTGTGCAATGGAATTGCTTTAGTGGCTTATCCGAGAGGTTTTCCCCATATAATCCAGGCAACTGTCTGGAGTTCGAGCTCATCCTCGCGGCTCCAGGGTTCCACTAATGCGCGCAGGCCTTGATCGAAGGCTGTCGCGTCCTGGGGAGGCATGTAATCGAGGGAGAGGCTGCTGCGCGAGTGGAAGGAGGCAATGTAGTCCGTGATCGATTGCCTCGTGGTGACCGGCGCTGTTTCTTTTTCTCCCACCTTCGCAAAAAGGTGCGCCTGCTCCAGGGTTGCCACTATGTCCAATGCAGGATAGTGCTTGATGGTCGAGTAGCGGCGGATAAGCGCCTGCAACTCGCTTTGCCAGGGGGCTGGCAGTTCCCGGCGCTCAAGCATCGCTACACATCCCTGTGGCGCGAGTAATGCAGCAAAATGAGGAAAGACGATCTCCCAATCGAGCCAGATCGCACTATCCCCAGCCAGGATGAGCGAGTATGGGGGAGTGAGCTGGACATCTTCGATGCGGCCGCACATCCAATGGAGGTGAGGATGCATCCCTTGAGGAAGTGTTCTTCCCTTCTCCAGCATGGCGGCTGAACAATCAACGGCATCGACACGATCAACGTACACAACAAGCTGGCGAGCCAGTTCGCCGCTCCCCGTCCCGACATCGAGGACCACGCGAGGGGTACCCGTAATTAAGGAAAGCAAGAAATCAAACGTTTCCTGGGGATAAGGGAGACGAAGGTGATAGCGGGCAATAACACCGGGTTCTTGAAAGCGAGCGGCATGTTTTGTTTCAAGGAATGGATTAAGTGGCATTGATGAATACTCCTTTGCTCAGTGTATTGGGAAATTGCAAGATATCCTCCAGCTTCTTTCTTGACGTTATTCGCGAATGACAAAGCGGCTCGTGGCAATCAAAACGGGCTGATGCTGGTGGTTCGTGTAGTGTATTTGCAGTGTGACGAGATCGATGGAGGAATTGTGGGGACCTCTGCGGGTGGCGCCGTCAAGCACTGTCATTACTCCTGTCAGGGTTTCGCCAGGATAGAGCGGGGCGAGGTACTCGTAAGCTTCTTCCAGGTGAATGAGTCGAGCAACGTCCAGGCCAAGCCCGGTGAGCTGCTCGATAAAGTGAGTATTGCCCCAAAATAAGAAAAGAGTGCCTGTGGTGGGGAAAAAGGGGATATCTGGGTAGCCTGCTGCCTGGGCCGCTTGCTGGCTGGAGTAGATGGGATTGTCGTCACCAATGGCAAGCGCTAATTCGCGAATTTTCGCCCGCTCGATGTCAATGGTAACCGGAGGAAAGGTGTAGCCGATTTTGCTGGTGTCGAACATCCTGTTTCCTCTCCTGTTCTTGAATGTATTGATGTTCTGCGAATACGATTCTACTCTCTTAATATTACCTGCCGGAAATCGTTTTTCCTATGGTGCTGAGACTCTCCTCTCAAAGATATAAAAGTCGTATGGTGCTGCTACAATGATGTGATTTGCATCGTAGGAAAAGGACACCCGAACCCAATCACCTGAGAAGTCATCAAACTGGAACTCGAAGAGGCGCTCTCCATTCTTCGCTTGAACCCGGAACGTTTGTATGATTTTCAGTGGCTGCGAAACGATATTCGTATACCTGGTGAACACCAGCAATCGTTCTTCATACGGGCTGGTGAGGAGAGGGGACAGGCCATCTACTCCTAACATGGAGAACTGTTTCCCAGCGTAGGTGAGCATATTCGTCTTCCAATTATAGCGGGCTTCCAGCCCTTCGGCACCCTCGGCGTAGCTTTCATCATCCTGAACCACTTCTGGAGTAGCCAGATCGATCCGGTACATATTATCGGCATCAACAATGATCACCTGGTTCTCTACAGGCAGAGAAACACCTGCTATTCGTTCGCAGATCTCCTCTGCTAAAGGAGTGTTCATTCTGACCCACCCAGGAGATGCACTGGTATCATCCCATTTGGCCAGTTCTTCCTCTGGGGCATCGATGCGACCCAAAAGATCGAGCAGAATAGCTTTCTTCTGACGGATATCTGGGTCGGTGGGATCAAAATGCAGGGCTTGTTCAAAACGGAACAACGCCTCTTCATACTGTTGGAGTTCAGAAAGTACGTTTCCCATGTCCTTGTAGATTTGAGCATCTTGAGGATAACTGTATATCATACGATAGTAGGCTTTGAGTGCCTCGTGGTAGTTTCCTGCTTGCTGCTGCTTTCTGGCTTCCGTTAGCCAATATGCAGCATCGTTGTCAGTGGTATGAAAAAAATTAGGAGTGTCATTCCCACCGATGCCTGCCATGCTGCTTTTCCTCTCGATAGATCATACTCAAACACTATTGTAGCAGAATAGCCTCCCACAAGCGACGACTGGCAGTCACCAAGAGAACACCATTCATGATGACAGCGAGCAGTTGCCATATGTTACACTGTTGTCTGAAGGGGAGCTGCTTCACGATCCGTCTCGAAGGAGATAATACCACTTGTTGCTTGAACTTGCTATTGGCGATGCATATGGGGCTGGTTTTGAATATGCAGATACAGAGACGATTCGCCTGCATAATAACCTTTCCCGTTATGTGAAACATCCCAGGCATAACATCCAGCCTGGTTGCTATACTGATGATACACAAATGAGCCTGGCAATTGCCGAAACCATGGTTTCGGGTGAACCCTGGGAGCCGGCAGTGCTGGCACACAAGTTTGTCGAGGTATTCCAGCGCGATCCGCGGGAAGGATACGCAAGCGGTTTCTACCATTTTTTACTGCGTGTGCGCGATGGCGAGCAGTTTCTCAGAGACATCAATCCGACCAGCGAGAAGAGTGGCGCAGCGATGCGCGCCGCGCCAATTGGTATCTATCCGACCATTTCCCTGGTGATCGAGCGTTGTACGATTCAAGCAGCTTTGACGCATAACACGCCCAATGGCATCAATGCAGCAGTCGCAGCCGCACTTATGACGCACTATTTTCTCTACCACCTGGGTCCCAAAAAAGAACTCGGCAGCTTCCTGGAAGAACACGTGCGTGGGCGCTGGGCAGAGCCCTGGACAGGCAAAGTAAAATCCCAGGGATGGATGAGCGTGCAGGCTGCGGTGACTGCTCTTCTCAGAAGCGATAGCATGAGTGACGTGTTGAAGACATGCATCCAGTTTTCAGGTGATGTGGATACGGTAGCAGCAATTGCTCTGGCTGCTGGCTCTTGTAGTGCTGAGATAGCACAGGATCTTCCCGTTCACCTGTTTGACAAGTTAGAAAATGGGCAGTATGGTAGAGACTACATTCGCTTGCTGGATAGGCAATTGATGGCTTTTTTCGCGTGATAAACTCTACTGAAAAGAGAGAGCCGCCTCTATGATGAAGATTAACAAAATAGGGTGGGTTTTGCCCTACCCTCGGCGCGATGATGAATTTTAACGACCAAGATCGGCGATGTGTGGTCATCCTGAGCGCAGCGAAGGATCTGCCCATCGAGAGAGATCCTTCGCTGCGCTCAGGATGACAGGACCGGTTTTGATAGTTAAAAAACATAATCGCGGTCCCTCGATAAATCGGGGACCTACAACGCCCACCCATATACCGGAGTATTTTCTTAAACATCATAATAGGGCCAGGCGCGCAACTCACCGGGCCGGACCTGCTCACAGGATGCTACTGCTCCAGGTAGCGTTGGAGACTGCCGTCGGTCAGATAGCGCTCGATATGAGGAGTAGGATCAACAGCGCGGCCCGCAGGCGAAGCCTGCAGCAATTCCATGACTCCCTTTGCTAAGCGCAGCGCGCTCTGATAGACATCCCTGCTCTCGGTTGCGCCACCGGAAAAGCCGAAACAGACCAGCATATCTTCCCGGTAATGTGCAGGAGCAATCGAGAATCCAAGGGCGGTTCGCAGAGCCTCACATGGATTACTCACAGGAGGGAGCTCGTTGAGAGGTCCCAGCAGTGAAGGACACACAGAGGCCAGCTTTTGCGCCGCTAACCGCAGGCACAACTCATCACCCACCAGGTAGGCATTTTTGACTTTGCTTGCATATTCCAGAAAGTCTTCTGCTTCCGCCCCGCCTGCTGGTTGGGTGTAGGTTGCTTCGATCTCCTGCTGATCGATGGCAGGGTCTGCCCAGAGGATACGGATAGGCTGGCGTACTGGCAGTGAAAAGGACCAGTCTGCCGGGGCGTTCTGTTCACGTTGCCATTCGGTCCAGGGCTCAAATCCAATCGAGACGTGCAGGAGTCGACCAGCTGCACGTTCCACGAGTAAGGTCTGGTAGTGTACCCTGGGTGTTCCACTCAGCATCACCTCAAGATCCATGTCACTATGGGGACCGGCTGCGCCTCGCGCATAGCTGCCATGCAGCACAATGGCGAGTGTGCCGGGTTCCTCTGCGCGCACCTGTTGGACAAGGTGCATCAACAAGGTCTCATCAAGCATGGGAGAATATTCCTTTCGGATCAAAAGCGCCAGAGCAGCGCTTGCTTGATACAAGCCATATAACAAGATCCTCTCTGAAAAGAGGGCATCTTAATGGGAAAGAGGGAGGGAGACGCTTAGAGCAGGAGGAGCACGGGCACAAGCACCAGGCCAGGGCCGCCCGAAGGCGCGGCACACCGGGCCGGTTCGCGCCGACCAGAAGGCAAACAATTGGCTGCCAGCAGGGCCACTCGCGCCTGCAGGCCAGAGCCAGGGGAGAGATGTGAGGCGAAAAACTTAACCAGGAGCGTACATTCGCATCAGCGTTCCTCAACAAGAGAATTGAGCATGACATTGAGTGACTTTTTACTGACTACTTCATCAAAAGCATAGCACAAAGAGGGAGGAGATAACAAATCAATCGTACCACCTATTTTGTCCAGAACGTGCTCTCTATCTGCGTGGCCATTTAAAAGTCATCATTCCCCGCCCACCCCCCAGAAAAGGAGAGAAAAGCGAGGACACCTCGCGCTCCGGCAAAGGGCTGGCCGCCCTTTGCAATCCCGCTTGTGGCGACTTTTAAATAACCTTGCTCTATCTGTAGATAGATACTTCTTGTCCTAAAAAATCGATCTCGGGGTAGATGTGCTTCATACGCTGTTCCAGTATGATTGGGTCATGAAAACAGATCATTTGTTGGGAAAGGATATATCCGTGCAATCATTTACATCACCAGCACAACGGCAAGTGGCGCCGGTCGTCGCTCTGCTTTTGCTTCCGCCAATCATTGGCGAGTTCCTTTCTGGCTCTACACACCTCACCACATTCTTCCTTTTGCTGCCGCAGATAGGCGTCTATGGCTGCGGAGCGCTGCTCATTCGTGACCTGGTACGGCACCAGCGCAAGGGCTGGCTCGCCATCCTGCTCCTGAGTATCGCTTTCGCTGTTGCAGAGGAGTGTGTGATCCTGCAAACCTCCTTCTCCCCGCTCTTCGCCGCCGACCCTCAGCACATTTACGGTCGAGCGCTCGGCGTTAGCTGGATCTACTTGCTGTGGGCAGTGGGGTATGAAAGCATCTGGAGTATCGTCCTGCCTATCCAGCTTACCGAACTGATCTTCCCATTCCAGCGCGACGAGCCCTGGTTGGGCAAGCGAGGATTGGTTATAACTGGCATCTTCTTTTTGCTGGCCTCCATAGGCGTCTGGTACCTCTGGACTCAAATAGCCATGCGCAGGTTCGGAGGTTACCAGCCTTACCCGCTTGGGATCCTCCTCGCACTGGCGGTCGTCGCAGCGCTGGTCGCCACCGTCCTGGGGTCACGGCCATCCCTACGTACAACGCGAAAGATTGATATGCCCGTGCCATGGCCGTGGCTGGTTGGGCTCATCGCCTTCGTACTGGGCCTGACCTGGTTTGCCCTGATTGTCCTGCACTACGGCCTGGCTCCTTCGCTCCCTGTCGTTATCCCGGTGGCGCTCGGCCTTGCCTGGGCAGCAGGAACATTTTTCCTGGTCAGGTATTGGTCGACCAGCCAGCACTGGGGAGATGCTCACCGCGTGGCCTTCATCTTCGGCGCACTCATGGCCAGCATGCTGCCGGGTTTCGTGACCAGTGGTATTGTCCTGCCTATCGACTTTATTGGGAAAGCGGTGCTCAACGTGATCGCGGTCTTGGGGCTTTCCTACCTGGCCTGGAAGGTCCGGCAGCGCGAGAGAAAGCAAGACAACGCTTGACACAAGGACGAGTTTTGCGTACTCTGGGTGGTATGCTGGAGCGAATGAAGGAGAGGAATTGAAGCAATATGAATAGGTATGTCCGCAGTTTGCTTTCAATTGCTACGCTTGCTCTGATTATGCTCTATGGACTCTCTGTGAAGCCTACCTTGTTGACATGGGGTGGGCTGAGCATCATTTTGCTCATCTACCTGGTGATGACCTGGGTCCGCCCTGGCTGGTGGACCCGTGCCAGGTATGCCCTGTCGGCCTGCCCGGTGATCGCGCTCTTGCTTCTGCTTTCCCTGTTCAATGGCAGGAATAGCTACGGTTGGAGTCTGTTACTCCCGCTTGTCATGCTCCTGGCCAGGGAGCAGCAGAAGTACCGCAACTTCGCGTCCCTGCTCGCAGCCGTAACGCTCCTGGTCATGGTCGTCATTTTACCAGCCTACGAGTACGCGCTGTCCGTGGTGCCAGTGGTGATCGCGCTGTACTTCGGCATACGCGCTATCAACATCTACAAGGAATCCTATCGCCTGAGCCAGCGGCACGTACAAGAACTGGCCGAGGCCCACCAGGAACTGCAGCAAACGCATGCCGCACTGCAAGAGGCTAGCGTTCATTCCATGCGCTATGCTGCACTGGCTGAGCGAACTCGCCTGGCACGGGACATGCACGATGGCATAGGACACCAGCTCACCTCCCTCATCGTACAGCTTCAGGCGCTGGAAATCATGCTCCCAGGTGATCCCCAGCAGGCGGCACACGTCGTGCCAGCCATGCTGGAGGTCGCGCGCGAAGCAATGGCCGAAGTACGCCAGGTCGTCAGGGCATGGCAGGAAGACGAAAGCGGACTCGGACTGGTCGCCTTGCAGGGCCTGGTATCGCAGTGCGCGGCGCATTTCAATCTCGCGCTGGAGTTCCAACAGCAGGGCAATCTCTCGGAGTGGCCCGTTGAGTTGAGCGTGACTCTCTATCGTGTCTTACAGGAAGCCCTCACCAACATCATGCGTCATGCAGAGGCCACCACTGTCACCATCCAGGTGCAAGAACGAGACCAGCAGGTGCTCCTGACCGTGGCTGACAATGGCTGCTACACGGCAAACACGGAGCTTTCGCCCGGATTTGGCATCAAAGGCATCATGGAACGGAGCGAGTCCCTGGGAGGATCGTGTACGCTTTCCCAGAACCAGCCGCGTGGACTAAAGCTCCAGGTCATGCTTCCCATCACACCGCCGGCTCAAGATGATGGGGCGCTCAAGCGAACATCGCCCAGCAATGCAGTTGCACTCCCGTCCCTCCCCTTCGCAGAGAGGAGGGAGCGCTATGGATAATCTCATTCGTATCGTGCTGGCCGAAGACCAGTCCATCATCCGGCAGGGATTGCGCTACATCATCGATGCCCAGCCGGATATGACCGTCGTCGGCGAGGCCGCTGATGGCGACCAGGCGCTCCAAACAACGATACAGGCGGCTCCTGATCTCGTCTTAATGGATATTCGCATGCCCAGGCGCAACGGTATCGAAGCGACCAGGGCCATTCTCGCAGCCCTTCCAGGCACAAAAGTGGTGTTGCTCACGACCTTCGATATCCAGGAGTATGTATTCGACGGCATCCGCGCCGGCGCGGTTGGCTACCTGTTAAAAGATGCCGAGACGAAAGTGCTGCTCGAAGGCATCCGTGCAGCCTCTCAGGGAGCTGTCATGTACCGGAGCGCCGCATCCGGCAAGGCTCTGGCCCAGGCCATGCAGGCAGGCACGACCAGCGGCGCGTTGGGTGATCAAGCCCACATCCTGCTTGAGCCATTGACAGAGCGCGAACAAGAAGTGCTGCAACAGATGGCCTTCGGGCGTCGCAATCCGGAAATCGCCGGCATCCTGTGTGTCTCGGAAGGTACGGTCAAAACACACGTCCACCGCATTCTGCAGAAATTTGGCGTGGAAGACCGCACCCAGGCGGTCGTCATGGCTATTCGCCAGCACATTGTACAATAATCTGCACGAGTATGTCTGATTCCCAACACGGTCGCTTGCTCGCGCCTGCGGCGCTCGCCTGATGTAGTGTGTTGTATGGAAAATGCGTTTAGCGCATTTTCCATACAACACACTCAATTGTTTGCGCGGCGAGAGAGGGCGAAGACTCTGAGAATCAGACAGGCTCTGACTAAGTGTTTGATTCCCGCCACCTAGCCGATAGGAAAGAGAAAGGAGCGTTTAAGAAAAGGAGCAAAAGAGATGAAAAGAAGCCACCAGCGCATGCCGATGACGCTCAATCGCCAGGCCTATCCATCCGATCTCACCGACGAGCAATGGGAGCTCTTGGAGCCCCTGGTACCAGCGCTCTGTGCAGAGGCCGCCTATCACGTACACGCCAGACGCGAAATCGTCAATGCCATCCTCTACGTGTTGCGCAGCGGGTGCCCCTGGCGGCTGCTGCCCCATGAGTTTCCCGCCTGGGGCACCGTCTATTACTACTTTCGCCGATGGCAACGCGAAGGCATCTGGGAGCAGCTCTTGCACACGCTGCGCATGCAGGTGCGCAGAAAACAAGGCCGAGACGAAGAGCCCAGTGCAGCGATCATCGACAGTCAATCGATCAAAACCAGCGCGGTGCGCGGTCCCCAAAAGGGCTACGATATGGGGAAAAAAATCTGGGGCAGGAAACGGCACATCCTCGTTGATACGCAAGGCAACCTGTTGGCGGTCAAGGTGACCGGAGCCGAGAGCTCCGATCAGGAAGGAGGCCGAGCCTTGCTCTCGCCGTTGAAGGAATTGCTTCCCCGCATGAAGCTGGCCTGGGGAGACAGCCACTATGGCGGCACCTTCCGCCTCTGGACCAAGCTCACGTTGGGATGGATCATCCAGACGGGGAAGCGCGCTCACCGTTCCCAAACGGGGACTGCTGGTCTCCGAGGACGAAGAGGTTGACTGGGAGAAGCTCTTCCCTACCGGCTTCCGTCCGCAGCCCAGAAGATGGGTGGTCGAGCGTACCTTCTCCTGGATCATCCGCTGGCGTCGTCTCTGTCGCGATCATGAGGGACTGCCCAGCAGCAGTGAGGCGTTGATCAGGATCGCGATGGGCTGTCGCATGTTGTACCTCCTTCGGCCCACCTATTTCTCGTACTGAGAATCAAACACTAACTTAGAACGAAAGCTAAGATAGGGCTAATCATTCCCCAGTGTTTCTAATAATCTGTAGATCTCGTCGAGAACCTGATCCCCTGCTTTCAAAAGAAATTTTGTATTTTCACTTGCAGCTTCTGCCTTCCTCAATCTAGGAGCATGCAAGCCTTGATTTATATTATCTTTTTGATGTACGCGCTTTTTTTCTACATCGCGTGCTACATTCATCAGTACTGTTCGCGTATCCTCTGTTGCAGCTAGTAACTTCTCTTGTCGCACAAATTCTACAAAGTCGACACGGGATATATCAAGGTGATAGCTATTGATCAATCTGAAGAACTCATTACATGTCATTACTTGCTTGTGGCTTGACTTCCATCTATTGAAACTTATATAATCATGATTTATACTATAAAACCATGTAAGTAGTGGCAATAGAAAAATTGCAATAAAAACGACTGCAACTATTTTACCAATTATTCCATTTACATCAAAATTTATTAGTGAAAATAAGTAACTACACAGGTAGGATTGCCAAAGCTGCTACACTAAGGGCATGACGGCAGAAGAAGAACTAGCGCAACTGAAGAAGGAACTGGCCGCAGAACGAGCGAAGACCGCCAAACTAGCGGGAGAACTGGCGAGGGAACGT
>WNFB01005918.1_pt1 | contig 10952 bp, 9 predicted proteins | sample 5400501 | NCBI WGS metagenome assembly WNFB01 (sample SAMN13153341, study PRJNA577476) | soil metagenome | isolation source: 200 cm saprolite under Douglas fir tree site 2 hole 1 | place: USA:California | collected 2015-04-18 | reverse complement strand
GCTGTTTCTTTCGAGTTTGCCGGAGCGCGCTCGCCGCCGCCTGGCGAACAGCGAGACGGTGGAAACCGCGCTCTTGCGTGGTTGAGTCTAGGCACTGAGCGTTGTGCTGTCAATCGCTGTGGAAAGATCATGCCGCCCAAGAGGTTTGGCGATTACAGGCTGCTCCCGCCGTAAGGCAAGGCATAACGGAGTGCCGGACGCAGCCGTCGGCTGGCCAGCACGCGCATCACCTAGCGTGCGCGGTTGATCCACACCGGGTTGCGATCGCCCCAGAAGTGAGAGAGAGGGCGCTCGACGCCGTCCTCGCAGATGACAAAAATGCGCTCGCTCCAGCGCCGACGGCCAAGCGGGTGGGCGGGGCAATCGCGCAGCACGTGCCGGGCGGTCTCTAAATGCCGCAGCCCCAGCGATTCGCTGCACTGCGGCATGAGCATGATGTCGCTGACGCGCTGCGTGCTGAGTTCGTCCGCGACCAAGAGCTTCGGGGCGGGGGCGGGATTACTTTTTCTTGTTTTCAGCCTTCTCGAAGTCGAGCGAAGCGGAGTTGATGCAGTAGCGCAGGCCCGTTGGCCGCGGGCCGTCCTCAAACACGTGTCCGAGGTGGGCGTCGCAGCGTTTGCACTTCACCTCGACTCGGCGCATCCCGTGGGTCATGTCCGTCACCGTGGTGACGTTTTCAGACTCCAAAGGCTGCCAAAAGCTGGGCCAGCCGCTTCCGGACTCAAACTTGGTTTCCGAAGTGAACAGCTCGGCGCCACAACAAACGCAGCGGTAGGTGCCTTTCTCATGGTTGTCCCAGTAGATGCCGGTGAACGCGGGCTCGGTGCCCTGACGGCGGGTGACTTCGTACTGCTCCGGCGTGAGCTGCTTCTTCCATTCGACTTCGGGCTTGACGATTTTGTCGGCCATGTAAATTTCATCCTCTTCTATGATTTCCAATGCCCGCCAGTTTCGCGGCGCATCGGGAGACTTCCACTCCGATTGTATATCGGGGCCTGCCATTTTTCAGGCTGACTGGCGAATCCCAGAGTCGCCGAAATAATATGGATCGGCCGTTGCTCCATCACTCGAGACTGCAACCACTCAGATTACTGCCGATTGTTGGCCGGGAGGCACGACAAGTCCCGCCGGGGCTTTCCACTTCTCCGGACTGCTCGCAAAGCGCTCTACTTCACCGAAGGCGAACCGCAGATGTGCGCTCTGCTGCTCAGTGGTCCCGGCAGTAAGGAGGGAATCCATCCACAATTTAAGCAGGCGGATTTTTTCAAGTGCGATGGCGCGGGCCTGAGGCGCCGCGGCTTCGTTGGCCGCCAGCGCCATGAGCCCGTGAAGGACGGAGTTTTCGATGGTCCTCTGCGTCTCCTCGAGCGAGCCGCCCCTTCGCGGCGCCTTCCACGTCGCTTCGAGCAAACGTTCGATCACATCTCCGAGGCCGGGCAATCGTGGGTCGCGTGCGTTGAATTCCACCAGCCGGGCGGCGCGCTCGGGATGCAGCAGTAAGCCGACAGTTAGATTGGCCGATGATTCCACCGCACCCTGCGGGTCAAACGTGAGTCCGGTGCGGCCGGGAAACGATTCGCGGGTGCGTTCGTAGCCGGGGGGCCGCGGGGACAAGATAAGCAGAAGCTTTTCCGGCAAGGTGAGGGCCTGGGGGTCGAGCGTTTCAAGCAGAGCGGCCAAAGCTCTGTTCTGCTCATCGACTGTGACCAATCTTGTGACCGTCTGGTCGTCGCCGCGCAGGGCGTAGGTGTAGAAGAGTCCTGCTATTTCTTTCGCGGCCGCTTCGGTCTGGTAGCGGTGGAACAGGTAAATGGGCACCAGGGTATCTTCCAGCGTGGCCATCGGCGCTCCCTCGCGGATGTTGTTCTCGGAAAAGCGCTGGAGTGCGCGGGCGCGAACCTGCAGGATGCGATGGAGCTCCGCGGCCGGGTCGGTGCCGTTATCCCACAGATGGGCAAACAGATGCGCCCCGCCCCACGGCCGGGCGTCAGCGTCGGTGATGAAGTACATGCCGCGCGCCTGGGCCTTTTGCAAGATGGCGTTGAGCTGCTTTGGCTCGTCCGCGCCGGCGGGGAAATCCTGGTAGCCGTAAGCAATGGAAGTTTCGTCCCATTCGCCGATCCCGGTGGCATAGGCGTTCGAGAGATCGGGCGCGCCGTCGCCGCGCAATTGGACCAGCGGGTGCGGATAATCCATCACCGATGCGCGGCCAAACGTGCTGGTGGCGAAATTGTGTTGCAGGCCGAGTGTGTGCCCCACTTCGTGTGCGGCTAGCTGGCGCAACCGCGCCAGCGCCATCTCCAGCATGGCCTTGGGCACCGGCTTGCCGCCCTCGTACGGCGCCAGCAGCCCTTCGGCGATCAGGTAGTGCTGGCGGACGCGCAGCGAGCCGAGCGTCACATGGCCTTTGAGGATCTCTCCGGTGCGCGGGTCCACCACCGATGCGCCGTACGACCAGCCGCGCGTCGCGCGGTGCACCCACTGGATCACGTTGTAGCGCAGGTCCATGGGGTCGGCGCCTTCCGGCATCAACTCGACGCGAAAGGCGTTGCGGTAGCCGGCGGCCTCAAACGCCTTTTCCCACCATCGCGCGCCTTCCAGCAGGGCCGAGCGGATAGGCTCGGGAGTGCCGCGATCGAGGTAATAGACGATGGGCTCGACGGGATCGCTGATCGCCGCGCCGGGATTCTTCTTTTGCAATCGGTGGCGGGCAATAAACCGCTTGATGATGGGCTCGCCGACCGGCGTAGCGTAGTCGAAATACTCGATGCCGAAATAGCTCGAGCGCGGGTCGTACGCGCGCGGGCGGTAGCCTGGGTCCGGCAACCGGACGAAGGAGTAATGCTCGCGGACGGTAATCGCCTCGGGTGAAGGAACCACTTTGCTGACAAACTCACCGGGATCGCCGCCGGTCAGCGCAAATGTCAGTGTTGCTTCGACCTCGGTGTTGCGCGGGAAATTCTTGGTGCGGGGCATGTACAGCGTGCTGCGCCCGGGGTCCGGTGAGTATGCACCCTGCTTGGTCCGGCGCAGAGTTCCGCTCACGTCGTGCGCGTCGCGGAGGAAAAAGGAGGTAGCGTCCACCAGGACGTGGTCGCCGTCCTCAGCCGCGACCTCAAAGCCCCACAGCACCGATTCGGCAAATGAATCGCGCACCGCGCGGCGCTCATCCGCGTCGTTGCTGAGAGCGCGAAAACTGTAGTTGGGCTGGACCAGAAGGACTCGCGGCCCAACGCGTTCAAGACGCACCACGCGGGTATTGCCGAGCTGCCCGCGGTCCAAGCCGATGTCGTTCGATCCGATTCCTGCGGGCAATGAGGAGACGTAGAGGAATTCACCGCGCGTGGTGTCCAGTTCCAGCCACAGCTTGCCGGCTTTGGCGTCCCAATAAAACGGAAAGAAGCCATCCTGCTTGGCCAGCCCCGCGACCTTTTCCTGAATGCTTCCTGCCGGTTTCGCGTCCGGCTTGGTCTGTGCAGCCAGAGAAACGCCGGCAAGGACACAAATCAGGATCAGTAAGACCAACTTGCGCATCAGACCCTCCCCCTTGTGGTTGCTGATAACTCGGTTCGCGGTAGTTGCAACGCAGCATCTCCACCCCCCGCGAGCCGGCCCGCTACTTTATGCCAGCATGGACGTATGCCAAAGCGTTTCTATTTTCCGCAAACAAACGCGCAGCGAGCGCTCGGCCGGGAATCAGATACCACTGGCGAGGCCCGCGTGGAGCGAATTACAATCCCCTGCCTCTGACGATGTGCGCACTGCGCGGATAGGGAGCGGAGATGGCCGATTTTGATGCGGTGTTTGTCGGCAGCGGAATCAATTCCCTGGTGGGCGCGGCCCTGCTTGCCCGCGCGGGATGGAAGGTGTGCGTCCTGGAGAGAAATTCGTGGTTTGGCGGCGCGATTCAAACCGCGGAGATCACCCTGCCGGGATTTCACCACGACGTGTTTTCAGGCTGGCATCCGCTGTTCGCCGGGTCGGAAGGTTACGCGCTGCTCAAAGACGATTTGCAGGCGCGCGGCCTCGAGTACCTGAACACGGAGTTTCCGACAGCCACGCTTTTTCCGGATGGCTCCGCCGCGTTTCTTGCCGCCTCGCATGAAAAGAACGTGGAACACTTTGGCCAACTGGTCAAAGCGGACGGCGCGGCGTGGTCGCGCGAAGTGCAGGGCTTTCTCGGGAAAGCCGACCTGGCCTTCGGTCTGCTGGGCACCGAGCTGTGGTCGCGCCAGGGCCTTGGCTTGCTAAGCAAAGGCGTCCGCCGTCTGAAGAGCCGGGGGATGCTGGAGTTCGCCGGCGAGCTGCTCAGCTCCAGCCGCGAGTGGCTCACCGGGGCCTTTGCCTCGCCGCAGATTCATGGCCTGCTGGCACCGTGGGTGCTGCATACCGGAGTGGGGCCGGAAAGCGCGGGCTCCGGATTCATGACCAAGCTGATCGCCGTGGCGTTGGAGATGGGCGGAATGCCCGTGCCGCGGGGCGGAGGTGCGCGGCTCCCCGATGCGCTCGCGAAGTTGATCCGCGACTGCGGCGGTGAATTGCGCGCGAACTGTCACGTGGAAAAAGTCGAGCTTATCGGCGGCCGCGCAACCGGGGTGCGCGCCGGGGGCGAAATTGTCCGCGCGCGGCGCGCCGTGATCTGCAGCACCACCCCGCACCAGCTCTACCAGAAGCTGCTGGAGCCCAGCGCCGTGCCCGGATGGGTGCTCGAAAACGCGCGGCGTTTCCGCTATGGCCGCGCGGACATGCAAATCCACCTGGCGCTCTCCGAGCCGCCACGCTGGCCGGGGAACGACGAGCGATTTCTACGCACGGCGTTGGTGCACGTCGCCGATGGCCTCAACGGACTCTCGCGCGCGGTCAACGAGGCCGAGCGCGGCCTGCTGCCCGCCGATCCCACCGTGGTGGTCGGCCAGCCGATGGCCGTGGACCCCTCGCGCGCACCGCAGGGCCAATGGATCTGGTGGCTGCAATTGCAGGAACTGCCCAGCCGCCCGGTGGGCGACGCGGCCGGAGAAATCCCCACCGGCGACGGCACCTGGACGGAAACTCTGCGCGAACGGTACGCCGACCGCGTGATTGCCAAGCTCGCGCGGCAAATCCCTAACCTGCAAAGTGCAATTCTCAAGCGCGTGGTGCTCTCGCCCGCAGACCTAGAACGAAACAACATCAACCTGGTGGGCGGCGATCCTTACGGCGGCTCGTGCGCACCGTCGCAGTTTTTCCTGCTGCGGCCGCTCCCCGGCTTGCCACATCACCGCACGCCCATCAAGGGCCTCTACCATATCGGCGCGTCGACACACCCGGGGCCGGGACTTCACGGCTCTTCCGGGCTGATGGTGGCCAAGGATCTGCTCGGCGCAAATTTGAAGAGGCGCCTAAAGGGGAAGCAAGGGGCGGCGTAAAGCCGCCCCTACGAATGCCCCGATCCGGAGCATAACCGTAGGGGCGGGTTTAGCCCGCCCTCCGGCAAATGCGCGGCGCTGGATTACGACAGAAACGAATAATCGTAAACGGCTTCGGGCCGCAACATCTGGCCCACGGGGAGCTGCCTGTTTATCATTTCGATGGCGTTCTGCTCGGCTTCTGCTGATGCCCTTCCTCCGCGCGTAAAACATTCTCGAACCAGCTCGCCGGTCTGCTCGGCAAAATCTCGCGACTCGCCGAGGAGTCCGGCGATAACCGGGATCACCTTTTCCGTTTCGGTGTGAATCGCCGCCATGCTCTGCTGGAAAACCTTCACCATCGCGCTGACCAGCTCCGGATCCCCGGCGATCATCTCCTCGTTTGCAGCGAGCCCTGTGGTGGGGATGCGGATCTCGTCGCCGAAAAACGAAAGTGTGCGGAAGCCGAGCGCCCGCACCCTGGCCGGCGGAATCGCCGAGCTGAGAACGGCGGCGGCAACCTCGCCGGCGCGGAGCAGGCCGAAGCGGGCGACATCGTCGCGCGCAGACTCGAGCTGCACGTCGTGGTCGGGGTCGAGCCCGGCCTTCTCCAGGATGGCGCGATGGAAATGGTAAGGCGGAGAACCTGCGGGATACGTGGCGATGCGCTGGCCCTTCAAGTCGCGCGTTTCGCGCGTGTCGTGGCGCCCGTGCATCCAGAACATCGGGCGATCGGTGGTGACGAAGACCACTTTTCGCCGCGCGCCTTTGAGCCGGGACATCAGCGCCCAGCCGCAGGCCACGGTGAACGGCGGGTCGAGCTGTTCGTCGGGCTGGAGGGTGATGTCCTTCAGTCCGACGCGCAGGCCTGCGGCGAGATACATCCCCAGCTCGCTGGCGACGAAGTGCGGGAGCAGTTCGTGGACGTCGAAGGCTTTGAAACCAAGGACTACAGAATTTCTCATCATGTTGTTCATGCAATGTCCGGCTTTAGCCGGACATTCTTCGGGATGGCGGGCTGAAGCCCGCCGCTACATCCCCCCCATCATCCACCGCATCATTTCCGAGGTCATCCGTGCAGCCTCGGCAGAACTTTCTCGGCAAGAATGCGCAGCGTCGCCGGTAAATCCTTCGAGGTCAGAGTAAGCACGACCCTGTCGACTCCGAGATCGATGATGGCCTGGAAGCGCGGGACCACCTCGTCGGGCGTCCCGGCAATCACCATCGCGTCGATGATGCGGTCGGTGACGGCGACCTGATGCTTCGCGCCCGCGCTGGCGTGCTCGTAAAAGTTGTACTCTTCCTTGAGTTTTTTCATGTCCGCCACCAGGTCCGCAGGAAGCGTGCCCTCAGGGTTGGACTGATAGACGGTCTCGGCGGCAGCGGCGGCATATGATCTGACCTCCTCGCGCGCTGTTTTGCTGTCTTCGGATACTGCGCAGCCCAGGCGGGCGCTCAACTTCACTTCTTTAGGGTCGCGTCCGGATTCGCGGGCGCCCCGCCGCACAAGTTCCATCGCGTAGCGCGCCAGGGCGGGGTCGGCGCCGATCTGGAAGAGAACTCCGTCAGCAACTTTTCCGGCAAGCTGGAGCGACTTCGGCCCGGAGGAGGCGAAGTAGATGGGCACACCGCGCGCCGGCCAGGTCATTTTGATTTCTTTGCCGTCGTAGTGCGCCGTCTGGCGGGCCATCAGCGCGCGCATGGCCAGCGTAGCTTCTTCCATGGTCTTCAGGGATGCGGCTTTCAAACCCAGCGTCTGCACGGCGCTGAAGCCGGAGCCGATGCCGAGGATGGCGCGCCCTCCGGAGAGCTCGTCGATGGTGGCGATGCTGGAAGCGATGACCGCGGGATGACGGGTGAGCGGATTGGTGACCCCGGTGGCCAGAAGTATCCGTTTGGTGCGCAGCGCGCACACCGCCAGGGATACGTAGGCGTCACGGAAGATGGATTGTGAATCGGCGATCCACACGCCGTGAAATCCCAAATCCTCGGCGGTGATGACCAGGTCGATAAATTCCGCGACAGGTTTATTGGGCAGTACGCCGATATCGAACTGAACGGGCATGGATTCTCCGTGGTTTGTCTTGGTGGCCGGCCGCGGGCGGCTGCCGCTGCTTCAGCCCATCACATAACCAAACTTGGCCAGCCGTTTTCCCGATGCTTCGAAATCTTCCGGCTTCATGTGGCCTTCGGAGGTCGCGTCCAACCAGCGGTTGTAGAAATTGAACAGGGCGCAGACTGTGACGGCGTCGTAGAGCGCTTCTTCGGTGAGCCCCGCGGCCTTGGCCTCGGCGATATCCTGCGGGCGGATCTCAAACGCGTTCCCGTTCACCTTGCGGACAAAAGCAAAAAGAGCCTTCTCCTTGCCGGACAAGCCAGAGCCGTGAAAATCGTGCAAGACATCCTGGACCAATTGCTTGTCTCCCAGGAGTTCCGCCGCAACTGCGGCGTGGACGCCGATTCAAAACGGGCAGTGGTTCTCGCAGGAGGTGAACGCGGCGATCAGTTCGCGAATGCCCGGAGAGAGCGGCGAAGGCCCGCGCATCACTTCCTGAGTGAACCGCGAGAGGTGCCCAGTAGCCGCGGGCTTAAAGGCGAAAAGATAGAAGATGGGGGGAACCACGGCCCCGGACTTGCGCATCATCTCGATCATGCCCGGGTAAGGGCCGGAGCCGGCTACGGTTTCCAGCTCGTGCATGTACATGGACGCCATCGCGACTGTCCTCCTTGCATTAAAGCTCCGCTCCCGAAGTGCGGAAGAGGGGAGAACTCTATCGCAACAGCGCGCGCGGTGCCAATGGGAGGAACGGGGAGGGGGAGGCAGAACTCAAGCTGTAAGGCGGCAGGTCTGAGAAACGACCTGCCGCACTCAAAAGCCCCGCCCCGCGGGGCTGCATGTAATCGAGACCGAGATGGGGCACGAATTGCTTTACTTCTGGCGGTTAAGCGCGGCGCTCACCGAGGAGACCGTAAACGGCACCAGGAAGTTGAAGAAGACTTTGGCCGCCATCTGCGCGCTCATCGGCTCGCGCAGGATCACATCATACTGGTTGGCGGTGGTGAGGATGATGCCGACAACCAGCGCGATAGGAATATTCCGCTTGAGGACATTAGCGCTGAAGACGTAACCCAGCGCACCTGGCTCGGAAGGCGGCATCAATCGGGCAGCTCGGGGTGCGCCGTGGGCACGCGATAGCGCCCGGAATGGAAGACCAGCGGCTCGGCCTCGCTCCACTTGTACTCTTCCACCTCGCCGATAAAAATCAAATGATCGCCGCCGTCGTACTGCCTGACGTTGCGGCAGATGAAGTGGGCAATGGCCCCGTGCAGCAAAGGGACGCCGGCGATCCCCGGCGAGAATTCGACACCGGCGAATTTGTCCGGCAGGGGCGTAGCGAATTGCCGCGAGAGATGGTGTTGCCGCGCGGCGAGGACATTGATGGCAAAATGGCTGGCCGCGGTGAACTCGGCAATGCTGGACGCCTCGCGCGCCAGACTCCACAGCACCAGCGGCGGATTCAATGACACGGAGGAAAACGAATTGACGGTCAGCCCCACCGGGCGTCCGTCGCCGGAGCGCGTAGTAACCACGGTCACCCCGGTGGCAAACTGGCCGAGCGCTTTGCGGAAATCCCGCCGGTCGAAGCGATCCGCCGCGGCTTGCGCCAACTGCGTGGCGATGAATTTTTCCGCCTCGGTGGCGTCCACAAACCAGGGGAACAGAGTGCGCGGGTCGTCAAAGCCGTTGGCGATGGCGCTGGCGACAGCGGGGACCTTCCCAGCGCACTCGAGCAGCTTGTGGAAGTGCGGCGGAGGCGAGAGAAGCATGTTGGTCCACTCCACCGCCCAGCGCGCGTACCCCACCCAGTAGCGATCAAAAGTCTGCTGCATCCAATCCGCGCTGGGGCGACCTTCGCCGCACTCGATGATGCTCTCCAGATAAATTTCCGCGCAGCGCGCGGCGTTGTTGGCGCCCTGGCCAGTGATGGGGTCATTCAGCACCACGGCGTCGGCCATACCCAGCACTTTGCGCCCGGAGGGAAGAACGCCCACGGGGCGGCGGACCGCGGGAGCAAAGCGGCCGGTGAGCGTGCCGTTGGTGTCTACCAGTTCAACGTCCCGGCAGCGGCTGGCTTCCCACGGCAGAAAAGTCTCTAGGATCCATTTGCTTTTGGCCAGATGCTGTTGCGGTGTGCGCACATCAGCCCAGCAATCCATCGGCCCGCCAATTGCGCCCTCAAAGGTCATAATCTCGCAGGGGCCGCTGGTGGTCAGCGCCGGGAATGCAAAATATTCGCCCACGCGCGGGATGACGTTGAAGCATACGGCGGAGTATCCATCGCGCGGGCGCATGCCGCGGACGTAAGTGATGGCCAGCGCGCGCTGCGGCTGGTCATATGGCGAGCGGCTGGCGTCGCGCTCGAACAGCCAGCCGATTTCCCCCTTGCCGCTGGCGACGATCACCAGATCATGGCTTTGCGCGCAGGCTTCCAGCGTGCTGATGCCGGCTCCCTGGATGATCAGTTCGCCGCCGCGCCGGGTAAATTCCTCCATCCAGCCGGGGATTTTCACGCGCTGATCGATGGACTGAGCGTACTGGTCGAAGCGTGCCGCCCATTCCAGGCGTGGCGCACCCTCCGCGGCGGGTACGGTGAAGCTGATGCCCTCGACGCGCGGGCACTGCTGCTCCCAGTGGTTGAGGCCGAGTGCGCGCTCGGTCTGCAATGCGGAATCAAACATGCACTGGCTGGACATCACTTTTCCTTTGCGGATGTCCTGGCCGGAGCGGTCGGAATAAATGGTCACTTCATATCCGGACTGGAGGAGGCCGAGGCCAAGTTGCAGACCGGATTGTCCGGCGCCGATGATGGCGATGCGCTTCATGGTGGATGCAGATTCTAAGCCAATCTGCTCAGGGATTCACTTCCATTTCGCCCTCCCTTAACCCTGGAGCGCGGCGCCAAGGATTCCTACCCCCGGCGATTTTCGGTATAGTGGGTGCCCCCGGGGGTGTGGGATGAATCCACTCAGAGCTCTGAATAAGCAATACATCAGCGGAATCTGGCGCGATGGCTCCAGCACCAGGACGCTGCACGACCGCAATCCTTACGACGGCGAAATCATTGCCGAATTCCGCATGGCCAGCCGCGCCGACCTGGCCGAGGCTTACAGTTCCGCGCAAAAGGCGCAGCGCGAATGGGCAGAGGTCAATGCCTATCAGAAGAGGGACATCCTGGAACGCGCCATCCGCTTTGTCGAGGAAAACGAGCGCGACATCATAGACCTCATCATGGACGAACTGGGCGGGACGCGGCTCAAAGCCTTCTTTGAGATCGGCCTGGTGAAGGAGATCATCAAGGAGGCGGCCACTTTCCCGCTGCGGATGACGGGCGAGATTTTTCCTTCCGCGGTGCCGGGCAAAGAGAACCGGCTGTATCGCGTACCTGTCGGCGTGGTGGGGGTAATCAGCCCGTTCAATTTCCCCTTTTGCCTCACCATGCGTTCCGTGGCCCCGGCGCTGGGCGCGGGCAACGGCGTGGTGTTGAAGCCGCACGATGACACTCCCAT
>WNFB01005916.1_pt1 | contig 10954 bp, 5 predicted proteins | sample 5400501 | NCBI WGS metagenome assembly WNFB01 (sample SAMN13153341, study PRJNA577476) | soil metagenome | isolation source: 200 cm saprolite under Douglas fir tree site 2 hole 1 | place: USA:California | collected 2015-04-18 | reverse complement strand
TGGTGAGATCGAGCGGTGCCGCCAATCCCGCCGAGGCGATCGAAGTGGCAACATCGCTCGACGGCGAGATGACATCATAGTTCCCCGCGCTCCCACCGCGCAGCTTGGCCACAAGCTCATCGCTCGATCCCATGTAAGAAGCGAAAACTTTGCAGTGGTACTGCTCCTCGAAACCGCGCACAAAAGACGGGTCGGCGTAGCCTTCCCAGACCAGCAGGTTCAGGGTGGGCGTCTTCTTCCCGCAGGAGCCAAACAACAGAATGGCGGCCAGAAACGGCAGTAAGACGAGGAAACGCCGGATCATTACTTCGCCTCCATTGCGGCTGAAGTTGCCGGCCATTTCGGCGACTGGTATACCACTTTTCCGCCGACCATGGTCAACAGCACTTCCGTCTGCGAAATATCGGTCGGTTCAATTTTGAAGAGATCCTGCGAAAGTACGATCAGGTCCGCCAGCTTGCCTGGCTCGAGCGAGCCTTCGGTTTTTTCGCGGTGTCCGGCAAAAGCTGCGCCTTGAGTGTAACCCTTGATCGCGTCGGCGAGACTGATACGCTCTTTGGGAATCCAGCCGCCCGGGGGATTGCCTTCGGTGGTTTGGCGCGTGAGCGCATTCTGCACACCCGGCCAGGGATTCAGCGTCACAACCGGCCAGTCGCTGCCGAACGCAAGGCGTCCGCCCGTGGTTTCGATGCTGTGCCAGACCCATGCGCGCTGCGCCCGTTCCGGCCCTACGTTACGCGCCCAGATATTGAGCGTGTCCTCGTCAGGATCGGCATGCAACGGCTGAAAGCTCGCGATCACCCCCAGCTTGCCGAAGCGGGGGATATCTTGAGCCGTGATGGTTTCAATGTGCTCGACGCGCGGGCGCGCGTCGTGCGTGTGGTTTGCCTCAGCAGCTTCCTGATACCCATCGAGCGCCAACCGCACTGCCTTGTCCCCGATCGCGTGAGTAAAGATCTGCAGCCCGCGACGGTCCAGTTCAGTAACGACCTGTTTGTATTTGGCGGGATCCCAGAACAGCTTTCCACTCTGTGTGGGATCATCGCTGTAAGGCGCAAGCATGGCAGCCGTATGCGCTTCGACCACGCCGTCCAGCATGGTTTTCACCACGCCACCGGAAATCCACTCGTTATGATAGGTGCGGCGTGCCTGCTCGATTTTCTCGAGCGCATCCGGGGTTAGTTCGGGAGGATCAAGGAAGTACGCCACGTAAAAACGGACAGTTAGTTCGCCGCTGTGGCGCAGCTCGTCATAAAGATCGAGCCACTCAAAATCCTGGCCCGCGCTGTGCACTCGCACCAGCCCAAATTTGTTGGCCTCATGCATGCCCAAGCGCAGCGCGGCCAGCCGTTCTTCTGGGCTAGGTTTGGGCAGGAGTTTGCCCACCAAATCGCCGGCCGATTCCTTCAGCGCACCGGTAGCCTCGCCCTTTTCATCGCGGACAATCTTGCCGTTGGGTGGGTCGGGTGTTTCGCGGTTAATACTGGCTAGCGCCAATGCCTTGCTGTTGGCCCAGGAACTGTGGCCGTCGAACGCCACCAGGTACACCGGCCGGGCAGGAACTACTTCGTCGAGAAATTTCTTGTCCGGCAGTGCGGAAGGCCCAAAGGTCGGATACGTCCAACCCATCCCTGTGATCCAGGGTTCTTTGGGATGTGTGGCGGCATACTCCTTTACTCGTTTCTGGATCTCGGCGATAGACTTGGTTCCGTTGAGATCCACCTGGGTCAGGCCAATGGAGCCGTCCATGAAATGGATATGGCAGTCGGTGAAGCCGGGCAGCACCAGCCGGCCTTGAGCGTCAACCACCTTGGTCGTGGGTCCGCGATATGTGGCGATGTCTTTCGCGCTTCCCACGGCGAGGATCTTGTCTCCGCCGATAGCCAGCGCCTCCGCCCAGGGCTGTGCCGGATTCACGGTGTAGATCCGCGCATTGATTACCACCGTATCCGCTGGCTTCCATGCAGGTCCCTGCGCTGCGGCGCTGGCGGACAGGCACAGCAACATCGAGAAGAGAAGCAAACGGTGCAGCGTGGAGGGCAAGTCCGGGGCCTTGGACAAGAGTCGGTCTCCCTTCGGTGTCCGCTCCCCGCGCCTGCGCGCTAAAAGGTCGGCGGAGTGTTGACCCACAGCACCCAGGTCTCGGTGCGGCCCGGGTTTTTCCAACGATGTGGCGTAGAGCTCTCGAAGTAGAAGCTGTCACCGGGCTTGAGCCGGTATTCCTCTTCTTCCAGCGAAATGTGCAATTCACCCTGCAGGATGTAAAGAAACTCTTCTCCCTCGTGTGTGTAGGATTCGCCGCTGCCGGCCTGAGGAGCGACGCGGAACAGGTGCGGCTCCATGACCGTATTGCCCCAGGCCAGTAGTTCCATGCGAACGCCGGGCCCCGCTTCCAGCACTTTGCGCTTCTCCGGCGGCACCACGCGGCTGTTGGATTCCGCAGGATCAAAAAAATCGAGGATGTTGGTTTTGTAGAAGCGCGCCAGCTTGCGCAGCGTGGCCACCGAGGCGCTCATGTGCGAACGTTCGAGAGCGCTGAGGAATCCCAGCGAAATGCCCACCGCCTTGGCCACCTGGGCTAGAGAAAGCCGGCGTTTGGTACGCAACTGGCGCAGGCGAATGCCGATGGCGCGGGCAGCGCCATCTGGCGTGGGACGTACCAAGCCGTCCCGCTTCAGCATCTGCACGATGGCGGGAGCATTCAAACCGCGCACTTTACGCAGAAACCGCGCCCGCTTGAGCAGCTTCACATCTTCGGTCGTATAGAGCCGGTACTTACTGGCGGTGCGGCGCGGCCGCGTGAGTCCCAGGCTTTCCCAGGAACGGATCACCGAAGGCGAAACGCCGACCAGGCGGGCCACGTCTCCAATCTTCAAGTAAGGTTTTGGGTTGGCGGCCTTCATTTCCGAAACTGCACTCTCCGCGTGTTTTCCGGGTTTGGAGCTAAGGCTATTTTTTGCTTGACAGTCTACGGGGGAGTTCTCTAACCTTACGCGATTATAGCAAGGTTTGCGCCGGGCGCAAGCCCGCTCGTTTTCAAAATCTAAAACTTTCACCCCGCATCTGGAGGTCTCCATGCCGTCCTCGACAGCACGCTGGGCGACCCGTTGGATGGTTGTCCTGTTTTGTCTCCTAAGTTCCACGCTTCTCCTCGCCCAAGGCACCGGTGGCAGGATCCTGGGCCGCGTCGCCGACCCCACCGGCGCGGTATTGGCTGGGGTTAAGGTCACGCTGGTCAATGAGGCCACAGGCGTCAGCCGGGAAACGCAAACCAATGACAGTGGCGACTACGGATTTCCGGAGGTCCCAGTCGGCGCCTATCGCCTTGAATTTGATCACTCCGGATTCAAGAAGAATGTGCGCAAAGGCGTAGCTGTCGATCTGAACCAAGTCATCACCCTAAACATGACAATGCAGGTGGGCGAAGCCAAGGAAGTTGTGGAAGTTACCTCGGAAGCGCCAATTGTCGACACCACGAGCACGCAACTGGGTGCGGTCGTGGACGACCGTTCCGTCAGCCAGCTCCCGCTCAACTCCCGCGACACATATCAATTGCTGCAATTGCAGCCGGGTGTGCAGTCGCAGCTTGGAAACCCGCTGATCTATGGCAGTGATAAGCCCGGAGCAGTATCCGTCAACGGCGGGCGCGGGCGCTCCAACAATTTCAGTGTTAATGGCGGTGATGCCAACGACGCATTCGTGAATCTTCCTACCGTTCAGCCCAGCCCCGACACCATTCAGGAGTTCCGCGTCTTGACCAACACCTTCGATCCTGAGTACGGGCGTAACTCCGGATCGGTGGTGAACGTGGTCACCAAATCCGGCACCAATAACTTGCACGGCGATGTGTACGAGTTCTTCCGGAATAAGGTGCTGAACGCGCGCAACTATTTTGAAACCACGCGGCCCCAGTTCCAGCAGAATCAGTTCGGCGGCACCTTCGGCGGGCCCATCAAGAAGGATCGCACGTTCTTTTTCACCTCTTACGAAGGGCGGCGGGTGCGTCAGCCTACGACCTTTCCGGTGGTGACGCCGCCGTCGCAGGCCGAGAGAGGTGGCGACTTCTCCGCTGGCGGTTTCGCCGGTACTCTTACCGACCCGTTCCTCGCCCAAGTGTTGAATGGCCGGGGGCCGACGGGAACTGAGTGTGCCTCAGCGGTTGCCGCACAAGGTGGCGCTGCCATCGCTGCCGGGACTCCTTGGGGGGGGCCGGGCGGCATCTTTAATACCAGCTCTGGCCAGACCATCGTCCCTCTGGCATGCATGGATCCAGTCGCCCTGAACCTGATGAATCTGTATATGCCGCCGCCCAACCGTGCGGATGGGGTTACCTACCAGGCTACCGTGATCGGTCCGGCCACCGCAGATCAAATGACCGCAAGAGTGGATCATAAGATCAACGACCGTCAGAACTTCAGCGCCTACTATTACTACAACGACGACCGCACTGTACAACCGTTTGCTTTCTTCCAGTTCGCCGGCGCCACCGTACCGGGCTTTGGCAGCGTCGTCGCCGAGCGCATCCAGCAATGGAACCTGAGCCACACCTGGACGGTGAACCCAACCTCCGTCAATGAGTTCCGTTTCACCTACATGAGAGAAGCCCAGGGTAAGTTCCAGCACCCGCAAAAGACGAATCTCGTCACCAACTCCTGTACCGGTGCGGCAGCGCCGTTCTGCTTTACGGGTACGTCGGATTCATCCGCAGTGAATACGTTGTCGGGCGCGGGCCCCAAGTTTGGTATCACTCCGAACCTGGGGCCGCAGCACGAAGGCGTGCCTTTCGTCAGTATTGCCGGGGGCGTTAACATTGGCAACAATGCCGAGGGTGATATTCCGCAAGTGGGGAACTCTTTCCAGTGGTCGGACAGCTTCACCAAGGTTGCCGGTAAGCACACCTTCAAGTTCGGCGCTGACGTGCGGCGGCAGCGCTTTGACCAGCAACTGTTTTTTGAGGTCAACGGTGGCTTTACCTACTTTGGCGGCGGGTTCAACGATACCGGGGGGGGCGATCTCTACGGCAACTACCTGCTGGGCCTGCCGGATACGTACCTCCAGGGTTCGTCACAGTTCGAGAATGTCCGCACCACCGGACTGTACCTCTTTGCTCAGGATAGCTGGAAGATCAAGCCCAATCTGACCCTGAACTACGGGTTACGTTGGGAGTTGGACACGCCCCTTGTGGATATTGGCCGCCACGTGCAAACCTTCCGTCCGGGGCAGCAGGATACGATATTTCCCTGTGTAATAGGACCGAATGGGGCGCAAACGCTTGGGGTGGCCGTGGGGACGTCGTGCAACCCGGGCGGTCCGGCAGATTCGGTATATCCCCTCGGTCTCGTCATCCCGGGCGACAAGGGCGTTCCTAGTGGTTTGACATCGACTTACTACAAGTCGTTTGCCCCGCGCATAGGGATTAACTGGAGCCCTGGAAATTCTGGAAAGACCAGCATACGGGCTGGCTGGGGCATGTTCTATAACCCAGTTGAGCAGTTAGTGCTCGAACAGTTCAGCGCCGAACCCCCCTTCGGCGGCAGCTCCGGCTTTAGCGGCACATTGTTCAATACGCCGTTCGTGAGCCAGGCTGGGTCTGTCTCACCCAATCCTTTCAACGGCATCCTGAACCCGACACGCGGCCAGCCGGTGGATTGGTCCGTTTTTCGTCCGATTCTTCTCTTTGGACAGTTCCCGCCCGCCATGCGCACTCAGTACTCGGTCCAGTACAATTTCGGTATCGAGCGTGAGCTGAGGCACGACCTGGTACTCCAGATCGGCTACGTGGGAACACAGGGACACCGCCAGTTGGCCATTCATGACGTCAACTTCGCCAACCCACAGACCTGCTTGGATATCGCCACCGTGCTCGGCCCGACCAACGGCTGCGGCACATTCTTCGAGGATGTCACGTACAACATTCCAGCAGGCACGATACCAGCCGGCATGACCTTTCACTTGCCCAACGGGACGACTGTTGCGGGTGGTCCGAGTTCTCCGGCTTTGACGATCGCCGGCACCCGGCGGTACTCATCGCCCCTGTGTAATCCCCTGACTGGTGCCAGTTGCCCGCCGGACGGAACGCCGGTGTTCAGCGAAATCTACGCCGAGGACCCCATCGCCAACTCTAACTACAATTCGCTGCAGGCCAGTCTGGAGAAGCGGTTCGCCAAGGGTCTGCAGTTCCGGGCGGCATACACCTTCAGCAAGTCCATCGACCAGGCCTCCAGCTTCGAGAACATTCTGGATCCGCTGAACTTCCGGCGTACCCGGAGTCTTTCATTGTTCGACGCGCGGCAGCGTTTCGTCCTCAGCTACGTCTGGGAATTCCCGGTTCCGAAATACAGCGGAGCCAAGGGAAAAATCCTTAACGGCTGGGCAATGTCGGGTATCACCACGTTCCAAACCGGTTTCCCGATCCGGATCACGTCCTTTTCGGACAACGAACTGCTCGGGGAAACCTTGTCTTTCGAATTCCTCAGCGAGCCCGATCAGGCTCTTCCATTTCACCACCTGGATCCGAGGAAGAATGGCGGTTTCTACTTTGATCCCAACACCTTTACCGACGCCACCGTGCCACTCGGCCAGATTGGAAACGCCCCGCGCACTATTTGCTGCGGGCCTGGAATCCAGGATTGGACGATTGCCTTCCATAAAAACACGGCAATCACCGAAGGAACCCACCTGGAGTTCCGCGCGGAACTCTTTAATGCCTTCAATCACACCCAGTTTCTAAATCCCTGTGGCAACACCTCCAGCTGCAACGATGGTTCGACGTATGGGCAGGTCAGTCAAGCGCGCAATCCGCGGCTGGTACAGCTCGGATTGAAGTACATCTTCTAGTTACTTGGTTTGAAGCCCGGGCGGTCCATCCGCCTGGCACATTCTAATGGCCGCACAAGAATCGGCCTGAGTTTCCTGGAGACCCGGATGTATCCCGACCTGCAGAATGAGATCTCAACCTTCGAGCGCCGCACGCCCAGGTCTGCCGAGGCGCACAAGAAAAACCTGAAGCGCATACCCCTCGGCGTGGCCAGCAACTACCGCGCTTACGATCCCTATCCGATCTTTGTGAAAGAAGGGTGGGGCTCGCATTTCCGCGATCTCGATGGCAATGACTACCTCGATCACAACCTCTGCTTCGGCGCGCTCATGGCCGGCCACTGCCATCCCGCAGTGATGAAGGCCGTGGAGAAGCGGCTCAGCACCGGCACTATGTTCGGCATGCCCCACGACATGGAGTGGGAGCTCGCCGAAGAGATCTGCGAACGCTTCCCGGTCGAGATGGTGCGCTTCGGCAACAGCGGCACGGAGGCCACGATGCACGCCATCCGCCTGGCCCGCGCCGCCACTGGCCGCGACAAGATTCTCAAGTTCGAAGGCGCTTATCACGGCCTGCACGATACGGCGCTTGTCAGCGTCAAGCCCCACGCCCCAGACTACGGCGACATCAAGGCCCCCACGTCCGTTCCCGGCGGCCTCGGTGTGCCCAAAGCCAGCATTGCCAACGTACCCATCGCCACGTTTAACGATCTGGCCAGCGTCGAGCTGCGCTTCAAGCAGAATCCCGGCGAGATCGCGGCAATTATTCTCGAACCCATCCTGATGAACGACGGCCTCTGTATGCCGCAGCCCGGTTTTCTCGCGGGCCTGCGCGACATCGCCACCAAGAACGGTGCGCTGCTGATCTTCGACGAAGTGAAAACCGGCGCCAAACTCGGCTGGGGCGGTGCCTCGGAATATTTTGGCGTAAAGCCGGACATGATCTGCCTGGCCAAGTCGATTGGCGGTGGATTGCCACTGGCCGCATTTGGCACGCACAAGTCCGTGATGGACCTCATCTCGCAGCACAAAGTCTTCCATGGCGGCACCTACAACACCAACCCGGTTTCGATGGCGGCTGGCCTTGCGACATTCCGTGAAGTCCTCACCCGTGCGAATTACGCGCACGTGGACAGGCTCAGCAAGAAGCTGACCGACGGCTACCGCAAGATCGTGGCCAAGTCCGGCCTGCAGGCGTACGTGGCTAGCGCCGGCGTCAATGGTGCGCTGATGCTCTATCCTCAGGAGATTCGCAACTATCGCGACTGGGAGGAGATTGACATCGACCTCTGGCGCCACTATTGGTTCGGCATGGTCAACCGCGGGGTGATGGCACAGCCTTACTGGTGGGACGAACAATGGACCATCTCCGTCCAGCACAGCGAAGCCGATATCGACCAGCATCTCGCGGCCTTCGAAGACGTTGCACCCGCGCTCGCTAAGGCCCAGCAGGAGCGTCTGGCCGTGGCAGTTCACTGAGGAGCGGTCAAGGAGTGCGATTTGTCAGCTAATGATCCTGGGGCCAAGCAGCCCCATCTGAAGCGCGTGCTCGGCCGCTGGGATCTGGTGCTGCTGTTTGTGGTCGCAGTGGTGAACCTCAATGTGGTTCCCACCATCTCCGCCAATGGGGCGGTCACGGTCTGGCTGTGGATTCTTGCTCTGCTGCTGTTCTTCTGGCCGCAGGGGATTGCGGTAATCGAACTGGCCGACCGCTATCCCGGCGAGGGTGGTGTGTATCTCTGGGCCAAGCGCATCTTTGGCGATTTCCACGGCTTCTTGTCCGGCTGGTGCTATTGGACGAACAATATTTTCTATGTGCCGACGGTACTGCTCTATTTCGTCGGTATCTCGGTGTTTGTCGCCGGCCCGGGAGCGCAAGGCTTGGCTGACAAGCCCAGTTTTGCGTTTACCGCGTCACTGGGGCTGCTACTGTGCTTGGTTGTGCTTAACGTGCTCGGTCTGGGAGTCGGGAAATGGGTGAACAACCTGGGCGGCATCGGTACGGGCATTACCGCTGCGACGCTGATCATCCTGGGTGCGATTGTGACGCATCGTTTTGGGAGCACCGTCACAGCGGCTGATTTTCACATCCCGGGCGATATCCGTCTGCTGGGTTCGTTCGGCGTCATTTGCTTCGGCCTGGTGGGACTCGAGCTCGCCTCGGTCATGGGCGATGAGATCCAGGACCCGAAACACACGCTGCCGGGTGCGGTGGCCCTGGGCGGAGTGATCTGTGGGCTGCTTTATATTGGCGCCACACTAACTTTGCTCATGGCGCTCCCCAAGAACCAAATCGGCGTTCTTGCCGGCGTCATGCAGGCGGTAAGCCATTTGGCGGATCAAGTGGGGGTGGGTTGGATTACATCCCCGTTTGCGCTGGTGTTGAGCATTTCGATTGCGGGGATTGCTTCCGCATGGCTGTCAGGTTCCGCGCGCATTCCGTTTGTCGCCGGGCTCGATTCGTATTTACCGAAGGGACTGGGGAAGCTGCATCCGCGCTATGCAACGCCTTATGTTGCCTTGATCGTACACGCTAGCCTGTCGGCTGCATTCCTGGCGATGAGCTTTGTGGGAGCACAAGTGAAAGAAGCCTTCGTCACCATGCTCGATCTGGCCGTGGTCCTGCAACTGGTGCCGTTTCTTTATATGTATGCCGGCTTGATCAAGCTCGGGCGCAAGCACGGAGCGGAAGGACACTACAGCAAAAACACCATGCTGCTGGCTGGCGGATGCGGGCTGCTCACCACGGTGCTGGGCATGGCAGTGGCGTTCGTGCCTTCGCACCAGATCGAGTCGATTTGGCTCTTCGAGATCAAGATGGTGGCTGGAACGTTGTTCTTCCTGGGTTTGGCCGCATTTTTCTTTTTCGTTTACAGCCGGCGCAAAGTGCCACAAGAAATGGTCACGCGGGCGTAACGTGGTGTGTGAGAGGGCGCGTTTTAAAGGCGAACCGTGAGGGACGGGCGACTCGCGGAGCCTGCCCTGAGCGGAGTCGAAGGGTCCGGCCGAGCAAAGCTCGGCACAATTGAGCTGCAGGAGGTATCCATGCCAGGCGGAGTGAAAACTGAAGTCCGTACCTATCAGATGTACATCAACGGCGAGTGGGTCGACAGCAAGTCGACTAAGACCTTTCCGGTTTACGACCCTGCGAGCGAAGAAGTGATCGCACAGGTTCCTGATGCGAACGCCGATGACGTTAGCCGCGCCGTCGCCGCGGCGAAAGCCGCCTTTGAAGATGGTCCCTGGGCCGCGACCACCGCACAGGAACGTGGCCGGGTTCTCTTCCGTCTCGCGGACAAAATCCGGCAGAACCTGCCGATGTTGGCCGAGCTTGAAGCCCGCAACACCGGAAAACCCATCGTCGAGGCCGAATACGACATCACCGACGTGGCCACCTGCTTCGAATACTACGGCGGCCTTGCCACCAAAGTTGTCGGCTATGTGAACCCCGTTCCTGACAACGCCATGAGCCTCTCGCTCAAGGAACCGGTTGGCGTCGCCGGACAGATCATCCCGTGGAACTACCCGCTCATGATGGCGGCGTGGAAGCTGGCTCCGGCACTTGCCGCGGGCTGCACTTGCGTGCTGAAACCGGCCGAACAGACGCCAATTACCGCGCTCGAGATGGCCAACTGGCTCGCGGACGTGGGCCTGCCCGCAGGCGTGGTGAACGTGATCACTGGTTTCGGCGAAACCTGTGGAGCGCCCCTGGTGCAGCATCCCGATGTCAATAAGATTGCCTTCACCGGCAGCGCCGCGGTGGGCAAGATGATCGTCAAAATGGCCGCCGACACCGTGAAGCGGGTCACGCTCGAGCTCGGTGGCAAGTCGCCCAACATCTTCTTCGCTGATGCCGATTTCGAAGCCGCCATTGACGGCGCACTCTTCGGCGTTTTCATCAACCAGGGCGAAGTCTGCTCGGCTGGGAGCCGCGTCCTGGTGCAGAGGCCGATCTACAAGAAGTTCGTCGACGCCATGGCCGAGAAGGCAAAGAAAATCAAGCTGGGCGCGCCTCTCGATCGCGATACGAAAATGGGCCCATTGGTTAGCAAGGAGCAGTACGAACGCGTGCGCTCCTATCAGGAAGTCGGCAAGAAGGAAGCCAAGCTGGCCATCGGTGGCGGACGCGCCGAAAAGT
>WNFB01005913.1_pt1 | contig 10956 bp, 11 predicted proteins | sample 5400501 | NCBI WGS metagenome assembly WNFB01 (sample SAMN13153341, study PRJNA577476) | soil metagenome | isolation source: 200 cm saprolite under Douglas fir tree site 2 hole 1 | place: USA:California | collected 2015-04-18 | reverse complement strand
GGCCACTGGGCCGTCCCAGTCGCGATGGAGCGCGGCGCGGCGGCGCTCGCCGCGCCGCTCCTGGTGCGACCACTGGGATTGACGGTGACGGTGGAGGTGGGCGGCTCGCGGGCGACGGTGCAGCTCGGCGGCGCCGTGTTCGTGTTCCAACTGGGCGCTCCGTTCGCCCGCGCGGGCGCGGCCATCTGCGCGCTGGTGGGGGATCCGTACATCGCGCGCGACACGTTGTTCCTGCCGCTGCCGTGGCTCAGCGACTGCGTGCCGCGGGTGCTGGCGGCGCGCTACCGCTGGGACGCCGGGGCGGCCCGCCTCGAGGAGCTCCCCGCCCCGGTCGCGGCCTCGGCCACCGTCGCCTCCGCCCCCGTGCCGACCGCTGCCGTCGCCGCTCCCAACCCCGTCACCGGCCTCCGGCTACACCACGTGATCGTGATCGACCCCGGCCACGGCGGCCCCGATCCCGGGAACCCCGGCCGCCACGTTCCGGGGGGATTCGTCGAGAAGGACATCGCGCTGGCGGTGGGCAGGCTGCTGCGGGCGGAGCTGATCCGGCGCGGCATCACGGCGTCGCTCACGCGCCAGACCGACACGTTGATCGACCTCGCGGACCGGGGGGCGTTTTGCCGCGCGGAGTGCGACCTGTTCGTGAGCATTCACGTCAACGCGATGCCGCCCGGCCGACGCGGGGAGCGCGTGAGCGGTGTCGAGACCTACTTCTTGTCCGACGCGAAGACCGAGGACCAAGAGCGCGTCGCCAAGATGGAGAACGACGCCCTCCGCTTCGAGACGGAGACGCCCGCCGGCGCGCCCGGGCCGCTCGGCTACATCCTGCGCGACCTCCAGCTGAACGAATACCTGCGCGAGTCGGCACGGCTTGCGGAGCTGGTCCAGGGGCGGGTCGCCGTGGTCCATCCGGGCGGCGACCGGGGCGTGCAGCAGGCCGGGTTCATGGTGCTCACGACCGCGCGGCGGCCGGCCATTCTGGTGGAGACGGGCTTCGCCACGAACCCGACCGACGGCGCGTTCCTCGCCTCCGCGCTGGGCCAGCACAAGCTGGCCAGCGCGATCGCCGACGGCATCGTGGCCTATCTGCTGGAGTTCGAGCGCAAGCTCGCCGTCGGCGCACCGGCCGGAGGCCGATGAGCCGGCGGTTGCCGCCGCTCGTCCTCGCGCTCGCCGCGGCGGGCGCGTGCGCCTCCTCCAACGCCATGTGGAGCGCCCGGCAGCTCGCGAACGAGGCCCGCGCGCTGGAAGCCGAGGGCCGGGCGGGGGACGCCGCTGCCGCCTGGGCGCGCGCCGCCGTGAAGGCGGAATCGGTGGCCGTCCGTTATCCGAGCGGCCCCTTGGTGGACGGCGCGCTCACCCTTCAGGGCGAGGCCCTGGCGCGCATCGGCTCCTGCGGTGTGGCCGAGGCGCCGCTGCGCCGCGTGCTGGAGGGCGGCTCGGACGGCACCTTGCGGGAGCGGGCCGCCCTCGTGCTAGCGCAGTGCGCCCTCGACGCGGGGGACCCGGCGGCTGCCGAGCGGGTGCTCGCGGGGCCGCTCGAGTCCCGCGATCGCGGCCGGCGCTCGCGCGCCGCCTACCTCGCCGGCCGGGCGGCGGTGATGCGGGGCGACGTGCCGGCGGCGCTGGAGCGGCTGTCCCGCTCCGAGGAGGCGGCGGCGGGATTCACCCGCGCGCGCCTGCTCGCCGCCACGGGACGCACGGACGAGGTGGCGGCGCTGCTCGACACGCTGATTCGGCGACGGTTCGTCGAGGGCGAGTGGGCGGCCGCGCTCGACGACGTCGCGCGCGCGATCGGGCCGGACGTAGCCGCCCAAACGCTGGATCGCCTGCTCGCGCGGCAGCGCGCGCCGGACGGAGCGCGCGCGCGGCTGCTGCTCACGGACGGCAACCGCCGGCTCGCCGGGGGAGAGCTGGATGCAGCGCAGCGCAGATACGCTCAGGTCGAAAGACTGGCCCCGGACTCGGTGGAGGGACAGCGGGCCCGCCTGCTGCTCGTGCGCGTGGCGGCGAGCCGCGCGGGAAGCCCGGACGAGCTCGGTGCGGTGGCCCGCCGCCTGACAGGGCTGCTCCAGTCGGGACCCGCCGCGCCGGTGGGCGCGGAGGCGCTGGCCTTCGAGGGGACGGTGCGGCGCGTCCTGGTCCCTGATTCGAGCGGCGACGCCGCGCTGTTCCGCGCCGCGGAGCTGGCGCGCGATTCGCTCGGCAGCGCCCCGCTGGCCGGGCGGCTGTTCCTGCGCATCGTGACGCTCGCGCCGAGCTCGCTCTTCGCTCCCAAGGCGCTGGTCGCCGCCGCCGGGCTGCTGCCCGAATCCCACGACTCGCTGCTCACGCTGCTTTCCAGCGCGTATCCCACCTCGCCGTACACGCTCGCCTTGCGGGGTGAAGCGAGCCCGGCCTACGCCGCGGCCGAGGACTCACTCGCCCGGGCCCTCGGCCTGGAGCTGCGCCGGCCCGCGCTGGCCGTCTCCGCAGCGGTCAGGCCGCCCGTGCCCGGGCGGCGGGGCCCGACGCTCGACGCCCCGTGAGCCCCTCGGCCTCCCCCCCGCTCCCCGTCCGCGTCCTCGGCACGAGCTTCCAGAATCCCGTGCTCCTCGCCGCCGGGACGGCGGCCTTCGGCCGCGAGGTCGACGGGGTCATCGATCTCGACGCGCTGGGGGGGATCATCACGAAAGCCGTGACGCCGGAGCCGCGGCGCGGTCATCCGGCGCCACGCGTCGCCGAGTTCGGCGGGGGGATGCTCAACGCGGTGGGCCTCGCGAATCCGGGACTCGAGGAGGTGGCGCGGCGCGAGCTGCCATGGCTCGCGGAGCGCCTCAAGCGGGCCCGCGTGCTCGTCAACGTGGCGGGCGCCGTCGTGGACGATTACGTGCGCGTGGTCGAGCGGCTCACGCCCATCGCCGCGGTCGCGGCGTTCGAGATCAACGCCTCCTGCCCGAACACGAGCGCGGGCGGGCTCGAGTTCGGCGCGGACGCCCACGGTCTCGCCGAGCTGGTACGCCGCTGCCGTGGGGTGACGACGAGACCGCTCGTGATCAAGCTCTCGCCCGTGCTCCCCGACATTCCCGCCATGGCCCAGGTAGCCCAGCACGAAGGCGCGGATGCCGTCAGCCTCGTCAACACCATCCCCGGGATGCTGGACGCTCGCCTGGGCAACGGGTCGGGTGGCGTCAGCGGCCCGGCGCTGCTGGCGATCGGCGTGCTCGCCACCCGGCGGGTCGCCGAGCGCGTGGGTTTGCCGGTGATCGGCGTGGGCGGCATCCGCACGGCGGAGGACGCGCGCGCCTACCTCGACGCCGGCGCCTCGCTCGTCGCGATCGGCACCGCGGCGCTCGCCGACCCGCGGGTCCCGGAGCGGGTCGCGCGGGAGCTCACCCGTGGCTGAGCTCGTCGTCGCCTTCGACGTGCCGAGCGGCCGCGAGGCGCTGGGGCTCGCCAAGCGGCTGCCCGGGCTCCGCTGGGCCAAGCTCGGCCCCGGGCTGTACGTGCGCGAGGGGCCGGCCCTGGCGCGCGAGTTTCTGGCGCGCGGCGTGCGGGTGTTCCTCGACCTCAAGTGGCACGACATCCCGAGCACCGTGGCGGTCGCGGTGTCGGCCGCGCGCGAGCTGGGCGTGGCGATGGCGAGCGTGCACTGCCTGGGCGGCGCCGACATGCTCGCCGCCGCCGCGCAGGCCGCAGGAGAGGTCGCGCTCGTCGGTGTCACGATCCTCACGTCGCACGATGGTGCGGGCCTGGGACAGGTGCTGGGGCGCGGCGTGCCGGACGTGGGCTGCGAAGCAGAGCGCCTCGCGCGCCTCGCGGTCCAGGCGGGGTTACGCGGCGTGGTCGCCTCGGGGGTCGAGCTGCCGCTGTTGCGCACCGCGCTCGGGCCCGTGCCGTGGATCGTGGTGCCGGGGATTCGCTCGGCCGCGGACCCCGCAGACGACCAGGCGCGCACCATCGCGGCCCAGGACGCCGTGCGCGGGGGGGCGACCCATCTCGTCGTGGGACGACCCATCACGCGGGCCGCCGACCCGGGCGGGGTGTACCAACGGCTGGTGGAGTGTCTATGAGGCGCACGCTGTGGGTCATGGGGTTGTCGCTCGCCGCGGCGCGGCTCGCGGCCCAGGGCTCGCTTGCCCAGGCGGCCGAGGCGGCGCGCGTCGCCTGGCTCGCTCACGATCCCCAATCGCTTGTGGGACAAAGTGCTAGCGTCGTGCTCCAGATCCCCGGCGCAGATCCGTCGTCGCCGCTCGCGCGGGCGCAGGCCGTGGAGTTGCTGCGGCGCCACCTGCGCACGGCGAGCGAGCGCTCCGTTGCCGTCACGAGCCTGCGCGAAGTCGAGCCGGGAAAGGGTTTCGTGGAGCTGGATCGCCGCTACGTGGTACCGGGAACGGCGGACGAACGACGCGAAGCCGTGTTTTTGGGGTTTCGCCGCGCGGGGAACCGGTGGGTGTTGTCGGAAGTGCGAACCACGCCGTAATCCCGCCCCTTGCGAGAACTTACGGGCCCGTCTATTGTTCAAGACTGACCCGGAATCTTGGCTCTGTTGTGGAGACGGCCCTGTGAAGGTGCGCTCGAGCGTTCGACCGATCTGCGAGCATTGCAAGGTGATCCGCCGCCGCGGCGTGGTCCGCGTGATCTGCAAGCGTAATCCCAAGCACAAGCAGCGGCAGGGCTAGGTCATGGCACGCATTGCAGGCATCGACCTGCCGCGCGAGAAGAAAATCCAATACGCCCTGCCGTACATCTTCGGCATCGGTCCCAGCAACGCGAGGAAGATCCTCACCGAGACTGGGGTGAACCCCGACGCGCGGGTGCGCGATCTCCGCGACGCGGAGGTGGCGCGGCTGCGGCAGGTGATCGAGCGCGACTACAAGGTGGAAGGCGCGCTGCGCACCGAGATCGCGATGAACATCAAGCGGCTGATGGACATCGGGACGTATCGCGGGGCGCGGCATCGCAAGGGATTGCCGGTTCGCGGGCAGCGCACGCACACCAACGCGCGGACCAAGAAGGGGCCGCGGCGGGCGATCGCGGGCAAGAAGAAAGCCGTTCTCAAAAAGTAAATGGCACAAGCGAAACCGGCGGGCGCCAAGCGCGCCAAGAAGGTCGTGGAGGCGGAGGGGATCGCCCACATCACCGCGACTTTCAACAACACGCTCATCACGATCACCGACATGCAGGGGAACGCCATCACCTGGGGTTCCTCGGGCAAGGCCGGGTTCCAGGGGTCCAAGAAATCGACGCCGTTCGCCGCCACCGTCGCGGCCGAGCAGGCGGCGCGCGAGGCGATGAACCTGGGTGTGCGGCGCGTGCACGTCCGGGTGCAGGGCCCGGGATCGGGCCGCGAGTCCGCGATCCAGGCGCTGGCGACCGCCGGGCTGCAGATCCGCTCCATCCGCGACGTCACGCCCATCCCTCACAACGGGTGCCGGCCGCCCAAGAAGCGGCGGGTGTAGGCGGTGGCGCGCTACACGGGTCCCGTCTGCAGGTTGTGCCGCCGGGAGGGCACGAAGCTGTTTCTCAAGGGCACGCGCTGCCTCACGGAGAAGTGCGCCGTGGAGCGCCGCGCCTACGCGCCCGGCCAGCACGGCCAGTCCACGGGACGGCGGCGCAAGGCCTCCGAGTACGCCAAGCAGCTGCGCGAGAAGCAGAAGGTGAAGCGCATCTACGGTCTGTCGGAGCGGCAGTTCCGCAACATCTTCGACCGCGTGTTGAAGGAACCCGGAGTCACGGGCGAGGCGCTGCTCGTGGCGCTCGAGTCCCGGCTGGACAACCTGGTGTATCGCATGGGCTTCGCGCTGTCGCGCAAGCAGGCGCGGCAGCTCGTGCGGCACCGCCACATCCAGGTGAACGAGCGCACGGTGGACGTGCCGTCCTACCGCGTCCGCCCGGGTGAGGAGATCGCGGTCGCCGCGGGCAGCCGCGAGCTCGTCCTGGTGAAGCACGCGCTCGAGCAGTTCGGGCGCGGACAGCCGGTGTCCTGGATCCAGGTGGACACCGACAAGGCGCGCGGCCGGATGAGGGAGCGGCCCACCCGCGACGCCATTCCGATCGCCGCGCAGGAACAGTTAATCGTCGAGCTCTATTCCAAGTGATCACGACTCTCGATTTGACCGGGCTGGTCCGACCGCACCTGGTGGAGATGACCAAGCGGGAGGACAACCCGAATGCCGCCGAATTCCGGCTGCAGCCGCTCGAGCGGGGCTACGGCTACACGCTGGGGAACGCGCTGCGCCGGATGCTCTTGTCCTCGCTGCGGGGCGCCGCCGTCTGGGCGTTCCGGATCGAGGGCGTGGTGCACGAGCACCAGACGATCCCGGGGGTGGTCGAAGACGTGCACCAGATCATCCAGCGCCTCAAGCAGCTCACCTTGATGCTCTCGCCCGACGTGGACGAAGCGGTGCTGCACGTCAAGCGCGACAAGGCGGGGCCGGTCCACGCCCGCGACATCGAGGCGCAGGGGGCGGTGACGATCGTGAACGCGGACCAGCTGCTGTTCACGCTCCAGGACGACCGCGAGATCGCGGGAGAGCTGTACGTCAACAAGGGCCGGGGCTACGTCGAGGCCGAGCAGCATCCCCTCGATCGCACGCTCCCGGTGGACGTGGTGCGTATCGACTCGATCTACAATCCGGTGCGTCGCGCGAACTTCACGGTGGCCGAGACCCGGGTAGGGCAGCGCACCGACTACGACCGGCTGACGCTCACCGTCGAGACCAACGGCACGCTCTCACCGGAAGACGCGGTGGCGTACGCGGCGGCGCTCGCGCAGGAGCACTTCCGCTTCTTCGTGGACTTCGGCAAGGTCCCGATGGTGGCGAGCGAGCCCGCCGGGAACGGCGGCGTCGCGACGAGCCAGCTGAAGGACGTCGTGACGCGCAGCATCGACGACGTGGGTCTCTCGGTGCGCTCCGTCAACTCGCTCAAGAACTCGAACATCCGCACCCTGGCCGACCTCGTGCAGTACCGCGAGGAGGACCTGCTCAAGGTGAAGAACGTGGGCGAGAAGGCGCTGGGTGAGATCGCCGAGCTGCTGCGGCGCGAGGGGCTCAACTTCGGGATGAAGCTCGAGGAGGTCGAGGGAGAGCTGCGCGTCGTCGATCCCGGCACGCCGCCCGTGGCGCAGCTGACCGAAGAGGAGGGAGTGGAGTAGATGCGGCACCGCGCCAAGGCGCGCCAGCTGTCGCGCACCGCCAGCCACCGCAAGGCGCTGCTCGCGAACCTCGCCACGAGCCTCATCAAGCACGACCGGATCGTGACCACCGAGGCGAAAGCAAAGGAGCTGCGCCCGTTCGCGGAGCGGCTGATCACGCTGGCGCGGCGCGGCGACCTGCACGCACGGCGCCTGGTGGAGCGGCGCATCAAGGACCGCGCGGCCGCGCAGAAACTCTTCAAGGAACTGGGACCCCGGTTCGCCTCGCGGCCCGGGGGGTACACGCGCATCCTCAAGCTGGGCCATCGCGCGGGCGACGGTGCCGAGGTGGCTCGGATCGAACTGCTGGGTGAGTGAGGGAGCGGTGGAGCACCAGCACGGCACGGGGGACCCTGAGTCCCCCGTTTTCATTCCGCTAGGACGCCTTCGCGACGCGGTTCGACTTGAGGCACTGGGTGCAGACGCGCAGGCGCCGCACCGTCCCGTCCACGACCGCGCGCACCCGCTGCAGGTTGGGGTACCAGCGGCGATTGGTCTTGTTATTCGCGTGGCTGATGTTGTGCCCCGTGATGGGACCCTTGCCACAGATTTCGCACACTCGAGCCATAGGCCTCGATCCGACAGAGCATGAGCGCCACAGCGAAGCAGGGCGAAAAGCGGCCGAAACCTACTCCCGCCCCCGGGGAAGGGCAACCCCGCCGGACGGCGCTGGTCACGGGAGTCACCGGCCAAGACGGGTCGTACCTGGCCGAGCTGCTGCTGGAGAAGGGCTACGAGGTGGTGGGCGTCGTGCGGCGCACGTCACACGACTCCTACGAGCGGATCGGACACCTGCTCGACAAGATCCAGGTGGTCCCCGCGGATCTGCTCGACCAGCACTCGCTCACGACCGTCATCCGCGACGCCCGGCCCCACGAGGTCTACAACCTCGCGGCCCAGAGCTTCGTGCCGACGTCGTGGACCCAGCCGGTGTTGACGGGCGAGTTCACCGCGCTGGGCGTCACCCGCATCCTCGAGGCCGTGCGGCTCGCGCACCCGGAGGCCCGCTTCTATCAAGCGAGCTCGTCCGAGATGTTCGGCAAGGCGGTCGAGACCCCGCAGCGGGAGACGACGCCCTTCTACCCGCGGTCCCCCTACGGCGCGGCGAAAGTCTACGGGCACTGGATCACGGTGAACTACCGCGAGTCCTACGGGCTCTACGCCGTCAGCGGCATCCTCTTCAACCACGAGTCGCCCCGGCGGGGGCTCGAGTTCGTCACCCGCAAGGTGAGCCACGGCGTGGCGCAGATCGTGAAGGGGAAGGCGAGCGAGCTGCGGCTCGGCAACCTCGACGCCCGGCGCGATTGGGGCTATGCGGGGGACTACGTCGAGGCCATGTGGCTCATGCTGCAGCAGCCCGAGCCCGAGGACTACGTCGTGGGGACGGGACGGCAGCACACCGTGCGCGAGCTGTGCGAGGCGGCGTTCGGCCACGCCGGGCTCGACTGGCACCAGTACGTGAAGGTCGATCCGCGGCTCGTGCGGCCGGCGGAGGTGGATATCTTGCAGGCCGACGCGGCCAAGGCGCGCCGCCAGCTCGGCTGGGCGCCGCGGGTGAGCTTCGAGGAGCTCGTGCGCATGATGGTGAACGCGGACCTGGAGCGGGCGGGGTGAAGGTTCTCGTCACCGGCGCGGACGGGTTCGTCGGCCGGTGGATGGTGCGGCGGCTGGTGGACGACGGGCGAGAGGTGGTCGCCGCCGTCCGGCCGGCGGCGCCCGCGGGGCCTCCTGCCGGTCCCGCCGAGCTGTCGGCGGCGGAGCGCGCCGCCGTGCGCTGGCTGCCGCTCGAGCTCACGGACTTCGAGTCCGTCCGCCAGTGCGCGGGCGCGCCCTACGATGCCGTCGTGCACCTCGCCGCCGTGTCCTCCGGGGTCGAGGCGGCGCGAGATCCGGGCTGGGCCTGGACGGTGAACGCCGCGGGCACGGCGCGACTCGTCCACGTGCTGCTCGAGGCAAAGCGCGCGGGCCAGGGCGACCCGCTGGTCCTGGTGGCGTCGACCGCCGAGGTCTACGGCCGCGGCGACCCGACGCCGCGCAAGGAGAGCGACCCGGTGGCGCCCTGCTCCCCCTACGCCGCGAGCAAGGCGGGGGCCGAGCTCGCCGCCCTCGAAGCGTGGCGCCGCGGCGGGCTGCGGGTCGTCGTGGCGCGGGCCTTTGCGCACACGGGGCCCGGGCAGGACGGGCGCTTCGTCGTGCCCGCCTTCGCCCAGCGGCTCAAGCTGGCCAAGCGGGCGGCGGCCCCGGTCGTGAAAGTGGGGAGCCTGGAGCCCGTACGGGAGTTCCTCCACGTGCAGGACGTGGTCGATGCCTACGCCCGGCTGCTCGTGAAGGGCCAGCCCGGCGAGACCTACAACATCGCGTCGGGGCGCGGGATCTCGCTCGAGGAGTTGCTCGACAAGCTCGCCGCGCTGGTCGGCGTGCGGCCGATTTCCGAAGCGGACGCGGACCTCATGCGCGTGGGTGACCTGCCGTATCTCGTGGGGGACGCGTCCAAGCTGCGCGCGGCGACGGGCTGGGCGCCGCGCCGCTCGCTCGACCAGACCTTGCAAGACGTGCTCGATGCCCAAGCGGACTGACCTCCAGCGCATCCTGCTCATCGGCTCCGGCCCGATCGTGATCGGCCAGGCCGCGGAGTTCGACTACTCGGGCACGCAGGCGGTCAAGGCCCTGAAGGAAGAGGGCTACACGGTGATCCTGGTGAACTCCAACCCCGCCACGATCATGACCGACCCGGAGCTCGCCGACCGGACCTATATCGAGCCCGTCACCCCCGACTGGGTCCGCAAGGTGATCGAGCGCGAGCGCCCGGACGCGCTGCTGCCGACGATGGGGGGCCAGACGGCCCTCAACGTGGCGATGGCGCTGGCGCGCGACGGCACCCTCGAGCGCTACGGTGTCGAGCTGATCGGCGCCAACGCCCGCGCGATCCAGATGGCGGAGGACCGGGCGGAGTTCGCCGCGGCGATGGCGCGCATCGGCCTCGCCACGCCGCTCGGCCGGACCGTGGGGCGCCTCGAGGAGGCGCTCGCGGCCGTGGGGCAGATCGGGTATCCAGCGGTCATTCGCCCGTCCTTCACGCTGGGTGGGACCGGCGGCGGCGTGGCCTTCAACCGGGCGGAGTTCGAGGAGCACGTCGAGCGGGCGCTGGAGCTCTCGCCCGTGCACACGACGCTGATCGAGCGCAGCGTGCTTGGCTGGAAGGAGTTCGAGCTCGAAGTGATGCGGGACCGGCGCGACAACGTGGTGATCGTGTGCTCCATCGAGAACGTCGATCCCATGGGCGTGCACACCGGCGACTCGATCACGGTGGCCCCGGCCATGACCCTCACCGACCGGGAGTACCAGCGGATGCGCGACGCCGCGATCGCGATCATTCGCGAGATCGGCGTCGAGGCCGGTGGCTGCAACATCCAGTTCGCCGTGAACCCGGCCGACGGCGAGATGCTGGTGATCGAGATGAACCCGCGCGTCTCCCGCAGCTCGGCGCTCGCGTCCAAGGCCACGGGCTTCCCGATCGCGCGCATCGGGACGAAGCTCGCCGTCGGGTACACCCTCGACGAGCTGCCGAACGACATCACGCGGACCACCCCGGCGTCCTTCGAGCCGGTGCTCGACTACGTGGTCGTGAAGGTGCCGCGCTTCGCGTTCGAGAAGTTCCCGACCGCCGACTACCGGCTCACGACGCAGATGAAGTCCGTGGGCGAGGCGATGGCGATCGGGCGCACGTTCAAGGAGGCGTTCCAGAAGGGACTGCGCGCGCTCGAGATCGGCCGCCCGGG
>WNFB01005912.1_pt1 | contig 10958 bp, 10 predicted proteins | sample 5400501 | NCBI WGS metagenome assembly WNFB01 (sample SAMN13153341, study PRJNA577476) | soil metagenome | isolation source: 200 cm saprolite under Douglas fir tree site 2 hole 1 | place: USA:California | collected 2015-04-18 | reverse complement strand
GAGCCGGATCCGGAACCTCACGGTGCGGGGCCGGCCGGTCGCCCCGGGCGACAGCTTCACGCTGGCGCTGAACAGCTACCGGCAATCGGGCGGGGGCGGATTCACCATGCTCCGCGACGCGCCGGTAGTCTACGACCGAGACGAGAACATCCGCGACCTCCTGATCGCGGACATCCGCACGCGTGGCCACCTGAACCCGGCCGACTACGCCCAGGCCGACTGGCGGATCATTCCGCCCGAGCTGGCCGATCAGGTGCGACGGCTTTTCGGCGGCGCCCCGCGGGCGCCCGCCGCGCCGGTGCCGCAGGACTCCATCCTGCTCCGGGTGCTGGTCCTGGGCGACTTCCGCGGGGCCGTGACGCCGCGCGCAGCCGCACTCAAGGCAGCGGCGGACCGGGCCGCTGCGGAGTGCCACTGCCCCACGGTCCGGGTGAGCACCGGGGACGCGCTCGAGGGCACGCCGGCGGCGGATCTCACTGCCGGCCGCTGGTCGGTCGAGGTTCTGAACCGGCTGGGCCTCGATGCCACCGCGCTGGGCGCGCGCGACTTCACCTGGTCTCTCGACACGCTCCGCCAGCGGATGGCCCAGTCACGGTTCGCGTGGCTCGGCGCCAACGTCCGGGATTCGGTGTCCGGCCGGCGCCCCGACTGGGCAGTGCCCTTCAAGGTGCTGCCCGCGGGCCCGCTCAAGCTGGCGCTGGTGGGATACGTGAGCCCCTCGGCGGCGGCGCTGCTCGACGCCGCCGAGGTGCGCGGCATCGCGTTCGGTGCCGGCGCTGCGGGATTGAAGGACGCACTCGCCGCCGCGCAGAGCGAGCGACCCGACGTCACGGTGGTGCTGGCGGACGGTGGGGTAGGGTGCCGTGGGGGACCCTGTCCGGGAGACGGGCCGGAGCTCGCCCGCCAGCTCCAGGACGCGCCGGTGGACGTGGTCGTCAGCGGCGGCGAGGGATCGGCCGGGACGCGCGTCGGCCGGATCCCGCTGGTGCGGGCCCGTCCCGGGGCCGCGGAACTCGGCGTCGTGGATCTGGTGCGGACCGTGGTCGGCTCGCGGGAGGTGCGGGTACGACTCGATCCGATCGATCCGGACCGGATCCCGCCCGACTCGGGCACTGCGGCGATCGTGGCCCGGGCGCAGGCCGAGGCCGATTCGCTCGGCCGCCGCGTCATCGCGCGGATGAAGCTGCCACTCGGCCGGAACAGCGAGGGCGAGTCGCCGCTCGGTGATCTCGTCGCCGACGCGCAGCGGAACGCGCTCCGAGCCGACGCGAGCCTGGTCCGGACCGCGGCAATCGGCGGGGATTTGGCGGCCGGGCCGGTGACCTGGTGGCAGCTGCTGGCCCTCCATGAGCCGCCGCGTCCGCTCGCCTCGCTGAGCGTCACCGGTTCGGTGCTGCGCCAGGCGCTGGAGCAGGTGCTGGCCACCGGCCTGCCGAGCGCCCACGTCTCCGGCATCGTGGTCGAATACGACCCCGGCGCTCCGGCCGGGCGCCGCGTCCGTCGGGTCCGCTTCGACGACGGTCGCGAGCTCAAGGACGGCTCGAGCTATCGCTTGGCAGTGGCCGAGCCGCTGCCGGAGCGCCCCGAGTATGCGATGCTCGCGGGCCGGCCGGCCATGGCGTCGCGGCTCAGTGACCTGGACGCGCTCGCGGCCTATCTTCGCCGGCTGCCGCAGCCGGTTGCGCCGCCGGAGCAGATCCGTTTCCGGGAGGTCCGGCGGTGACGGCCCGGGTCTACGTCAACGAGCGCCCGGTCGACGTGCCGGCCGCCTCCCCGGCCGCCGCCGCCGTGCGCGCGGCCGATCCCGATCTGGGCGCGGCGCTCGACGCGGGGCGGGCCTACCTCACCGACGGCCGCGGCGTTCGCCTCGCACCAGAGGCCCCGGTGTCGGCGGGGGCCATCTTGCGGGTCGTGCGTTCGGCGAAGCCTGGCGGCCCGGCGGATGGCGATGATGCTCAGCCGTGAGCTGATCGCCCGGCTCCCCAAGCCGGAGCTGCACGTGCATCTCGACGGCTCGCTCCGGCCCGCGACCATGCTCGAGCTGGCCGCGGGTGCACGCGTCCGGCTCCCCGCGAACGATGCCGACACGTTGCGCCGGGCGATGCTCGTGGAAGGCGCGCGGCACCTCGAGGACTACCTGCGGGGGTTCGACATCACGATCGCGCTGCTCCAGACGGAGGAGGCGATCGAGCGGGTGGCCTACGAGATGGTCGCGGACGCGGCCCGGGAGAACGTCCGCTACCTCGAGGTTCGCTATTGTCCGGTCCTGAGCCGCGCGGGCGGGCTGTCCCTCGACGCGATCACCGCCGCCGAGCTGCATGGCCTGGCCCGGGGCGAGGCCGAGTTCGGGGTCGTCGCCCGGGCGATTCACTGCTCCCTCCGGCACCTGCCGCCCGCGCTCTCGGAGGAGATCGCCCGGCACGCAGTGGCCTGGCGGGAGCGGGGCGTGGTCGGGTTCGACCTCGCCGGGGGGGAGGCGGGTCAGCCCGCGTCACCGCATCGACGCGCCTTCGAGATCGCGGAGGAAGGGGGGCTCGGCATCACGGTGCACGCGGGAGAGGGCGCCGGCGCGGAGTCCGTCGCCGAGGCGGTGCATCGCTGCCGGGCCAACCGCCTGGGCCACGGCACGCGCCTCCATGAAGATTCCGCGCTTCAGGATTACGTGCGGGATCGGCGCATCCACGTCGAGATCAATCTGACGAGCAACCTGCAAACCCACGTGGTCGCGCGAGCGGAGGAGCATCCGGTCCGGCGATACGTGGATGCCGGCCTCTCGGTCTCGCTCTCGTCGGACAACTGGTTGATGAGCGGGACGACGATCACCGACGAGTACTGGCTTGCCCACCGGGCGCTCGGTTTCACCCGAGGGGAGATCGACCGGATGATCCTCGACGGTGTCGCGGCGGCGTTTCTCCCTTGGCCGGCTCGCCGCGCGCTGCTCGAGCGGATACGGACCGAGCTCGGGACGATCCGCTGATGGGACGGTTCACGGGACTGATCGGGATCGCGCTCATCGTCGCGCTCGGCGCGGCCCTGTCGCGCGACCGCCGGGCGATCCGGTGGAGCGTGGTGGCCTGGGGCCTGGGCCTCCAGCTTGGCTTCGCGCTGTTCGTCCTCCGGGTTCCCGCCGGAAGGGAGCTCTTCCGGCTCCTGGGCCAGGGTGTCACGACCCTGCTGGGCTTTTCCTACGCCGGGTCGGCGTTCGTCTTCGGCGAGCTGGGGAAACAACACTCGAGCCTGGGCGTGATCCTCGCGTTCCAGGTCCTGCCCGGCATCGTCTTCATCTCCGCTCTGTTCGCGATCCTGTATCACCTGGGCGTGATGCAGCCCGTGGTCCGGATCTTCGCGGCAGTGATGAGCCGGCTCATGGGAGCGAGCGGGGCGGAGAGCTTGAACGTGGCCGCCTCGATCTTCATGGGCCTGTCGGAGGCGCCCCTTACCATCCGGCCGTTTCTCGCGCGGCTCACCCGCTCCGAGCTGATGACCGTCATGACCTCGGGGATGGCGCACATGTCCGGCGCGATCATGGGCGCGTACATCGCCTTCGGGGTCGAGGCCCGCCACCTGCTCACGGCCGTGATCATGACTGCGCCCGGCACCATCATGATGGCCAAGCTGCTCGAGCCCGAGACCGAGCGCCCGGAGACCTTCGGCACCGTGAAGATTGATCTGCCGCGTCCCGATCCGAACGTCGTGGGTGCGGCGGCGCGGGGGACCGGCGAGGGGCTGTACCTCATGCTCAACGTGATCGCGATGCTGGTCGCGTTCGTGGCCCTGGTCGCGATGGTGAACGGCATTCTGGGGGCCGTCCATGGAGTGGCCGGCTGGATTCCGCCCGATCTCCAGACCATGCTCGGGTGGGTGGGCAGCCCGGTCGCCTGGACACTGGGTGTCCCCTGGAAGGACTGCTCCGTGGTCGGCGGCCTGCTGGGGACCCGAGCGGTCTTGAACGAGTTCATCGCATTCTCGCAGCTCGGTCCGCTCAAGCCGACGCTCGACCCGCGGTCGTTCACGATCGCGTCGTTCGCGCTGGCGGGTTTCGCGAACATCGGCTCGGTGGGGATCCAGATCGGCGGCATCGGCGCGCTGGTGCCGGAACGAAAGGCCGACCTGGCCAGGCTCGGCTTCCGCGCGATGCTCGCCGGCACCCTGGCGAACTTCCTTTCCGCCGCGATCGCGGGCATGCTCCTGTGACCCCGACGGATTTGATCGCCGCCGCGGGCGCCGCGATCCGCGCCCGCCTTGGCGGCCGCAGGCCCGAGGTCGCCGTGGTGCTCGGCTCGGGCCTGGGCGGGTTCGCCGAGCGGATCGGCGAGGCGGTACGGATCGGGTACGCCGATGTGCCCGGCTTTCCGCTGCCCACGGTGCCAGGCCACGAGGGGGAGCTGGTCGCGGGGACACTGGCCGGACGGGGCGTGCTCCTGCAGCGGGGCCGGTTCCACATGTACGAGGGCCACGACGCGGCCACCTCCGCGCTCCCGATCCGGGTGTTCGCCGAGCTGGGCGTTCGCGTCCTGGTCCTCACGAACGCCGCCGGCGGTATCCGGCGCACGTTCACCCCCGGTACCCTGATGCTCGTCGCCGATCATGTGAACCTGACGTTCCGGAACCCGCTGATCGGCCCGGCGCTGCCTGGGGAGGAGCGGTTTCCCGACATGTCCGACCCCTACGATGCTGCGCTCCGGGCGGTCGCGCGCGAGGTCGCGCGGGAGCGGAGCATTCGACTCGACGAGGGCGTCTACGCCGGTGTGCTGGGCCCGAGCTACGAGACCCCGGCCGAGATCCGGATGCTCGAGCGTCTGGGCGCGGACGCGGTCGGCATGTCCACGGTCACCGAAGTCGTCGCGGCCCGTGCGCGGGGCCTCCGCTGCGTCGGCGTCTCGACGATCACGAACCCCGCCGCCGGCATCACGCCGGCCAGGCTGTCGCACGCGGAGGTCATGGCCGCCGCTGAGCGGGCGAAGGGTGCTCTCGGAAGCCTGGTGGAGGGGATCGTTGCGCGGCTCTAGCGGGGCAGGCGTCGCATGAGCGAGGGGACCCGGCTCGGCATCCGCACGGCGCAGGTCGGCATGCTGATCAACACCGTGCTCGCGGCCGTGAAGATCCTCGCAGGCGTGTTCGGCCGCTCCTACGCGCTCATCGCTGACGGGGTCGAGTCCACCGCGGACATCTTCTCGTCGCTCATCGTGTGGGGCGGCCTCCGGATCGCGTCCCGCTCCGCCGACGACGCCTATCCGTTCGGGTACGGGAAGGCGGAGGCGATCGCGGCCGCGGCGGTGGCGCTGCTGCTCCTGGCTGCGGCCATAGGGATCGCCGTCGAGTCAGTGCGGGAGATCGTGACGCCGCACCACACGCCCCGGCCGTTCACGCTGGCGGTGCTGGTCGGCGTGATCCTGGTGAAGGAGGTGCTGTTCCGCCGGGTCGTGCAGATCGGCACTGACGTCGGCAGCACCGCCGTGCGGGCCGACGCGCTGCACCACCGCAGCGACGTGATCACCTCGGCGGCGGCGTTCATCGGCATCAGCATCGCCCTGATCGGCGGCCCGGGCTGGGAGTCGGCGGACGACTGGGCCGCCCTCGTCGCCGCCACGATCATCGTGTACAACGGGGTCGGCATACTCCGGCCGGCGATCCAGGATCTGATGGACCGCGCACCGGGTGAAGAGATGCGCGGGCGGGTCGCGGCGGCCGCACGCAGCGTGCCGGGGGTCTGTGCCATTGAGAAGCTCAAAGTGCGGAAGGCCGGCTTGGGCTACTACGTGGACCTGCACGTGCAGGCCGACCCGACCCTGCCGCTGCACGCGGCGCATGTGCTGAGCGGGATGGTGAAGTCCTCCATTCGGCAGACGGTCCCGGAAGTGGCGGGCGTGCTGATCCACATGGAGCCGTTTGAGGAGCGGTAAGTTGCGCCCCATTTACGGTTCACCGTTCACTCTTTACCGGTGGCGCCGCGACCCCGTGGTTCAGCGGCCCCGCTCCGCCGCCGATCGGCGGGGCGGCAGCGATGGCTCGGCGCACGAAGTCGAGGGCATCCGTCACCGCCTCCTCGAGCGGCCGGCCGAGGGCCAGACCCGCCGTGATCGCGGCGGAGAGCGTGCAGCCGGTGCCGTGAATGGGGCGGGCACCGATTCGGGCGTGGGTGAAGCGGCGAGTTCCGTTGCGGGTGACGAGCACGTCAGTGAGGACGTCCCCGGGAAGGTGGCCCCCCTTCACGAGCGCCGCCGTCGCTCCCGACGCCACGAGCGATGCGCCCGCCCGCTCCATTCCCGCGGCGTCGGTCACGGGCCGCCCGGTGAGGATGCCGGTTTCGTCGAGGTTCGGGGTCACCAGCGCGGCCAGCGGCAGTAACGCCTCGCGGATCGCGGTCTCCCCGTCGGCCGTGAGCAGGCGATGGCCCGACGTCGCGACCATGACCGGGTCCACGACCAGCGGGCGCCAGGCGTTCGCCCGGATCGCCTCCGCTACGAGGCGCACGAGGCCGGCCTCGGCCAGCATGCCGGTCTTGAGCGCGTCGGGGGGCAGATCCTCGGCCAGCGCCGAGAGCTGCGCGGTCACCAGCGCCGGCGATACCGCCTCCACGGCGCGCACACCGCGGGTGTTCTGGGCGGTGACGGCGACGATCACCGACGTGCCGAAGACGCCGAATTGGTGGAAAGTCTTGAGGTCGGCCTGGATCCCGGCGCCGCCGCCGGAATCCGAGCCGGCGATGGTGAGGGCTATCTTCACGCGGCCCCGCGGCCGAGGACGCTGCGCATGTCGGGCTCCTTGCAGACCTTGATCCGGGACCTTCGGCTTCGCCGAGGTCGCGAGCGTCGCGGCCTCGCCCTCGCGGAGGGCGTCCGCCTGATCGAAGAGGCGCTGGCGGCCGGCATCGGATTCCGGGGCGCCGCGGTCGCCCCGGCTCTCGAAGGTACCACCCGCGGCACGGCGCTCAAGGCGGCGCTCGAGCGCGCAGCCGTTGCGCTGACGCCCGTGACCGACCGGGAGCTGATCGAGCTCGCCGACACCGAGCATCCGCAGGGTGTTGTCGCCGTGATCGAGCCGCGTCGCTGGAGCCTGGGCGACGTCCCCGCCAGTGTCGGCGGCGTCGTGTTGGTGCTCGACGGCGTGCAGGATCCCGGCAACGTCGGGACCATACTCCGGACCACCTTCGCCCTGGGCGGCAGCGGGGTCATCGCGCTCAAGGGAACGGCGGAGCTCTACAGCCCCAAGGTGCTGCGCGGAAGCATGGGGGCGCTGTTCCGGCTGCCGGCCGTCTCCGCCGACCACGCGGAGTTCGGGGAGTGGGCGGCGGCCCAGGGAGTCGAGCTCTGGGTCGCCGATGCCCAGGGTGCACCGGTCGAAACCGTGGCGGGCGGACCGAGCCGCCGGCGTCCCATCGCGCTCGCGCTCGGCAGCGAGGGGGCAGGCGTGAGCCCCACGCTGGCCGCGCTCGCCGTCCGCCGAGTCGGGATTCCGCTCCTGCCGGGGGCCGAGTCGCTCAACGTCGCGGTCGCTGCGGGAATTCTTCTCCACGAGGTGAAGCGTGCCGGCTGATCTGGCGGAGGTGCGACCGTTCCTGATCCTCCTGGCCGGCGTGGTCGGCGGTGTCTTCGGCAGCTTCCTCAACGTGTGCATCCTGCGCTGGGGTGCGGAGCCGAAGCAATCCGTCGTGCGCCCGCCGTCCCGCTGCCCCCGATGCGGTGCGGGCGTAGCGTGGTACGACAACGTCCCCGTGCTGTCGTGGCTCCTGCTGCGGGGACGCTGTCGCCACTGCGGCGAGCCCATCTCGATCCAGTACCCGCTCATCGAGCTGACCACCGCGCTGATCTGGGCGCTGATGGTCTGGCGCGCCGGCCCCACCATCGAAGCGCTCCGGGGTGCTGTGTTCGGTACCGTGCTGCTGGGGATCGCCATGACCGATGCCCGGGCCTACATCATCCCCGACGAGCTCACCTGGGGCGGACTCGGCCTGGGCCTCCTCTTCGCCCTGGCCGGCGGGGTTCAGGCCCTGGGGCAGGCACTGCTGGGCGCGTCCGTCGGCTTCGGGCTCCTGTGGCTCGTCGGGGCGGCCGGCAGCTGGATGCTCAAGCAGGACGCGATGGGAGGCGGCGACATCAAGATGATGGCGATGGTCGGCACCTTCCTCGGCTGGCAGGGCGTGCTGCTCACGATTTTCCTGGGAGCGCTGCTGGGAAGCCTGATTTTCGTGCCGTTGGCGCTCGCGGGCCGCAAGCAGCTGGTGCCGTTCGGAATCTTCCTTGCGCTCGGCGCCGCCGCGGCGTACCTCGTCGGTCGGCCGCTCTACGCCTGGTACCTGGGCGCGATGGGGATCGCGTGAGGCGCGCCTTCGCCGCCGCTGCCGCCGCCGTCGCCCTCACGCTCGCGTGCCGGGGCGAGCCGGTCCGGGCGCAGCGGGATGCCGGCCTGGCTCACCTCGTGGACAGCCTCAAGCCGGCGGTGGAGCGGGCGGCGGGGCTCCGCTTCAAGCGCACGCCCAACTCGGCGCTCAGGAGCCGGGAACAGGTCCGCAACTATCTCATCGCGAAGCTCCGCCAGGAGCTCCCGCCGGAACGGGTGCGCGGCGTCGAGGCGGCGTATCGCCTGCTCGGGATGCTGCCCGACACGCTCGATCTCGAGCGCCTGCTCGTGGACCTCTATAGCGAGCAGGTGGCCGGCTTCTACGACCCCGACTCGACGATGCTCTTCGGCGTGGCCGGTGCCGATCCGCTCCAGCTCAAGCTGGTCCTGGCGCACGAGATGGTGCACGCGCTCCAGGGCCAGTATCTGCCGCTCGACTCGATCCTGCACGACATCCACAGCAACGACCGGCTGACCGCGGCGCAGGCCGTGCTCGAGGGCCAGGCGACCTTGGTGTCCATCCGGGTGCTCTCTCCGGGGCAGGACGTCACGGCGGAGCCCGAGTTCTGGGAGGCGTACCGCCGGCAGGTGACCGCGCAGCAGGGGTCCATGCCGGTCTTCGCCCGGGCGCCGCTCCTGGTGCGCGAGACCCTGCTCTTCCCCTATCTCGACGGCGCCGAGTTTATGCGCTGGTGGGCTACGAGCCCGTTCGCTGATTCCCTCCCGTCAGGGTCGCGCATGCCGGCATCCACTGAGCAGATCCTGCACCCGGATCGCTACCTCAAGCACGACCAGCCGGTGCCGCTCCGCTTCGCCGGCGGCCCCGCCCGCCTGTATCAGGACGGCCTGGGCGAGATAGAAATCCTCGTGCTGGAGGCACAGCTTCAGGGCCAGGGCGAAATGCCGCGGACGGTGGTGCCGCTCGGTTGGGGCGGGGACCTGTACGGGGTGTACGACACCCCCGCCGCCCCGGCCCTCGTCTGGTACGCGGTGTGGGACGACGCCCGGAGCGCGGACCGGTTCGCCGCCGGCACGGGTGGGCGGCTTCGGGCCCGCTCGCGGCCCGGCTACCGGGCCCGGTTCGACCGGCTGTTGCTGGAGGGACGCCCGGCGACTCGGTTCGTGCTGGCTCCGCTGGGGTGGTCAGGATGGAAGGCGCTGCCGGAGGTCACCACCGCTCCCTGAACCCGTAGCTCTGCGGCTTGCTCTAACTCCTTCCGGCGATTACTCTTCTGGGCTTATGTTCGACCAGCTGTCCGACAAGCTCAACGCGGCGCTCGGCAAACTCACCGGTCGCGGCGTCCTCACCGAGGACGCGGTCAAGGAAGGGCTCCGGGAAATCCGCCGAATACTGCTCGAGGCCGACGTCAGCTTCGAGCTGACGCGCGAGTTCCTGGAGCGGGTGCAGGCCAAGGCCGTCGGCGTCAGCGCGCTCAAGGACGTCCGCCCGGGCCACCAGCTGGTCAAGATCGTCTACGAAGAGCTGGTGGCGCTTCTCGGCGAGAAACAGGCACCGCTCGCGTTCGCCTCGGTGCCGCCCACCGTGATCCTGATGGTGGGGCTCCAGGGATCGGGCAAGACGACCACGGCGGGCAAGCTGGCCAAACGGCTCAAGCTGGAGCAGAAGGCGCCGTTCCTCGTGGCCGCCGACGTCTACCGGCCGGCCGCGCAGGATCAGCTGGCGGCGCTGGCGAAGCAGGTGGACGTGGGCGTCCACACCGAGCCGGGAGTTACCGACGTCGTCGGCATCGTGCGCCGCGGCATCGAGGCGGCCGGCAAGGCTCGGGCACGTACGGTCATCGTCGATACCGCCGGCCGCTTGCAGATCGACGACGAGATGATGACCGAGCTCAAGCGGCTCAAGTCCTCGGTGGCGCCGCACGAGATCCTGCTCGTCGCCGACGGGATGACCGGCCAGGACGCTGTCCGGATCGCCCAGGGCTTTCACGACGCGCTCGGCATTACCGGCGTCGTGCTGACGAAGATGGACGGGGACGCCCGGGGCGGCGCGGCGCTCTCGATCTACGGCATTACCAAGGCGCCGATCAAGTACGTGGGTGTCGGCGAGCGGCTGGACGCGCTCGAGGCCTTCCACCCCGACCGCATGGCCGGCCGCATCCTCCAGCAGGGCGACATCCTGTCGCTGGTGGAGAAGGCCCAGTCCGCGGTCGACGAGAAGGAAGCCGAGCGGCTCGCGAAGAAGGTGAAGTCGAAGAAGGGGCTCGATCTCGCCGACTTCCTCGGCGCGATGAAGCAGATGCAGAACATGGGGCCGCTCAAGAACGTGCTGGGGATGCTCCCGGGCGTGAACCCGGCCATGCTTCAGGCCGCGAAGATCGACGAGAAGAAGCTCAAGCACGTCGAGGCGATCGTGCTCTCGATGACGCCGAAAGAGCGCGCCGACCCCGACATTCTCACGGGGCAGCGCCGGCTCAGGATCGCGAAGGGTTCGGGGCGGACGGTGCAGGAAGTCAATCAGCTGCTCGCCCAGTTCAAGCAGATGCAGAAGGTGATGAAGATCGCGGGGAAGACCGGGGGATCGTTGCCCCGAATGCCGTTCGGGCCGCGCTTCCCCAACTAACAGCTACCCGGGACACACGAGACATGGCCACACGTAT
>WNFB01005903.1_pt1 | contig 10961 bp, 11 predicted proteins | sample 5400501 | NCBI WGS metagenome assembly WNFB01 (sample SAMN13153341, study PRJNA577476) | soil metagenome | isolation source: 200 cm saprolite under Douglas fir tree site 2 hole 1 | place: USA:California | collected 2015-04-18 | reverse complement strand
CCAAGATCGGCCTGCTGCGCGGAACCGGCTTCGACGTTTACAGCCTGCCTGGCATGGTGCTTGTCCAGGGGCTGGCGATGACGCCGACGTCGTTCCTGCTGCTGTCGCCGGTGATCAGGTTCCTGAACCCGGCGCTCGAGGAGGCGGCAACGGTCTCAGGGGCCAACACGCTGCAGCTGGTCCGCCGTGTGACGCTGCCGCTGCTCCTGCCGGCGCTGATCTCGGTGGGCACGCTGGCGCTCATCTTCTCCACGCTGGCCCTCGATATCCCGATGATCATCGGCCTGCCGGCCCGGCTGCCACTGCTGAGCCTGCACGTGTATGACCTGATGCAGCCCACGGGCGGTCCGCCGTCCTACGGCCAGGTCGCGGCCATGAACAACGTGGTGTTCATCATCCTGGGGCTGGCCATGTTCGTGTACTACCGGGCCACGCGCGAGGCGACGCGGTTCGCGATTATCAGCGGCAAAGGCTACCGGCCGAACCGCGTACAGCTGGGCAAATACCGGTGGCTCGGCTTCGGAACGGTGCTGTGCTACTTCCTGGCAGCCCTGGGTCTGCCCTTCCTGGCGCTGCTGTGGGTCAGTATCGTGCCCTACTACTCGGGCTTCGACCCCACGATGCTCACGCGGCTATCGGGCAAGAACTTCCTGTTCGTGTTCGGCAGCCCAGCGGTGCACCAGGCCGCCATGAACTCAGCGGTCGTCGCCATGGTGGCTGCGCTGGGAGCATGCGTCTTGTCAGTGCTGGTGGCCTGGGTGGTTGTGCGATCGAGGGTGCGCTGGCGACGGTTGGTGGACGTGCTGGCGATGCTGCCAATTGGGACCTCCGCCATCATGATGGGCATCGCCCTGGTGTTCATCTTTTTCGGTTTCCGGGCGATCCCTATCTACGGCACGATCTGGGTCATCGTGGTGGGCCACGCCATCGTGTACCTGCCGTTCAGCGCCCGCACCGTGCAGGCGGCGATGCTGCAGGTCAGCCGCGAGCTGGAGGAGGCCGCCCAGGTTGCCGGCGCGACCGTGCGGCATACCTTCCGCCGAGTCATCGTCCCGCTGCTGACGCCCGCGCTGGTGGGCGTGTTGGTGTGGGTCGCCTTCCATTCGCTGCGAGAGTTCTCAATCGCGGTCATGCTGCAATCCGGCAACAACAAGGTGCTTTCGACGGTGCTGTTCGGCTACTGGAACAGCGGCCAGGCGCAGTATGCGACGGCCATCGCCGTCTCGCTCATGGTGCTGCTGGCGGTGCTGGTGGTGCTGACCGGCAAGCTCACCTCACACCGGCTGGAGACGGAGCCTCCTAAAACGGCAGAAGCTGGCCTAATCCCCTAGCCATCGCCCGCTCGTAGGCCACGCCGGAGACGGCTATGTCCTCGATGCCCAGGCCCTGCGACTCGAACAGCGTGATCTCGTCCGGCGACTGCCGGCCGGGCGCGGCGCCGTTCAGGATGGCGCCCAGGTCGAGGACGCGATCCCAGCTCAGCTGGCCCGCCTGAACCACCGGGATCAGGTCACCGGCCTCTGTCCTTGCGTTCTCCTTCTCGTCGACGGCGATGACGCTGGCCCGCAGGACGGCCTCGGCATCGATCTCACGATCCGTACCGCGGTTCACGCCCATGGCGTTGACGTGAGCGCCGGGTTTGAGCCAGCGGCCCTCCAGCGCGATGCTCCGGCCCTGCGTGCAGATGGTGACCACGTCGGCGCCGGCCACCGCCTCCTCAGCGGTGTTGCACGCGCGGGCGCTCAGTCCCAAGCCGCGAGCTTGATCGGCCAGCCGCTCGGCGCCGGCGCCTGAGGGCGTGTAGCAGCGGACCTCCTCGAAGTTGCGCACCAGAGCGATGGCCGGCAGCTGGCCGGTGGCTTGCCGCCCGGCGCCCAGGAAGGCCGCGACTTTGGCGTCGGGCCGGGCCAGGGCGCGAGTGGCCACGGCGCTGGCGGCGGAGGTGCGCGCCAGGCTGAGCCAGTTGGCCTGCAGCATAGCCACCAGGCTGCCATCCTCGGCCTTGTACAGCCAGTTGAGCATGCCCGGCGACCCGGACCCGCTGGAATACGCCTTGAAGCCGAAGTAGCCGCCATACGCCGAGACCAGCGCGCTCAGGCCGCCCTTTCCGGTGCGCGCCCGCTGGCGCGGGCGGTTGCTGGCCTCGCCGCTGGCCAGGGCCTTGAGCGCCGCCTCGACCAGCTCGATGGCGTCCTCGTAGGACATGAGCGGCTGAAGGTCGGAGTCGCGGAGATAAATAGCGGTCATAGTCGTTGCCGTAGTCAGTCGTTAGACGCTAGCGGGGCTGGGTGGACTACCGACTGACGACTGACGACTAACGACTTCAATCCCATAGAAGCGCGCGGGATTGTCCCACAAGATCTTGCGCTTGAGCTCGTCGGGCAGCTTAGGATTGCGCGTCAGGTCGCCAACGGTGCGATCCGGGAACTTGTCGGCGGCGTCCGGGTGCGGGTAGTCGGTGGCCATGACCAGGACGTGATCGCCCACATGCTCGGCGACGACCTCGAGCAGCTCCTCGCCGGCCTCGCCGCTGATGACACACTGGCGCTTGAAATAGAAGCTGGGCTTCTCTTTCGTCACGCGGGAGCGGCCGTGGGAGTAGTGCTCCCAGTGCTCGTCCATGCGCTCCAGCCAGAACGGCGCCCAGCCGGCGCCCGACTCCAGGTAAGCGACCTTCAGGTTCGGGAAGCGCTCCAATACGCCATCGGCGCACAGGTTCAGGCAAGCGAGCATCTGTTCCAGAGGATGGCAGGCCACGTGCCGGCCGAACGCGCTGTAGCGGTCCGAGCCGGCCTGCGGCAGGATGGTGCGCGCGCCCTCGTGCACGCACACGGGCACGCCCAGCTCCTCGGCAACCTCATAGATCGGGAAATAGTCGGGCGAGGCCAGAGTGCGGCCGCACAGCACGTTGGGCCGCCAGAAGATGCCTACCAGACCGAGCTCCTGGCTGGCACGTTTCAGCTCCTCGATCGCCAGCTTGGGATCCTGGAGGGGGATGAGCATGACGCTTTTGAGCCGCTCGCGGTCATACGAGCAGTACTCCGCGGCCCAGTCGTTCCAGGCGCGACAGATGGCCGCCGCTAGCCGGGGCTCGATGAAGTCGGCCCACATCATGTAGAAGCCCTGCGTGGGGAACAGGACCGCCACGTCGACGCCCTCGCGATCCATGTCGTGCAGGTTTGAGGCGGCATCGAAGCCGCGCGACACGGCGTCGCCGAAGGCCTTGTCGTAGCGCGGGTCGCCGGCGAAGATCACGTCCGAGGTGCGATCTGCCCGCGGCAGCAGCACGGCGTCCGAGACCGGCTGATCATCCACGAAGCGGCCTGCCTGCCCCGGGCCAGTGATCTTGACCCGGCCGCGGAACTGCGGGTCCATGTACCTGTCCCACAGATCTGAGGGCTCGATGACATGCCGATCGGCGTCGATGACCTTGAAGCCGTCTTTCATCGCGGGTATTGTCGCCTATTCAGCCCAAGCGGCCTGGCGCAGGTTCTCGAAGAGACGGCTGAGCTCAGGCATCTGGTAGTGGGCCATGCGGCCGCTGGGATTGGGCAGCACCCACAGCTTGGAGCCACATATCGTCTCGGGCTGAAGCCCGACGGCGGCTTGGGGACGGCCGAAGCCCATGCGGTAGGCCTGCATGCCAAGGAACGCCACAATCCGCGGGCGAAACTCGCAGATCTTGGCCTCGAGTTTCTCGACGCCGGCACGGACCTCGTCGGGCGTTAGGTCGTCGGCCGAGGCGCTGGCGCGCTCTACGAAGTTGGTGATACCGAGGCCGAGCGACAACAGCTCGCGCTCCTCAAACGGGCTGCGCTGGCGCGGTGTGAAGCCCGCGCGGTGCAGCAGCGGCCAGAAGCGGTTGCCAGGACGGCCGAAGTGGTGCCCGATGGCGGCCGTGTAGAGGCCAGGATTGATGCCCACGAACAGCACCCGCAGGTTGGGCGCGATCACGTCCGGCAACGTCGTGCCGGCCGCGGCGGCGACCTGCTCTTTGGTCGGTTTCCAGGGCTGCTCCGCCATGGGCCTGTGATCTATACCATCGATACAGATCGCGCGGGTTGTGACCATAGGCGCCATGAGCGAATATTTCAGGTCGCTTGCTGGCTACTCCTCAATGCGCGGGCTCTCTTCCTGATCGAACTCGCGCTCGCAGTAGGGGCAGCGCAGCTTCCAGTCTTTATGGCGTAAGTCGCCGTAGTGGCAGTAGAAGCGGTCCTTGCATGACGGGCAGGTGACCCAGAACAGCCGGGCCATCAGACGCCCCGGATGCGGGCCAGCTGCTCGGGCGGGATGAGCCTCTCCAGGACGGTGCGATCGAGGGCGTCCTTGGAGATGTCGAGCCGGGCTTCGAACGGGCGTCGCACGGGCTTCGTAGCGTCGACGATCATCTTGCTGGTCAGGATGTCGTCCATCTGCGACGGATCGAGGGTGTTGCCCTTCACATTCTTGATGACGTCCACGTCCTCGTTGGCCTGCACGCGCGTGGCCATCGCCCACAGCACCTCTTCCTCCCGGAAGACATCGATGTCGGCGTCGACGACGATGACGCTTGACGAAATCCACGGCCCCCAGGGCGATCAGCGCCGCCTGTTTGGACTCGCCATCAACCTTTTTATCGATGCTGATGTAGCAGTGGAAGCGGCCCACGCCGCTGGACGGCAGGTGGACGGCCTTGACCGTCGGCACCACGCCCTTGATCCAATTGAAGATGGCTCCCTCCTTGGGGAAGGAGCCCATCGTCCACACATCGCGATGCCCGGTGAAGATGTCCTGGTAGACAGCCTGGCGGCGGCGCGTGATGGCTCTGACCTCGACCACCCAGCGCACCCGCTGCGGGCCATACGTGCTGGGGAACTCGCCGAAAGGCCCCTCCACCTCGCGCACGCCGGGCAGCACCTCGCCCTCGATCAGGATGTCGGCGTAGGGCACGAGGACATCCTCGCCCCATGTCTCGCTAGCGGTCAGGCGCAGCGGGCGGTCCATGATGGAGCCGATGACGGCATAGTCGTCCTCCCGGAAGGGTGCGACGTTGAGGGCTCCGATGAAGTAGCCCGGGCGATGGCTGACCACGAAGACGATAGGCGCGGGCTCGCCGCGCTCTTCGTACTTGCGAGCGATCTGCCAGCTATGGCGTGGCGACATGTGCAAACCCAGCTTGCGCGAGCCCTTGTACTGCATACGCAGGAAGGCCGCGTTGTAGGCGCCGCTGTCCGGATCGCGCATCACGGGCGACATGTCGATGTAGGGCCCGCCGTCCATGCGGTGATGGCGGATGATCGGGAACTGGCGGAGATCGGCGTCGCCACCCGTCCGGACCACTTCCTTGACGGGCAACTCGGCCTTGGAAACGACCACCGGCTTGAGGCGGCGCTCTTCGCGGCGGGCATGCTCCAGGGCCAGCTCGAGGCCGAAGTCCCCGGGCGGCAGACCCATGGCCACGGCGCAGCGCTGCCGGCTGGCATAGAGGTTAGTCACGATGGGGAACTCGGACACCTCGCCCAGCAGGTTCAGCGGCCGGTCGAAAATCACCAGCGGTACTGGTTCCGATATTCGAGCTGCTGCAGGGCGGCCGTCACTTCGAACCGGGCCGGATCCACCGGCTCCGTAACGTGCACCACCCACTCCGGATGATCTGCCTCCAGCTGCGCAAGATATCCCTGCAAGGAGGCCAGCTCGGGTGTACTAACCGCCATCGGCGGCAATGCTAACCCTCCCGCGGCGGCGGGAGTGGGTGTACGACTTCGTCGTAGGGCACTGGTTGGCTGAGAATCCCCATCTCGATGGCGAACTGGGTGAGGGCGGCGAAGTTTTCGGGAGAGATGGCGGGGTCGTAGTAGGGGACGTCGCGGCGGATGAGGCCGGCGATGAGGCTGGCTTCCATGGGTGGGAAGAGGGGCTGGGCGATGGCGGTGGCGCGGGAGGGGTCCTCGCGGAGGCACTCTTGGGCGCGGATCAGGGCGCGGACGGCGGCGGCAGCGGTCTCGGGGTGGCGCTGGACGAGGTCCTCACGGGTGACGAGGGCCGGGAAGGTGTAGTGGCGGGCCGGCTCGGGGCCATCGCCGCGGCGCACGTCGAGGACGATGGTGCCAATGCCGCGACGGACGGCCACCTCGGCGCCCATGCCGTTGGCCCAAAAGCCGTCGAGCTGGCCATCCGCGAGCGCCTGGGCGGCGGTGACGCCGAACGAGACGCTCTCAGCACTGGCGCCGGGCACCGGTCCAACCTGGACGTCCCGCCCGGGTTCCAGGCCAATCTCCCGCAGCAGCCGCAGCAGTCCCAGGTCCGGGCCGGGGGCGGCGCCGATACGCAGGCCCTTCAGCTTGCCGAGCTCGCCACGCTTCGCGCCGAGATCGGCCCGGAGTACCAGGAACCAGTACATGTGCTGGGCTAGAGCCGCCAGCAGTCGCGCGCCCCGCCAGTCGCTAAAAGCCTGGAGAGTGGCGTGGGCGGCGCCGGCTACGAAGTCGAACTCGCCCTCTTTCAGGGCTTGCATGGCTTTGGGCACGGGAAAGAACAGCTCGACGTGGTCGATGTCGAGGCCCTCGTCGCGGAAGAAACCAAGCTCAGCCGCGACAATAACCGGGAAGTAGGAGTTGGAGATCAGGTCGGGTATAGCCAGGCGCACGCGGCGCTATCGTAGCGCCGGGCAGCCGGTAGACTTCGCAGGACCGTGCTGGCCATGATCATCCCCACCTACAACGAGGCGGACTCGCTGCCGCTGCTGCTGAGCCGCCTCAAAGCTGCTTTAGACAGCGCCGGCATCGAGTTTGAGGCCGTGGTGGTGGACGACAACTCCCCCGATGGCACTGGCCAGGTGGCCGAGCGACTAGCCTCCGAAATGCCACTGCGGGTGCTGCACCGCCCTGGCAAAGCCGGGCTCGCCTCCGCCGTCCTGGACGGAATTGGCGCGACGGATGCCGAGCTGGTGGGCGTGATGGACGCCGATCTGAGCCATCCACCGGAAACGCTTCCGGGACTGGTACTCGCGCTTAATGGCACGGAGGCGCAGCTGGCGGTAGGCAGCCGCTACGTTCCCGGCGGCGGGATGGAGGATTGGCCCCTTCGGCGGCGGATTGTATCGATGGTGGCGAACTGGCTGACGCGGCTGCTGCTGCCGATCCACGACGCCACTTCGGGCTTTTTCGTCATTCGCCGCAGCGCCGTGGAGGGCGTCACGCTCAACCCAATCGGCTTCAAGATCGGCCTGGAGGTGATGGCTCGGGCGAACTACGACACCTACGTTGAGGTGCCGTACATCTTTACGGATCGCAAGCACGGCCACAGCAAGTTCGGCCGGCGCGAAGTGGCGGCCTTTCTGAAGCAGCTAGCGATGCTGTACTGGGAGCGAATCAGGCTGCGCAAGCCATGGCCGAACTACCACGTGCTTAGCCGTTCCTGAACCTGCTCCAGCGACGGCAAGCCTTCCGTGCCCCGCGCGGTGACGGAGAAGGACGCGACGCAGTTCGCGAAGCGAGCCGCTTCCACCGGCTCGCGCGTCTCGCACAGCTTGAGCATGAAGGCGGCGGCGAAGACGTCGCCTGCGCCGGTGGGGTCAACCTCCGCGCAGGGGAAGCCGGGAACATGGCGCTTCTTGCCGCAATGCATGAGCTCGCAACCGAGCTCGCCGCGGGTCATGACCAGCACCGGCCCGCAGTAGCTGAGCCAGCTCGCGGAATGCCCGTGCACATCCTCCTCGCTGAAGATGACCACCGCGGCATGCTGCAGCACGTCGAGGGCATGGTTCCATGTCTGGTAGCCGACCTCCTCGCCCACCAGCAGCTCGCGCATGTAGCCTTGCGGCGAGACGCCGAGCAGCCCCTGGCCGAAGGCGCGGGCCATAGCGGGCGGGACTTCGCCGGCCACCGGCGCCAGCAAGGCCAATGGTGTCTTACGCCATTCGGACGGCAGGATTTCGGGCGGGATCGGCGGGGCTAGGGCACGCAGGTACTGCCGCCGGCCGTCGCTCTCGTAGACGTTCTGGAAGGAGGTCGAGGCTTTCGCCTCTAGGTTCACAACGACGGTGTTGGGCAGCTCGTGCAGGACCTCGACCTCGCTTGCCCCCGCTGTGACCACGCCGACGGCATAGCCTAGTTTGGCAGCGGTGCTGGCAGCGTAAAAGACGGCCCCGCCAGGCCGCCAGCCAGGCGGTTCCGCTACGACGTCGCGGCAGATGTGACCCACGACGACGAGGTCCGGGGTGGCGAGAGCCACGCCCTTACTTCGGGGTTATGACGACGCGGCGGTCTTCACCCTCGCCGACGCTGTGGGTAACCACTTCCCCATGCTCAGCCAACTCCAGATGGATGATGCGGCGCTCGTTGGGAGGCATGGGATCGAGCGTGACCGCCTGGCGGTAGTAGCGCGCCCGATCGGCCATGCGCCGGGCCATGCCGCGCAGCTGCTCCTCGCGGCGCAAACGGTAATCCTCGGCATCGACCACCACCCCCAGCCACTCGCCAGTCTTGTGGTTGAGCATTTGATTGAGGATGAACTGTACGGCGGAGAGCGTTTCGCCCCGACGACCAATGAGAATGCCGAGGTCCTCGCCAATGACGTTGAGCGTAATCGGGTCCTCATCCCGAATCTCCACCTCGGCGTCCACGCCCATCTTGTCGAGCAGCTCCTCGAGCAGGTCGGCAGCGATATCCGGAGCTCCTTCGGTAGTCGGCTTGGGCCGGGGAGCGCGCTCCTTCGGCGGCGCCGGAGCCGGCGCGGGAGCTTCGGCGGGGGCGGGCTTAGTAGCGGTGGCAACAGCGTAGCCACCCTCCGGCGGCTTCTCGCCGGGCGCAAGGGCGGGCTGCATGCTGACGACGATGCGCGCCTCCTCGGCGCCTATGCCCAGGATGCCCTTGCTGCCCTCGCTGAGGATGGTGTAGTCCAGCCGGTCGGCTGGGATGCCGAGCTGGGCCGAGGCCGCCGCGATGGCGTCATCGACCGTTTTCCCGGTGATTTCAACCGTCTCCATGTCCCGTTCCTTTTATACGCGACCTGGTTAGCCGCGTCTCGCCTTAGCTTTGGATTTGGGCCGCGGCGTCTTCGCCTTGGCCGGCTGGCGGCCGTCACGCGAGGCGCCATCGGGCGAGGGACCTAGCAGCCCGCTCAAACCTCCGAACGTCGGCCGTTCGAACAGCTGCCCCCAGCCGGTGATGAAGTACTGCTGGACGATGCCGAAGATGGTGGACACAGCCCAGTAAAGCGGCAAGCCCGCCGGGGTGCCCCAGGCGAAGACACCGACCATCAGCGGCATGAACTGCATCATGTTCTGCATCATCTGCTGCTGCTGGTCGGTCTGGCGGGTGGTCATCATCATGCGCTGCTGGATCCACTGTGTAGCGACGCACAGCACCGGCAGGATGTGCCAGAGATCAGGCAGAGCGAGGTTGGGCAGCCAGAGAAAGGGGGCCGTGAACAGCGGGTTGTACAGCAGGTCATTTTGGTTGCCGAGGTCCAGCAGGGCGCCATACAGGCCCGACAGGATGACCAGCTGCGGGATGAGAGGCAAGCAGCCGGCCATGGGATTGACGCCCTTTTCCTTATAGAGGGCCATCGTCTCCTCGGTCAGCCGCTGCTTATCGCCTTTGTGCTTACGCTGCAGCTCCTGGATCAGGGGCTGGATCTCCTGCATGGCCTTCGCCGACTGCAGCTGCTTGAGCGTGAGCGGCAGGAGCAGGAACTTGATGCCGATGGTGAAGACGACGATGGCAAGGCCCGCGTTGTCGCCCAGGCTGTGCGCCAGGAACACCAGCGCCTGAGCCATCGGCTCGGAGACGAAGCGGAACCAGTTAGACATCAGACGACCGGGTCATAGCCGCCCGGATTGAAGGGATGGCAGCGGCCAAGCCGGCGCGCCGCCATCCAACCGCCGCGCAGCAGCCCATAACGGCTGATGGCCTCGTAGCCATAGTGTGAGCACGAGGGTTCGAAGCGACAGGTGGGCGGGAACACGTGAGAGAGCGTCAACTGGTACAGACGGATTGCTCCCAGGGCCAGGTACTTCATTCCTCTCGCGCCTGGGCGATCAATCCGCGCCGGCGCAGCAACTCATCCAGTGCGTAAACGAATTCGGCCACGGTTGCGTTTGCGCCCGGGGGCCGTATGACAACCAGTATATCCCAGGCAGGCGGGAGGCTTGGCAGAAGCGAGCAAACGGCAGCTCGAAGGCGGCGGCGGGCGCGATTGCGAACGACGGCGCCGCCAACACGCTTGCCGCACACGATTCCCACGCGGACGAGAGCGAGCTCGTTGGGCGCGGCGCGGAAGGATAGAAGCTCATGATGGGCAGCCGCCCCTGAGGCGAAGACGCGTTCGAAATCGGCTTTGCGGGTAAGGCGGCTAGCGCGGCTGAGCAGCGCCTAAACTGTCAGCCGCTGGCGGCCCTTGGCCCGCCGAGCGGCCAGCACGTTGCGGCCGTCCTTGGTGGACATCCGCTTGAGGAAGCCGTGCACCCGCTTGCGTGGGATGCGCTTCGGCTGGAAGGTCCGTTTCACGACCGCTGCAGTATAGCCGCTTTGTCGGGGCGGCTAGCCCTCGACCTCGAACTGCAGATACTTGGAGTGGCCGAGATCGTCCACCCATTTATCGAAGCTCTTGCCCGGCGCCAGCGCCACCAGCTTGGCGCCGCGCGGACCGTCACCGGTGATCTTGCCGTCGTCGCCTTCAGTGAGGCTGCCAGCGTCGCTGCCGTCCATCAGCTTGAGGGTGATCTTGCGCATTGCGATATGCGATGGTACCAGACGCTGGACAATCGACCGCCCCGACTGTATGGTTGACAGCAAGATGGCGTCTCGGATCGGCATCATGATTATTGGGCTCGGGGGATTCCTACCGAGCTAAGACCTGCTCGCTCGAAACCACCCCCTCGCTGTGCGAGGGGTTTTTTTGTTGGAGGAACAATGGCCAAGCTGGAGCTGTACGACACCACACTGCGCGATGGCACGCAGCGCGAGGGCATCTCGCTG
>WNFB01006251.1_pt1 | contig 10962 bp, 10 predicted proteins | sample 5400501 | NCBI WGS metagenome assembly WNFB01 (sample SAMN13153341, study PRJNA577476) | soil metagenome | isolation source: 200 cm saprolite under Douglas fir tree site 2 hole 1 | place: USA:California | collected 2015-04-18 | reverse complement strand
CGCCCCGCGCATCGTCATGGGCTCGCTGGACGACACGCACTTCGCCTGGGTCCACCCCGGCCTGCTGGGCGACCGCGAGCATCCCGAGCCGCCCGAGCACCAGGTCGCGCGCGAGGACCACGAGCTGGTCGCGCGCTACACGATCCTGCAGCCGGCCAACGCCAGCATCGGCGGGGAGGGCGCCCTGGAGCGGGTCGACTACCGCAACCACGCCACGCCGACCGCCATCCGCCTGGTCAAGTCCGGCCCCGCCGGCACCTACGTCATCTTTCATGCGGTCTGCCCGCGATCCTGGGCCAGGACCGGCGCGTGGTCGAGAGCCAGCGGCCCTGGCTGCTGCCGCCGCTGGCCTCGCGGCTGATGCTCTACGTGCGGCCGGCGGACCTGCCCCTGATCGCCTTCCAGCGCTGGCTGGAGGAGCTGGGCGTCCCTCACCTCTAGCAGCCAGCCAGTGCTCAGCGGCTGAAGCCGGGGCCGCGCAGGAAGCGGCCCGGCCGCGCATCGGTGTGCTCCCCGTCCTTCAGCACCAGCACCCCGTTGACGAGCACGTGCTCCACGCCGGTCGCGTACCGCTGCGGCTCCTCGAAGGTGGCGTGGTCCTGGACCTCGTCCGGGTCGAAGACGGCGACGTCGGCGAAGTCGCCCGGCCGCAGGCGGCCCCGCCGCTCCAGGCGCAGGTTCTCGGCCGGCAGCCAGGTCAGCCGGCGGACCGCCTCCTCCAGCGCCAGGACCCGCTCCTCGCGCACGTACCTGCCCAGCAGACGGGCGACGTTCCCGTACGAGCGCGGGTGCGGCATCGACTTCAGGAAGTTGCCCTCAGGCGCCTGCGACCCGCCGTCGGAGCCGAAGCTGACCCAGGGCTGCGCGAGGCCCAGCCTGACGTTGGCCTCGTCCATCACGAAGTAGACGGCCCCGACCCGGCTGTCGTCCTCGACCACCAGGTCCATCACCACCTCCTCCGGCGGCCTGCCCCGCATGGCCGAGACCTGGGCCAGGGTCTTGCCGGTCAGCGGCTTCAGCGCGTCGCTCCGGAACGCGTTCAGCAGGATGTTCTCGGGCGAGCCCGCCTCCCGAAAGAGGTTCTCCCAGCGCTGGCTCGGCTCCCTCATCTCACGGGCGATCCGCGGCCGCAGCTTGAGATCCCGCAGCCGCTCCACCAGCGCCTTGTGCCCGCCCTCGTGATACCAGGGCGGTATGCAGGAGCTCAGGCCGGTGGCGGCGGCGGCGTAGGTGTACATGTCGGCGGTGACCGCCAGCCCCTGCGCGCGGGCCGCCTCCACCCGCTGCAGCGCCTGCTCGAACTTCGGCCAGTTGGTGCGCCCGGCCGCCTTCAGGTGGTAGATCTCCGCTCTCACCTTCCCCTCGCGGGCGATGGTCACCAGCTCGTCCACCGCCTCCAGCAGGCGCGCGCCCTCGCTGCGCAGGTGCGAGATGTAGAGCCCGCCGAGCTCGCCCGCGGTCCGGGCCAGGGCCACCAGCTCCTCGGTGGCGGCGAAGGTGGCGGGCGGGTAGATCAGCGCCGAGGAGAGGCCCAGAGCCCCCTCCCGCATCGCCTGCCGGACCAGGGCCCGCATGCGGCTGAGCTCGTCCCGGGTCGGGTCGCGGTCCTCGAAACCCAGCTCGTGCACCCGGGCGGTGGTGGCGCCCACGAAGGAGGCGACGTTGCAGGAGACTCCCCGCGCAGCCAGCCAGGCCAGGTACTCGCCCAGCGTGGTCCAGCCGATCGGGTAGCGGATGTCACCCTGGCGCTCCAGCGCCAGCTCCTTCATCTCGGCGTTGAGCGGCCCCATCGAGCTGCCCTCGCCGAGCACCTCCAGGGTCACGCCCTGCCGGATGTCGCTCTGCGAGCGGCCGTCCTCGATCAGCGTCTCGTTGGCCCAGCTGAGGACGTTGATGAAGCCCGGCGCCACCGCCAGGCCGCTCACGTCCAGCTCCAGCCGACCGCGGCCGCTGACCTCCCCAACTTCGGCGATCGAGTCCCCGGCGACGGCGAGGTCGCCGCGGCGGGGCGGGGCGCCGCTGCCGTCGTAGAGGTCGCCGCCCCGCAGGACGAGGTCGTGCTCGGCCGTCATCGGCCGATCAGGTCGCGGACTCTGGCGTAGACCCTAACGCGCCTCGCTCTTGACCAGCCCGATCACGTGGCCGTCCGGGTCCCGGAAGTTGGCGAAGGTGACGACGCCCGGGACCTCGGTCACCGGCACCACGGTCTTGCCGCCGGCGGCCTCGATCTTCTTCAGCGTCGCCTCCGGGTCGGGGACCTCGATGTAGAAGGTCACGCCCGGCACCTGCTGGGCCTGGCCGATGCCGCCACCGATGCCCTTGCCCTGCTCACCGGAGACGGTCCCGTAGGTGCCTGGGCCTTCCATCGGCTTCACCTTCCACTGGAAGACGTCCTCGTAGAACTTCCAGAGCCGCTTGGCGTCGCCCTTGGTGTTGATCTCGAAGTGGACCACTGGTGCAGCCATCTCAACCCCTCCACAGCAACCAGGCCGGCGAGAGGGGCATCGTACGAACACCTGTTTGGATTGTCAAGCCTGCCTCTCGAACCAGGCTGTGACGTGCTCCGCCACCTCCTCCCAGCCCGGCTCGGCGATCACCCAGTGCCGGAGGCCGGGGAACTCCTGGAAGTCGGTCACCGCCCCTGAGCCGGCGTAACGGCGGAAGTTGGACCGGTTGAGAGAGACGGGCACGATGTGGTCCTCGCCGCCGGCGGTTATCAGCAAGGGCGCCCGCTTGCTGTTCTTGAAGTTCACGCCGGTGGCCGGGCTCTGGAGCCCGGACTCGAAGAAGATCCGGCCCGTCTCGGGGACGACGTAGCGGTCGTATGCGGCCCGCTGCTCAGCTTCCGGCAGCCCGTTGACGAACGCGTACTGGAACTGCGGAAAGGACATCCGGACCACCTTGCGCCAGCCGCCCCAGGTGGTCAGGACGCCGAGATTGGCGCGGATCGAGGTCCACTGGGTGACCGGCACCCAGCGCGGAGGCGCCGGGTGGATGGCAACCCCGGCCGCGCCCAGCCCTCGGTCCAGCAGCATCTGGACGAACAGCCCGCCGAAGGAGTGGCCGACCAGCAGCGGGGGCTTTAGTTCGGCGCGGACGATCCGCTCGTAGTGGTCGACGATCTCGGCCACGCCCAACCCGGCCAGCGCCGAGGGGTCGCGCCGGATCTCCTCCACCGAGCGGTCCTTGTGCGGCCAGGGCGGGGCCAGGGTCCGGTACCCACGCTCCTTGAAGAAGAGCGAGAACTTCTCCCAGCAGAGGTCGGTGACCCAGGCGCCGTGGATGAAGACGGCGGTGCGGCTCAGGCTCGGTACTGTACCGCCCATGCCCCGAGGCCCGGCCAGAAAGAACCGACGGAGCCCCGGCGCCCATGCGGCCGATCCGGGTGTCAGGGGGCCCGGCGCTTTGTCGTCACGCGTCAACCGACGCGCTCCTCCTAGCGCCACCCCTTCCTACGGCTCGGCTCGCCTGAACACCGGGTCTCTCGCCGGCCTTCCCGGCCGGGCCTCAGGCCGGAGGTCGCTCCTGATCCTGCCTCCCCTCGCCATCAGCCTTGCCCTCGGGCTGTGGGGCGTCAACTTCGGCCTGCCCTTCCTGTTCCGGCCGGACGAGGACGTGATGGTCGGAAGGGCGGTCCGGATGGCGGCGGAGGGGAGCCTCGACCCGCTCTTCGCCAACTACCCCCCGCTGGCCTTCGACCTCTTCGCGCTGGCCGAGCGGGCGGGAGCGACCCTGGGCCTGGTCAGCCTGGCCGGAGCTGCCGGCCCCGATCCCTCCAGCGAGTACCTGGCCGCCCGGTTGGTCTCGGTCCTCAGCTTCGTGCTGACCACGGTCCTCGTCGGCCTTGCCGCCCAGCGTGCCTATTCCGGGCTGGCGGGACCGGCGGCAGCCCTCCTCTTCTCGGTGGCGCCGCTGGCCGTCCGCCAGGCCCACTTCGCGACCACCGACTTCGTCCAGGTCGCCTTCCTCGCCGGCGCCCTCTGGGCCGCGCTGCGGGCCGCCGGCTGGCGGGGCTTCGCGGCGGCCGGGGCCCTGGCCGGGCTGGCCGCCGCCTCCAAGTACACGGGCGGCGCTGCCATCCTCCCGGTCGCGGTCCTCGCCCTCCTGGCGCCTGGCCGCTGGCGGTGCCTGGGCGCGGCCGCCGCGGCGGCCGCGATCGCCTTCGCCCTCCCCGGCTGGGTCGTGCTGCTGCACCCGGGCGACTACGCGGGCGGCGTCGGTTTCCTCTTCTCGCGTGGCTACCTGCACCCGCCGGTCCTGGGCGCCGAGCCGCCCATCGGGATCGTCTTCCACCCCACGGTGACCCTGCCCTTCGGTCTGGGGCTGGGTGCCTACGCCCTGGCCCTGGCCGGCCTGGCCGTGGCCGTCTGGCGGCGAACCCCGGCCGACCTCGCGCTGGCCTCCTATGTCTTCGTCTACCTGGCCGTCACGGGGGCCGGGCACGACGTGCTCTTCCGCTACGCGCTGCCGCTGCTGCCCGCCCTGGCCGTGCTGGCGGGGGGAGCTGCCCGCCTGCGGCCGGGGCTGAAGCCCGCGACCGCGGCCGCCCTGCTGGGGCTGTTAGCGCTGCCCGGCCTGTATGCATCGGTCGAGACCGACCGCCTGCTGGCCACCGCCGACACCCGGCAGCTGGCCGCCCAGTGGATCCAGGACAACGTGCCGGAGGGCGCCGAGATCCAGGTCGCCTACTACGCGCAGCCCTTCTTCGACCAGCGAGAGGTCGAGGCCAACCTCAAGCTGAGCGGCTCGCGCCTGGCCGCCGGTTTTCTGCAGGGCCGCTATACGTCGCGCTACCTGGTCAGCGAGAACGGGGGCCAGGTCGTGGTCGCGGCTTCAGGACCGCCCGACCAGGGCCCGGCCCCGGCCGGCCCCGGGCTCGTGATCAAGGCCTACCACGGCCGCTGGTCAGCTTCCGTCTACGACCCGCTGGACGCCTTCTACCTACCCATCTGGGGCTTCGAGGGCATCGACCGGCCCGGGCCCAGCCTGCTCATCCAGACGCCCTCTTGAGCTCGTAGAGACGCAACGGGTTAAGAGGCATCTCCGTGATCGCCACGCCGAGCGCGTCCTCGACCGCCGACGCGATCACCGCCCCCACCGGGATGGTGCCCGCCTCCCCGGCGCCCTTGACCCCCAGCGGGTTGAGCGGGCTGGGCGTCTCGAGGTGGTCGACGACGGCCTCCGGAACCTCGCTGGCGTAGGGCATCAGGAACTCCATGAAGGAGGCGTTGCGCAGCTGGCCGTCGGAGTCGTAGGCCAGCCGCTCGTAGAAGGCACCCCCGATGCCCTGGGCCAGCCCGCCCTGGATCTGCCCCTCCACCACCAGCGGGTTGATGACGCGGCCGCAGTCGTGCACGACCACGTAGCGGAGGACCTGGAGCCGGAAGGTATCCGGGTCGACGCGGACCCAGGCCGCGTGGCAGCCGGAGGCCCAGGTCGAGCCGGGCGGGGAGAAGAAGCCGGTGGCCTCCAGCCCCGGCGCCTCGCCCGCCGGCAGCGGCGGCCCTTCTCGCGGCCGGGCCTGGAACTGGGTCGCGATCTCGGCCCCACCGCCGAAGGCGTAGCGGAGGGGGTTGGAGAGGATCGCCACCGCCGCCAGCGGCAGGCCCCGCTCTGGAGCGCCCTTGACCCGGACCCGGCCGCCGGCCAGCTCCAGGTCGGCGGCGTCCACCTCCAGCTGCTGGGCGGCGACCTGCTTCGCCTTCTCGGCCACCAGCGCGGCGGCCACCTTCATGGCGTTGCCGGCGACCACGGCGCTGCGGGAGGCGAAGGTCCCCACCCCCCACTGGAAGCGCCTGGTGTCGCCGCTGGTGACCTCGACGTCGGCGACGTCCACCCCCAGCTCGTCGGCCACCACCTGCGCAAACACCGTCGCGTGGGCCTGGCCCTGGGTCGGGATGGCGGTGGAGGCCACCACCTGGCCGGAGACCAGTACCTGCACGTGCGCACCCTCGTAGGGCCCGACCCCGGTGCCCTCCACGTACATGGCCAGGCCCCGGCCGACGTGGTCGCCGCCCGGCCGGGGGCCCAGCAGCTTCAGCGCCCGCTCCAGCAGCTCCGGATAGTTGCCGCTGTCGTAGACGGCCCGGCCGCCGTCCTGCCAGGCCACGCCCACGTCGTAGGGGAAGTCGGCGGGCTGGAGCAGGTTGCGCCGCCGGACCTCGGCCGGGTCCAGCTTCAGCTCGGCCGCGATGGAATCCAGGACCCGTTCCATCACGAAGCAGGCGTGGGGGCGGCCGGCGCCCCGGTAGGGGGAGGTGGGCGTGGTGTTGGTGTAGAGGTCGCGGAAGCGGACCCGGTAGTTGGGGACGCGGTAGGGGCCGGGCACCTGGGCCGCCGTGATGATGGGCAGGATGATCCCGTAGGGCGTGTAGGCCCCGGCATCGTGCAGGAAGTCGACGTCGAGCGCCAGGATCCGGCCCTGAGCGTCGAACCCGGCCTCGACCACGTGCACCTGCGCCCGCTCCTGGTTGACCGCGGTGAAGTGCTCCCGGCGATCCTCGGTCCACTTGACCGGCCGGCCCAGCCGCATGGCGGCGTGGGGCACCAGCAGCTCGTCCGGGTAGAAGAGCATGATCTTGGGCCCGAAGCCGCCGCCGACGTCGGGCGCCACCACCTCCACGGAGGTCTCCGGCAGCCCGAAGAGCACCGCCAGGCCGCCCCGGATCGAGGTCGGCGACTGGGTGGAGTCGTAGACGCGGAGCTTCCGCTCGGCGGCGTCCCAGCGGGCCCAGACCGCGCGCCCCTCCAGCGGGTGGGCGGCGCTGCGCTCGAAGCGGAGGCGAAGCCGCTTTCGGTGGGCGGCCTTCTGCAGCGCCGCCTCCACGTCACCGACCTCCTGGACCTGCTCGGCGGCCAGGTTGCCGGGAACGTCGTCATGGACCAGGTGCTCCGCCCGCACAGCCACCTCCGGCGTCACCACCGCCGGCAGCGGCTCGTAGTCAACCTGCACCAGGTCCGCCGCGTCTTCGGCCAGGTAGCGGTCCTCGGCCACGATGAAGACGACCGCCTCGCCCACATGGCGCACCACCTTTGACGCCAGGCACTTCTGCGTGCGGCCGTGCGTCAGATCGGGGTGCGGGATGAGCAGCGGCAGGTCACGATCGCCGAAGGGAAGGTCGGCGGCGGTGTAGACGGCCACCACGCCCGCCGCCTGGCGGGCCGCCTCCACGTCGATGCGGGTGATCCGGGCGTGGGCGAACGGCGAGCGGACGAAGCAAGCCTCCAGCGCGCCCTCGCCGAGGTCGTCGGTGAAGCGCCCCAGGCCGCGGAGGAGGCGGTCGTCCTCCTTGCGCTGCACGCGCTCGCCGAACCAGCGGGTGGTCACGGGAGGGTTGCGGCGCGCAGGGCGGCTCGCCGAATCGCCGCGTAGCCGGTGCAGCGGCAGAGGTTGCCGGAGATGCCGGCCTCGACCTCGGCCGGGCTGGGGTGTGGGTTCTCCAGGAGCAGGCCGGCCACCGCCAGCACGAAGCCGGGGGTGCAGAAGCCGCACTGCAGAGCGTTCTCCTGGTGGAAGGCCTCCTGCACCGGGTGCAGCGCCCCGCCCGGGGGGGCCAGGCCCTCGATGGTGGTGACCTCGTGGGACTCGGCCTGGACCGCCAGCATCAGGCAGGAGCGGACGGCGCGGCCGTCGAGCAGCACCGTGCAGCAGCCGCAGACCCCGTGCTCGCAGCCGACGTGGGTGCCGGTCAGGCCGAGGTCGTGGCGGAGATAGTCGGAGAGCAGACGGCGCGGGCTCCGGGGCGAGGCCCGATCGACTCCATTGACCCTGATCAAGCCGCTGCTGCGGCCAGCGCCCGCTTCACCAGCACCCGCACCAGGTGCAGGCGGAACTCGGGCGTCGCCTCCAGGTCGCCCGACGGAGAGAGGCCTCGTGTGGGGTCCTTGGGATCGGCCAGCACCGGCGTCGGCGCCACCCCGAAGAGCGCCAGCCGCTCGCCGGCCAGGCAGACGCCCGCCAGCGCGAAGTCACCCTGCCGGCGCGACTCCTCCAGGAAGGCGCGCCGCCCGGTGAAGGCTGGAAACCAGGCTTCCAGGAGCAGCTCGTCCGGCTCCAGCGAGGTCTCGAAGACGCCGCGGAACAGGTCGCCTGCCTCGACCCGGCGCTGGCCCCGCGCCGAGCGCGCGACCACGTGCCCGCCCAGGGCCAAGAGCACGGCCGGCACCTCGGCCGCCGGGTCGGCGTGCGCCAGCGAGCCGCACACCGTGCCGCGATTGCGGATCGGCCGGTGCGCCACCTGGCGCAGTGCCTCCGGCAGCAGGGGGCAGCGCTCGCGGAGCAGCGGATGGCGCTCGGCTTCCGACTGCCTCACCAGGCAGCCGACCGCGAGCCCGCCGTCCCTCTCGTAGACCCCGGGGGCGTCCTGGAGCCGGTTGATGTCGACCAGGTGCGCCGGGCGGGCGAGCCGGAAGTTGAGCAGCGGGATCAACGACTGGCCACCGGCCAGGACCTTGGCGTCCTCCAGCGACGCGAGCAGTTCCACGGCCTCGGCCACCGTGGCCGGCGCGTGGTACTCGAAAGGCGGCGGCTTCAACCCAATTGCCTAGAGACGGATGATGGCGGCCACCGGCCCGCCCCCCGGCGGGCCCTGGTGCATGGCCGCCACCGAGACGAACACGGCCGGGTCGCCGACCGCCGCCGCCACCACGGCGCCCACGGCCGCCTTGGCGTGGCGGTGGTGGTGCACGTCGGAGTCGTCCAGGAGCACCTGCCGGCGCCCGCGCAGCCGGCCCGTGGGATCGGCCTCGCACTTGCAGAACACGTTCACGACGTGGTCCCCCAGGTCCGAGGCCCGGGGCCGCTCCGGCAGCTCCAGGCCGGCGTTGCCGATCGCCCGGTAGACGGAGTCGATGTCGAGCGCGTCCTGCATCACCGAGTGGCCGATCCGAAACCGGCCGCCCGGACCGTCGTTGCCCAGCAGCACCACCTGCGCGCGGTCGAGCTCCACCCCGCTGGAGCAGGAGGCGACCGAGCTGTAGAGCTCGAGGTCGCGGCCGATCACGGCGTCGGCCACCTTCTTACGCTGGACCTCGCCCAGCGCCACCGCGACGCCAAGCGCGGTGGTCCCGTTGGAGAGGTCCATGGATCCGTGCGGGTCGGGCAGCGCCGGCTCGCGGCCGCGAGCGTGGGCGTCGCGAATCGTCTCCATGGTCAGGAGCGGGGTCTTCGTCTGCACCCAGTGCACGTCTTCGACCCTCTTCACGCCGGCGTCGTCCATCGCCTTGCGCACCGCCACCGAGACCTTGTCCACCATCGCGGTGCGGCCGATGTCCTCGGGCAGGATCGGCTCCGAGATCGCCACCCCGACCGCAAGGCCGCGGCCGCGGCCGTCGGTGCGACAGAAGATGGTCGCGTGCGGGCAGAGCACGCCGTCGGTTCCGCCCGACCAGACCATGGGGATCGCCCGCACCTCCTCCTCGTCGCGGCGGCCATGACGGAGAAGCACGTCACGGTAGGCTCGGTCGGCCAGGATCCGGGTGAAGTCGTTGACGCCGCCGTTGCCTTCGGTCTTGCCGATCACCGCCACCACCCGGTCGGGGTCGAGGGCCTCCTGCTTGACCAGGAACTCGAACTCGGAGGCGTCGGCTGGGCCAGAGGCGAACTCGACCTTGAAGACCTCAACCGACATGGGCGTGATGGTAATGCCGGTGAGCGTCCCGGAAGGGCTCCAGCGGCGCCCGCACCAGGCCCGCCCCGACCTGGCCGACGCCGGCCTGGCGGTGCGCGATCCCGGTGTTGATCCAGGGCTGGATGCCGGTCTCCACCACTCGGCGCACATCGATGCCGGTCGGGCTGCCGCGGAAGTCGAGCGCGGGGATCTGGTGGTTGGGGTTCTCCTCCAGCGTGATCTCGTACATCTCCAGGGTGGCGTTGCGGGCCGTCTCCCAGGTGCCGCCGACGACCCGGGTGATGGCGGGGGCGGCGGCCATCGCGAAGCCGCCCAGGCCGTAGGTCTCGGTGATGGCGGAGTCGCCGATGTCCGGGTTGGCGTCGGCCTGCGTATACGAGCCCAGGAAGAGCCCGACCGGCACCGCGGCCGGGGCCGTAAACCAGCGGCCGGGGTCGCCGCTGACGCGAATGCCGAACTCGGTGCCGTTGCGCGCCATGGTCACCACCAGCGTGCTGCGGGGGACGCCGGCCGCGGCCTCGCAGGCGGCCTTGGCGGCGGCCATGACCAGGTTCAGGTAGAAGTAGTCGTTGCCGTCGATGAAGCGAAGGGACTCGCTCCCCAGTCCGCGCAGGGCGAGCTCGCGGAAGAGCAGCGAGGTGGCGGCGCGGTGGCGGTTGTGCAGTTCGTCACCCATCTGGACCGCCTTCTGGTTGATGGTGCCGAGGTCGATCGGACCCTGGTCCAGGGCTCGCTTCAGGTCGGGCGCGAGCACCCCGGCCATCCAGCGCAGCCGGTCCAGCACCTGGTCGTCGTTGGCCCCGTAACGCAGCACGCGGCCCAGGCCCTCGTTCAGGTTGGAGTAGGCTCGCCGGCCGCTGGCCTGGTCCTCCACCACGACCACCGGCATCGAAGGCGAGATGACGCCCGCCATCGGACCGACGGCGTCGTGGTGGTGGCAGGGGTCGAGGTCGGCGGACTCCCGGCTCTCCAGCCGCAGCGCGCCCTCCAGGGCGCCGCGCATAGGGCCGGAAGCGGCCTCCCAGCGGAGCGGCGGACCGCTGTGCAGGAGCAGGTCCGCGCGCATCCCGGGCATGGTGTCGAGGGCCGTCCCCATCCCCACCCACCTGGGCCTGGCCGCCAGCAGGCGGGAGACGGCCTCCTGGTTGGCCCGATCAACCTCCGGGTCGGGATCCAGGCGCTCCAGCGGTGGGCGCCAGTCGACCGCCTGCTTCTCTGCCTCCAGGGTGTCGTGGAGAAGCCGGGCGCCGGCGGTCACGGCCCGGATCGGGCCGATCACCGAGCCCGGCCGATCGGCGGCTTAGCCGACGCCATGGCCTTCGCCTGCCGGAAG
>WNFB01005896.1_pt1 | contig 10965 bp, 8 predicted proteins | sample 5400501 | NCBI WGS metagenome assembly WNFB01 (sample SAMN13153341, study PRJNA577476) | soil metagenome | isolation source: 200 cm saprolite under Douglas fir tree site 2 hole 1 | place: USA:California | collected 2015-04-18 | reverse complement strand
TTGAAGCTTCCATTAAAATTGGACATCGAGTCGTTCGAATCGCGCGTGGCCCGCAGGCGGCCGCCAAATTTGAGGAAATGTTTGCCGAGCGCCATTGAGGTGTAGTTCTGCAGCTCATAGCGGTCGAGCGCGTCCTGCCGGATTCCGGCACTGTTCCCGCCGTCCGCGAAGGCGCCCTGCACTTGAATGGTGGGAGAAGTGTTCTGCGGGGTCTGCTGGCTGCTTTCGCGGACTAACTGGAAGCGGGTTTCATTGATAATCTTCGCATTCACGATTTGCGTGTCGCTGATTTGCAAGGTGTGCTCGGCGTTGCGCGAGTTCAGCCCGAGGGATGCGAGATTGAACTGCCCGACGCCATCGTTCGTCTCGGTGTTTCGGAAATACTGATAACGCGCCGTCAAGGTGTTGTTGGGGGTGACCTGATAGTCGAGCCTGGGGCTGAGGTTGGTGCGGGCGCGCGGATTGGCTACGGCCTCGCCAAGCGGGGTGATCGCAAAAGTCACTGGATCCAAAACCTGCGCGCTGACGATGGCGAGCTCATTGATGTTGCGCCGCTCGATGTTGAAGAAGAAGGATGCTTTTTTGCTCAGCGGGCCACTGACGCTGGCGTTGAATTGCGTGGAATCATAGCCAGGCGGCTGGGTTCCCGCGGGGATGATCTCGAACGGGTTCCGGGAATTGAAAGCGGCAGTGTTCCCCGTCAGGAACGCCTGGCCGTGGAACTGATCCGTCCCCGGTTTCGTGAAGATTTCAATTCGCCCGTAGCCCAGTTTGTCGTACTCGGAAGAAAAGGGATTCTGGTTGATGCGGATTTCGCGGATGGAGGCTTTGGGAGGGAGCTGGCCGGCGGTAAAGCCATCAATGTACATTTGGCCGCCATTCGGGCCGGCCGAAGGTCCCGCAAGCGCCTGCAATTCGGACTGCAGCTCATCGGGGTCGTCGGAGAGCGCTTCCAGATCTTTGCCCTTGAGAACCACGGCGCCGGCGTTGCTTGCAGGATCGACGTCAACTTTGGTCGTCGAGTCCGTCACTTCTACTTTTTGTTCCTCCACCTGGATGATTAGACTAATATTCAACTGTTGGACCTGCCCCGCGAGAATCTGGATATCGTCTTTCGTGAAAAGGGCGAAGCCTTTCGCCACGGCCTTTATCGTGTACACGGCGGGGGCGAGGCCCTTGAATTCGTAGTAGCCGTCCCGGTTTGTACTGGTGTCCAGTGACGCGCCGTTGGAGGTGGTCAGGCGGACGGCCGCTTTGGCGACTACCCCGCCAGAGGGGTCTGTAACCACACCACTCAGACCACTTGCCGCCGTCTGAGCAGGCAAATTCCCAACCATTGCGAGAAACGATAGAAGAAATAACAAGCCTTGAGAAACAGTTCGAGCGCAGCGAGAAGTCCATAATTCCACGGAGAAAAAGCGAGGAATCTGGCGCGTGCGCCGCTTCACGGCACTGCCCCTTCCCCGCTCGGTGCACTGCTTAGACTCCAGGGCGAAAGGAGTGTGGAGGCATTGCCCTTCGGCGAGGCTGCGAGGATGGGCTCAACCCCGGCGAGCAGAGTGATCGCTGAAGGGATGCTGCTCGCGCCGCCCTCGGTTGCGACGATCATCACGACATCTCCCTTCTGTAAATCGGCCAGGGTGGAGCGCGGCATGCGATTGATGGCTTGTTGCAGGTCGGGAGTGCCGCCGCCTCCAGGCCTTCCCACTCCTCCTGCGCCGCCGACCCCCGGACCACTGGAAGGCGCCCCGCCCGTGCGAGGCATTTGTGCAGAGCCGCCACCCGCCGACCCCTGGGGAGTCGCGTCCGACGGAATTCCTTTCAGGTGCAAGGCGATCCGCTGGGCCATCGGGGGCGGTAGTTTCCGCAACTGTGAATCCGCCGTGATCTTCAGGGTGATGGGCTTGTTAGTGATGAGGTCCTCGACGGTGATGCTGCCTGCGGAAGGGTCGAGGGCAGAGATCGTGCCAGCAATATTTCGAAACGTCCCAGAGACGATCTCCTCGGCGGTCAGCTCATTTCCATCAGCGGTACGAGCGCCGCGGGCGCGCAATTGGTCGCCGGGCTTGATCTGATCGAGCGGGGCAGGTTTTGCATCATCGAACTTAATGGAATCCGGAGCGTAGCGGCGCAAGATGGTGTCTTTGGAGAGATGGATGGCGACGGTTTTCTTCTCGCCGAGCGCGGGGAGCGAGATGGTAATCGTGCCGCTGGCGGCATCCAGGCTGTTCACCAGGCCTCCGGTGCCGTGTTTGCTCCATTCATCGCGCTCGCGGGCCTGTTTTTCCGCGATGTCCGCCTTTTTCATGGCAATGACCGACACCGCAAGAATGGATTTGCCGTCGTCGGCAAGTGTACCGCGAACAAGGATGCGATCGCCCGGGTGCACATCCTGCAATTGGACAGGCATGGCGTCCTTCAAATCTTTTTGCCCGGGGGCGATTTGAACGAACTTCGTCGCCTGTTGAATCAGAACGGTCACATCGCTTCCTGTGTCGGTCGTCAACGTAATGATATTCCCAGAAATGGCCTTGATGGTTCCCACCGGCCGCGCCGTGGCGGGTGCCACCGATTGCCCCGTTTGCCTTGCCGGGATCGAAGCGAGAGCCACCGTTCCGACGCCTGAACTCAGGAAAATCGCCGCTGCCAAACAGAGTTGCCGACGCACAGGACTCTCGCGAATGGTCATCTCGAAATGTTTACCCCCTGTATGCCCAGGATCATCCCGGGAGAGAAACCCGCCATCCATCCCAAGCCAAACGGCAAATCCAGGTCAAGGATTAGACGTAAAGAGGGGTGGAGAATAGTACAAGGTTAGCAGTTGGATTCGGGAGCCGAAACCGTCCGCTTGGTCTTCCCAATGTCGTCGCAGGGCGCGGTAAAAGTTGCTATTACAGGGTGTAGAATTCGGCCTCGATAACGATGAAAAGGTTCATCCTATCGCCGTCCCTGGCGCGCTTCTACCAGCCAGCGAATGGAGCTATCCGCGGGTTTTTCGACAGCAGATATGATCAACACGACGATAATCGGGTAAACTGGTTTGCTCTCCTCGATCATCTTCCCGGGGGGCTTCATGATTCCCGACGTTGCGGAAGACCGTTATCGAGAGAAAAGCTTCATAAAGCATGAGGCTCGAATTCATAACTTAGTTCCCCAAAGAGGACAAATCCGTGAGTACTTACACCCTACCCGAAACGCAAAAAATGCCAGCCGGGATGAGCCCTGTCAAATACGTTTATTTTTTCGGTGATGGAAAAGCCGAAGGCAACGGCACGATGAAGAATGAGTTAGGGGGCAAAGGCGCAGGCTTGGCCGAGATGACCAACGCCGGACTGCCCGTGCCTCCCGGCTTCACCATCCAGACGGAGGCATGCCGTGAGTACATGCGTAGTGGCGGAAAGGTGTCTCCTGAAGTCACGCACCAGCTGGAAGACGCGCTGCGCCGCCTGGAGCAAATGCAGAGTCAGGGCTTGGGGACAGGCGAAAACCCGCTACTGGTCAGCGTGCGCTCCGGGGCAAAGTTCTCCATGCCGGGAATGATGGACACCATCCTGAACCTCGGGCTTAACGATGAAAGCGTGGAAGCGCTGGCCCGGCGAAGCAACAATTCGCGGTTTGCATACGATTCTTACCGGCGTCTCATCCAAATGTTCGGGAATGTCGTTCTTGAGATTCCCAAACTTGCTTTCGAAGAAGTCTTCGACAAAAAGAAGAAACAGAAGAAGGCTAAGCTGGACACGGAGCTCGATGCCCGGGCTCTGAAGGAAGTGATTCAGGAGTACAAGAAAGTTGTCAAAAAGCACGCCGGGCGGGAATTTCCCCAAGACCCGCGCGAACAACTCCTCATGGCTCGCGATGCCGTCTTTCGCTCCTGGAACAACCAGCGCGCGCAGACATACCGGCGGATTAACAACATCGATGACCTGCTGGGGACCGCCGTCAATGTGCAAGCAATGGTATTCGGGAATCTTGGCGAGACCAGCGGCACCGGCGTCGGCTTCACGCGTAATCCTGCCATCGGCTCGAAGGAGTTTTACGGCGAATTCCTGATGAATGCGCAGGGCGAAGATGTGGTGGCCGGCATCCGCACGCCGGTTCCGATTCTTGAACTGCAGAAGATCATGCCGGAAGTTTACAAGCAGCTCCGCGCAATCACCACTCGCCTGGAAAAACATTACCGCGACATGCAGGATTTCGAATTCACCATCCAGGACGGCAAGCTCTACATGCTGCAGACGCGCAACGGCAAGCGTACAGGACTAGCTGCCGTGCGCATTGCCATTCAGATGGTGGAAGAGGGCCTGATCACAAAGGAAGAGGCGATCTTCCGCGTCGAACCCAACCAGCTTTACGACTTCCTGGTTCCACGATTGGACGAGAAGAAAGTGAAGATCGAAGTTCTCGCCACGGGCTTGCCGGCGTCCCCGGGCGCTGCCGTCGGGCAGATTGTGTTCACCGCGGATGAAGCGGTGGAAAAGGCGGGGCACGGCAGCAAGAAGAATCCAGTCATCCTGGTAAGAGCGGAAACTACTCCGGAAGATATTCACGGCATGGAAGTGGCTGCGGGCATTCTAACTTCGCGCGGCGGCATGACCAGTCATGCCGCGGTAGTCACGCGCGGCATGGGAAAGTGCTGTGTCGCCGGGGCGGGAGACATAGAAGTAAACGAGAGGGCTCGCGAGATGACGGTGAAAGGCCAGGTATTCAGGCAGGGCGACTGGATTTCGCTTGACGGAACCACCGGCCGTGTAATCAAGGGCAAGCTCAATACCCTCGACGCAAAGCCCGATGATCCTGAACTGATGAAGTTCATGGGCTGGGCGGAGCCGTTCCGCAAACTGGGGGTGCGAGCCAACGCGGACATTCCACGAGATGCCATCCAGGCACGTGCGTTTGGCGCCGAGGGCATCGGATTGTGCCGCACCGAGCACATGTTCTTCGCCGAGGACCGGATCCCTCACATGCGCGCCATGATTCTGGCAGACAATGAGAAAGATCGCCGCGCGGCGCTGAAAAAACTGCTACCCATGCAGCGCTCCGATTTCATCGGCCTGTTTCGCGTAATGGATGGCCTGCCGGTAACCATTCGCCTCCTGGATCCGCCGCTGCACGAGTTCCTGCCCAAGCGCGAAGAACTGATGGTGGAGATCGCGGTGCTGGAAGCAACGAAGCCGCGCGCACCGAAGTTGAAAAAGTTGAAAGGCCTGCTCCGAAGGGTAGAAGAGCTACACGAGTTTAATCCCATGCTCGGACATCGCGGCTGCCGGCTAGGCATCACGTATCCCGAGATTACCGAGATGCAAGCGCGGGCAATTTTCGAGGCGGCGGTAGCCGTCGCGAAGGAAGGCGTCAAGCCCCACGCGGAGGTGATGATTCCGCTTACGGCCACGTTGAAAGAGATGGCCCACCAAGGCGGCATCGTTCGGCGAGTCGCGGAGGAAGTCTTTAAAGAAAAAGGAGCGAAAGTACATTACATGGTGGGGACGATGATCGAGTTGCCGCGAGCTGCGCTGATCGCGGAGGAGATCGCCAAGGAAGCCGAGTTCTTCAGCTTCGGCACCAACGACCTCACCCAGACCACTTTCGGCTTCTCGCGTGACGACGTGAACAAAGTGCTGCCGACGTATCTCGCGGAAGGCATCATTAAACAGGATCCCTTCGCGGTAATTGATCGCGAGGGAGTGGGTGAACTGGTTCGCATCGGAATCGAACGCGGACGCAAGACCCGCTCCAATCTTGAGGTGGGAATTTGCGGCGAGCACGGCGGCGACCCATCATCCGTTGAGTTCTGCCACGCGGTGGGGATGGATTATGTGGCCTGCTCGCCATTTCGCGTGCTGACCGCGCGGCTCGCTGCGGCACAAGCCGGTGCGAGCGACAGGTTGAAGGTGGAGGGCGGAAGGACGAAATAGACAGACATACGGAAGAAGGGCTCCCCCCACTGGAAGGGAGCCCAGAATACTGGCTAGCGGAAAGAAGGGCTGGCTATGGCACGCCTTGCGCCTATGTTGGCGCCCTCATGCCGACAGCCTGCAGGCCGCTGATTGATTTCTCGATCGTACGTGCGGCCACCGGCTTCAGCCAGAACAAAGCCAAAAACGCGGCGATAAGGTCGCAGGCAATCATCGCCCAAAAGACCTTCGTCCACGAACCGGTCTTTTCAAACAACCACGCGGCGCCGAAACCAGCAAAGAGAGCGCCCGCTCCCTTGGCAGTGTAGACGATGCCGTAGTTTGTGGTCGCCCAGGTCTTGCCGAACAAGTCTCCCGTGATGGAGGGAAACAGCGAGAAGATCTCGCCCCAGGCGAAGAAGCACAAGCCCGAGAGGGCAATGAACCAGACCGGATGGCTGATCAATTGTAGCAGCGCAAATACCGCGACTGCCTCCAGGGTGAAAGCGATGAACATGGTGTTTTCCCTGCCGATATGGTCCGATACCCATCCCCAGAAGGGACGGGTAAGTCCGTTCAGATAGCGGTCCACCGAGATCGCCAGGACGAGAGCAGTCATACCAAAGGCGACGACGACTTTATCGACATGATAGGAGACGGCCATGGGGTTGAGTTGGGCCGTAACCACCAAGCCCCCGAAAGACAACATGGTCATCATCAGGTAGATGACATAGAAGGAGGGTTGACGCAGCATCTGCCCGGGGGTCATGTCCACGGCCGAACTGCGGACGCGCTGTTTGATCTTGCGTTCCTTTTCCGCCCAACCCGGAGGAGTCCAGCCTGCGGGTGGCTTGGCGAGGAATAGCGCCGCAGCGAGCACGACAAAACCCTGGATAATCCCCCAAAAGACCAGCGTGTGCTGGTAGCCAGAAGCTCTGATCATTTTGTCGATGGGAGCGACCGTCAATGCGGTACCGATGCCGTACGCGCCGGCAGTGAGACCAACACAAAGGCCGCGATGGTCCGGAAACCATTTCAGCGCGTTTCCGATGGTCCCCCCGTAGACGATGCCAGCGCCGACGCCGCCCAGGCAGTACCAGAAGTACAAGCCTCCCAGAGTTTCAGCCTGACCTGAGAAGACCCAGCCCAGGCCAACCAGAATGCCACCAACGCCTAGCATCAGGCGTGGGCCGATCCGGTCCACAAGGTATCCTTCAAACGGAACTAGCCAGGTCTCGACCAGAATGAAGAGGCTGAAGATTCCCTGGATAGCCGTCAGGGTGACATGCAGGTGGGCCTGCATGGGTTTGGTGAAAAGGGTCCAGGCGTACTGCAAATTCGCGATCGCCATCATGGCGATAATGCCAGCGATCAATTGGGCCCAACGGTTGACTATGCGCGATGGGTGAATAAGAGGGGCTGCGGATTCGGCCATCGATAAACCTCCTGTGTGTCTCGTCAGACTTTAAGGGCCCAATTCTAAATTCTCACTTCCCCGTTGCCTGCGATCTGTACCCACCCAGGGTGCGCGACCAGACTTAGCTCTGCCCGCCATTGTTCTCAAAGTGGGCGGAGCATCGGACCCCACTTCTGTCTGGACACGGATCACACCGGAAACCAGTCACTTTCCCAGGTCGGTGTCAACTCTAGACTCGCTTGGTTGATAGCCGACCGTGATATATACTGGTCCACTGACCGAACCACTTGCGGGCGGAATCTAGCACGCGCGACCCAGGGTGTCAAGGGGCGCGCGAATCCTCGCAATGGAAGGGCTCGTCATGCCCGCGAGCTTCCCCGTGATGCCGGCAAGAACTCCGAGACGCGCCTTATGAATGACGGCCTACGAGCGCAAATCGAGACTTACCTGTCCCACCTCGATTCACTGATCCGCCGCGGGCGTCAGGTTCACGACACGTTGGCGGCTGATCCCTCCCACACATCGGCAGTTGCCGCCACGCGCGTCTGGCAGCAAGACTGTGGCGTAATGGTCAATCAATTATCTGGAGGAAGCAAGGCCCATTGGCTTGCCCGGTCGTTTAGCGAAGCCTTCCTGATGCGCTCAACGGCCGGCCGTGCCGTCGAGGGCGCGGCGCCAGCCGAGATCGTCAAGCGACTCCTCGACGTCCTCGAGCAAGCCGTTGCCTCGCTCTCCCGAATGGACGATGGCCAAATCATCTCTGCATCTACTGAAACGGCGCCTCCTCGCCGGTTCGATTTCGTGCACAACCCAGAACTCCGGCCCGTTGTCGAGCGGGCCTACACCGATAGTCGGCGCGCCCTCGAGCAGGGGAACTATGACCTGGCGCTGCGCACTGCATGCGGAATTCTGGAGGCCATCGTAACTGACGCGCTGGAACACAATGGGCTGAATGCGCTGGCTGCCTCGGGCCCACTCGCCGGGAGGATTGCCGATTGGTCGTTTGAAACGCGGCTCGCCGTCGCAGAGAGGACGGGACTCATTCGCAGCGGGTGCGCCCGGCTGCCAGCGGCCGCGCGGACGTATCGAGACCTCACCGATGCCAAGGGTGAGATCGGCGCGAAGGCTACGGTTTCCGAGCGCCATGCGCGCCTGGCCGGGCAGGTGCTGCGTGTGGTGATGAGAGATCTGGATCCCGGTCGATAGAGACCTGGTAAACTTCCCGCCGTTCGGCCAGCACGATTCGACACGAGAAAGATACTAACGGTCGTCGACGCTCTCATCGCAACGTCAATCTTCCAGGTCCTGCCGGAACACCGGTTGCGATGGATCGACGCTACCATCGATCACGGCCACGAGCAGGTTTCCGTACGCGCTCGTCGCCTCTGGCAATGAGGTGTAGCCGCGTTCCCACTGTAGCGCTCCAGTGTCCGAGTAGATGAGCGTGAAATACCGGCCCGATGAATACTGAAGTTCGAGGTACTGGTTCGGCATGTCAGGATCCCCTTCCTGACCCAGCACGTCCATAAGCGCCACAGTCCACCGCTTACCCTTCGGGTCGCTGACGACCTCGCGCTCGAGGTATTGCCATTCGTCCATGCTCCACAACGGCATATTTATTCAAGCAGCGACTCGAGCGCTTTTGCGACCTGCGCCCCGGTGAACGGTTTCGGGACCAGCAACACTCTTCGGGCATTCCGGGAACGGAGGCTCGCGTCCGCCTCCTCCGGTGTGTCACTGATGATGACGACGGGAAGCTCGGCGTGATCCGGGTGGTCACGCACGGTGTCGAAGAGCGACTCGCTCATGTCTAAGGAGGAACAGTCGAGCACGAGCGCATCGGCTCGTTGCTTCAAAACCAGCTCGCCGACGGTGTCGGTATATCCCGCTGCGAAGACCTCGTAGCCGAGATCACGCAGCGCAAAGGTCAGAAGCTCGGCAATCTCCGGTGTGTCGTCGATGAGCAGGACGCGGGGCAAAGCGTGCGCTACTTCTTGCCAGCTCCGGCGCCCGGCAACCGCTTTTTCTTGCCTTCGGAGGGCTCCAGATCCAGGACCCACACACGCCCGCCGGCTATATAGTGGGCACGGTGGTCGTTCTCTATCATCGCACCCCATGCCTCCAGCGTGCGCATCGCGAAGGTGTATCCCTCGAAGTTGTTGCGCGCGTGCTCCAGCACCTCGTTGGTGTGCCAGTTGTTGGTGAGGATTGCGTCACCCGCATGCACACGCAGCACGGTGTAGTAGCGGTCGAAAGCCGCCTCCGGCCGTACGTCGCGCGTCGACCCGCGCTTCTTACCTTCGCTGACGATATAGCTTTCCTGCGCGGCAGGAGGTTCAGGAGAAGGGGTTGAGTTTGTGCTCATATTGTTTCCGCCACGGCCGCGGCTTCAACCGCAGCCGCCATATTGACCAGGTTTTTCGCATCCGCGGCCTGGATCAAAGCCTCGGGCAGCTCGACACCCATCATTCGCCATTGCTCATTGGCAAACTTCTGCAGCTTCGCGATGTGCTCGGCGTGGAGGTGGCCGAAACGCCCTTGCAGTTTCAAGTACTCCGATACCGGCCGCATGTTCTGCGGGCGGAAGCTGTAATCGTACGCCCGCGCCTGGGGGTTCCACTCCCAGATGGGGTAGAGCCCGCATTCGACGACGAGCCGCCCGAGATCGATCGAGCGCGGCGTCTCGTACACGAAGCCTTTCTGGCAAGGAGTGTAGATCATCAGGTACGCAGCGCCCTTGTGATTGAGTCCCTTGCGTACCTTGTTCATCAAGTCGATGGGGTAGCCCACGCTCGCGGTCGCTACATAGCAGTGGGGATGGCCCGCCGCCATCATGCGGGCAAGATCTTTGGGGAACAGCGTCTTCGCTTCAGGAACCATCGGACCGGGAGGGGAGAAGGTGGTCATGCCGCCGTAAGGCGTGCGTGACGAGGCCTGGATACCGGTGTTTGCGTACTGCTCGTTGTCGTAGCAGATAATGAGGCAGTCGTGATTGCGATAGAGCGCGCCTGAAATCGAGGCAAGGCCGATGTCGGACGCGCTGCCGTCGCCCGCCTCGCAGATGATGTTCGGAAAGGCGCCCTTCCACTTGCCCTTTCGGATCATAGCTTCGTAGGCCGCGGCGACGCCCGCGGTGAAACTGCCAGCGCTGCCAATCTGCGTGTGCGCCCAAGGCACATTGTAGGGCGTACACAAATACGAACTGTTCGCGACATACATGCAGCCCGTCGGTCCGACCAGGATCGTATTGTCTCCCGCCGCCTTGCTCGTCATCCGGTATTGGATGGAGGGCCCGCAGCCGGCACACGTGCGGTGACCGGGGACGAACGGCTCGGTCGAAGGTAAATCAGGGTTATAGAAACGCGCGCCCTGGTTCGGGCTATCGAGAATCGGCAGCAGCTGCCGCTGAACTTCGATTGCTGGCATATCGTTCCTCCCTACCGCAGGGCCCACAGACCCTGCACCACCACTGTCGCAGTGCGGACCTTTAAGTCCGCCGAAACAAATATTCTTCTACTCCTCGAATCCGACCCAATGGGTGCGCTTCTCGATTTTCCCGCGTTTCTGCGCTTCCGTCATTTTCTGGGTCATCCAGTAGAATTCCTTCAGCACGATCGCCTCGCCGCCCATGCCCGCCATGAACGAGACGACCAGCGG
>WNFB01005893.1_pt1 | contig 10967 bp, 7 predicted proteins | sample 5400501 | NCBI WGS metagenome assembly WNFB01 (sample SAMN13153341, study PRJNA577476) | soil metagenome | isolation source: 200 cm saprolite under Douglas fir tree site 2 hole 1 | place: USA:California | collected 2015-04-18 | reverse complement strand
CATACGCAGATTACTCAAGCAGAAGCGGGTCGGGCATGCAGGCACGCTAGACCCGGCTGCCAGCGGCGTGCTGCCCATCTGTATCGGAAAAGGAACGCGGGTCGCCGAGTACCTGAGCGAAAGCGGCAAGGCGTACCGGGCAGAGATCGTCTTCGGGGTCGAAACCGACACGTATGATAGCGAAGGCGCCATTGTCCGCACTGCCAGCGCGGCAGACCTCACCCACGCACAGATCGAGCAGGCATTACAGCGCTTTACAGGTCAACAGATGCAATTACCACCACGCTACTCCGCTATCAAGCTGCAAGGACAGCCCGCTTACAAATTAGCGCGTGCCGGTGAGGACATCACCCTCGAGCCACGCCCCATCACCATCTATCGGCTCGAAGTCATCGACTGGCTTGCTCCGCGCCTCACCCTCGCGGTCGAATGCAGCAAGGGCACGTATATTCGTTCCCTGGCTCATGACATTGGCGAGCAGCTCGGCTGTGGCGCGTACCTGGCAGCACTGGTGCGCACACGCAGCGGCCCCTTCTCCCTGGCGGAAAGCATTACCCTCGAGCAACTGGCGGGTGCAGTTGCTGAGGATAATGGTCAAATAGCTGCCCGCTTCCTTTACCCTCTCGATATAGCGCTCCAACAGTACCCAGCGCTCAGGCTCGATGATGTTACCGTTGAACGGGTGCTGCACGGCAATGCGTTCACATACGATGGGCGTACCCACGCCGACCTTGCACGCGTCTACGACTCCGCTGGGCGCTTCCTGGCCATCGCCTCCTGGGACGGGCAGCGAGACCTGTGGCAGCCCAGAAAAGTGTTTCTTCTATAGGCTTAGCTATAACTTATTGCTAGCACGAGGTGGCTGTGGTACTATTAGCCTGAGCATGCTGTGCCCGCATCCCCCTTGCTTTAGCTATGGGTCAAGGACGCGTTCCTTATTGGGGCTTGGGCATGGGGGATACTTGATACGGATACGTAACGTTGTTATAGTGTATACATGGAACGCGGAAAACGGTTTTCCATCAGGTTTCCTCTTGACCTGCTGGAAACGCTTAAACAGTTTGCTCAAGAGGATGCACGCTCCATCAATGGAGAGATGATCTGGATATTAGGCGAATACGCAAAGCAGAGGAAAGGAGGCAAGCGTCGTGCGCAAAGCATTCAAGTATCGTCTATATCCGAACCGAACCACTGAAAAGAAATTGTACTTCACGCTCAACAGGTGTCGGGAGTTGTACAACGCAGCCTTATCAGAACGGAAGGATTCCTATCAGTTGCACGAGCGCACGCAGCTTCAGATCAATTCAGAAAGTGGGCAGGTCGTCGCAGCGACGATGACCGCGAAACAACGCGTCAAGGCAATCGGCTACTATGGGCAGAAGCGCGACCTGGTCGAGATCAAAGCGGTGCGTGAAGAGTACCAAGGCATTGCCTCTCACGTGCTGCAAGATGTGATTTTGCGCGTAGAGCGGGCATTCCAACGTTTCTTTGATGGAGCAGGATTTCCACGCTTCAAAGGACGTACCCGTTATGATAGCTTCACCTACCCTGATGGGGCAGGCTGGAAGCTGGACGTAGAAGAGCAAGGGAACTCGTTCAAAGGCACGTTGCATCTCAGCAAGATTGGGGATATCAAGGTCAGGCTCCATCGCAAGATCGAGGGCAAGATAAAGACGGTCACAGTGAAGCGCGAAATCGATCAATGGTTCGTCGTGGTCTCATGCGAAGTCGAGGAGCCTGCAAAGTTGCCGGTCTCTTATGAGGAGGTGGGCATTGATCTGGGTGTCACCCACCTGGCTACCTTGTCTAATGGAGAGATGATCGAGCATCCTCGCCACTACCGGCGAGCCAAGAAGACTTTAGAGAAGCGACAGCAAGCCTTGTCGAGAAAGAAGAAGGGCAGTCACCGCAGGGAACGGGCCAAGAAACTCATTGGCAAAGCACATCGCAAGATAGCCAATCAGCGACGGGACTTCCATCACAAGCAGTCCCGCAAGCTGGTCAATCGCTATCAGGTGATCGTGTTCGAGGACTTGCACATAGCGAACCTCGTCAAAAGACCAAAGGTGAAGCAGGATGAAGAGACAGGGCAGTACCTCCCCAATGGAGCGGCTGCCAAGGGCGGCTTAAACACGTCCATTTTAGATGCGGGTTGGGGAATGTTTGTAGCTATGTGTTCTAGCAAGGCGGCAGGAGCTGGCAGAACACTGCTCAAAGTTTCCCCACACTTTACCTCTCAAGTCTGTTCTAGTTGTGGCACTGTGCGCAAAAAGACGCTAGAGGAGCGCTGGCATAGTTGCGATTGTGGGGCCGAATTAGACCGCGATGTCAACGCCGCCAAGAACATACTTGTTCTAGGCCAACAACGCCTGGGCGGGAAGCGTCCAACGCTGGCAACGGCGTAGAAGCCCCCGGCTTTAGCTGTGGGGTACTTCACCATTCGAGGAAAAATCGAGCGTATGCAATTAGAATATCAAACAACATTATTAGCAGATGAACCTGTTGCTATCACCATCGGGAATTTTGACGGGGTTCATAGAGGACACCAGCGCCTCATGCACGAGCTGGTGCTGCAGGCGCGAGAACTGGATTGTAAGCCAGTCCTGGTGACCTTCTCGCCGCACACCTCAATGGTTGTGCGGCCAGATGCTGACCACCAGTACCTGACAACACTGGAAGAAAAGCTCGCGTTGGCTCGACGTTATGGTCATATCAACAATAGCATCGTGGTCCACTTTACGCCAGAAGTTATGCAAATGAGCGCTGAAGACTTCATGGATAGTTTACTTATGCATTTTGCTATTCGTGGCATTACCGTGGGCAGCAATTTTAGCCTCGGGCATCATAGAATGGGCAACGTGGCGTTCCTTGAGCAGTATTGCCAGCAACATGAAAGAGTATTACGAAGTATTGCATTGGAAGAGGCCGAGCAAACGCGCATCAGCAGCACGCGCATTCGCGCGCTGGTGGGCGAGGGACAGGTGAGCGAAGCGAACGACCTGCTGGGGTACCCGGTCACGTTCAGCGGACTTGTCGTACACGGGGACCATCGTGGCAGGCTTTTAGGCTTTCCCACAGCCAACCTGGCTCCCGAACCGCACAAGCTGCTGCCGGCCAATGGCGTCTACGCCGCTCGCGTCACCGTTGGGACCTCAGCAGAGCTTAAGCGTGACTCAAGCAGTGTTTTTCCCGTCTATAAGGGTGTAGTGAATATCGGGGTGAGGCCAACCTTTCAGGGCCAGGAACGTCGAGTGGAGGCGCATTTACTGGATGTCGATCTCGAGTTGTACGACCAGCGTATCACTATCGACTTCATCGCAAGGCTGCGCGAAGAACAGCGCTTCTCTGGCATCGAGGCATTAAAGGCACAGATCAGCACCGATGTGCAACAAGCACGCCGGGTACTCGTAGTAACTTCAGCATAATATTAATAGGAAAAAATGCTACAATGAAGCATGTAGCTGCTATATCAATCATCAAGCCCGCACTTTAAGGAGGGCACGCCGAGTGACAACTCGCCAGAGTCCGCTTTCTAAATTTGAATCGTTTATGCAGCGCATCGTGGAAGCGCCCTTTGCGCGTCTCTTCCCATCCAGGCTTGAGCCGCCAGAGTTGCTCGGCAAGCTAGAGCGCGCCATGGAAGATAACCTGGTGCTTGCAGGTGAAGGGCGACTACTGGCCCCCATCGTCTATGATATCTACATCAGCATCAAAGACCACCAGCAATTAGACCAGAGCTTCAACCTGCTTAAAAACGATTGGCAAAGACACCTGATCGAGTTTGCCAAACAGCCTCACCGCCACTATATCCTTAAAGCCAACCCCCTGCTGCGCCTGCATGCTGATAGCAGGCTGCACACTGGCGACGCGCGCATTGAAACAAGCTTAGGCGGGGACCCCAATGCCGAGGGAGGAGGAGTCATGGCGACGCAGGCAATCAGCGCGGAGCAACTCGCGCAACTGCGCGCTCAGCTACCCCCGGGACAACAACTACCAGGCATTACGAACGCCGGACGCGCTGCTAATCCCGCATCAAGCCAGTTCGGTTCCTCCTCGCCCGTTACCAACCCGGGCAGCAGCTTTGTTGGCGCCATACCGCAGGCCCGGCTCACTATTCGCCTGCCACAAGCCGGTCAGCAGGTTTATCAAATCGAGAAACCGGTCATCAACATTGGACGTCAACTTAGTAATGATATTATTGTCGAAGACAAACGCGTTTCGCGCTATCATGCTCAGATTAAATACCAGTCAAACGGGCAGTTCCTTATCTTTGATCTTGGCAGCACCAACGGCATTACGATCAACGGTGTGGTTAATCAACGCCAGCACACGTTACGCAGCGGTGACCGCTTCACCATCGGAAATTATGACTTTTATTTTGAGAGAAGATAAGAAATGTCATTAGATGTCTTTTTGCTCATATTACGCTTATTGCTTATCGTCCTGCTCTACCTTTTCCTGATGCAGGTAGTGATCGCCATTACACGCGACCTGCGCAAAACAGCACAGGCCAGCGCAAATTTTGAAGGTAAGGCGCCACCTGTGCTCGGCCATCTCATCGTGATTGATAGCGGTCCCAGTTCAATCGTACCGGGGACCCCTTTTGACCTGTATCCACAAACAACCATTGGTCGCGGTCCCACGAATACCATCCAGTTGCCCGAAAGCTTTATCTCTGGCGAACATACCCGCCTCTGGTATCGCAACGGTAGCTGGTATGTGCAGGACGCAGGGAGCACTAATGGCACCTATCTCAATAATCAACCCGCGCGCGAGGCCCTTCCTGCCAGGCTCGGAGATATCATCCAGGTAGGTTTCATCCGCTTCAAACTGGCCAACTAGATCTCTAGAGGAAATACTATGGCACGTCCGTTAAATCAGTCCCCTGGGGTATTCCGGCGCTACCGTTGGAAAGAATTGGGATTGCTCATCATCCCCTTTATGATACTGCTGCTGGAGATGACACAACTCTTACTTGTACCGCTCCTGAAGGAGGACCCCGCGGCAGCATTCAGCCTGAAGCACCTGCCCACGGCCCAGGCGTTGATCCCCGTGCTCGGTTTGATTGCCGTATTACTTGGTACGAATCTGCTGTTCAGTATGTTTTTCCCCAAGGCCGACCAGTTACTGCTCCCCGTCGTGGGCCTGCTGAGTGGCATTGGCATGCTGATGGCAACACGCCTTGGGCCGAACGTTGGGGTTCCGACACTGGGTTCGCGCCAGCTTATCTGGGTTATCCTTGGTGTATTTGGATGCATTGTGACCCTCTTCCTCCTGCGCAACATGGATTGGCTGAGGCGTTATAAGTATACCTGGGCGGCCCTTAGCATCATTCTTGTCGGCATCACCCTGGGCAACGCCCTGCGTGTCAAAAACCTTGATAGCCCTACACATGACCAGTTGAATATCGGGCCATTCAACCTGCAGCCTTCAGAACTGCTGAAAATTTGTATCATCATCTTCTTCGCCGCCTACTTTAGCCTGACAGAAAACCGCGATATCCTGGCGGGCGGCAGCCGCTTCATTGGACGGCTGCGCCTCCCGCCGTTACGCAAACTCGGCCCGATCTTCGTGATGCTTGGCATCTCGCTCCTACTGTTCCTGGTAGTGCGCGAACTTGGCCTGGCGCTGCTCATCTATGGACTCTTCCTCAGCATGATCTACCTCGGCAGCGGTAAATTCTCCTACGTCGTTGGCGGCCTGCTGCTCTTCGTGCTGCTGGGCTTCATCGGATACAGCCTCTTCAGCTACGTTCGCCTGCGCTTTGCAGTGCTCTCTATCAACCTCGTTACTCCCGGAGCTTTTAACGAGGACCTCTATCAAAAAAGCGCGTACCAGATTGTGCAGGGGCTGATTGCGCTCGCGAGTGGAGGCATCCTCGGCAGCGGCCTTGGACTGGGTCATCCTGGTTTTGTACCGGTCATACAGTCGGACATGGTTCTCACTGCACTCGGGGAAGAGCTAGGCCTGGCAGGGCTTTTTGCCATCATCGGCCTTTACCTGCTGCTCATCTACCGTGGCTTCCGCATCGCTGTCGAGGCAACCGACCCGTTCAACCAGCTCCTGGCTGCCGGGCTCACCTCGATCTTTGCCATCCAGACGCTGATCATAGCCGCCGGCAATATGAAATTGATACCGCTGACTGGCATACCCCTGCCTTTCCTCAGCTACGGCGGCAGTTCAGTCATTGCCAACTACATCATCATCGGCATCCTGCTGCGCATCTCGCACAATACGGCCCTGGAGCGCGAAGGGCTGGCATAGGGTTATTGCGCTGGCGGGATATATTGTCTCACGTCAAACGTTGCCAGGCGCTGCAGGTTGCCGTAAATCCACAGGGCGCCTCCTTCCGCCTGGCCCGTGGACTGGTTGAGTTGACCTGCGTAGGCGTACTGGGCCTGGGTTGCCATGTCGTTGAGGATTGACAGGGATGATATTTGTAACAACTGGGCGCCGGTCATGCCTACGAGCTGCTTCGCGTCCTGGTACACCTGCCCCAGTAAGCGCCTCAGATCATCAAGACCGGTGTTGATGCGGACAGCCAGTTGACGCTGCTCCGGAGTTGTCTGGGGCGATTGGATCACGCCGTTCATATGCTCGCCGATAAGATACACATAGCCGGGCGGCGTCTCGTTACTATATACGTAGCCGGCAGGGTCTGCATTCCCGGGAGCTGGTCCAAGCAATGCAACCTGGACTTCGTGCGCGTTGGCAAGCAGGGGCGTGCCGCGAGGCGCATCTGTACGCGCCAGCGCCGAGCCATCAAGATAGTCCAGGATACGTATCACCTGGTCACGGATAGACGCCGTGTCTTTGTTCTGCCAGGCATCCCGCGCACTGGCCGCCAGCTGCACGACCGTTGATGTATTCCTGGCTAACCAGAAAGCCAGACCACCATGAAGCCCGCGCAATTTGAGTTCTGGTGACTCAACGAGCAAATGACGCAGGTGATCCAGCATACTGAAATGCAATTGATCCGTGGGGCTGGGCAGTTGGGGAATTTCTGCGTAGTAGCGCCATGTACTGGTATCGATGAGTGGATTGCCCGTCGGGGCATTATCTTCAGTGATCAGAAAGCGGCTTACGAAGGCGAGTAAATTGGTGTGCTGCGGATCGCCTCGATAGAGAAAATGCATATTACCCTGGCTGACAGTCAAACGACCAAGCAGGACCGGCGCGGCCTCGCTCTGGCTCCTATCGCCCAATAACCAGGCGTAGTAGCTTTTTCCTGCGGCTGGATCAGAGACCTGTGCTAGATCGATCTGCAATTCATCATTAATGCCCTGCGGGCCATTCGCATTCAGTTGCCCGCTATTGAGGAAGAAAGCGTGCCCTATCACTTGACCCGGCGCGAGAGTAGTAGTATGAGAAGTTAAAAATAGGGCTCCTATGGTGACCATGCTGGCGAGCAGCAGCACGCCAATCATAGCAGCATACAATCTATTGAACGGCTTTCTCTGGTGCTTCCTCGACAAGGCCGCGGGCGCGAGAGGAGCGCTAGACACGCCTTCCGCGGGCGCCGCGACGATGCCCGGCCAGCTATGTTGAGACCATGCAGATTGTGAAGGGGAGGGTTGAGTCATAACAGGTGGTCCGGCATTTTGTAGAGAATCATACCTGTAGTAATCTGACCCACTGCTCAGATCCAATAGATAAGCCGACTGGCTCAAGGCTTCAGGAACCGGCGTATGTAAAGCCTGGGCCAGCGCGATAGCCATGGATGAGGCGCTGGTGAAACGGGCGCGGGGATCTTTTGATAGGCTGCACAGGATGACACTGGTCAGAGCGGATGGTATAGTTGGATTCAGAAGGGCAGGCGGAGTTGGTGGGGTATTGATATGCTGCATCATAATAGCAATCGGCCTGTTACCCCGGAACGGCAGCACCCCTGTACAGAGTTCATACAGCACCACCCCTAGAGAGTAGATATCACTACGCTCATCAGGTGGATGGCCCTGAACCTGTTCTGGTGAGAGATAGAACGGGACGCCGACGTTGCCAGCACTGCGCAGCGGTGTGGTAAAACCAAAATCGGTGAGCACGGGGTCACCTGTCCCACCTGGTGAAGTCGTAGCTCTATGCAACAGTATATTGCCCGGCTTTATATTGCCGTGGACAATGCCATGCTGATGAGCATGGTCGATGGCTATACTGATAGAGGTAAAGAGGTGAACTACCTCGCTACTCAGCGACATCTTGCCCAGGCTCGGCGTGTTACGAATATACTCTGCCAGCGTCTGCCCTTCCACGTAATCCGTCACAACACACACCGTAGAGGCCACAGGGTCATCAGGATGCCTGGAAGGAAATATATAAACATCGCGGATATGTGCAATGTTGGCATGATGCAGAGAAGCAAGTTTCTCTAATGACCAGACAAATTGCGTTACAGCATCAGAATCAGGCAGTTGATTGGTATGGTAAGCCTTGATAGTGACGTAGTGCTGTGATTGGCCATCATAGGCCTTCCAGCATTCGCTCGCGTGACTGCTTGCCAGGCGCCTATGTAGCTCGTATTTCCCAATCTGTTGCAGGCCTGTTATCATGAGAGATAACCGTTTCCTAAATCTACAACTATCGTAAACAATCCCCAACAATCCTATCCACAGAGCCGTAAGAGCAGCGGAGTGGCATAGGAAGAGCGCAGCGTGGCGGATTTTTTCCACCCATTGATGTAGATCTTGCCTGCACAAAGCAGGCGCGTCATCTGGACTTGCGGCGGAAACAGCAGCACCGCGCCGTGCGCCATATAGGGGCACGGCTTGACCGACGAATCGGTCACGGAGAAGGCATATCCTTTGCCAGTTGCTTGCATTGAGGTCAAGAAAGCGGTACCGAGCCGCGCGATGTTCACGGCAGCACAATAGTCACGGTCCGCGTTGTAGGAACAGTGAGCACACACCAGCCAGCGGCCCCATTTCACCGGGTCACTTCGATGGTGCATGCGAGAAGAGCGATAGGTCTGGGCGGGCTTACCACAGCGAGGGCAGGCGTGCGAGGTTCCACGGGGCTTTTCCGAGCGGAAGCGCATGCCCAAGAGGTGGCTTTTGTATCTCAAGATGTGCCAGATCTCTGAGCGGATGGTCGTGTTGTTGCGCCAGTTGCGCCACTTGCCGCGCACGCCTTTACCCCGCCCGGTGGATTTGAGTGTCTTAAGCGATTCCCCACAGATGAGGGAACAGCCCCCGACCTTGGCGAAGAGCAAGAGCAGATTGGCGGCCAGGTGCGCGAGTTCGCGATTGCGTGCCTCATACACCTGCCAGCAGCGACTGATCTCCTGCTCGTAGAAGGCTCGTTTGGCATCGCCCTCGGCCAGCTGCTCGCGTGCGGCTTGCAGTTGGTCAATCTGGCGACGGGTACGCGCCTGGTGCCCATCGAGACCGCAGGTGTTGACAAACAGGGGACGCGAGACCTGCGTCGGCTGCTCTGGATCAGCCGGATTGGCGGAGAGGACCACTGCCGTGATTAAGCCATGCACGCCCCAGTCGAAGCCGAGCACCCGCTCGATCGTCTTCCAGGGAGAAAGCTCCGCTTTTTTGACCTGGACAATCACATCGAGGACCGCAATCCGGCTCCCATGGGCTTTGACTAACTCACGCAAGGTGGGAGCCATATGCACTCCCTCTTTGAGCCGCTCCACCACGCAAGCAGGAAGCTGGAGGATGATGGGGTCTTTTCTCCACTTCCAGCTGCCCATTTCATCGGGAAAGCGGAAGAGCAGGGAAGCTGTCCCGGCTTGCACATCGAAGGAGAGACGATAACTTTGGCCTTTCATGATGCCGTCGTCCCCTGCGTAGGTGAGCATGCCCACCTTGAGCAGAGGAACGGCCTGCATGTCTTCGTAGCTATGCGGGAACATGCCATGTTCGAGAAAATAATTACAGGCTTGCTCGACCACATTTTGTATGGTGACGAAGGCGGTATCATCATCCTCAAGCGTCTTTTGCAGTGCCTCGATGGCTTCTTTGATGCTTTGGCGGTTTTTGCCCGCAGGTCGTTTCTCGGTCTTGGGGCGAATGAACCCATCGCAGAGAATGGGCTGGATCAGCTCAAAGGCCTGTTTGCGTTTGGCTTGGGCACGCAGTATGCGACCAGCGGTCTCACTTTCGCATCGCCATTGTCGATCACCGTGAGGCTGAGGGGATCCAATGAACTCTCCCACCTGTTTCCAGGCCGGTCCTGTGTGCTCGGTCATGAAGTCATCGAGGTAGGGCCACAACTGCACCAGTGCTGCATTGACCACCAAACGACTAGCATCCAGCAGGCGAAGCGCATCCGCTTGCGCCTCATCAGGGAGGCGAAGATCGTAGCTTAAGGGCTGGTAATGACGGCCTGCGCGCATTGCAAGAGTTCCTTCTGTTTGTGGGACCCTTATGTTCGAAAAAGCTTTTCGAATTTCCTGTAATATAGTAGTGGTTATTCAATGAATCTCCAACAAACTAGGAGTTTTATCCTATTTGGTAAGGCGCTGACATATTCACAGCAAAGAGACCTAAACCGATGAACAGGTTTTCTCACGGCATCACTGCACCACTATCGTTAAATTCATATCCTTGTGAATGGTGCAGTAGACGTGATACACGCCAGCGGTGTTAAAGGGACCAAGCGTTAGTGAACCACTACTGACAGTGATGTTATTGACAGCGGGCGCTCCCGGCTCGGCGCTGGTATTCTGGGAGCCATTGGCCGTCCACATGCCAATTTTTTACAGGCTCTATAATGTATTTTGGGTGGTTATAGCATATTCAAGCGACCAGTACCATACATGCCTATGTTCATAAGCTAGACTGAGTTGCCGATTGAAGCATAGCTAAGAACGGGAAAGCTCTAAACGCTCCGCTCTGCCCCGATTTTCGCATACTAATTTTGGAAGTCACCATCGTTGACCACATGAGAAATAAAATCAATTTTACGCGTAATAATGAAGTGTCTTATACAAGTGTATGGGGTACGTGGTGATCTGAAAG
>WNFB01006025.1_pt1 | contig 10968 bp, 7 predicted proteins | sample 5400501 | NCBI WGS metagenome assembly WNFB01 (sample SAMN13153341, study PRJNA577476) | soil metagenome | isolation source: 200 cm saprolite under Douglas fir tree site 2 hole 1 | place: USA:California | collected 2015-04-18 | reverse complement strand
GGACGCGGGCGCCCTTCTGGACCTTGATGGCCGCGAGCTGGCCGCCGACCTCGGGCGCGACGCGGATCTCGGTCGCGCGCACGACGCCGACAACCGGCCGATGGCCAGGCACCACAGCCCCCGCCAGTCGTGCGCCACCTCCCACAGGCTCGCGCCGAGCTGGTCGATGCGGACGATGCCGTCGATCGCGAAGTCGGCCGGGAAGATATAGCCCGCGGCGAGCGCCGGCTTGGGGATCGCTTCGCGCGGCCAGGAGAAGCCGGTCAGGAAGAACTGCGGCAGGCTGGTGGCGAGGAAAATCAGCGTCGGGGTCTCCGGACGCTTGAACCAGGCGCCCGCAGCCTGGCCCATGAAGCTGGTCGCGAGAATGAACAGCGACGCCAGCACGAACAATTGCAATGGCTGGCCGAGCGCGGAAAAGCCGTAGAAGCGCGGCAGCACGATGAAGTAGAGCGCGAGCGCCGGCAGATAGATGGTCAGGTGCGCGATGCCGCGGCCGAGCACGCTCGCGAACGCTCCGCCGGCGGCCTGCGCCAGCGCCGGGCCGGTCAGCATTGCCGCGCCGATCAGCAGCGTCTGCTGCAGGATCAGCACGAAGGCGGCGGGCACGACGTAGCTCGCATAGCCGCCGACCGGGTTGAAGATCGGCTGCAGCAGGATGTCGGCCGGGCTCGCGGCGGCGAGCTTCGCCTTGACGAGGCTGCCGTCCGTGCGCGCGCCGCCTGCGGCGAGCTCGGACGACAACGCATTGATCGCGACGGCGATGCCGCTCGCCATCGTCCGGAAGATGAACAGGTAGGTGGCGTCGGCATAGATCGGAATGTGGGCGGTGCTGCCCTTGAGGACGTCGCGCTCCGTCCCGGGTGGAATGCCGACCACGGCAAAGGCCTCGCCGCGATCGAGCGCCGCGCGCGCTTCGGCGAGCGTCCCGGCGCGGACCGCGACGCTGACCGCGCCGCTGGCGTCCAGTGTCTGCACGACGCTGCGGCTCAGCTCGCTCAGGTCGTTGTCGACGATCGCGACCGGGATCTTGCGCAGGATCTGGGTCAGGTACGGCTGCGGGTAGTAGACGCCGTAGAACAGCGGGGCGAGGACCAGCAGGATGAAGGCGCCGCGGATCGCGAGCACGCGCCGCCACTCGGCGGCGAAGGCTCCGCCGATTCCGCGCGGCGCGGCGGGCGACGCCGCCGGCTCCGGCGCGGCGGCTCCGCGGGTCATGCTTGCGCCGAGGGCGCGCAGGCGAAGGAACGCCAGCAGCGTGTAGAGCGCGGCGAGCGCGGCCAGCGCGGCAAAGGGGCGGGCGGATTCGTGCACCGGGAGGCCGCGCGCCGCCTGCCCGAGCAGCACCGCCATGTACCAGCGCAACGGCAGGATCGCGCCCCACGATTGCGCGAACGCGTTCATGCCCAGGATCGGAAATCCCACGCCGGCATAGCCGAACGCGGGCGAGACGACGAGGCCGGTGAGGCCGAGCCCGGTCGCGAGGTCGCGGACCAGAAGCTGCAGCAGCGCTCCAAGCGCCAGGTAGCCGATGATCAGCAGCGTTCCCGCGGCGACCACCATCGGCACGTTGCCCTTGAACGAGATCTCGAACAGCCCCTCCAAGATCACCGGCACCACCAGCATTATGACGACGAAGATCGCGAACAGGGGCGCAAGCTTGCCGGCGAGCGCGACGATCGGATTGCCCCCGGCGCAGGCGAGCCAGGTACGCACGTTGCGCCGCCGGAACTCGGAGCCCACCGCATAGCCGGCGGCGAGCGCGATGACCACGTGGACGACCATCGGCAGCAGCGTGCGCAGCAGGAATTGCGCGTAGTTCTTCTGCGGGTTGACCAGCACGATCGTCTCGGCGACGAGCCCCCCGATGCGGGAAGCCGCAGGCGCCGCGCTCCCCGCGGGCGCTACGCTGCTGGCGGCGGCGGCGAGGGTATCGCTCAGGCCCTGCGACGCGACGCCCGCGGCCGTCAGGAACTGCTGGTTATAGAACGCGACGACTTGCGGCCGGCGCTCGGCCTTCAGGTCGCGCTCGAAATTGGCCGGGACGTAGACGGCGGCAATGGCATCGCCGGACCGGATCGCCCGCGACGCCGACGCGAGGTCTGCAGTGCGCGCGACGATGCTGAGACTGGGAGACGCGGACACCTGCTCCACGAAGGCGCGCGAGGTCTCCGATCGGTCCTCGTCGACGACGACCACCCCCAGCCCGCGGATCACCGGGTGACTGAAAACCGCGGTCAGGACCGCAAAAGCGAACGCCGGCACGCCGAAGATCAGGATGACCGCCACGCGGTCGTGCAGCAGCCATCGCCATTCGCGCCTGGCGACCAGCCAGAACCCGGGCTTCGGCGCCGGCCTCATCCGCGCGCCCGCCAGTCCAAGTAGGCGCTCATGCCGGGCCGCAGCTCCGGCACCTTGTCGACGGGATAGGCGCGGATCGTGAACGTCCGCAGGTCGAAATCGCCGGTGGCGCGGGTGGCGCGCCAGCTCGCATATTCGCCCTTGGTGGCGATCAGCTTGACCTCGACGGTGATGCGGCGGTCGGCGAGCGCCGGAATTCGCACGCCGAAGCGGTCGCCGATTTTCAGCGTCTTGACCAGGTCCTCGCGCAGATCGAAGTGGATCCACGTGTCGTCGAGATCGATCAACGTCACCAGCGGCACGCCGGGCGAAACGTATTCGCCCGGCTCGACGTTGCGCTTGTAGACCTGCGAGGCCACCGGCGCGTAGACCACCATCTGGTCGACGATCGATTGAACGGCCTGGATGTCGGCGATCGCCTTCTGCACGTTAGCCTCGGCGATCTGACGTTCCTCGGCCGTATAGCCGTTGACCGCCTGCTCGTAGGCCGATCTGGCCTGATCCATGGCGCGTTCGCTTTCGTGCAGGGCGTCGGTCGCCTGGTCGAGCCGCGCCTGCGGAGCATTGCCGTGCTCGGCCAGCTGACTGACGCGGTCGTAGGTCTTCTGCGCCAGGGTCACGTTCGCCCGCGCCCGCTCGTACGCGGCCTTGCGCGCCGCAATGACCTCCGCTCGCGTGCCGGCATTGATGTTTGCGAGCTGCGCCGCGGCGACGACCTTGGCGGCCAGCGCCTGCTCGTTCTTTGCGAGCGTCTCGGGGTTGTCGATCCGCACCAGCACGGCGCCGGCGCCGACGTTCTGGCCGCGCGCAACGGGGATGTCCGCGACACGCCCGTCGACCCGCGCCGCGAGGTCGAGCCGCGTCGCGTCGACTTCGCCCTGCACCAGCAGGGGTTCGCCCCGCACGAGATACCAGATCGACAGGACGGCGATCGCGGCGACCACCACCCCGACGATCATCGACGGGACACGGGTGGACGCAGGCGCCCGGTCCTTCGGTGCTTCGCTCGGCCGCCCGGGCGCGGGTTCCCTCGGCTGCGCGGCTTCCGTCCGAGCGTCAGGCGTCGGCATCTCCATCGCAACCCTCCGCGGACTTATGTCTTGCCGGCTTGCGCATGCGCAGCGGAATCAAGCGTCCCCCTGCTGCAGGCCTCTGGACCAACGGCGAAGCGAACGAGCCGCGATGTCTTCGATGCCGCTTATATCACACCGCCCAGCAGGCGCAGCCGAGCGCGCCCCAAAACGATTTCAGGTCCTCGACCGGCAGCTTGCGCGACCAGGCGCCGGCATGATCGTGTCCATGGATGTTGCATGCGTTGGCGCAACCGCAACTCATGGCGAGCTGGCGACGAAGCGCGGGCTGTCCGGCGCCCTTCGGGTCGCCCCAGGCCCCATAGCCGCCGAAGCTGCGCACCGGCGACCAGTCCGGCATCGCCGGCGGCGGCGCGCCTTCGTCGTAGCGGGCAAAGTCGCCGGCGCCGTAGACGACCTTTCCGCCGACGATGGTCAAGTCGGAAGTCGTGTCGGCGATCTCATCCTCCGGGCAGGAGAAATAGTCGCGGTCGGGGACGATCAGGTCGGCGAGGTGGCCGACCTGGATGCGGCCCTTCTTGCCTTCCTCGCTGGAGAACCATGTCACGTACTCCGTCCACATGCGCAACGCCGTTTCGCGATCGAGGCAGTTGCGCTGCGGATAGAGCCGCATGCCGGCGACGGTCTTGCCGGTGATCAGCCACGCAAGCGAAACCCACGGATTGTAGGAGGCGACACGGGTGGCGTCGGTGCCGGCCGAGACCTTGATCCCTTTCTGCAGCATTTTGGCGACCGGCGGGGTCGCCTGCGCGGCCTCGTGGCCATAGCGTTCGACGAAATATTCCCCCTGATAGGCCATGCGGTGCTGCACGGCGATGCCGCCCCCGAGCGCCGCAATGCGGTCGATCGACCGCTCGGAGATCGTCTCGGCATGATCGAAGAACCAGGGCAGGCCGGCGAGCGGAATGTCGCGGTTGACGCGCTCGAAGACGTCGAGCGCGCGCGCGATCGTCTCGTCATAGGTCGCGTGCAGCCGCCAGGGCCAACGGTTCTCCGCGAGAATGCGCACGACGTCCTCGAGCTCGCCCTCCATCTCCGGCGGCATGTCCGGACGCGGCTGGCGGAAGTCCTCGAAGTCGGCCGCCGAGAACACCAGCATCTCGCCCGCGCCGTTGTGACGGAAGTAATCGTCGCCCTGCTTGTATTTCGACGTTTTCGTCCAGTTCAGGAAATCCGCCTTCTCCGCCTTCGGCTTCTGGGTGAAGAGGTTGTAGGCGAGCCGGACGGTGAGCTCGCCCGCCTCGCTCAATTTTTGGATGACGGCATAGTCCTCCGGATAGTTCTGGAAGCCGCCGCCGGCGTCGATGGCGCCCGTCACGCCGAGACGGTTGAGCTCGCGCATGAAATGGCGGGTCGAGTTGAGCTGATACTCGAACGGCAGCTTCGGGCCCTTGGCCAGCGTCGCGTACAGGATGCCGGCATTGGGCCTGGCGAGCAGCAGCCCGGTCGGGTTGCCGGCGGCGTCGCGGACGATCTCGCCCGCCGGAGGGTCGGGCGTATCTTTGGTGTAGCCGACCGCCCGCAGCACGGCGCCGTTCAGCAGGGCGCGGTCGTAGAGGTGCAGCAGGAAGACCGGCGTGTCGGGCGCGACCGCATTGATCTCCTCGATCGTCGGCAGGCGCTTCTCCTCGAATTGATGCGCGGTGAAGCCGCCGACCACCCGAACCCATTGCGGCGGCGGCGTGACCGCGACCTGCCGCTTCAACATCGCCATGGCGTCGGCAAGACTGCGCACGCCGTCCCAGCGCAGCTCCATGTTGAAGTTGAGCCCGCCGCGAATGATGTGCAGGTGGTTGTCGATCAGCCCGGGCAGCACGCGGCGACCCTTCAGGTCGACGATTCGGGTCTGCGATCCCCGAAGCGGCATCACGTCTTCATCGCGACCGACCGCGACGAGCCTGCCGCCCGCGATTGCGACGGCGCTTGCCGTCGGGTTGGAACGGTCCAGGGTGGTGAACGATCCGCGATGCAGGATGAGATCGGGCGTCGTTGTCGCGCCGTTCATGAGCGTGCCTATCGGGTTGTGGTGATCGAGGTGGCTTCGGCCTGCTTGTTGGCAACCCTCGCTCGAGGTGCGAGCTGGATCGGCAGTGGATCAGGCGGCTTTGGGCGCCGGACCGGCTTCGGAGGCATGTTCGCCGAGCGCCCACTTGGAGAAGCGCACCTGGATGCCGTACGGCGAATGCGCCCGCAGGATCTCCATCACGCCTTCGTAAGTCTCCGAGCGCGCCCAATCCTGCTGCAGCTCGAAGAGGTACTGGAGAGACGTGATGGGGACCGCGCCGGCCTGGACCACTCTGTCCATGGCGCGATTGTGTGCCTCCAGCGAAACGTCGCCGCAGGCGTCGGCGGGGATGTAGACCTCGAAGCCCTCCTGCAGCAGCTCGAGCGTCGGAAACAGCACGCAGGCCTCCGTCCACAGACCCGCGACGACGATCTTCTTGCGCTTGGTATCGTGGACGGCCTTGCGGAAATTCGCATCGAGCCAGGAGTTTATGGAGGTGCGGTCAATGACGACGTGTTGGGGAAACAGGTTGGTGACTTCCGGCATGAACGGGCCGGAGAACGAGTCCTTGGCGACCGTCGAAATGACGGTCGGGATAGCGAACAGCTTGGCAGCTTTCGCCAGGATCTGGACATTGTTGAAAGTGACGAGCCGGTCATGCGACTGAACGCCTTGATACATCGCGGGCTGATAGTCGATGAGAGCAATCGCGCTATTTTGCGGGGCGAGCATCTCGAGTTTTGACATGGGAGATGATCCTTTCATGATCGTCGTTGAACTTTCGCCGCTTCCGTAGGCCAAGAGCCGACATGGCGGCCATCGCCGGCTCGGTTCCGATCGACTGCTAGGGCAAGTCGAACACCAGGATCTCCGAGCCGTCGGCACGTGACGTGATGGTCAGGGCTGCTTCGCCTTCGATCGCTATGCCATCACCCGCACCCGCAGCCTTGCCGTTGACATCGACTGCTCCCCGCACGACCTGGACCCAGCTCTTGCGGCCAGTCGGCAACGGATGCCTGACGGTGTTGCTCATGCCGAGCAGCGCGTCGTAGATTTCCACGTCCTGATGAATGAGGATCGAGCCGTCGCGGCCGTCGGGCGAGCCGACGAGCCGCAGCTGTCCGCGCTTTTCGGACTCGGCAAACGTTTTTTGATCGTACCTCGGTGCCAGGCCCCGTCGGTCGGGCAGGACCCAAATCTGCAGAAAGTGGACCGGCTCGGTCTTCGAGTGATTGAATTCGCTGTGGCGGATGCCGGTCCCGGCCGACATGATCTGCACGTCGCCCGGCCGTATCACCGAACCGGTACCGATGCTGTCCTTGTGCTCGAGCGCGCCTTCCAGAACGTAGGAAATGATCTCCATGTCCTTGTGCCCGTGGGTGTCGAATCCGGCGCCGGGGCGGACCCGATCCTCATTGATCACGCGCAACGGGCCGAAGCCCATCTGTTTCGGATCGTAGTAATCGCCGAACGAGAAGGTGTGGCGGCTGTCCAGCCATCCGAGATCGGCGGTTCCCCGCTCCGCGGCGGGCCTCACGGTGATCATGGCACGCTCCGAACAGCGACCTCATATTTCGGCCGGCAATGGTGCCGCGGCATCGATTGGGCCGATCTCACGCGCGGCCGCCCGGCTCATCGGCCGCCCGCGTGGACTCGAACAGGAACCAGGCGCGCCGCTCGGCCTCGTCGATCCATGTTTCCAGCAGGCTTGCGCTTGCAACATCGCCGTGCTCGTCGCACAGGCTATGGGTCTCGCGCAGGTTCGCCGCCAGCTCTTTGTTGTCGTCGCGCAACTCGGCGAGCATGTCCAGCGGCGTGACGAAATCCGCGTCGTTGTCCAGGACGCGCTGCAAACGGCCGATATGGCCGATCGAGCGCAGCGTCGTGCCGCCGATCTTGCGCGCACGCTCGGCGATTGCATCGGTGGTGGCGAAGATCTGCTCGGCCTGCTCGTCCAGCAAGAGGTGGTAGTCGCGAAAGTGCGGGCCCGACATGTGCCAGTGGAAGTTCTTCGTTTTCAAGTACAGGGCAAACATGTCGGCGAGCAGAATGTTCAGCGCGCCCGAAATATCCTGCACGGCGTTGGGCTTCAGGTCGGTCGGCGTGTGGAGCGGAGCGGTCCGCAATGCCTTGGCGTCCTGGTATTCATCCGTGGTTCCTCCTGCGTTGACTGACCGAGATCGGTGAGCGTGCCTGCCTACATCCCTGCCTTGACCTCGGGGTGTCAGGACCGTCGGCAACACAGTACCGGCGCCCACGATCAGGACATTGCGGCGATAAATGGCGTCCCATATCGCCTTTCCGCTCATTGCCGGCCCTTCCATCCGTTGGGCCGTCTCTCTCCGGCGGCAGTGATGGGAAGTGATTTGCTTCAGCAGTCGAGCACGCGGGCCCGACGCTCGCGCGAGCAGCCGCGCGAGAGCACAGAGATAGGAATTGCCAGGGCCTGCGCCAAGCTCGGGGCGCACGCATGGCAGCCGCGACCACCACGAGTTGCCTATTATGTGGGCAGTGAAGATATTGGCGAAGGTAAAGAATGGCATGTTGGCCCGCCGTGCCGCGTCGCTCCGTTATTGACGGCCTAAACCTGTGCGAATCCGCCATCCACAAACAATTCCGTTCCCGTGACGTAGCTACTGTCGTCCGATGCGAGAAACACCACGGCCTTCGCGATCTCATCGGGTGTACCGAGCCTGCCGAGCGGAACAGCGTTGGAAATCATCTTCAAGCGTTGCTGGCCCGTTTCTGACGAAGCCAGCAGGTCACTCAGTCCGGGCGTGTCGATGGAGCCTGGGCTCACGGCGTTCACGCGAATGCCGCGGTCCTTCAAGTCCGTTGTCCATGTCCGCGCGAACGAACGCACCGCGGCTTTTGTGGCGCTATAAACACTATTCGACGACAACCCCTTGCTGGCCACGATGGACGCATTCAGGATGATAGCGGCGCCATCCGGCATCAGGGGAAGCGCCTTCTGCACCGTGAAAAGGAGGCCCTTCACATTGATGTTGAAGATCGAGTCATAGAGCTCCTCGGTTATCTTGCCGAAGGAGGCATACTTCGCAACGCCGGCATTCGCGAACACGATATCGAGCTTGCCCTTCTCCCGCTCGATTTGTGCGAAGAGGCGATCAAGATCGCCAAGGTTCGACACGTCTCCTTGTATGCCGGTTACATTTCTTCCGATTTCCTTTACCGCCGCGGCCAACTCCGGATCACGGCGTGCCGTTATGAAGACGTACGCGCCTTCGTTCACAAACCGCTTCGCCGTCGCCAGGCCAATGCCGCTATTGCCGCCGGTAACGAGCGCAATTTTTCCTTCAAGCTTGCCCATGTATTTCTCCTTGGGTGTCATCTTTCCGTTGCGATCGGCGGCAGCTGCCGCGTTCGCGGATCGAACTGCACCGGAACGGCCCGCAGGGCAGGGCGCTCTTTCGGGAATCCCGTACCGTCACCTATGGCATTCAAAGACATGACGAATTCTCGGCTGTCCTCGGGATTGACATTGCGCGTATATGCGCCTATATAGGTGCATATACGCATTCGTCAAGGGCAGTGATGAAGCGGGAGTCCATGTCATGACGATCGATGTTTTGCCTGACGAGCCCGACCCGGTTCGAGCGGTGCATTTGCCGGGTGGAGAAAAGGTGACGGTCCGGCCGGCGCGCCCGCAGGACACGAGCATGATCCAGGCCTACATACGCGGCCTCTCTGCGGCTTCGCGGCGCAATCGGTTTCTGGGTGCCTTGAACGAGATATCCTCGAGCGAGCTCCATGGCATGACGCACGGCGATCGTTGCAGGCATCCGGCTCTGATCGCCGAGGGTATCGTCGACGGCGCTTGCACAATGATCGGCGAAGCGCGCTATGCGGTGGCGCCCGACGGGCTCAACTGCGAATTCGCGGTCTCGGTGGCCGAGACCTGGCGGCGCAAAACGCTCGCTATGCTGTTGGTCGGAATTGTCGCATACCGGGCCAAGGCGCTCGGGCTTCGTTATCTCGTCGGCGATGTCTTCCGCACGAACGAAGCAATGATGGCGCTGGCTCGCAAGACCGGATTTGCGGTGACCGGGCCGGTGGCCGACGCCAGATTGGTAAGGATCACAAAGGACCTTGCTCTTCTGGATGCCGCACAGAATGAGCTTGCTTCGCAGTGTTGGTTGATCGCAGCCTGACCAACAGGGAACGGAGTGTTCAATCTCCGACCGACGCCTTGCTCTTCCGGTCGAAGTCGTCAGCATTTTGGGCGATGCGGAAACCAGCTTCAGCGGTTTTGTCCAGCAGATCCCGACTCATCGTCCGCGATTGAGGATCAATGTATTCCCCGAGATGTGAGCTTCTCGAGAGCATTTGGGCAACGACGATCACAAGCGCTTCGTGGAGCCGAACGATACTCTCCCTTCGAGGCAGCGAATCGCGTGTCGGGCAGTTGCAAGCTAGCTGGCTGGTGCATAAATCAGGGCCGCTCGCGCGCGACCGCGCTTAGGGAGCGAACGCCATGCGAGGTGGGAAGTTTTCCAGACGGGACGTGCTCAAGGCATCGACGGTGCTGGCCGCTGGCGCCGTCCTTCCGGAGCCGCTCAAGGCCGCCGCGCCGGAGCCGAGCGCCGTCAGCCCGGCCTTGATCCAGGCCGCCCGGAAGGAAGGCGCGGTCGCGTTCTACACCGCAATGGACATTCCGGTCGCGGAAAGCCTCGGCAAGACGTTCGAAGCCAAGTATCCCGGCATTGCCGTCCGCGTGAAGCGATCCGGCGCAGAGCGGGTGTTCCAGCGCATCGGCAAAGAAGAGGAAATCCGGCTCCATGAAGTCGATGTCGTCTGCAGCACCGACGCGGCACATTTCGTCCATTGGAAGCGCGCCGGCTTGCTCGCGCCTTACGTGCCGGAGGACGTAGCCAGGCACCTGCCGGCCGAGCAGGTCGATGTGGACGGCATGTACGCAACCGTGTTCGCCATGCTCAGCCCCATCGGCTACAACACCAATCTGGTCAAGCCTGAGGATGCGCCTAAGAGCTTCGCCGACCTGCTCGATCCCAGGTGGAAGGGCAAGATCGTCAAGGGTCACCCGGACTATAGCGGCACGATCCTCACTGCGACGTTTCAAATAGCGCGCGATCTCGGCTGGTCTTATTTCGAGAAGCTCGCCCAGCAGAAGGTGATACAGGTACAGTCGGCGCTCGATCCGCCACATAAGCTCGCCCTCGGCGAGAGCGCCGTGCAAGCCGACGGCGCCGGCTCCAACCTGCTGCTATTGAAGGAGCGGGGCGCGCCGGTAGAGGCCGTCTATGCGACCGAGGGCACCCCGGTGGCTAGCGCTCCGAGCGGTGTCTTCCAGAGCGCGCCCAATCCCAACGCGGCACGGTTGTTCCAGAGCTACCTGTTCAGTGCCGAGGCGCAGCAGATCCTGGTCGGCGCCTCCGCTATGTGCTCACTTCATGCGCTTGTGCAGGAGAAGCCCGGACGCAGGCCGCTGTCCACGATCAAGCTCATGAAAAGTGATCCAGCGGCGATGGA
>WNFB01050987.1_pt1 | contig 10969 bp, 10 predicted proteins | sample 5400501 | NCBI WGS metagenome assembly WNFB01 (sample SAMN13153341, study PRJNA577476) | soil metagenome | isolation source: 200 cm saprolite under Douglas fir tree site 2 hole 1 | place: USA:California | collected 2015-04-18 | reverse complement strand
AAGCGGTTGGTGGCGATCGCACAAACTTGCCGACTGGGACAGGCGCGTGAGCGGGTGCGGCCGATTCTAGATTCGTTTAATGCGTAAGCGATACGTAAGGATAAAGGCACATGAAGTTTCGGGGGAGAGAGTATGAAGCTGATTGAAGGGTTCGACAGCAACTACCGCTACATTCTGGTAGCGGCGCGGCGGGCACGGCAACTGCAAGGCGGCGCACCGCCGGTGATCGATACCGGATCGCGCAAACCCTGCCGCATCGCGCAGGATGAAATCAAGGCCGGCAAGGTGAAATGGCTGATTCCGGAGATTCCGAAACTGCCGGTAGTGGCCGCCAGCGAGACTCTGAACAAGGTGTTCGCGGAAGACGCGTAGAGATTAGCTCTTGTAGAGACGGGGCTAGCCCCGTCTCACTCCGCGGCCGGAGACGCGGCAAGCCGAATCTCTACGGGGATTTGGCGGCATCCTTGTTCGGTGAACGGCATCAATTCTGTAGGCGGGGCTGTAGGTTCAAGCCGTGGCCGCCGCCTTCCTGCTATGAAAATTGTGCTGGGCGTGTCCGGTGGAGTAGCGGCCTATAAGGCGGCGGAAATCCTGCGCCTCCTCCAAGACCGCGGCATTCGTGTGCAAGTCGTCATGACGCATGCGGCGCAGGAGTTCGTTCGTCCTCTGACGTTCGCAGCGCTCTCCGGAGAAAAAGTGATCACCGACATGTTCGGTTCTGGGTCTGGAGCCGACACAGCGAATGTCGACTCGGCGATCGAGCACATCGCCGTTGCCCAGTCAATTGATGCGCTGGTGGTGGTTCCTGCGACAGCCGATGTCCTGGCCCGTTTCGCGCAGGGGATCGCCAACGACTTTCTGAGCACCCTTTATCTCGCGACCACCGCCCCGGTGGTAGTGGCTCCGGCGATGAACGTCAACATGTGGAATCACGAGGCCACGAAGGCGAATCTCGACATCCTGCGCAAGCGCGGCGTTCGCATTGTCGAGCCTGGCGATGGTTATCTGGCCTGCGGGATGACGGGGTCGGGGCGGCTGACGGAGAACGAAACGATTGTGGCAGCAGTGATGGAAGCGCTCGGCGCGGCGCAGGATCTGGCGGGCGAAACGGTGCTGGTGACGGCGGGGCCGACGCGGGAAAAGATCGATCCGGTGCGCTATTTGACCAACCGGTCAAGCGGGCGCATGGGCTATGCCATTGCGGAAGCGGCGCTGCGGCGAGGAGCGCGCGTGCTGCTGGTGAGCGGGCCGACGGCGATTGCCGCTCCGGGCGCGGCGGAACTGACGCAGGTCGAGACAGCGGAAGAGATGCTGGCGGCGGTTTTGAAATTCCTACCCGAAGCCACGGTGGTAATCAAGACGGCGGCCGTCTCGGACTTCCGGCCAAAAGCGGCGGCAGGGCAGAAGATCAAGCGCAAGGGCGAAATGAAGCTGGAACTGGAACCGACGGCGGATATTCTGGCGGAGGTGGCGCGCCGGAAGACTTCCCAGGTTGTTATCGGGTTTGCGGCCGAGACGGAGAACGTGCTCGAGAACGCGCGCAAGAAGCTGGCGTCAAAATCGCTGGATGCGATCGTAGTGAATGACGTCTCGCGCGAAGGCATTGGTTTTGATTCCGACCGTAACGCGGTCACGATCATCTCTCAGAGCGAAGTGGTCGAGGTTCCCGAGACCTCGAAGTGGGAAGTTGCGCACCGCGTGCTGGACCAGGTAGTGAAGCTGCGGAAGCGCATCGGCGTCCGCGTGCTCTAACCTTCGTGTGACGATCTGCGTAGGGACAGCCGCCCTGGGCTGTCCGTCGAGTTTTCGCGGGCGAGGGCGCCCGCGCCACACGGTTTGTTATTCTTATCCGCAATGCCCCGCACGCTTGATCCAGAGATTCGCCGCGCACTAGCCGCACGCATCCGCTACTACAACGAGATGGGGATCTATGATTTCTACCGTCGGCCGGTGTCGGTCCACACAGAAGAAGTTGCGGCACCGATTGCAGTGGACGAAAAAGAGATTGCTGTTTCTATAAATCCAGAACCGGGAGAAGAGATGAGTCCACGGAAGTCCACGGCGGTCGCCATGCCGGTTGCGATTGAGGTTGATGAGAATATTTTTGAGGCGATCGCGCTGAAGCCCGAGCAGAGCGTGAGCGATCCGGTGAAGGCGCTGAAGATCATCCGCGAAGACCTGGGCGACTGCACTCAACAACATGATCAAAGCGATGGGAATCGAGCGCGAGCAGGTTTACATCGCGAACATCGTGAAGTGCCGCCCGCCGGGCAATCGCCAGCCCGAGCGCGACGAGTGCGCGACCTGCTCCCCGTTTCTGATGCGGCAGATCGCGGTGGTCAAGCCGAAAGTGATCGTGGCCCTCGGCGCCACCGCCGCCAAAACGCTGCTGGCGATGAATGCTTCGATGATCCAACTGCGCGGGCGCTTTTACGATTTCAGGCCGACGGGTGTGCGGAGCAATGACCCCAACTGGGATGGATGCAAGCTCGCGGTCACGTATCATCCCGCGTTTCTGCTGCGCGATCCGCGGCAAAAGGGTGAAGCGTGGAAGGACCTGCAGATGGTGATGAAGGAGTTGGGGCTGAAGGCGCCGACAAAAGTTCCGCGTGAGCAAACAGATGGATAAGGCCATCGCTAGCATCCTTCTTGATGCTTTCGTTCACAGACTTCGCAAGCGCAAATATTCGGAGCTATGCGAATTTCTCGGCGCTCCGGAGTGCGAGGAAGTATGGGGCCCGGATGGCAAGGCCTATCAAGTTGAATTCGAGGCACACTGGGATGATCCCCGAAATCGGGGTCGCAACCTCCGCGTAATCGTTACGATCGACGACGGAACCTTCCGCGCGGCCTTCCGCCCGATAACGAAAGGCTTCATCGTGGCTCCAGATGGCTCCTTTGTGGGTGAGCCCCAGAATGAAAGCTAGTTCAACAGTTTGTAAATGGACTGCATGGTTTAGGCTTCCTTTTCATGGCCCTCTTCTGCGACGTCGCCCTGGCCGTGCCGCTCGACCTGGTGTTCACCTACGCCATTCCTCCGGGCATGGAGCCGGTCGTTGGCGGGCGGGTGCTGGTGCCGTTCCGTCAGCAACGCTTGTCGGGCATCGCGATTGAGTTGCATGACCGTCCGCCGCGGGTCAACACTGCGCAGGTAAAGATCAAGAAGGTTATCGAAGCGCTCGACCTCTCGCCGGTTCTCGATGAACAACTGCTGAAACTTGGGAAGTGGATTGCCGACTACTATCTCGCGCCGATCGGCGAGGTGTTTCGCACCATGCTGCCGCTCTCCGCCGAGTTTAAGCGCTCGATCGCGTACCGCATCACCGATGAGGGGCGGCTGGCGCTTCAAGAAGAGAGGTTGCGCGGTGCGACGCGAGTGGCAAAGGCGCTGCTGAGCGGGATGGTGCGGAAGAAGTGGATTGCGCGCGAGGATGTGTCGGCGGCGCGGGACGCGGCGCGCTTGGTGAAGGTGGCGGTGCTGCTGGCGGCAGAGGAGCGGGCGGAGGCTGCGCCTCCGTTGGACGGGCGAGGCGCCCGTCCCCACACTAACCCAGCGAAGCCGACTGCGAAGAAGCTCAACGAGAGCCAGCAGGCCTTGATTGAGGCGCTGGCTGCCTCTGGTGGGCGTGCTCCGGTCGAGGCTTTGCGCAGCCTCGATGTTCCGCGCACTACGCTCGGCACGCTGGTGCGGCGCGGGTTGATCGACATTGTTGACGAGCCGCAGAACTTCACCGCCTCAAAGCTCAAGCCTCGGCAGTCTCCGTTTGAGTTCGAATTCAGCACGGCGCAGAAAGAAGCGCTCGCCAAGATTGGCGAGGCCGTCGCGTCGCGCAAGTTTGGGGGTCTCTTGCTGCATGGCATCACGGGATCGGGCAAGACGGCCGTGTATCTTGCCTGCATGCACGAGGTGCTGGAGCAGGGCCGGGCCTCGATCTTGCTGGTTCCTGAGATTGGCCTGACTCCGGCGGTGGCGGCGGATCTGCACCAGGTGTTCGGCGATGAAGTTGCCATCCTGCATTCGGGACTCTCGAACGCGGAACGGGCGGAGCAGTGGCATCGCATTCGGCGAGGCGAGGCGCGGGTGGTGGCGGGGACGCGGTCGGCCGTCTTTGCTCCCGTAAGCGATCTAGCGCTCGTTATTGTCGACGAGGAGCAGGATTCGTCTTACAAGCAGGAAGAGACGCCGCGCTATCACGCTCGAGATGTGGCGGTGATGCGGGCGAAGATGGCGGGAGCGGCCGTCGTGCTCGGCTCGGCCACACCATCGCTCGAGTCGTATTACAACGCTAAGAAGAACAAATATGCGCTCGTGGAATTGCCCGATCGGGTTGAGATGCGTCCGCTGCCAGAAGTTGAGATTGTCGACATGCGGCAGGAGTTTCAGGAGACGGGGCAGGAACAGGTGATCTCGCGCAAGCTGGCGGAGGAAATCCGCGAGCGGCTGGACAAGAAAGAGCAGGTCATGGTGCTGCTCAACCGGCGCGGATATTCTCCGGTGGTGTTGTGCCGCGCTTGCGGCAAGACGCTGCAGTGCAAAAACTGCGCCGTCTCCATGACTCACCACAAGCGCGAGCGCAAAATGGAATGCCATTATTGCGGGCATGTCGCGCACATTCCCGACAAGTGCGCGCATTGCGGCAGCGAGTACGTGTACTTTGTCGGCACAGGATCGGAGAAGCTGGAAGAGTTGCTGCACGGCATGTTTCCGCAGGCGCGCATCGGGCGGTTGGATCGGGATACGGTGCGCGGCAGGGAGGATTTCGAACATGCGCTGAACGCGCTGAATGAAGGCGCGCTCGACATGCTGGTCGGCACGCAGATGATCGCGAAAGGCCACGACATCCATGGCGTGACGCTGGTCGGCGTAGTCGGGGCGGATATGGCGCTGGGGCTGCCGGATTTCCGCGCGGCGGAGAGAACTTTTCAGTTGCTCACGCAAGTTGCGGGGCGCGCGGGGCGGGGACAGTCTCCAGGGAAAGTTGTACTGCAGACTTATTTTCAGGATCACTACGCGGTGCAGTTTGCGGCGCGGCATGACTTTGTCGGGTTCTACGACAAAGAGCTGCAATTTCGCGCCTGGATGCACTATCCACCGTACAGCGCGATTGCGAATGTGCTCATCCGCTCCGAGAAACTGGATGAGGCGCTGACGTGGTCGGGCGAACTCGGGCGCTGGTTCGAGAAGACGCGGCATGAAGGCATCCGCGTGCTTGGGCCGGCGGCGGCGGCGATCACGCGGTTGAAGCGCGATTACCGCTATCACTTCATCCTGAAGTCTCCCAGCCGAGAAAAGATGAACACGCTGTTGCGGGCGATGCTGGCGGAGGCCGCGGCGCGGAAGATTCCGCGCACACAGGTGATCGTGGATGTGGATGCGGTGTGGCTAATGTAGAGGGTAGCACTTAGCCGTTAGCAATTGGCACTTAGCTCAAGCGAGGCAAGAAAGATTCGTAGGTCACGGCTTTAGCGATGCTGAGAGTTCTTCCGCCCGTAGAGAAAGGGCAAGCCCTGGGCTTGCCCTTCTCTACACGAAGCCGTTTTACTTCGCCCGATAGATTTCCGTCAGCAGATCCGGCATTGACTCGACCCGCACCAAGTGTGGGTACTTTTCGCCGCCGTGATAGTCCAGTTTCACTACCCGGAAATAATCTGTGTTTTCCACGATGAGCTCAATCGGCGATGGACTGGTCTTGGCGGTTCGAAGGGCATCGCGCCAGACCTCCGCCGAAATTCTGCGGCCGTTCACAGCGACAATCTTCATCCCCGGCCCGATCCCGGCCTTGGCGGCGATCATGCCCTCGACCGTATCCCGAATCAGACCGTCGTTGCCGGCCGACAGTCCCACGGAGTAATGCGCATTGATCGTCTTTCCTTCGCGATCTTGGGCGCGGTCCAGTTCCGAAGGATACTCGTCATACACCAGCTTCCATCCGCTGGCTTCGACTCCGCCGAGAGGTGCGCCCGGGCCGTGGTTGGACAGCCGCTCCGTCCAGAATCCGCGCCAGTCGTAGGAAGCGACCTGGTTCAGGGCGTCGACAACGTCGTCGAACGCGTAGGTCCTCACCATGGGCGGACCGCTCGGCCCTCCATAAAACAGTTTGCAGAAATCGTCCAATGATTTCGCGCCCTTCGTTTGCTGCCGGATGATTACGTCCGCCCAGAGCCAGGTGAGCACGTCTTCATCGTAATAATCCAGCCCGCGGCGATAATCTTCCCATGCCTTGGGAGCGTTCTGCATGTCGGGAACGCCGTCCGCCGTGTCTTGCAAATTGCGCCAGACTCGGCCCGAACGATGATCCAGATCCGCCGCCATCTGCGCCAGTGCATCGCGAGCTAACGCGGGAGTCCGCCCGCCACTGCGCGCTGCAAGCATATCTCCCAGATATGACGTCAGACCCTCATATACCCACAGCAAGTCGGTCTGCATGGGCTGTTCGTAGTCGAGCGTTGCGAGATCCGCCGGACGCCGATACTTGCCGTTCCACGAATGCACATACTCGTGCGGCAAGAGTCCTGCGGTCAGTTTCCGTCCGTCTTCTTCGACCAGTGACCGCTCTTCGACCCGGCTGTCATTCGATTCGTGATGCTCCAATCCGAAATGCGCGACGTGATCGCTCAGGGTCAGCAGGAAATGGTAATCGGTGTAGTGCCGCGCGCCAAACAGAATTCCCGCTTGCTTCACCAGGTTCCGGTAATGCTCCCAGACTTCTTCCGGAGCATCGAGCACGGCGGCGCTGTCGGCCACAACATCGAGTTCCGCGAGAGGATTCTCAGCGGGCGGCGTTAGCGGCACCACCTTCAAATATTCGCCGGCGATGACCGGACCATCCACCAGCATGGTCAGCGAAACGGGCGCAAAATGAATGTCGCTGCCCGCCTGATTCGAAACATGCAGCGACGTGCCAAACTTCCATCCCGCGGGTAGCCGCAAGCTCGCGCTATAAGTAAGTTGATCGGAACCGAACCCGGCGGGATACAGCAACAGCGTGTTCCAGTTGACGACATACAACTTTTCCGTTGCGGACAACCCGGAGCTGTAGCCAGGCTCAAACGAAGCGGGTGAAGCAAAACTCAAAACCTTCTTGCAGATCGCGCCGCCATTTCAGCGTCTTTCCGCTCGCGGTAAACTTCAGGCCCGTCAAATCCGTGATCGGACCCGTCGGCCCGTGCTCGCCGGGAATCCATTTCGGATAGTAGAGCGTGAGTGTCCCCGGCTTGGCGGGAATGCGTAATTGCGCGTGGAAGATCTTGCGCGGCGCTTCCGACGCGTCCACAGAGAGCACGACCGTCGGAGCACTAGCCCCAAAAACTGAAAACGATGACAACAGAAAAATTGCGAGCCAAAAACAGTTCCTCACCCCACAACGTGAGCCCATTCCCCCTCCGGATTGTCGAGTCGCCCCACTGCAATGCGAATAGAACAGTACGTTAATATATCAGTCTTATATCAGTCCGCGGCGCCGGTCCGCTGCGCAGCCGGGCAGGCACTGGCAGCCTACTCGCCTGCTATCATCCCGACGTGCCCGCGCGCGGAAAATTTATTACCTTCGAAGGTCTCGACGGCAGTGGCAAGAGCACCCAGGTCGAGAAACTGGCGCGTTCCCTGCGCGCCCACGGCCTCTCCGTCGTCGTCACCCGTGAACCGGGCGGCACCGCCACGGGCGAAAGGATTCGCGAAGTGCTGCTGCACTCCGCCACCTCGGGGCTTTCCCCGCTCACTGAGATGGCTCTCATGTTCGCTTCCCGCGCCCAGCACATTCACGAGGTCATTCTGCCCGCGCTCGCCGAAGGACGCGTCGTGCTCTGCGATCGCTTCACCGATTCAACCGAGGCTTACCAGGGTGGGGGACGCAAGCTGGGCACGAAAACCGTGCTGCAAATGCACGAAATCCTCTGCGGCAACCTGCAACCCGACCTGACGATCTTGCTGGATAACGAGGTCGCTTTCAGCGTCGAGCGCGCCCGGCGTCGCAATCGAAAACACAAAGGTGCTAGGTCGGAAAAAGGCTCGGAAAGAGACGAGAGCCGCTTTGAGCAGGAAAATCGGGCCTTTTTTGGACGCGTCCGCCACGCCTACTTGGCCATCGCGGCCCGGGAGTCGCAGCGAGTGCACATCGTAAACGCCCGCGGCACGCCCAGCGAAACGCATGCGGTTATCATGGAGTTGGTGCGGAAGAAGTTGAAGATCTAGTGGAGGGACGGGCGTCTCGCCCGTCCTGCCGGGCGGGGACGCCCGGCTCTCCACCAACAAAGCAGCCTTATGCCCTTTTCCGATTTCGCCGGCAACCCGGAAACCATCCATCGACTGCGCGAGATGCTGGCACGCAACCGCTTTCCGCACGCCGTCATTCTTTCCGGGGCGCACGGATCGGGCAAGTACACGCTCGCTCTTATGCTCGCCCGCGCCATGAACTGCCTGGAGCCGAGCACCGACGGCTTGCCCGATTTCTGCGGACACTGCTCGAACTGCACCCGCATCGCGCAAGCCGAAGACCTCGACTCGCGCTTCGCCGAAGCCGTCGAGGCTCGTGAAAATCTGCGCGACACGGACAAGAAAGAAACCCGGCTCTTCGTCCAGACCCACCCCGACGTGCTTATCATCCCGCCTGATCCTCCGCAACTGATGATCAAGGTCGATCAGGTTCGCCACGTCATTCAGACCATTTACTATCGGCCGGCGGAAGCCCGCGAACGCGTTTACATCTTCACCAGTTCGGCCTTCATGAAAGAGGCCGCCAACTCGCTGCTGAAAGTTCTGGAAGAGCCCCCCGAGTTCGCCAGCATTTTTCTGCTCACTGAAAACGCTGGCGAATTGCTGCCCACGATTCGTTCTCGCTCCATGGCCTTCAACCTGGGCGCGCTCGCTTCGGCGGAAATCGAGAGCCGGCTCGCCCAGCTTCGTCCCGACTGGAATGCCCGACAGCGCGCGCTCGTCGCCCGCCTCAGCGAAGGCGCCATCGGACGGGCATTGTCCTTCGATCTCGAAAGCTATGTTGCCGCTCGCAACCACGCGCTTATCATGCTGAAATCCGCGCTTGGCGGCAACGACAACAACAATGCCCATACCGAGTTGTTCAAGACCACCGAGAGCTACCGCCCCGGCGCGGAAGGCCGCGCGAAAATCGACAACCTTCTCCGCACCCTCTACTCGCTGCTCGAAGACTTAATGTTCCTGCAATCGGGCGCTGAGCAACTGGTCCGCAATACGGACATTCTGGGCGAACTCAAGAAAATGTCCGAATCCGCCGACTTCGCCTGGCTGCAGCGCGCCGCGGAGGGTCTCGGCGAAGTCGAGCGCGGGCTGCGCCGCAACCTGCTGCGCTCGCTCTCTCTCGATGCCTTCGCGACCGCGCTGGAACGCGTTTCCTGAACTAACATTGGAAGAGGTCGGGCTTCGTATCAGGGCATCGCTTTAGCGATGCCGAAAGCTATTCGAGAAGTAGATGCCCCTTTAGGGGCTGGGCAACCGTATCGCCAACGGTACGGTTTAGGCGGTTGCACAAAAGGCGTTGCACGAATATTGTCATCCCCTGTCTGCTGTGATACCGTTACCCTCAGTTCACACCTCTGGACCCACAATCACAGGCTTAAGTGTTGTGGCATTTCTGCCCGCCCGGCGCGCAGGTGGTGCGATTTGAAAGATGCACTCGATTCCATACCAGCCGAACAATCCGCGGATCAGGAGAGCTTCGCGAATCGCAAGCTGATCCGCCCAACCCTCAATCGCGCCGATCAGGCGCACAATAGCCACGGCCACAACCACCCGCCCGCCGAACGCAGAGACCGAGATCGTGACAGAGATCGGAATCGTGACCGTTCCGCCGCTCCCGCCAAGAAGACCGCGCCCAGCGAGCAGACCAACGCCGAGAATTTTTATTATCAGAAACAGATGCAGACCAAGACTCCGATGGTCATCGTGTTGCGCGACGGCGAGGAAGTCCACGGCTACATCGAGTGGTACGACAAAAACTGCATCAAGCTGAACCGCAGCGGCTCCGCTAATCTGATGATCTACAAGCCCGCCATCAAGTACATGTTCAAGGAAGGCGAGAACGAGCGGAAGTAGGCTGTCAGCTATCGAATGTGAATCTTGGAACCTCGATCACCACGAATCTACAGCCTGCATTTTTGGAAAAACGCCCACCTTGGCGGCGTTCTATTCCAAGGCGTCTTGTTATGCTCGTAATCGCTCTCTACATTGCGGGGACCATTCTCGGCGGCATCGGTCTGGGTCGGACTGCGTTGCACCCTTCCAGTCATACTGTAACTGCCAGCGAAGAGCGCAACGCGAGAGCCGCTGCGCAGGAAGATAAGGTGGAATTCCGCGATGTGGAACTTACGAGCCCGGATGGCGCCCTCCTGAGTGCCTGGTTCATGCGTCCGCCAGAGCCAAACGGCGACGCCGTCATTCTGCTGCACGGTGTCTCGGACAACCGGATGGGAATGTACGGTTACGGGAAGTGGCTGGTGCAGAATCACTATATGGTTCTGCTTCCCGATGCGCGTGCTCACGGTAATAGTAGCGGCGAGTTGGCGACATACGGCTTGAAAGAGGCCGACGACATTCATCACTGGGTAGATTGGATCGAGACTGCTGAGCATCCGCGCTGCATGTTCGGACTCGGCGAATCGATGGGAGCGGCGCAGTTGTTACAGTCGCTGCCCACGGAGCCTCGATTTTGCGCGGTCGTCGCCGAATCGCCGTTTGCGTCATTTCGCGAGGTAGCCTACGCGCGTTTTGGCCGCCCGTTCCACGCTGGGCCATGGCTGGGCAGGACCTTCTTTCGGCCCACGGTTGACGTCGGGTTTCTTTATGTTCGATTTCACTACGGCTTGAATATGGAAGCAGCTTCGCCAAAACGCGCAGTCATCGGCACCAAGATTCCGGTGCTACTCATCCACGGGCTGCAAGATCGGAATATCCCTCCCTATCATTCAGACATGATCCAGGCGAAAAACCCGTCCGACG
>WNFB01005891.1_pt1 | contig 10970 bp, 6 predicted proteins | sample 5400501 | NCBI WGS metagenome assembly WNFB01 (sample SAMN13153341, study PRJNA577476) | soil metagenome | isolation source: 200 cm saprolite under Douglas fir tree site 2 hole 1 | place: USA:California | collected 2015-04-18 | reverse complement strand
GTCCCCGTGATGGCCCCTGTGAAACCTTGGGCAAAAACCAAGCCATTTCCCAAGGCAATCAACCCAATAATCCCCACTACCAACCTTGGCAGCGCATATAGCCCTCTCCATGTCTTGCCCACCATAACGCCTCCTTTTTAGGACGCACCCGATTTAGCCGGAACCACGGTCGCAGCCTAAGTTCCGGCGGATCCCAGGAATTACTATGGCAAGTATCTAACGCTTATGATGACCCACAGCACGGTCGATCCCGTGTTGCCGTCTGGTTCTCTCCAAGCCCGGTCCTGCTGTTTCTAAAAAGACGCGATGAGTTAAATACGCCCCTTGCCAAAGATCGTGCAGCCTGTGGTAATTTTCATCGCTCACCCCTGGGCGATGACATCAGAACATTTAGGAGAAAATCAGGCCGTTTGGACCTGGCAGCCTTCTTATCCGATGAGCAAACTAATACGCTCGTTTGCTGAGCTTGTCAAGGGATTGTATCGCGGCGATCGCGGCATACAAGAAAAGTCCCGCTCTGAGAGGCTCCGGTACTACTAAGACCCGTTCCTTTTGACCTCCCTGCGAGAAATCTGCGCCTGGACCGCCCGCTTCTTCTGTCAAGGGTCTCGCGCTTCGCACCGATAAACGCAAACTGCGAGCCCCCGACAGCGCGGATAGCCAGGCGCCCTCGCCCCTTTGGGTTGGTAGTGCAGCTCGTTTTGGCCGTTCCGGGGAGCCGCTGTGCGGGTTTGGCGCCCCCCCGTCCGCCTCGCCGCTGACACTTCTCTATTCGATGGCTTGCCAGCGCTGGTTTGCTCCTGGATTTCAGGCGGCCGCAACAAACTTCCGACGTGGTCGGCGCGGTACTTGGCGGGTATTCCTCGCCCCCCTCGCTGGTTCGTTTTGGAAGAATTGCCTGCATGGCTCTGCGAGCTGGCCGCGGAGCCCTGCCGGAATACCTAATAGCTGAGCTTGATGCCGAATTGGACCTGGAACGGATTGAAGGCGTCGCGGGGAGTGTTGAACCTCAGGTTTGGGTCCGGATCCTTACTCAGGTCTGTCCCCCCGTAGAGCGTGTTCAGGTCTTTGATGTTGGTGCGATTGGTTACATTGAACAGGTCGGCGCTTACTTCGGCACGCAGCTTCTCACCGAGCTGAATCGGCCGCGCTACCCGCATGTCAAGGCTTGCGAAACCCGGCCCCTTCAGGGTGTTCCGGCCCAAATTGCCGGGACGGTCGGAGAGCGGGTTGCCATCTTGGTTGGCATCCCGACCGGCGAAGACGTTGAAGGGCCGCCCGCTTTCCAGAGAAAGCAGCGAACTGAATTTGATGTCGTGCACGAAGCTCACATCGTGTGGGATCTCGCTGATGAAAGAAAGGGTGTATCGATGAGGTACATTTTGGCGTGACAGCGCACGCTCCAAATCCAGACTTGTTTCCGGGACGTCAGCCAAGTTGGCCAGCGAGTCCGAGTTGGAGATGGTCTTGGAGAAGGTGTAACTGCTGTGCACGGCGAAGCCATGAGAAAAACGCTTTTGCACTTCAAACGTTCCACCGTGATAGATAGAAATCCCGCCGCTGACTTTGACGAAGAAATCGCCCAGTTCAGGGAACAATCTTTTGCCAGCGCCATCCGTGTTTCCGTTACCCATAACCGGTTTACCGGGTTCGCCCTGAATCACCCCCCCCGGCCCCGGCGTCGGCACTGCGTCGAGGATGGGGGTGTGCACAGCCATCTTCAGTCCGTGAACGAATAGGTAGCTCACCGAAACGGCGACACCGCCACCCACCTCGTGAGAAACCTGCAGGCTTGCCTGCTCGCTGTAGGGCGTGCGGAGATTCGCGTCGAGATTGTCTGTGAAGCCCACAGGCCGGACTGCCAAGTTGGGCGGCTGTCCGGTGGCAAGGAAATTGTTTGTGGCGGTGGTTGCTCCCGGGCCTCCGACAGTTGGCTGGATAAACCGCCCCTGGATCGTCGAGATGGTGGGGACCAGGCGCTTGGCGTTGGCCTGATAGCCCGCGCTCAGCCATTCGGCCGTGTCCAAAACCTGACCGACACTGGAAACCAGGCGGTCGTTGAAAATGCCGAATCCTCCGCGCACCACGCCCTTGCTGCTGTAAGCGAAAGCAAAGCCCACCCGCGGCTGAAAATTATCCACGTCATTCTTCAGACCGAATCGCGAGGGGTAGGTCTCAAAGTCATAGCGCAGGCCGTAGGTGAGGGTCAGTTTGGGAGCCACCTTCCATTCGTCCTGGGCGAAGAAACCGTAGGAGTTGTGGGCAGTGCTGGTGGTGGTGAAGGGTTGCCAGGCTGTGGGAACATCCTGAGTAAAGGGCAGGCTAAATCCCGGATGAGAGGGGGCGCCGATCAGGTACGGAAACCAGAACACCACCGGGCTATGGCTGAAGAAGGTGGTGAGGTCGCGAAAGATGACGCGCGCAGGAAAGAACAGGTCCCACTGGGAATCATCGTTGATGTTGTTGAAGTCCGCTCCGAACTTCCATTGATGCCCTCCGTGGTTGATGCTGAGGCTGTCCGACGCCTGCGCGCGGGATTCTTGATAGAAATCCGGGTCGGAGGTGCTCTTCCCGGTGATCAGCAAATTGGAAACCTCCAAATCGGGCTGCTTGAGCACGGAGAAAAAATCGAAGCTGCGGCGCGCCCACTGAAAGCGTGCCTCATTCACGATATTTTTGTTCAAAACGGCAGCCTCCGTGACCACAAACGCCTGATCGAAGGTGCGGTTGTTCCGGGCGGTGGAGGAAGCCGGGGACGCGCGTCCACCGCCCCCGAGAAAACCATCGGTCTTCGAATCCAGCAGGTTGTAGCGGAAGGCAAGCATGTTGCCCTCGGTCAGTTTGTGGTCCAGTTTGAGCAGGAAGCTGTCGTAGTCGTTGGCGCGCAGCGAATTGGTGGTTTCAGTGGCCAGGCCATAGAAAGCCTTGACGTCGTTGATCTTACCCAAATTGTCCAATATGACTTGCGAAAACTTATTGGATTCGGCGCGGCGCTGTCCTTCGTAGTTGGCAAGCCAGAACGTCCGGTCCTTCCGGATTGGCCCGCTCAATGTTGCGCCGTACTGGTTCTGCCGCAACACCGGATTTGGCCCAGTGAGAGGCGGCTTGGCGTTCAGGGCGTTGTTCATCAGGAAGTAATAAACGGAGGAATGGAAACCGTTGCCGCCCGACTTGGTAACGATATTCACAAACCCGCCGAGCGCGCCCCCGTACTCCGTGGCATAGGTGTTGTTGACCACGCGAAATTCCTGGGCCACCTCCTGGGAGGGAGTGGCGCGCGGGAGCCCGGTAAACGTCTGGACGTTGTCGGCGCCGTCCACCAGGACTTTGGTACTGAGTTCGGATTGGCCGCCGAAGGTTAGCCGTGGGGCCGCCGCCGAGCCCACCCCCGCGTCGGGCTCCTTGAAAGCCCCCCCGCCGGTGTTTTCCCGTCCCAGAGCTACACCGCTGGTGAGCTTGGCAAAATCCACAAAATTTCGGCCGATGATGGGCAACGACTCGATGGATTGCTCGGTCACCACATTGCTGAGTTCCGCTTTGGTTGTTTCGATGAGCGGCGGCTCGTCGGTCACAGTAACCACATTGCTTGTAGAGCCGACTTTTAGCGTTACATCCACCTCCATGTAGCCCCCGACGGCCAGCACCACGTTGCTTTTCACTTCTGTGCTGAAACCGGCATGCTCGACTCGCAACTCATACGTATCGGGACCCACTCCTGTAAGATTGTAGCGGCCCTGATCGTCGGTTGAGGTTTCGCGAACTGTGCCCTTGGTAGCGCTCTTTAGCGTGATGTTGACCTTCGGGATCACGCCGCCGCTGGAATCGCGCACTACCCCTGAGAGTATCGCCGTAGTCGTCTGCCCGGCCGCGGTTCCAATCCAGGCCAGGAAGAAAATGAGGACGCCAAGGAAGCACCAAACCCAGGTAGCCTTAATCTTCTCTTGCATAGCCTCCCCCCGTGTGCAGCAGTTCGTTTATTAGAATGGTTAACGCAATTCAACCACGATGGACCGGAATTCCCGCTTTCAACTTTGTCTCTGTGCGAAAACCATACGCCTGCCGCCCTCTCGCGTCAAGTTCAGGTCTACATATTTGTCAAAGCTCGTTAGAAATGTCCCCTCTCCTACCTCGTTTGAAATGTCCCCTTTTTGCTTTTGGGTTTTGCGCTTTTCTTTGTCGTTGGCCTGGGCCGGCTGGATCTCTTCCGAGCGCTCGATTCGCTCTCTCTCCTGGTTCGCCTCGGGAAATCTCGAGGCTCGTGCTTGCATGCACTCGCGGTTCAAGCAGTGATTCACCTCGATCAGACACCAGTTTGGGCGTCAGAAAGAGAGGTCCGCCGATCTCCGCTTAACTTCCAAGGCGATTTTCGAATGAGCTGGCACGAAGCGCCTTCGACGCAAGCCAGCTTACGGCTGGAGGTTCATGCGGCGCAGAAGGTCTTGGAAGCGCGGGTCCGAGCGCAGCGGATCGAACTCCGGCTCCACTTTAATGCCCACAGGTGGACCTCCTATAGAGTGTTCATCATAGCCCTTTTCCAACCATTCGATTGCCTTGTCCTTTTCCCCAAGACCCGTGTAGATCATGGCGATCCGCTCCGCCGGAACATACTTTTGCTTCGAGATCTCGGTCAATTGATCGAGCACCTTCTGCGCCGCTGCCCTTCTGCCCGCCACCGCATAGGCCTATCCGAGCCCCCTCATGTCTCCCGCTTTTCCGAACTCTTCGATACCTTCTTTATACATGGATTTTTGGAGATAGGCCTTTCCCAGGTTAGCGTGCACCAGACGAAAGTTTGGGTCCATCTCTAGTGTCTTGTGGTATTGCTCTATCGCTTGGTCGTACTGCCGTGCCGAGTGAAACGCCGCTCCCAGGGACCTGTTATTGATGAGCGAGGTTGGATCAAGTGCCAGGGCTCGTCTGAACTCCGCGATGGCTTCTTCAAACCGTCCCATGCTCCTTAGGGCCTCGCCGTACAATCGGTGGGCGTCCGCATCCCTTGGATTTAGCTCAATCGCTCGCCGGAATTCTCTCTCGGCGCCCAACCGGTCCCAGTCGTAGTCTGTTTTGATCCATGCTAGCGAGGTGTGAGCATCGGCGAGCTTGTCGTCTATATCCAGGGCTTTAAGCGCAGCCTCTTTTGCTTTCGGATAGGCCTCCTTCGGAGGAACAATACCGTAGGTCGCATCGAAACTGTAGCAATCGGCCAAGCCGGCGTAAGCCAGAGCGTAGGTGGGGTCCTTTTCGATTGCCTGCTGAAACTGTTCGATGCCCTTGTTAAATCCCTCCTCTGTTCTCTTGTTCCACCAGTAGCGGCCTTTCAGATAGAGCTCATAAGCCTCGGTATTCTCCGTGTAGCGCTTGGCCAGGCGCTTCTCATCCTCGCCAGTCAAACGCAGCCGCAGTGTGGTCGTGATTTCTTTAGCGATCTCTTCCTGGAGCGCAAAAATGTCAGAGGTCTTGCGGCTGTACTGTTGGCCCCAGATGTGGCTGTTGTCTCGCGCATCAATCAGCTCGGCACTGATGGCCAGGTTGTCTTCACGTTGCACGACCCTGCCCTCAAAGATGGCTCGAACCCCGAGCTTACGGCCAACGGTCTGAGCATCCGTTTCTTTCCCTTTGTAGCGAAAGGCGGACTCCCGTGACATCACTTTCAAATTGGGCAATTGGGACAAGCTGTTGATGAGGCTCTCGGTGATGCCGTCGCTCAGGTATTCCGCGTTGGGATCGCCACCGGCATTCACGAAGGGCAACACGGCGACCGAATCTATTGTTTCGCCGCCTGACCCAGCATATCTGTAAAACCAGCCCGCAGCAGCGAGCACAGCCAACACGACCACCGCAACAATCCCGAGTGCGATCCTGCTGCGCCACCACGGCTGAGGCAGTGCTGCAGGCTCCGGCGCGCTCACGGTCTCTTGCCCCAAACCTGTATCGCGTTTCAGGCGGGCTAAGTCGGCTCTCAATTCTGCGGCACTCTGATACCGCAGCTTGCGATCCTTCTCCAGCGCTTTGTGGATGATTTCTTCCAGCTTGGGCGGCAGTTCCGGATTGAGCCGAAGCGGGGAAATTGGCGTCTGGCTGAGGATCGCGTGAAAGATCAGCCCTGAGGTGCTGCCCGGAAACGCCAATCGGCCCGTCGCCATTTCATAAAGAACCAATCCACACGAGAAGAGGTCCGTGCGCGCATCCAGCGGTTCTCCCCTCACTTGCTCCGGCGACATGTAAGCCACCGTACCCAGCGTCGTGCCGGGGCTGGTCAGGTCCTTTTCGGACGCTCCCGCCGTAGGCAGTTGGGAAAACCCTGCGCTTGCGGCTTCCTTTCCTCGCTCCTCGACCTTGGCCAACCCAAAGTCCAGAATTTTGGCGGGCCCGCGATCGGTCACGAAAATGTTCGCAGGCTTGATGTCCCGGTGCACAATCCCCTTGGCGTGGGCGGCGTTCAGCGCATCCACAACTTCTGTTCCCAACTCCAGAATCTGTTCGATAGCGAAAGGCTTTCCGCTTATCCGGTGCTTGAGCGTTTGTCCTTCGAGCAGCTCCATGGCGATAAAGTGCCGATCGTTTGCTTCGTCAATCTCGTAGATCGTGCAGATGTTCGGGTGATTCAAGGCGGAAGCGGCCCGAGCTTCGCGCTTGAATCGCTCCAGCGCCTGCGGATCGCGGGCCAATTCCTCGGGAAGGAACTTCAGCGCGACGTGGCGGCCCAGCTTGAGGTCTTCGGCTTCGTACACTACACCCATGCCGCCGCCACCGAGCTTCTCCAGGATGCGATAGTGCGAAATGGTTTTGCCCATCATGTGGAGATCATTTCGTTCCGGGCGGGAGTTTGCGGCGAAGCTCGTCGAAGAAGTTGAGCAGCACAGTCACGTGAACCGAGCCCTTCTGCTCGCTGGCCGCCTCTGGTCTGGGAATCACCGCGAAGCGCTTGCCGTCCGGCGCCAGGTCCAGGTTCCATTGTAAGGCGACGGGTTCGAAAATCTGGGTGTTGGACCAGGGGCGCGGTTTGTCGGCGGCGAAGGAATCGGCTTTCGCGGTATACGCGGCGGCCATAATGTGGTTGTCGGGACTCTCGTAGAACAGTTCCCGGCCGTTGCGTGACCAGATCGCGTGTGCACCGCCGCCGATGGAGATCTGCCACTTGCCGCCCGGGCCTGGAAAAGGACGGACGTACACTTCGTTGGGTCCCGATTCGCGGGATGTATACGCGATCCACGGGCCGTCCGGAGAGAAGACCGGATCATACTCATCAAACGGCGTGCGAAGGAAGAGTTCCGGTTTGCCGGGCTTGGGGTGGTCCGGGTCGCTTACGTCCAAGGGCAGCGTCCACAGATCGAGTCCTGTATCCACGCCCGACTCGAAGAAGGCCAGGCGCTTGCCGTCCGGGGAAAACGAGTACGTTCCCAGTCCCAGCAGCCCCGTAGCTTCCAGCAACGGTTGCGCTTCTCCCGCCCCGTCGGCGCGGATCCACCGGATGGAACTGGCGCCAGGAGATTGCAATGAAAAGGCGATATGCTTTCCATCCGGTGTCCAGACCGGGCGGCGGATTCCTTGCGTGAAGGTGAGGCGCGTCATCGTATCGCGCTGCCAGTCATAGACCTGAATGTCCCCGTTCCCAAGCGATCCCACGGCCAGCGCCAGCCGCTTGCCATCGGGCGAGAAGCGGGGAAAGAAATACGGGCCCGGCGCGGCGACCAGGGGTTGCGTCTTCCCGGTGCCGTCCAGCCAGGCGACAGGCCAGCCTGCATTCGAAGGCTTGCCGCTCAGATATACCAACGTCCCGTTCCGCGCAACGTCGTACTGCCCTCCACCGTAGGCTGCATTCCCCGCCACATCCTCTAGCAACGGCGTCGGCGTACCGCGGATCTCCAGCCGATCCAAGTTAAACCCCACCGCAAACAGCGTGCCCTGGTGGACGTATACGAGGTGGCCGCTCGGCAAGTACCGTCCGAAGTAACCGCCGCGCTGCACCACTTTCCACTGGCCACTCTTCAGCGAAAGGACCTCGATGCTGGCATCGTCATAACCCGCGCGAACCGCATTGCCCGTGAAGAGAACGCCCTGTCCTCCGGGCAGGATCTGCGGCCAGCGATGCAAGAATTCACCTTTCTCTCCGGGCTTGGTGATCGCTTGCGGTGTCCCCCCCGCCGCCGCTACGCGCGAAAGACCGCTGCCATGCCTAGGGTTAGAGTTACGATGATGGAGCCGTCTTCACCCCAACTGGCGCCGCCCGGGCCGGGGGCGTCACAGAGCGTGACCGCAGCGCCGCCTTGCGCCGAGATCTTCTTCATCTATCCATCCGCGAAGAACCCGATCCACAGTCCGTCAGGGGAGAAGAACGGGTCGGCGGCATTCTCCGTCCCTGATAGCACTGTGGCCTGGGCCTGATCCAGCAGGCGCGTGGCGAGCTGCTCTTTTCCGCCAGCGTCGCGCGCCACAAATGCCAGCCGCGTGCCGTCGGGCGAGATCGCGGCGGTGATGTTAGCGCCTTCCACCGCCTCCGGCCCGAGGTCGGCGCGGAAGCGCATCAGCGGGCGATCGACTGGCCGCGTGGCGAGCCAAGCGACCCACACCGCGACCACCGCGACAACGGCCAGCGCCGCCACCCACAGCACTCGGCTGTGGCGCAGGCCTGAGTTTGCCCGTTCCAAGGTCTGCGGCGTTTCCTCCACCAGCAACTTGGCGTCGGCGATGTCGCGCAAGCGTTGCTTGGGGTCCTTTTTCAAGCAACTGCGCAGCAGACCTTGCACTTTGGCCGGAACCCGGTCCCACTGCGGCTCTTCTTTGAGCACCGCCGCCAATGTTTCCGGCACACCATCACCCCGGAATGGCCTCCTCCCGGTGACCATCTCGTAGACCACCACCCCGAACGCCCATATATCCGCGCGCTTGTCCACCGGCTTTCCTTGAGCCTGCTCCGGGCTCATGTACGCCGCCGTGCCCAGAATCACTCCCGGCAGCGTGGCGGCCTGGCTCAGGGTGGGCGAGTTCGAGGGATCGCTCCCGGCCTCTTCGCCCGCGAACGCCTTCGCCAATCCAAAATCCAGCACCTTCACCTTGCCTTCCGGCGTCACCTTCACGTTCGCCGGCTTCAGGTCGCGGTGAATGATGCTCTTCTCGTGAGCCGCCTCCAGCGCCTCTGCGATTTGCCGGGCGATGCCCAGCGCCTCTTCCACCGGCAGCGCGCCTTCCCGCGCCACCCGCTCCCGCAGCGTCTCGCCCGGGACCAACTCCATCACCAGATAATGCGTGCCGTTCGATTCCTCCAGCCCGTGAATGGTGGCGATGTTGGGATGATTCAGCGAGGCCAGCATCTTCGCTTCGCGCTGGAACCGGGCAAGCCGCTGAGGATCGTGCGCAAACGCTTCCGGCAGGACTTTGATGGCCACGTCGCGTCCCAGCTTGGTGTCGAGCGCCAGATACACCTCGCCCATTCCGCCCTGGCCAATCAGCGCAACGACTTCGTACGAGCCGAGATGAGTGCCAGCGGCGAGCGTCATTACTTTTTCCCTGCGGGAACTTTCTGCTTCAGCTCTTCAAACCAGTTCAGCACGACGTTGATCTGCGTCGCCGCCTGTTCTTGTGCGCCTTCTTTGACCATCAGGAAGCGTTGGCCGTCCGGCGACACGTCATAGTTTGCCTGAGCAGGAAAGACGTCCGTTGTCTTGTAATGCCCTTCGAACAACAGCTTGGGTTTGGCCGCAGCGAAACTCGGCTCGGTCTCAACCGTGGCGGCCATCATCTTGTCGCCGTTGCGGTAGAACAGTTCTCTCCCATTCCGCACCCAAAGGGGCTGCACTCCGCCTTCAGTCGAAACCTGCGTTTTGCCCCCAGGGCCGGGGAACGGTCGCACGTATATCTCCATGCGACCTGATTCGTTGGACTGATACGCTAGCCAGTGGCCATCGGGCGAAAGCATTGGCGCACCCTCGTTAGATTGCGTTTGGAGGAAGTGTTGCAGCTTCCGCTCGCCCCCGAGCCTCAGCACCTCGATGTCCGTTCCGGTCGTCGGATCCGATTCCGAGAAAGCGAGCACTTGGCCGTCGGGAGACCAAGAGCCCGGTACCTGCACGTTGTCGCTGGCAGTGAGACGCTCCGCGGTACCGCTGCCATCGGCGGGCATCCAGAAGATGTTAAATGAACCCTCCCGGAACAATCTGAAAGCCAAACGCCCGCCGTCCGGAGTCCACACCGGCCAAGGAGTGCCCGCAGTCTCAATCAACCGCGTCAACGTGCCACGCGCCAGATCGTAGAGCCAGACTCCAGGGTTAGTGCCTTCGATCGCGAGAGCCACCCGCTTTCCGTCAGGTGAGAGCCGAGCAGCGGTGTATTCACGTGGGGGTGCTGCAAGCGGTTGGGCCGCTCCTCTGCGATCCACCCAGACAAGGGTGCGATCGCCACCGCTCGACCCTCTGGGGACATAGGCGACTGACCCGTCCGCTGAAGGGCTGAACTCAGCAGCGCCGAAAACCGGGTCCATGCCGACGCCTTCCACAATTGGTACCGCGGCACCATTCACTTCGAGCCGCTTGAGATCAAATGGCACTGCTAGCAATCCTCCTGCACGGGCATAAACCAAGTAACCTGGGGGAACATATCGCGCATACGTGCCCCCTTCGACCAATACGCGCCGCTCCCCGGTCTCAAGGGATAGCACGCCAATTCGCAAGTCATCCACGCCCGTGTCGGCCCAGATGGTGAAGAGCACTGCCTTGCCGCCCGGTAGAATCTCCGGCCAGCGATGGGATATCTCGCCGTTCTTGTGCTCCGGGGTGGTCAGCGGCTTCGGTGTGCCTCCGGCTGCCGAGACCCGGAACAGCCCCGAGCTAAAGGAGGGTGCGAAGATAATGGTGTCATCGGGGCCCCAACTTGCGCCACGGTCGGCGGGCGCGCTGCAAAGAGTCAAGGGCGCCCCACCGCTAAGAGAAACCTTCCTCAGCTTACCCTCAGCATAGAATCCAATCCACTGTCCG
>WNFB01005889.1_pt1 | contig 10972 bp, 9 predicted proteins | sample 5400501 | NCBI WGS metagenome assembly WNFB01 (sample SAMN13153341, study PRJNA577476) | soil metagenome | isolation source: 200 cm saprolite under Douglas fir tree site 2 hole 1 | place: USA:California | collected 2015-04-18 | reverse complement strand
GCGCGCGCTTGAATGGGGCGAGAATAGATCCGTTTGAGCTGCTGGCATTGAAGTAGATACATGCGCGTTGACAGCGCGCAGCTGACAGCGGGGAGACAGATGGCGAAGAAGGATCAAGACAAGAAAAAATTCGAGCAGGCTCTCGAGGATCTGGAAAAGGTGGTGGAACGCCTTGAGTCGGGGGAATTGTCGTTGGAGGATTCCTTGGCGGCATTCGAACAAGGCGTGAAGATGGTGCGGTACTGCAACCAAAAGCTGAACGAAGTTGAAAGAAAGATAGAGCTGCTGGTGAAGGACAAAGAGGGTAAGCTCCAGCTCAAGGCTCTACGGGGTTTAGACGAGAATGATGATGGGGAGAAAGAAAACTAGCCCCGGAACCCGCCGTTTCTTAAGAAATTCTTCAGGCCACAAACGGGAGAAATGCCACAAGTGTCCAACTTCGACCTGAACGGCTACCTCAAAGATCGGCGATTGCTGATCGATCGCGCGCTGGAGCGCTATCTGAGAGAGTGCGGGCAGCATCCGAAGACGCTCCATAAGGCGATGCATTACGCGCTTTTCTCCGGCGGGAAGCGGATACGACCCATTTTGACGTTGGCCACTGGAGAGCTTTTCGATGCGAATCACAGGTCGCTGCTTCCCTTTGCCTGCGCGATTGAACTGATTCATAATTACTCCATTATTCACGACGATCTTCCGGCGTTGGATAACGATGACTTCAGGAGAGGAGAGCCGACGAACCATAAGGTCTTCGGCGAGGGGGTCGCGCTGCTTGCCGGCGACGCGCTTCTGACCGAGGCCTTTCATCTGATGTCGGCTCCTCAAGTGGCGCGCCCGTTGGAACCAAAGCTCATTCTACAACTGATCCATGAGATATCTCACGCGGCGGGCGCGAGCGGGTTGGTTGGGGGGCAAGTGTTCGATCTGGAGGCCGAGGGACGAAAGGCGGACATCGCGAGCGTGGACTATATCCACGTGCGCAAGACCGGGGCTTTGATAGTCACGGCGGCGCGGACCGGAGCGAAGATTGGCGCAGCCTCACCGACCGAAATGCGCAGGGTCAGCCGCTACGCGGAGTTTCTGGGGCTGGCCTTCCAGGTCGCTGATGATATCTTGGATGCGGCGGGTCACGCTTCGGGCCACGGGCGGAACGGAGACCGAGAGAAAAAAAAGGCGACATACCCGTCCATCGTAGGCATGGCCGCGGCAAAGGCGCGAATGCGCGAGCTACTGCAACATTGTTTGAAAGAAATAGAGCCCTTTGGCAGAGAGGCGGAGTCACTGCGAGCGCTAGCTCATTATGTTACGCAACGAGCTGTGTAGACGCGGCGTGAGCCAAATACTGGGCCTGAGGTGGATCTCTAATGGCAAAACTTCTTGACGCTATTCAGAATCCGGCGGACGTCCGCCGATTGAGTGTTGACGAACTTACCCTTCTAGCCCAAGAGGTGCGCGAGGAGGTTATATCGGTTGTCTCCGAAGTTGGCGGGCATCTGGCTTCGACCCTGGGGGCCGTTGAGCTGACGTTGGCTTTGCACTACGTCTTCAACACTCCCGAAGATCGGATCGTATGGGACACGGGACACCAGGCCTATGCCCACAAGCTTATATGCGGCAGGCGGGACAAGTTCGCTACGATCCGCCAGCTTGGAGGGCTTAGTGGTTTCTTGAGCCGGGAGGAGAGCGAGTATGATGTCTTCGGCGCCGGCCATGCCGGCACCTCGGTTTCCGCGGCCCTCGGCATGGTCGTGGCGAAGAACCTCCGACAGTCAAAGCACAAAGTGTTGGCTGTCATCAGCGACGGGGGTCTGAGCGCCGGCCTCACGTTTGAGGGACTCAACCAGGCGGGGCATCTTAGCAAAGATCTTATCGTTGTCCTCAATGATAATGAGATTTTCATCGACCCGAGAGTCGGCGCCATCTCCTCGTTTTTGAGCAAACAGTTGACGACCGACCTGGCGATCCGGCTGCAGAAAAATCTTGTCAGTCTTCTTCGCACACTGCCCAAAGTAGGGGAGAACCTCTATCATGTCGCCCGCAAGGTCAAGGACTCGTTCCTCGGTCTGGTGACCCCTGGGTTTCTTTTCGAGGCGCTGGGTTTTCAGTACGTAGGGCCCATCGACGGCCACAATTTAACGGAGATGATCCGGACCTTTCAGAACGTACAGAATGTCGGGGGGCCCACGCTTGTGCACGTGATCAGCAGGAAAGGGAAAGGATATGGGCCGGCCGAGCAGGATCCGATCAAGTACCATAGCGTAAGTCCGTTCCACGTCCTGACGGGTAAATCCAAGAAGGAAAAGAGTCCGATCCCTACCTTCACGGACGTCTTTGCCGCCGCGTTGATCCGGCTGGCCAAAGAAAACCCGAAAGTGGTGGGAATCACGGCTGCCATGGGGAGCGGCACCGGCATCGATAAATTGTCGCGCGAGCTTCCCGGCCGCTCCTATGATGTCGGTATTGCCGAGCAGCATGCGGTGACCTTTGCGGCAGGAATGGCGACCGAGGGTTGGACACCGGTCGTGGCGATCTATTCCACCTTCCTGCAGCGCGGCTACGATCAGATCCTGCACGATGTCTGCGTCCAGAATTTGCATGTGGTCTTCGCCCTCGACAGAGGAGGTCTGGTGGGTGCCGATGGACCGACGCATCACGGTGTATTCGATTTCGCTTACATGCGCTCGATGCCCAACATGGTCATTATGGCGCCGAAGGACGAGAACGAGCTTCAACATATGGTGCAGACCGCCATTGAGCACGATGGACCCATATCGCTCCGTTACCCGCGGGGAGAAGGCTGGGGGGTGGAGATGGACAAAGAGCCGCGGAGTCTGGAGATCGGCAAAGCGGAGGTGTTGCGCCAAGGGAAAGACCTCGTGATGGTCGGGATAGGCCATACCGTCATCCCTGCTTTGAGGGCGGCTCAAGATCTTTCTCAGTTGGGGATTAAGGCCGCAGTTGTGAATGCTCGGTTCGTGAAGCCATTGGACCGGGAGTTGCTATTGGATCTCTTCGCCAAAGTGCCGAGGGTCATCACGGTAGAGGATCACGTACTGGACGGGGGTTTTGGCAGCGCCGTTCTCGAGCTTTTGGCGGACGAGGGTCTCACGGAGGTCAAGGTCAAACGTCTCGGCGTCCCGGACCGATTCATCCCTCATGGGACGCAAGAAGAGCTAAGAAAGATCTGCGGCATCGACAAGGACTCCATCGCACAAGCAGCCCTTCAGATGGTTCGCGGAGAAAAGAAGAGAAAAAAGGAGGGATGGGAAAAAGGGAGCGCCTAGATAAACTGCTGATCGAACGCGGGCTGGTTGGGAGTCGAGAGGAGGGGCGGGGCCGGATCATGGCCGGAGAAGTGCTCGTCAACGATCAGCCGCTGACCAAGGCCGGCAGCCTCGTCGATCCAGAGGCTGTCATTCAACTCAAGGGCAAGCCGCTCCCCTACGTCAGCCGGGGCGGAGTAAAGCTTGAAAAGGCGCTTGAGGAATTTCGGGTGGAGGTCGAAGGCAGAATTGTCCTCGATGTGGGGGCCTCCACCGGCGGGTTTACAGATTGCTTACTGGGTCGCGGAGCCGGTCAAGTCTATGCCGTTGATGTCGGCTATGGACAACTCGATTGGAAGCTTAGAAAAGATCCGCGAGTCTTTATCTTAGAAAAAAGAAACATCCGTTATCTCGAAAGCCATGAGCTCCCTCGACCGCCTGAACTGGCCACGATCGATGTCTCATTTATTTCCCTCAAACTGGTTCTGCCGCAGGTCAAGAAGCTCCTGACTCCGAGGGGTGAGATCTTGGCCTTGATCAAGCCCCAGTTCGAAATCGGCAAGGGCAAAGTCGGCAAGGGCGGGGTCGTGCGGCGGCATGAGGATCACCTCCTGGTGATCCAAGAAATTGGAGAGGCCGCAAAGCACTTAGGCCTGGAGGTCAAGGGCGTAACGGAGTCTCCTCTTTTGGGGCCCAAGGGTAACAAGGAGTTCTTCATCTACTTGGTCAAAGAGGATCAAGGCGAGATTCCTGAGTGATTGCCACCTTCACCAAGATAGCCCACCGGGGCTCTTCGGGTTCCTACCCGGAAAACACCGAGATAGCCTTTGAAAAGGCGATTGAGTCGAGGGTGGACATGATCGAGATGGATTGCCAGCTTTCCAAGGACGGCCACATCGTCGTGTTCCATGATGAGCGTTTGAATCGCACCGCCAAGACCAGAGGCTGGGTCATGGGGAAAAATCTCAACCAGCTTAAGAAACTCGACGTGGGCGCTTGGTTCAAGAAAGCCTTCAAGGGCCAGAGGATCCTTACTTTGGAAGAGGCCATGGAGATCGTAGGCGGCAAGGTGGATATCAACCTGGATATCAAGACTGTTCCTAAGGGCCTTCTCGGAATCGAACTTAAAATTCTCTTTACCTTGAGTCACTTCGATTACTTTGGACGCAGCGTTCTCTCATCTTTTGATTTCCGCACCCTTCAGCGGATCCGCGAGCTGGCTCCAGAGGCCCGCATCGGGATCTTGTACCGCAAGGGCATGAAGGAAGACCCGCTTCAGATGGCCTGGAAGGTGAGGGCCTATTCGCTACACCTCCAGAAAGATTGCGCGAATCGCGATCTCATCCAGCAATCCAGAAACCTCGGACTCAAAACCTTTGTCTGGACGGTCAACGAAGTGCGCGACATGGAAAAATTCCTCTCCCTGGGAGCCGACGGCATCATCTCCGACTTTCCTGAGAAGTTTTGGAAGATCAGGCCGAGGAAGAGATGAGGGAAATCTCTGGTGAGTTATCTTCAGGGCCCCACGATCGCCAGGACGTACCGGTCTAAAGGAAGATAACTCCGGGCAAAGCGAAGGATATCGGCCGCGGTGACTTTTTCGATGGCTTCCTGGTAGCGCTGGCCAAAGTCGGTCCCGAAGCCGAAGATCTCATTGTAGATCAGATCCGCGGCTCTGGAACCGTGGGTTTGCCGGGCGATCAGATAGTTTCCGATGATGGATTTCTTGGCCCGCACCAATTCGCCGGGGGTGACCTCCTCAGCCTGCGCTCTTCGAATTTCCGCAAGGATTCCCTCTCTCATCTTCTCTATGGCCGTGGGGTCGGTTGCCGCATAGACGCCGAAGGCCCCTTGGTACGGATCATCCAGTGAAAAGGCGCTGACGGAATAGGCCAAGCCCTGTTTATCTCTGAGGTCTACAAACAGCCTTCCGCCGATTCCGGAAAGAATCGTCTGCAGGACCTTCATGGTGAAGTAGTCGGGATGAGCCTTGGTCGGCGCGGAAAAACCCAGGACCAGGTGCGCCTGCTTCGATTTGGCGCTCTTGCTCTCTACCCGTATCTCTTTTACTCCATCCTCAGCCGAAAGCGGGGAAAAATTCTCCGCCTTCTTTGGCAAAGCGGAGAGGTTGGTTTGCAGCATTTTTAGAATCTTTTCTCTATCGACATCTCCAACAACCGAGATAACCATTCTTTCCGGGGAGATGAGTTTCTGGTAATGGGCAGCCAAGTCCTCTCTCTTGAATCCCCGAACCAATTCCTGCGGCCCGAGCGGATCAAGGCGGTAGGGGTGATTGCGCAGGAGCTTTTGGTAGAAGAGCCGAAACGCCTGGCTGCTGATGCGCTCTTCTTGGTTTCGGATCTGAGTCAGTATCTCCTGTCTTTTTTTCTCCAGCTCTGTTGCCGGGAAGCCTGGATGGAGAAGGACGTCAAGAAAAATCTCCAATCCCCGATCTGCTTTGTGACCGGGGAAAGTTCCGCTCAGGCTCAATAGGCCGTTTCCCACCGAGCCGTTGAGCCTCCCTCCCAGGCGCTCGACTTCGCCGACCAGCTGAGTTGAGCTCAGAGTCGGAGTGCCTTGTGTCCACATCGTGGCGATAAAATTGTGGACTCCGTTGTCCGTCTCATTTTCCAACAGAAGGCCGCCGATCACTCCTGCCTGGACAGTGAAGGTCGGGAGCCGGTGATCTTCTTGGATGATGATTCTTAAGCCGTTCTCCAGAGTGGTCTTGAAAGTGCCGGCTTGATTCTGGCCCGAAAGAGGAGCGGGCGGGCTTTCTACGGACCGGCTTAAGGAAGCGATCTGCTCGGGGTCAAGTAACTGTTTTGTTCCTTCAGGCACGAGAAGCACAACGGAGAGTCTCTCGGTCTTGAGGAAAGCTTGAGCCGCGGATTTTATTTTTTCGGCGCCAATCGCTTGGATCTGCTTCATATAAGCTTCTTCGTAATTGGGGTTGCCGAACACGGAGAGAAACCTGCCCATTTGGTTCGCCTGTCCTTGCACGGTTTCCCCGGCGTCGATAAAGCTGCGCTCAAAGTTGACTTGAGCCCGCTCCAGATCCGCAGGGCCGACGAGTTCGTCCCGTAAAAGAAAAGTCTCTTTTAGAATCGCTTTTAGCGCTTCCGCGATCTTTTCCGTTTCCACTTGCGCTTCGATGGAGAGGAGCCCTGGACCTTTGGAGGAAAAGGTGGAGGCCGAGATGGATTGTACAAGTCCGGTCGCGATCTTGATTCTTTTGGCCAAGCGAGAGCTTTCTCCGCGGCCAAGGATAAAGGCGAGGAGGTCCAACGCGGGTGTTTCTCTTTCGGTCGCTCCGGGTATGGGAAAGCCGATCATCAGCCGGGATTGTCTAAAAGGTGTCTTAAGAATTTGGAGGCGTGGTTGTTCCTGTCGTGGTTCCAAAGGACGATCGCGACCGGGCACCTCCCAATTTGGCAATTTTCCGAAAAGGTCATCGATGGCGGTTTTTGCCCTTTCCTTATCCAGATCTCCCGCCACAACCAGGATCATGTTGTCGGCCGCGTACCAACGATGATAGAAGCGGCTGACTCTCTCCCAGGTCATCCGCCTCAGTGTCTCAGGGCTCCCGATGGCCGGACGGCCGTAGGGATGGGTGGGATAGACGCTTGTAAAAAGAGCCCTGCTCGCTTGGGAGCGAGGGTTATCCTCACCTTGCTTCCACTCCTCCAGCACCACCTGGATTTCCTTCTGTAGGTCGCCCTCGCTCACGGACGGGAGTTGCATCATTTGAGATAGAATTCTCAGCCCCTCGTTCAAATGCAGGGCGGGCAGGATCATGTGGTAGACCGTATGATCGAGGGAAGTGAAGCCGTTCATTCTCCCTCCCAAACCCTCCAGCTCTCCTGCGAGCTTGCCGGTGCCCCGTTCAGAAGAGCCGCGAAACAGGACGTGTTCCAAGAGATGGGCCAGTCCCGCCTCTTGGGCTTCTTCGTCGGCCGAGCCTGTTTCAACCCAGGCTTGGAGGGCGACGAGAGGAGAAGAGGGGTCGTTCTTGACGATGACCCTCAGGCCGTTAGGCAGAACGTAGGAGTCCGGTTTTTCAGGAACAGCGAGGGCCGACGTAGGAAGGGGGAAAAACAAAAAAAGAAGGAGCGCTGTCGAACAGCAAAAGATAGGCTTTTTCTTTTGTATCGATGAGTGCACTGATGGTATTGACATCACATCCTATAGATCTCGTTTCCAATGTTCAAGTTGGTTTCAGTCCTCAGTCCAACGATCCAGTTGACCTGGGACTATTGGTAAGGTAATTTAAGTCTAGTGAGATGCTTTCGGCTGGTGAGCGTTGAGGGCTTTCGGGCGCGGGATATCTTAATGATCCGGCTGAAGGAGGAGACAAATGGCTAGATCGGTGATTGTATTCAGTCAACCCGGTTGAGGACCATGTCACAGAGAGAAGGAGTTTCTTTCTCAAAGAGGAGTGCAGTTCACAGATAAAAACGTACGCGAGGACCAGGCAGCATTGAAAGAGCTGCTTGGTATGGGTTATCAAAGCACTCCGGTCACGATTATCGACGGGGAAGTGGTTGTCGGATTCGATCAAAGTAAAATCGAGCAACTCTTAGGACTCTAGAGAAGGCGGACAATAATGAAGCCAAAGACGGAGACGCAAACGGAAGCTTTTAATAAACGGGTATTACGCCGTAAGCGATTGCCAGCGCGGACGGTTTTCTCGTCGGGAGGCCTGGCTCTGGCGAGCCTTCTTGTATCTCTCACTGCAAACTATGCGTTCGGGCAGACAAAGACGATTGTAGATGAGTGGGCGACGGTGCAGGCCCCAAAAGCGCCGGAGTTGAAGGCTGTAACGCTCGACCCAAAGACTTCAGCCCTGCTTGTCCTCGATTTCGTAAAACAGACTTGTAACACCGAGAGGCGGCCGCGCTGCCTGACTTCGGTCCCTAAGGTTGAGGCCTTGTTGAACCTGGCCAGGGCCAAAGGGGTATCCGTCGTCCACAGCATAACTACGGCGGCGACTCCGGCTGACATAGCTAAAGAGTTAACTCCGCGCGAGGGAGAACCTATAGTTAAAGCGCCGGCGGATAAGTTTTTTAAGACCGATTTGGAAAAGATCCTAAGCGACAAGGGCATCAAGACGGTGGTGGTCGTAGGAACGGCCGCTCAGGGCGCAGTGCTCAACACAGCCAGTCAGGCCGCGTTCCGAGGGTTGCAGGTCATCATCCCTGTAGACGGGATGTCGGCTGAAAACACCTATTTCGAGCAGTATTCCGTTTATCATCTTGCCAATGCTCCCGGCGTGGGGCAACAGGTGACGCTGACCAAGATCGACATGATCAAATAGCAAAAAAGAATTATAGAACCCGGCGCCTCGGCGAAAAACATTCGTGAGGCGCTGGGGGTTCCTACGAAGAGATAGATTTATCGTTTGATCTCGGATTTCCAGCCCGAGGAGCTAAGCATCCTGCCCGTAATCCCTCGAGACTCATCCGCAGCAAGAAAGACAAAGACCTCAGGCACCGCGTCAGGGTCTTTGCCCTGAAAGTGGGTCATCTTCGTCGCCACATAGCCGGGATCGACGGAGTTCACCCGGATGTTGTTAGACCGCACCTCCGCGGCGAGAGTCTGAGTAAATCCTTCCAGTCCCCACTTCGAAACCGAATAAGCGCTGAAGTTCGCATAGCCGCTGCGACCAAGACCGGACGAGACATTAATGATCGAGCCGCTCTTCTGCCGAATCATCAACGGCAAGATTTCCTTAGTCACGAGAAAGGGTCCGCGCAAGTTGACCGCGATCGTGTAGTCCCACTTCTTCACGTCGAATTCGTTCACCGGCGTTGGACGGGTCATCACGCCCGCGTTGTTGACTAGCACGTCGATCCGTCCGTAGGCCTTCTGAATTTCTTGGACGAGATTCTTAACCGACTCCTCAAGCGAGACATTGCAGACCCAGCCGCGGCATTCAGTCTTCAGCACCTGGATCTCGCGAGCTGTCGCGTCGATTTCCTCTCCGCTCCTCGCGCAGATGGCGACCTTTGCTCCTTCGCGGGCATAGGCAAGCGCAACGGCCTTTCCGATTCCCCTGGCGCCTCCGGTGATTAGAGCGACTTTATCTTTGAGTTTCATAACTCAAATGATCTTAGCGGTAATTCGCGGTTGGGTAAATAGGCACCGTGTGACTAGCGAATTTTCGGCTGTGGATACAAGGTGGCGGAAGTCGTCGATCAGGCACGCTTGGTCTGGTAGACAAACCTGGCGAGATGGAGAGTTAAGCTTGAAGCGCGGAGTGACGTTATGCTTCGATATATTATCTAAAGGAGCTTTCTAGGTCTGCATGCTGCCGGCGTTGGCTTCCAGGCACCAGCTTTCTTTTCAGCCTCTCGGATTTGAGCAGGAGTCATTTCCGGCTTAATGCCAGTGAGCACCCGATCCAAGTATGTCTTTTCCCCATCATAAACCGCTGACTTTTTGCCGAGAGTATACCATTTAAGTCCTTCGACCAGGTCGCGCTTGATGTCGCAATTCAAACACGCCGCGTCTACCTTGTTGCCTTGGTAATACAAGTCCCCCAAAGCAATTTGAGCTCTCGGTTGCCCCTGATTGGCAGCTAGCTTCCACCACTTCAGTGCCTCTTTGTTGTCCTGCGGGACGCCCTTTGCGACAAAATACAGCATACCGTAGCGGAACTGGGCATCACAATCGCCTTTCAAAGCCAACGGCTCCCACTGTTTCTTGGCCATGTCGTACTGACCGCGGTCATAGAATCGCAAACCGCGCACGTATTCGTCGGAAGGACCGGTAAGGTTGTCTAGCGTTGCACAACCCAAAATCGCAAGAATAGGAAGAAGAGCCAGACTCAATTTCTTCAGCATCTGTTTGCTCCTGTCCGCAGCCGAACTGTGAATATGCCGATCGGCTCTAGACCCAGCGCGACTAACGTCCATGTAAATTTAAGGTCAATTTTACTGCGCTTCCGAGATCTGCGCAAAGGGAATTTGATCTCGACAATTTCAAAAGAGACTGGAGCTATTATCGGTTAACATCTTAATCTCAAAGGCAAATGGCAGCACGAGGAATTATGCCCCTCATCCTGCCTGGACTTCTCAGCACAATCCGTAATGATGTGATTGCTTTACGGAACGAAAGGAATATTTGTCACTAAGCGCAGGATTGTGGACGCAAATTTTGGCGAGAATAGTTCAAGGAATTGGTCTTAAACTTAATAGCTGCGGACATAAGATGAGCCGAACGAACGTAGCTAATCCGCGTGCGGCCCGCTGTCCGAGTGTCCGGTGATCGAAGCGACTTTATTTTTGAGTTTCAAAAAGCTGTCCGATCTCGCTCCGATTCAGCTACCTATTCCATTCTGTTTGCTCCGGAGGACAAATGAAATATCCGATGCGCCGTGAACATCCCTTCTCAATCGAACAAACCGTTGTCTCATCAGGTCAACCTGATTCAGATACCGGCGCAGGCTCTGGGTCCCACAGTGTTCACCCCTAGCCACCTGGAAGCCTCGTCTGACAAAGACCTCTCCTCTCTTCACTCCGCACAAGTGAATCACAGCAGCCAGCTTTTGCTTTTGAGCGAGGCTGACCCTTGCGCTGCGATGTGCAGCCAGCGTATCTACCACGCTGTGGTGGAGGTATGCGGCAGTCATTTCGGTCGCGTGGCTCGGTATGATTCGGGTATAGAGGCTATTGAACCAGCAGGAGCGCAGGTCATGCCACGGACCC